>Ga0058702_10000036_pt1 | contig 173416 bp, 150 predicted proteins | sample AgamicOrSfe_FD_83781 | JGI IMG/M metagenome (GOLD analysis project Ga0058702, IMG submission 83781) | Agave microbial communities from Guanajuato, Mexico - Or.Sf.e | ecosystem: Host-associated > Plants > Phyllosphere > Phylloplane/Leaf | place: Guanajuato, Mexico | collected 2012-05-30
CAAATCACATTTTCGTACCCAAATCACATTTTCGTACCCAAATCACATTTTCGTACCCAAATCACATTTTCGTACCCAAATCACATTTTCATACCCAAGCCACATGTCAAGAACGCTGCACGCTGATTAATCAATAGCCTCGAACCACTATATAAATCCAGGTCTCTCCTTCTAGATCCTCTTAAGCACGCCTTAGATACACCCTAGCTCAACTTGCCCGAGAAAGGCGATCGAGCAGAGAAGCTTGTACTGTACGATGGCATTAGCTGTCACTACGACAATAATCACAAACCCTTTCCATACGGCTGGTCATATCCAGTCATCTATAGCTCACAGTCGCTTCCGCAAGACTTGCTGCTTTCTTGTATAGCAACACCACAGCCATGCCGCCTCGGTTCGGTGACTATCATCTTCTTGCCTATGCACTGCGCTCCAGCAGATCGTAGAGCAATCCTAAATGGAGACTGTCCAGCACCTAATGCCGGTTGTGCTCATGATTGTCTACCATGAGGTTATGCAAGTGCATAAGTTACATATTTGACACTACCGTATCTCATGTATAATTTATGCCGTTCCCAATGACGTCGAGCCTACCCCAACTCTTGGCACTAATCTCCAAATCAGCCATCACACCTTCCATCAACCACTACATACGATCAGGACTCGAACAACAAACAATGCAATGATCAGAACACATCTCCGGCGCGCAGCGCGCCCTACCAAACCCAGCAGCAGGCGCTCCACCTCGAACCAGACCCCGAGCACGAAACCCACATCCCCCACTCCCTCGACCCTACCACACCTAAAACCGAACCTGGACGCCTCACGCAGCCAACTAACAGGCCCCTCACCCAGCACCGCCGCCGGGAAACAAACAATCCTGACACGGATCCAAGCGCGCACGCCCCGCCCTCTCCAGCGCTACCTGACACCGCTGTACTCGGCGCCCGTGAGCCACATCTCGTCGTTCCTGATCCTGCACGAGATCACGGCCGTCGTGCCGCTGTTCCTCTTCGCCGGCCTGTTCCACTACACCGGTCTTCTGCCCGAGAATGCAAGAGACTGGAAATGGGTCGACGAGAGCGTCGGCAAGGCGGAGCGCTATGCGAGGAGGAAGGGCTGGGTCGGCGATGAGGCCGAGGCGCTGGTTAGGGAGGGAGGTACGAGGGAAACAGAGGGCGAGGTGCAGGTTGCGGTCAAGGAGATCAGTGGGGCGGGACTGCGCATTGTGTTGGAACTCGCGACGGCGTGGGCGGTTACTAAGGCGCTTTTGCCCGTCAGGATCGTGGGCTGCGTTTGGGCTACGCCGTGGTTTGCGAGGAGTGTGGTGCTGCCTGGTGGGAAGGTTATGAGGAGGGTATTTGGGCGGTCGTCTGCGCTTTGATGGACATGTTTGTGTACGATAAGCCTTGGGTTGGGTACGGTTTCAGCGGCTTGGTTGAGAAAAGTCGAGGGTTTTTTGCATTGAAGACTGCGATTGTGCAGTCGTTGGCGACAGGAGTCTTCGGACAATCATGTCTTATATATTACTCCGGATTGATCAACAACATGAACCAGGGTATCTACGTCGCCTTTTCAGCATCTCTTGCTTCACCCGAGGTCTTCTCCTGAGGCGCCGCGCTCTCCGTGTTCGTGACCGTCTTAGCCCTGACCTGAGCCACGAGCGCCTTAGCAATATCCGCAAAGCCCTGTATCTTATCCAGACGAGCCTCGAAAAGCTCCGCGTCTTTCGAAAGTCTGTATCGCATCAGTAAAGATCCCTCTCAAGCAATATTTTCCATCAACATACCTATCCTTGGCGACCTTATTGGGCACCACAACCTCATCGAAAGCTCTACTCCAGAGGTCCTTGTAGCTCCTGGCGATCTGGCTCATAATACCATGAATATCCGGCTCCTCCAAGTGTCTCCCGAGCACACGATGCAGCGTACCCGTCTCCTTTGTCAGCGTCTCCATGTACGCACTCGGCGACGTGAATTTATCGCTGGCAAAATCAATTCTCTTCATCGCATTGATGTGCGCATTGGCGCGCGACGTCATAATCTCGACCAGCTTGTCGTGTATGCCCATTTGGTGGTCCTGGTACAGGCGTTTCACTTTGTCGAATTCTTGCAGCGCGTCGGCGCGGCCGCCCGTGTGACGGCGCACGCTTTCGCGTAGATATGGGATCAGTGCTATCACGAAGGACAGCGCCTGGCTGGAGAGCGCGAGGTGCTTGGTTGTAATGTTCTTTAGGCCGGCGATTCGTGTTGCGCCAGCGCCGAGAATTAGTTGTGAGGAGCGTGAATTGAACGTGCGAAGGACTTCTGCGAGGGAGGGGATCGCGGAGGGCGCGATGCCCGGTATGCTTGCTATGAGCGCCATAAAGTTCTCCAGGGTCGGTAGTAGAGATATAGCGCTGGCGACTAGCACAAATCGCGTCTCGTCTATGTAAGCAGATCTGACTGCAGGTTTCGCCATGGTAGCGGCCTCGTCTTTTGTGCCGTTGGCTGCAGTCTCTCCATTGGTGGTTTCGGGAGTCGGATCTTCCCAGACTCGTGTGCCTTTGGTCCAGACCTCTGGATCAGCGTTCATGCCTTCTAAAAGTCGTGCTAAAATAGCTTGGTCCTTCTCTTGAAAGTCTTTGGCCTCCCATTGATCAGAATCGAGTTGCTGTGCTATTCGTTGCGTTTCGCTCTCGCCCATTACTGACACGTATGCGTTTAATTGAGTTGTGACAATGTTTTTCAAAACCTGTCCCGAGCGACCAGATATGGCCTCACACTCGTCAGCAAAAAAGCGGTTGATGGTGAAATATCGCAAGAAGCGCTCCAGCGGCAAACTATGAGTCTGCTCAGCTCGAACCTTCAACACCCTCGAAGTTTGTGTCTGAGCAACGTCTACAGCCTGACCAAGCAACGCAGACATGTCCAGAATTTCGCTGAGCTGTTCCTGCAGACGCGGTATCGAGGGAGATGGGACTCTTTGTGGTGGCTGTAATGTGCCGTCGATGGACTTGAAGCGTGAATGTTGCGGCGATGTCGCGGACGAACCTGGTTCGGGCGAATTAGAGCGCGACGGCTTCCGGTCAAAAGTACTTGTGACGTCCAGCAAGACCTTTACCTGAATGCTCAAGCGTCGCAAAGCCTCGCTTACGCTTGTGAAGATGTTGACCAGTAGCTCCTCCGAGTCTTTCTCATCTAAAGAACGCAGATTACGCGCGAGGATCGCTGACTTTTCCTGCTGGCTAAGCGCCTTGCTTGTTCGTGTCGACACAGAAGTCATGGACTCGGCATCGTCGTCAGTAGAGCTTGGAAGGTACTTTCTTATAAGTGACTTCATTTCTCTTGAGACCGCTTCTCGAAATGCTGATGTGGCCTGAGCTGTATGGCCCGATCGGCTAAGACCATTCAGAGCATCCTGCAGACCTTCCCGAAGCTGGGGACTTGCATCCAGATACTGTGGTACACCAGTGGGCACTCTCCGGTGGTCGCCTCGAGCGCGCAACGACGCACTTGCCCATCTTTTCATCGTTTCTTGAGGAGGAACTCTTTCAAGATGTCTTCGCAGGTCGCCCAGCAAGACTTCCAAAAAGCGTGTTTCGAAGCCCTTTCCGATCCGGAACTGTAGTTGCAGCATTCCGTTGGATAGTCCTTGAAGCGCTTTCAGCTCCCGCAGATCTATCAACTCTTCGTTTTCGTGATCGCTGGTTCGCCCGTTTGAGCCTGTTGCCGGATTTGTCACCGATTCACCGGTAATGAGCCTGTCGACATCCAGGACACCATCTGCTGCCGCCTCAAACTCTCCACCGTCCACCAGGTCTTCACAATGTAGAATCTGATCCACAACTCTCTGTATCTGAGCAGTGGCCTGGTTGAGCTTCCTTACATTCTCCCGTCTTTGTCGCATCCGGGCAATCTCTAGACCGCCAAGCGCCATGCTCTGATCCAAGGCAGCAAGATCAGACCGCAGTGCCTCTATCCTCGCCACAGACTCGGAAGCTTCGTTCTGCAGTTGCCGTAATGATCCAAGTGCCGCGAAAAAGGACGTAGAAGCAGACGAGATGGCATTGATCAGATGAACTTCCACAGTATCCATATACCATGAGAGTTTCTCCTGTAAAATGGCATTGGTCGCAAGCGCTTTTCTAGGAGGAAGAGCGGCGCCATTCGATTGCTTCTCCTCGCTCTGTGTTCCTGGCGGTGGTCGTACGATCTCGGCTCTTTCACTGACAATGTCAAACGTCCGCGGGTTTTCCAGATGAAAGTCTTGGTCAAAATACACGTTAGGTATCGTCGAGAGCGGAGTTGGCTCGTTGGCTCTTCTTCGACTATACGCGCTAGACCTTCGTCGTGGTTGTGGTGAGTCAAGAGGGGACAAAAGTGCCGATGATCCTACTCGTGACAATACCGGACTGCCAATCTCCTTTGCGACTTTTCCTGCGGCCTCTGCAACATTGTCATTCTTCTTAACGTCGCTATTCTGCGCCTCTTGCTCTGCTCGACCTCTCTGAAAGTTCTCAAACAGCGGACCGATCTTGGAAAGGTAATCCCGAAAGGCCGTGGGCTCGACGTGGGGTATGTTGGTCAGGGTCACTGGCGGTATATCGCGCGTTGTAGGTGCTCTATAGGCTGATGCGCTCGTAGAAGTTCCTGACAGAAGTCCAGTCCGTATGATAGGTCCTTGAAGCAGATTCGATATAGCTGCGATCAATCAATGACATGACCACGTGCACCCAACAATCGACCAATCGTACCATTCTGGCCCACTTCCCTCACCGCACTGTTGCTTCGCTGGCTTGGGATATCCAATGCTCCTCCGATCGAGTTGGTTGTGGAATTGAAAGATGATAGACTAGCACCGGAACTCCTTCTACTCGACAGCAGACGCTCGGCGCCATATCTGTGTGCATTGCTTTCATGGGGAAACGGGTATCCGGTTGTTCGCGACGAGGGTGAGATCGGACTGTCGACACTCTCGAATGACCGTCGAGACGCGGACGAGGACATGATCCAACAGAGAGTGTTTCTAGTGGGTAAGGCAAAGACATGTGGAGCGCTGCATTCATTCGTGATTCGTTACTGAGGCTATTCCGAGCTCCAAGAACTTAGGTGCAGAAGTTGGTTGCGTGCATCAAAAGCGCTTCCAAGACATTGTGTTTCTCAACACATCGTTGCGCGCGCATGTGTTCGATACAGTAGACAGACAGCTATCGAGCGCACATATGGTTCATCTGGCCCGCAGTAATAGATTGATTTTTAACGCCATCACCTCCGCGACGCGGTCGGACGCGTCCCCTTTCCAGTAAGCGCGGGCTTCCCTTTCGCAACTCTACCTAGTATACCATCGTCGAAGCTTCTCGTTCCCGTTGATTACTCTTCGAACACATATCACACTGACCATGGATCGCCAATCAGTATACACAGCCAGTGTCTTCCCAGGCGAGGATGCTACGAGCGGCGACAACAATCGACGAAAGATCCAGCAGCAGCTGGTCAATTTTATCCTCGAGTTCCACGTGGAAAGCTCCTTCAAATACAGGTCGGCGACATCACTGGTCATTTACGACACAGTCTAATGCATGACAGAGATCAAATTAGAGAAAACGTCCTTTCGAAACAGTACTACTGTGATGTCGATATTGCAGATCTGATCGCATACGATGAAGACATCGCGCACCGACTAAACAACGAACCTGGAGAGATCATTCCTCTCGTAAGATTCTTGATCCGCCGAGCGCATTCAAACTACTGACATGCACACAGTTCGAGGCCGCCATCAAACAATGCACACAGAAGATCGTCTACCCATCACAAAGACAAATACAACTCCCCGAGCACCAGCTTCTCCTCCACTCCTCAGTAACACAAACATTGATTCGTGGCCTCACCGCGACACACGTATCACATCTGGTCAGGATACCGGGTATCGTCATTGGCGCTTCGACACTCTCTTCAAAAGCCACCACTCTCCACATACAATGCAGAAACTGTCAACACTCTCAAAACATTGCCGTAGTTGGCGGATTCGCTGGAATCAGTCTTCCGAGAACATGCGCAAGACAACAAGCTCCTGGCGAAGGATCGGCGCAATGTCCCCTAGACCCATACTTTGTGGTACATGAGAAGTGCCAATTCATCGATCAGCAAGTTATCAAGCTGCAAGAAGCACCAGATGATGTGCCAGTCGGTGAACTACCACGTCACATCCTGATCTCCGCCGACAGATACCTCACAAATCGCGTTGTTCCTGGATCAAGATGCACAGTCATGGGTGTCTTTTCGATCTACCAATCACAAAATAAGAAACAGGGCGCAGCGGTGGCCATCAGGAATCCATATCTGCGCGCCGTAGGTATCCAGACGGATGTCGACCATACCGCAAAAGGAGGTGCCCATTTCACAGAGGAGGAAGAGCAGGAGTTTTTGGAGATGAGTCGAATGCCAGACTTGTACGAGAGGTTCGCCGAGTGCATTGCGCCATCGATTTACGGAAACAAAGATATGAAGAAAGCCATCACTTGTCTGCTCATGGGTGGTAGCAAGAAGATCTTGCCAGATGGAATGAAGCTTCGTGGAGACATCAACGTACTGATGCTTGGTGATCCCGGTACAGCCAAATCGCAATTGCTCAAATTCGTGGAAAAGGCGGCGCCGATTGCCATCTACACTTCTGGAAAGGGTTCTTCTGCAGCTGGTTTGACCGCATCCGTGCAGCGAGACATGTCTTCGAGAGAATTCTATTTGGAGGGTGGTGCCATGGTTCTTGCAGACGGCGGTGTTGTCTGTATTGACGAATTCGACAAGATGCGTGACGAGGATCGTGTGGCCATCCACGAAGCTATGGGACAACAAACAATCTCTATCGCGAAAGCAGGTATCACAACTATCCTCAACGCAAGAACATCCGTCCTTGCAGCAGCAAACCCAATCTTTGGACGCTACGACGATATGAAGACCCCTGGAGAGAACATCGATTTCCAAACGACCATTCTGTCGCGTTTCGACTTGATCTTCATTGTTCGTGATACACACGACCGAGGACGAGACGAGCGCATCGCCAAACACGTTATGGGCATTCACATGGGTCAAGGTGGTCTGCAAGATGGTGACAACAGTCACGCAAGCGAGATTCCTGTCGAAAAGATGAAGCGCTACATCTCCTACTGCAAGACGCGATGCGCGCCCCGTCTGTCCGCCGAGGCCGCAGAGAAGCTGTCAAGTCACTTCGTCAGCATCAGGCGCCAGGTGGCACAAGCAGAAGCAAGCGCGAACCAAAGATCCAGTATTCCTATCACAGTTCGTCAGCTGGAATCACTGGTCCGTATCTCAGAATCGCTGGCAAAGCTCACCCTCCAGCCGATCGCGACCGAAGCACATGTCGACGAAGCCATCAGGCTCTTCCTCGGATCGACGATGGACGCCGTTCTATCTCAAGGCGGTCAGAACAGTGGCGGTAATCCGAGCGCCGGTCTCAACGGCAACCGGGAATTGATGGACGAGATCAGCAAGATTGAGGAGGAACTCAGGAAGCGGTTGCCGATCGGCTGGAGCACGTCGCTGGCTGGGTTGAGGAGCGAGTTTGTGGAACGCAAGGGTTACTCGGAATCAGGTCTGAACAGGGCGTTGTACGCACTGCAAAGGAGAGAGAGCGTGCAATTCCGCAGGGGTGGTGCACAGGTGTACCGTAGCGGCGTGTAATGTCTTCTGGAAAATACCATGGGCCATGAACTGGAGTTTGGGGTCAGCGGCCGTGCGATCGTACGTCAGGAGTATTTGGAGCGTTCAATATAGCTGCTGCATGAATATATGATTACTTCATCCCAACATATCACATGCTACAACACCACGTTCGGCGGTCTGCGTCTGCAGACCGATGCACTCACACTGAAAGCTGCGAATACCGCTCCACAATGAGACTCTTCATACGGTCCGGTACCGCATCCGCCGGCTCAATCCGTTGTTAAAGATATCACGTCTGTAACATTTCGTTCAGTCTCGCTCTATACATATATAGATCTCCATGCGGGGTAACATTGGGGTACAAACACCACTTCTCCACTCCTCCACCGCGCCTCCATCCTTATTCACCACCACTCCGTCTCATATACATACTTAGAGTAAAATAGCCTATACTCACAATGACTGCCCCGAACTACTCAACAGGCAACGCGCGCTTCAACGCCGAAGCCCTGACCTGGGACACGAAACCCGAAGTCGTGCGCTCCTCGGCCCTCTGCCTGCACACCCTGCTCACGACACCCCTTCTGCCGAACCTACGCACAACACACGTCCTCGAGATAGGCTGCGGCACGGGCCTTCTCACCGTGCCCCTCGCCGCCAACGTCGCCGGTATTCTCGCCCTCGACACCGCGGACGGCATGATCAGCATGCTGGACGCGAAGGTCGCGGACCAGGGGCTGCGGAACGTGGTGGCGAGGGTGCGGTTGCTGGAGGACGCGGACGACGAGGTGCTGGGCGGGAAGCGGTTTGGGCTCGTGGTTAGTCATTTGGTTATGCATCATGTGCCGCATATGGCGGAGCTGGTGCAGGTTATGTTTGGGACGTTGGAAGAGGGCGGAAGGGTGTGGATTTCTGATTTTGAGGACGATGGGCCGCAGGCGGAGTTGTTCCATCCTAAGGATAAGGTGAGTGCTTCTGATCCTTTTGTGCATGGGTGTGAGGGAAGGTTTGCTGATGATAAATTTTAGCATGATGGCGTGGAGAGACATGGGCTGAAGCGCTCGGAGATGGAGAAGATATTGAAGGGCACGGGGTTTGTGGATGTGCAGGTCTTTGAGAGCTTCAGGATGGATAAAGAGGTCGAGACTGGAGGGTCGCGGGCTTTCCCATTTTTGGCTATCACGGGTGTAAAGCCTTGACGAATAATTAATGATGTTGGTAACTACTGCACGTGAACTGGCGACGACAGTGACGCGCGAACCATACAAGCACTTGATACGTCTGATCGTAATCACGTATGTGTATACTAATAGCGACCTGCAGGTGGACGACCCACCGTCACGACGCGCCGCCTCAAAGTTGACTATATAGGGTTATGCAATAGCACATCTCCTTGAGTACCGCAAAGACCACTGCCTCGGTAGTGTAGTGGTAAAGACTCGCCACGAAACAACAAGGTGTAAGGCCCGGACCTGCGAAGATTAACCATCTTCACTCACTGGGAACGCAACGCATGAGTTCGGGAATCGCAAGATTCTCTTTTGCTCTTGAGTTCGATCCCAGTGCTGGTAAGAGTACTTTTGGCTTTTAGCGATCCAGATGCACAGGTGAAGGGGATTTGTGAATGTATAGGTGAATGTGAAGTTCTTTAAAATTACCCTGCATGCTCACCAAAGCCCTTCTTCTCCAGCTCCTCAACATCTACTCCAGCATCTGCTAGAGCGCTCTGAGTATGCGCCTCGGCGAGCTTTTCAAACTGATCGTCGAGGTTTTTGTATGCAGCTGGATTCCTCTTCGGCTCACCCGGACCTTCCGACCTGAACTGGTACCCTCTCACTCTGGGGCCCTGGCCCGACTTCGCAGGCAGTTCAGCTTCGTAAAACCTGCTGAAGGCTTCTACATCTTGCTCGAATGTGTCGTTCGAGATACTGTTCCGAATACCGGCGAAGAAAGCATCCACGATGTGGTGGTTGTGAATCTGAAGCAGAACCCAGCCTAGCATTTCCTTGGCCATGAGCAGATGTTGCAGATATGCGCGGTGGTGCTTGGTGCAGGCGTAGCACGTACAGCCTTCCGATAGTGGAATGACGCTCGTAGCATGCGAGGTCTGCCACATGTCTACACCAAGGGCTTGCGGACTATCAACCGTCCTTTTGGGAGGTGGGAAGGTGAAGTCTAATGCGATACCAGCGTCGGTGGCTTGGCCGATGAACGGTATGGTCGAGAGATCGATGCCTAAAGCGACTTCACGTAGGACATGATGTGGAGTACGCGGCTCCGTCAACGAGATAAGGGGCTTCTCTGCAAGACTTCGTGGTAGGCTGTCCAGAGAGACAATGTCATAGACCGCAAGACCGCTCACGTGTGAAAGCATGGACTCGACGACTTGATCAAGATACCACGACTGCGCCTCAACCGACAGGGGAAGCAGTGGTGCAAAGAGCGCCGGCGTCGGACTATCAGCTTCTTGCGACTGTCCAAGGATTGCAATCTGTTCCTTCATCCATTTCGCAGTCCTGTCGATTATCCTATCCGTCCTCTTCCTCGAGATCTTTTCTGCTCCGAAGGGTATTTCGCCCGATCCAATGATGATGTCCGGTTTCAAGTCTTTGCACGCCTGCGCAAAGTCCTTCACGGGAAGATGGCTGAATCCGACTGAGGTGAGGATCGAGAGAGCTGTGTTCGTGCTTGCTACTGGGCATACAATGGGTGGTATCCGACGGGCGCCGAGCACTACTACATTGGCTTCTGGCAGACCGATGAAATCGCGGATACCGGCATCCTTAGTCGAATGCACATAGTTGTATACTGGCGGTACGGCTTGCGGTGCCTTCTCTATGACTTGACGACTTGGGTAAGCTTTTGTCAGTCATGCTGGTGAAGACTCTGGAGTAAGAGACCTACAGTCTTCGAGAGCTAGGTATACGCCATTGGTCGCTGTGTTCTTATTGAAGTTGTCGGGTGATATGTGAGGAACGACTCCTCGTGATGTGATCGCAAGAAAGTTTGGGGTCTGGATCGGCTTCCTTCCAGGCAGAGCCAAAATACTCAGCCGCGAGCCATTGGAAGCTGTTTTGTGAACTGTGAACCGTGCAATGTTGGCGAAGTCAGGAGTCTCTATCTCCGTGGTAGCAGTCGTTGGCATTCTGCGATTTTCACAAGATGATCTGGAGCAGGATCAAGACCTGAGGTCGAAAAAGGCATCCACTTCCCCGCATCGCGACACGTTCAGGAACGCGTCAACTTTGATCAGACCTCACTGCAATCATCAATCCGTTAAGATCCAACAGAACATCAGAGAACACTAGATGGCACGAGGGAAACTCATAGTATTCGAGGGTTTGGACAGAGCCGGAAAGTCGACACAATGTGAAAGGCTCGTGGAGAAGTTGTCACAAAGTGGGCAAAAGGTCAAGCACATGCGATTTCCAGGTACATTCAGATCCGAAAGACAGCGATATCAGCTTTTGACGAGTTTGTAGATCGGACGACACCGATTGGTCACATGATTGATACATACTTGAAAGGCCAAAGTCAGCAAGAAGATCATGTGATCCATCTACTCTTCTCCGCCAACAGATGGGAGGCTGCGTATGTCAATGAACCAATTGCCTAGCGTGCCAATCATTTGCTGACAATTTCAGTGCGTCTATCGAAGAAGCAGTCGAAGCCGGAACAGTCGTCATCGTTGACCGGTACTACTATTCTGGCTGCGTCTACTCCGCCGCCAAGCACAATCCTTCTTTGAATTTGAACTGGGCCCGTCACCCTGAAGAAGGTCTTCCGCGGCCGGACGTGTGTCTCTTCCTCGAGCTGTCAGCCGCCGAGGCCGCTAAGCGTGGTGGTTTCGGCGAAGAGCGCTACGAGAAGAAGGAATTGCAAGATAGAGTGCGACAGCTTTTCAACGACCTCAGGTCATCGCCCGACGGCTCGGATTTTGTGACGATCGATGCTGGCAAGTCGATGGATGAGGTGGCGAGTGACATCTCGGAAGCGGTCGACCGGGTTCTGAGGAAGGTCGACACAAGTGGGACTCCACTTCGTCGTATTGAGCCTTGGTCATGACCGGCTGTGATGCGCAGTCGCCTTGTGAGTCTGGAATTCTGCGTCGCAGAAGACCGATCTCAATCCAGTACTTCTGCATCTTCCCAGTCGCTGTCCTGGACAACCCTCGGCAAGCGCTCATCTCGAGATTTTTTGCTGGGTTTTCTGCCTCGCTTCGGAGTTACCGATGGCTTCGCCGGGCTGGGCTCATCATCGATCACTTTCCAGTCGTCGTCCGAGGGCACTTCTGCATTTTCGGTAAGGAGGCGGAATCCAGTCTCGTCCAGATCGTCCTCAGCTTCGGCTTCGGTGACATCGTCATCCTCGGTGAGAGTCTGCACAGTTTCGGCGGCGGCGTTGTTCTTGCTCTTTCGCCGCTGCTTGAACAATGCTGTCGTCTCTTTGCTGCCTCGAATACGAAGACTCAGATCAAGCATGAGATCCGACCAGCTCAGATTGGTGTGGCAACTTGGACAATTCCCATTTAGTGGTAGCATGACATCCGGTTTGCCACTCTGTTCTAAGAAGGTTCGTGCTAGACAAGAAGAATGAAAAGTGCTCCTGCATGTCGAGGAACAGATTATGACTTGATCTTTGTTGGCATCTAAGTTGGATTTGCAAATGCCACATGTGATGTTTTCCGACCGGGTCACCTCGAGGCTTTTCTCCAGCGAAGTTTTTATATACGTGTATGTGACATCCAGGGCTTGTATACCACGTGCAACAGTCGGCTCTGCCAAGGTCTCTACTGTCTCGCTTGACTCCGGCAGCAGCGGCAAGGCAGTGGTATCCTCGAGAGACACCTTGATCTCCCTGCTATCGACAAGGATGGTTTGTGCTTTGGTTCGTAGCCAGAACTTGTGCACATCCGTCGCGAAGAATCGTACTTGAAGAGGCCATCGCTGGAAACTCTTGGCGTTCAGGAGGATATTTAGGTTCGCGAGCTTGTCGGTCAAAGACATGCGTGGACGACCGGGACGGCGACGAGTCTTTCCAGCACGCGGCGAGCGGCGACTGATCGTTTGTGTGATCCGCTCTTCCGGTGCAATGTGCCGCGTCTGATGTGTATTTTGCCATGCCCATCTAATATCTGGTCAACACAAATGAAAAATCGAACAGAGTTGACGACCATACTCAAACTGAAGTGCCGCAATTTTTGACGGAAATCCAGTAACCAGACATGTCATCTCCCAAGGCCGTAGATTCTGTTTTGCGGTTCTAACAGCGCCGCCTTTCGTATCACCATTGTGTTGTTTAAGGCGTCGGATCGGGTTAGGAGTACTGCCAACGTATAGGCTCTGATGACGGACTGTTGATCTCAAAAGATAGCAACAATAAAATGCCGGTGTCGGGCGGTCCATGGCTGTGAGTTGTAGCAACTCTGAAATATCATATCTCGATTATAGTGCCTAGGTACCTTAGATGCATATCGATTGATGGGTGGGGTAAACGACGTCCAAACAAGGCACGCGGCACCGACAGGGCGTCCAATCGTAAACTTTGCCTTTGCCCGACAGCGGGAAGGCCCGCAAGACATGCAGAGTGCCAAGATTGGTCACCTCCGATCATACAAGATTGCTCAGTATAAAAAGGGAAGAATCGAGAAATTACGATTGAGATCAGTGCTTGTGTAAGCTTCATTTGCAGTGTAGCCCTGAGCAGAGCACGAGCAGGAAGCTTCCATAAGCATGTGACCGTGTACGTGAACCATGTGAAGTGAAATCTAGAAGGGGACTAGCGGATGGTCGCCTGAGTGGGACAAAATGTGGAAGGAACCACAGTTGTGGGAATCGTGCAGAGCCGCAAAGACTTTGGGCGTTGCTCCTGCCTCGCATCACTTCCATTCTTAGCGGCCTCTTTCCGTTCCCCTCGGCATTTGCACCTCTCATGTCACCTTGCTACCTTCCCTAACTTTCCACCTTGATTACCGTCACCTTTGGGAATCGTCTTGCACAATTATTCAGACCTCTTCAGCACCGCTATTTACAAAACCACAATACCACCACGAGGACCGAGTCGAGGCTAGATGACCCAGGATTTATAGAGCGAATTATCAGCGCTTCTCCGACCATCACCGGCTTTGTGCGACTTGTGATATTGCGCTATCCAGTCTGATATCGCTGATTTCGACCTTTCGTTTAATCGCATGCTCGTCACTATACATCGCTCGTCTTGAGCTCTATCGTCTTTGTTCCATTGGACACAACCCACAATTATGGTGCAGGCTCCAGCGGGCGGAGGGTCTTCCGGCTTTACAGCAGCAAATAAGCCAACTCCAGATGTGGTGACAGGTACACCACCTCCCACCAAATCGGTCAAAATCACGCCCAACCAGCACAATGCACCCCTCAGCGCACGCATGTCTGCTCCTCTCGACCTCAAGACCGTCGAACGTCGAGGCCAACCGACACAAGCCAAGGATCCAGGACCGAAGCACACACGACTGCATGATATTCCAGATGCACCGACATACCGACCGACTGAGGAAGAGTTCAAGGATCCTATGGAGTACATGAACAAGATTGCGCCGGAAGGAAGGAAGTATGGAATTGTCAAGATTATTCCGCCCAGTTCGTGGAATCCGGAATTTGGCATTGACACTACTGTACGTCTTATCTATGGCTCGTTGCACACGCACACCGCGGGCATCGAGACCACAGAACAACGGACTGACATGCTGCAGCGATTCCACTTTCGAGTTAGAAAACAAGAACTCAACTCTGTTGAAGGAGGTAAGGCATGCGACCATTGTTGCTCCAAGACGCAAGCTAAAATCTGTCAGGTACTCGCGCAAACAACAACTACCTCGATCAGCTGGCGAAATTTCACAAACAAAACGGCAGTACACTACATCGATTCCCCAGTGTCGACAAGAGGCCTTTGGATCTCTACAAACTGAAAAAGGCGGTGGAAGCCAAAGGTGGATTCGAGGCTGTGTGCAAATGAAGAAGTGGGCCGAGATTGGACGAGATCTGGGTTACAGTGGCAAAATAATGTCATCCTTGTCCACATCGCTCAAGAACTCTTATCAGAGATATCTTGAGCCGTACGAGGAGTATCTGCGCATTGTAAAACCAGGCGTTCAGCATCAGCTGGAGTTGGAAAACGGCGGTCCTTATACACCATCCCCTGGTACATCACCTTTCAAAAGGTCAGTCTCTGAACAGAACACACCAGGAGATGTTCCGGACGAATCTGCCACCATGCGCGCATCCGCCGCTTTGCACGCTCAGGTTAACGGCCACGGGGGTACGGAGAGCACACCAGTCGCAGCACCTCGGCAGCCACTACCACCAGCGCGCTCGGGCTTCACACCGGTCAACCCGGGAGGTTTTACAGCGGTAAACGCCCAACCAACTTCTTCAGGTTTCACATCGGTCAACGGAGCTGCGTCTCATGAACCAGCAGCAACCAGAGCCGAGCAAGGAACACCCGCTCGAGTCCAAGACGTCGTCAACGGATCGGCGAACAGTACTCCGAGCTTCAGACCTGTCAACGGCGACTCGAATCCAATGAAGCGTGCGTTCGCTCCGTCTGATGGCACCGCCATGGACGTGGACAGTGATACATCGGGTCGCGAGAGTAAGCGCGCCAGGAAAGATGGCCCTCCTACTGTGGTAGGGTCAAACATGCACCAACCGCGCTCAACAACACCTCGATTCATTTCCGCCCGCGACCGAACCAATCAGAAGCCTGGCGACGTATGCGAGCGATGCGGTCTGCCTGACAAAGCCAGCACAATGCTCCTTTGCGAAAGTTGCGACTGTGGATACCACATGGCTTGTCTCGAACCACCACTATCTGTCAAGCCTGACGAATGGAACTGTCCTCGCTGCCTGGTCGGTACTGCAGAGTATGGCTTCGAGGATGGCGAAATCTACTCGCTTAAAGAATTTCAGGAGAAAGCTGCGCGATTCAAGGCCCAGCACTTTGCGGAGAAGACCAAATACGACCCTGTGACGAACTCGAGGCGCCCTGTCACGGAAGACGATACAGAGCGGGAATTCTGGCGCCTGGTTGAGAACGTTCAAGAGACCGTCGAGGTAGAGTACGGTGCAGATATCCACTCGACCACCCACGGCAGCGGTTTCCCGACCATAGAGCGTCAACCACGAGATCCTTATTCCACCGACCCCTGGAACCTGAACGTCATGCCTCTCTACGGTGAGTCTCTGTTCCGCCATATCAAGTCCGACATTTCTGGCATGACCGTACCATGGCTATACGTGGGAATGGTGTTCTCTACCTTTTGCTGGCACAATGAAGATCACTACGCCTACTCTGCGAATTATCAACATTTTGGCGACACAAAGACTTGGTATGGTATCCCAGGAGAAGACGCAGAGCGCTTCGAGACCGCCATGCGCGAAGCAGTTCCGGAGCTCTTCGAAGGTCAACCGGATTTGCTGTTTCAGCTGGTAACGCTCATGCCACCAGAGAAGCTTCGCAAGGCTGGTGTTCGTGTTTACGCTATTGATCAGCGAGCTGGAGAATTTGTCATCACGTTTCCTCAAGCCTACCACGCGGGCTTCAACCACGGTTTCAATGTCAATGAAGCTGTCAATTTTGCACCCAGCGATTGGGAGCCATTCGGTGAAGCTGGAGTTGAGCGTCTGCAAACTTACCGCAGGCAAGCTTGCTTCTCACACGATGAATTGCTCATGACTGCCGCAACGCACGCTCCTCCTATCAAGACATGTCGATGGCTTGCGCCTGCTCTCGAACGGATGCTGGACAAGGAGCTTGCAATGCGGACCCGTTTCCTCACGTCTCCAGACCAGTCGACCGAGGCAGAAGACGGCGATACGTACCGTGGGCCGCGTTACCCGACTGACCCTGTATTACAAGAAAACGACCTGGATGAAGAGGAACAATATATTTGTGCTTTCTGTAAAGCCTACTGTTATCTGTCACGTCTTCTCTGCACCAGGTCTGGCAAGCCCGTCTGTCCGCTTCATGCTGGCGCTTATGAATGTTGCGATATGACCGAAGAACAGCGTTACACAAATCACAACCAAGAGCACCCTTTCTACATCAGACATACGGACGATCAACTGCGCAACGCTGTTCAGAAAGTAGTCGACAAAGCGAGAGCTCCAGAGGCGTGGGCTCAAAAAGTCGAAGCCGCAATTCTGGACGAGCCGCGACCTCAGTTGAAAACCCTGCGCAGTCTGCTTACGGAAGGCGAAAAAATACCTTTTGAGTTGCCGCAGCTAGCAGAATTCAGACGATTTGTCGACCGGTGCAACGAGTGGGTAGAAGAAGCGACCAACTACATCACTCGCAAACAAGGTCGTAGGAAGAGCGAGAAAAATGGACGCAAAAGCTTCGCCAAAGCCGCCGAACTCGAAGAGCAAGCAAAGGAGTATCGGAGGGTCGAAAACATTCGAAAACTCTTGCAAGACGCCGATGAAATCTGCTTTGACTGTCCGGAGATAGAAACTCTGCGCGAGCGAGCTGAGAATATTGCCCAGTTCCAAAATGATGCACGACAAGCTCTTGCCACCAGAGTTCTCAAATCGACCCAAGAATACGAAGATTTGTGTGAGATCGGTAGAGGCTACAACGTTGATCTTCCGGAGATTGAGCAGCTGGAGCGACTGGTTGATCGCTTGAAGTGGAGAGACCACGCTAGAGAGAAGCGCGGAAAGCCGCAGTCACTCCAGGATGTATCAGACTTTATCAAGCGCGGCCTTGTTATGGGGCTGCACGAGAACGATCCAGATCTGCATTATTACAAGGAGATGCAGAATCAAGGACAAGTGTGGGAAGCAAAGGCCAAAGAAGTCATGAGTGTCGAACACGTTCACTACCAACAGCTTGATGCTTTGTCGAAACAAGCCAGTACTTTGCCCGTCAACCCGGAGACTTTGGCGCAGGTTGAAGCCATTCTCAAGAAGCAGCGCGAGGCCCAAGAGAAGATCATCAATCTGTACGAGCAGAGCAAGGATCCGGACCCGACCAAGCGTCCAATGTACGGAGAAGTCCGAGATGTCATAGCAGCCCTTGAAGAGCTCAACAACAAGCCTACTGGAACACTGGATCTTGAGAAGGAGATGCGACGTCATGAAGACTGGATGCGTAGTGGTAAGAAGCTATTTGGCAAGACAAACGCGCCTCTCCACATCCTGCACCAGCATATGCAGATTGTCAGAGACCGTAACAAGGGATGTTTCAGCCTCCGTGATAAGCCACGAATGCCAGTGGAGCCGTCATCCCGACGCCACAGTGCCGAGCCTGGCGTCGAGGTTGATGACCACGACATGGGCGATCACTATCCTGATGTATTTTGCATTTGTCGCAAACCTGAGGCCGGCATGATGATCGAGTGTGAGCTCTGTCATGAGTGGTAAGTTTGTCACTATCTTCCAACGACCAGCACGTGCTAATGACTCATAGGTATCACGGCAAGTGTCTCAAGATCGCTCGAGGCAAGGTCAAGGAGGAAGACAAGTATACTTGTCCAATCTGCGACTGGCGACTGAAGATTCCCCGCGATGCAGCGAGACCCAAGCTCGAAGATCTTCAGAAATGGCAAGCCGATATACCATCTTTGCCCTTCCAGGCAGATGAAGAGGACACACTTGCGGAGATCATTGATACTGCACAGGCTTTCCGCTGGCATATCGAGCCTTACATCAACCCGGTTGCGGTGACTCCTGAAGAGATAGGTACTTTGAGATTCTACTTGCGCAAGGTCGAAGGTGCGGATGTGCTTCTCGCCGAAGAGACCAACTTCTTGCGTCAAGAGCTCCACAGGTGGGCGCCTGTGGCTCCAGTGGCGCCTCCAATCATCGAAGCATCTTCATCTACCCGCAAGCCGCGTCCAACCAAGCAGCAGAAGGAGATGAAGAGGTTGGGTCTGACGAATCCTGACGATCTACCGCCAGAGTACAAGATGAAGCCCACTAAGCGCAAAGTCATGGAGACACTTGAGCGCCAACGCCAGAACCAGCCATTGCAGCCAGCGGGCTCACCAGCGAACGCGCAAAGTCGCCCGTCACAGGGTCCAGACACACCCGGCACGCAACAGACACCTGGATCGAAACAGCAGACTCCAGCGTTCAGCTATGACACACAACCCACCTCGCGCCCCGGCATGAGTTCCGGCTACCGCGATTCCCCGCTGTTCGCCCACTCTCCATTCGCGCCGGGCGCTTCCCACGCCACGCCATCAGCAGGCACACCAGGTGTGTCGTACCCGACCACTACGTCCCCAGCGCCGCAACCCGCTTCGTTCTCCGGCGCTAACATCGACCCCGCGCTCTTCGGACCACCGAGCTCGACTAGTGCGGCCGGTGCAGGCGGCCTGAGCAGCCCGAGCGCGAAGGATGTCGATAAGATGTTTAGCGAGATGGTCAATCATGAGGATGGCGAGGAGAGGAACGAGAAGGAGGATCAGCAGAAGCTGGACGCGCTTCTTAACTCTTAGGTGTGGTGAGAGTGCTGTCTGGCGGTTGATGTGGATCTTACACTGTTCTACTACGGAAAAAGTGACCGTAGGTGGAGGTGCACTAACGATGTAACATTATGGGCATTGATATGGAGGACTTTCTGGCAGGAACGGGGGAACCACTGGGAGGCGTGTCATGAGTGATGAAGGGGACTTTCAACTTTGTATTCTAGCTGATTATTTTGCCGATCGTTCTTACTACCGTATCTCATGGTATATGTCTAGGACTGGAAATTGTGCCATGATAGTCGTGTTGCTTAGGTCTGCAGGCACTAACCGACATGTCATGAGGGGTCAGATCGGCAGGTCTCACGTCTAAGAATGATGGTGGATGCAGAAAGGGACAATTTGTAACAGATCTGATCTGATGAATTATGTCTTCCCGCCCTTGAGGAATTACTACTGCCTCCGCCGCTTGCTCTGGTCTGCCGCATTTATCGTCGCCGATCACCTCCAGTGTACTGGTCTGCCATGGGATCTCCATTGTCGTACACTGTCGGACCGCGCCGGGTGACTCAGGTCCCCGTCATGAAGATATCGTCGTCGTCATCGTCGTTGTCGGATCGATGGCTCACCCGAACGCATTCAGCCATCATTGGGCTGTAGTCGTCCTCGTCGTCATCACCATCCTTAAGATCTGTTTGCTCGAGCTCATCGATGTCTATAAGCAGTCGGCTTGGAAAGTTTCGAGGAGAGCGCCTTTTTGTCGGAGTCGCTGGCGTTGGATTGCTCGCGATCAAGCGACGCTTCGGTGTCGGTGTACCTGGAGAGTCGTCTGCGATCCGGCGACGTTTCGGTGTCGTGGATGAACGTAAGGCATTCATCAAAGATGCCGGGGGTGTCGGTATGATAACACGAACGTTGTCCTCGACACGTCTTCTTGTTTTAGAACGCGTGAATGGCGTAAGCGGGAGATCAGACATGCTCGAATCTGGTAATCGAAGCGTGCGTCTTGAACTCGAACTCGGTGGAGTGGCGGCTCCTCAAACACGAAGTGCTGGAATCTGTTGACAGGCGGGCTTAGGACAGAGTCCAAGATAGCATCGACGTCGTCAAGACCGTACTTGGTGCAGACTCTCTCCAGAGCCGTGGTGCTTTCCGATGCCCACTTGCGGAAGCCGGCTCTAACGCCTTGCAGGAAAGCCTCCACGAACCGTACACGATTGATTCCTTGTAATGGACCAACTGCTCCCTCGATACCTTGCACGAATATGTCAGCCAATGCGGACCATTCCTGTGCCGACATATGAGCGCGCGGACGAAGCTTCCAGCCTTCCATCAAGCCTATGACTAGAGCTTTGGTGTACTCCATACTCCGTTTTAGATCCACAGGCTTGACAGGTCGGTGAGCGAAGAGAAAGACTAGCAGCCTTGAGAGTGCTGCCACAGACTCGGCGTCGAGAACCTGTTCGTTAAGCGCACTGTGTATCTTGCCCGTACCACCTGACGCAGATATTGTATCGAGTCTCAGAATGGAGTCGAGCCGATCGTCTGAGGCGCACAGCTCCTGAAGCTCTGCGACAGAAAAGTCGCATATCGTTGCTTCTTTAGGAATGTAGTCCCACGCAACATGCTCGTGCTATTATAATTAGTGCTGAGGTGGACAAAGTGCTATACCATGCTTACCAGAGTGTCATACATCCACGCTCCGTTACTAAAGATCATTCGTGATATGAGTTGGTCGTGATACGGTTTAACGTAAAAGATTGACGTGCTTTTTTTAATGGTGGCAGTGTCTAGCACACAGATCCTTAGCTCGCGGTAATCGATGGCTTCCTGGTCTGAACGTTTCGGCTTTTTTCCGAGGAACAGTTTGATCGCTTGACGAACAGTCCAGAAGAGTCGCGTGGCAACGGAAACGAATGGAGTGGCCACTTCCTCCCGATTGACGTGCAACTACTTGGATTAGCATGATATAACCTCTTCGAACAATTCACGAACCCAAAGATCTGCGAATAGTCTCGGGTCTGTATGTTGTGGTGGAGGAGGTCGGGGTCCAGGAAGCGTTTGCCAACGACGGGCTTTGAAGCCGGTTGCGAAGGGTGCATTTCCCTCAATGGGAAGGTAAAACCGGAACACGATAGACTCAAGATCAGGATGAGCCGCCGACTGCGAGATAGGAGCGTACGGAGTTTGATTTGCACGAGCGTTCTCGATCTTTGCTGAGCTATCTGGTCGCTTGTTCTTCCGCGAAGTTGAGGGTGTGACTGGTATATTGACTGCTTCTGCTAATCTGTCAACTAGACGTGGAAGAAGTCTCGGGATTTGGGGCTGCTCGACTCGTGCAGGCGGAGTACGAGGAGCTCCACTTGACTGACCAGAGCGCGGCGTAGCTGGCGGGCTCGGCGGTGGTATGTGACTTGTTCGAGGCTTTATGTTTGCCAGTTGTATGTTGAGTGTTCGAGCGACCCGTATGACGTTCAGACCAGTTATGTTGTCCGGAGCTCGATAGGTTTCTAGCGAGAGCGGAATGTCACTCCAACATAGAGCTCCTTTTCCGGATTCCCCATATTGTGATTGTAATCGTCTGAGCAGCTTGTTATTGTCCCCAACACCTCGAGCGTCATCAGGAAACTGTGCAGCCCATATTGCCGTCGACGCTTTCCAGCTTTTGGTGAGAGCGTAGGCCGCGGCGAGAGTTGGTCGTTTTTCTGGATGGTCTTTCCAATTGATGTTGTAATCATCAGTCATCGTTTTTGAGGTGCCGCAGCACTAATGACGGTGCTTAGCCTTTCGCAGGAGGTAGAGAGTGTACATAAAGAGTAGGTCGGGAATTTGAGCAAGTTTCCAAGCCCCAAACGCGGAGCTTTGCTGAGTGCGACATTGCCCAGTACCTCGCTTAACGCAGATCTGGCCGATTGGTCAATCGAGTACAAGACATGACAGATATCAGAGTGATGTCAGTTGCAAAGTAAAACTGAATGTGTAAATCGAAGTGAAGTGAGGACAGCGCAACCAACCGTGACCCTACTTACCTCACTCAACCCGATCAGTTAGCTCACGTTAGAAGCTGTACCGAGGGTATGATTGAAGGATTGCTCGATTGTTGTGTATGAGATAATCTGCAGATGGCTGAAGTGCTCTTGTGAAACCGAAGATGAACAACGCCAAGCGCTATGCGTTTGCAGCAGTAGTCATGCCGCTGATATGTGGTATCGATAATATAAACATGTTGTTACATCCGAGTGCTGCATTATGTTTGCTGCTTCACCGTCCATTCATCACCCATCTGCGCTTCTCTGAACCAGACTGGCCTGCAGTCTTCTCTGTTCAGCCAAGCCTCGCCGTCGGTCAAGCGTCCTGTAACACAGCCTCTGCACTTCGGAGAGTTGGGGCAGTTGAAGAAAGGAATATGCTGGTAACCAATATCCTTGAACCTGAGAAGGATTAGTAAGCATAACATTCAGCGGAACGACTGATATCGTACCAGTGAATCTTCCTCTTGTCCTCGAAAAGTCCAAGAGCAATGCTGTGCACAGGTGCATCACCCCAACGCTCGTAGAAGAAACCACCTGCGCGGTCTAGATGCTCAAAGTAGTCCTCGTACGCCTTGCTCCTCCAGAAGCTCATGTCTGCGATCTCAAAATTGCTCCAGAAGTGACATGTACTGTAGCCGTTCGCCTTCAGGTTATGCTCGGGTCTCCTCTTGCTGTCGGTAACCCATCCCATTGCATTATTCGGGTGAAGGTACTGATTATGTGAAGCCAGGAACTTGAGTGTTTCTGGCCAGAGTTGTGGGATAGACTGTGGAGAGTCGTATAACTGGATGGTAAAGCCGTAAGTCTTGTTGTGATCCTGCATGAAGCGGAAAACATCGTAGTCGACATCACAGAAGAAGTGCACTTTGGGCTCGACTCTCCAATAGTACTGCATGTCCGCAAGAGCTGGGTGCTTGTAGAACATGCCCGAATTCCAGCGACACATTTGGTGGTAGCTCAGCAAGTGAGCGTACTGTACGTCCTGCTCTTCCAATATATTTGCGCTCTCGGTGAACAAATCTTGATTGATCCAGCCAGGTACAGCCCAGTGATCATGTGGCAGAACCTCATATCTGACCTCCGCTTTGGTGAGCTTTCTTGTAGCCTTCTTGAACTCCTCGGTGAACGGTACATCGTTGAAGAAGGTCCAAGGGTAATTGAACTTGTGGTTCCATGTTCGCTCCAGATCGGTCATTGACTGTATGATACCTTCCAGCTCCTCGTTGCGAACAAGCGAAAGAATTGTCGCATTTATGCGATCCGACTTTGGGTTGTCAGGAGCATAGTTGTTGCCGGTCACTCTCCAGAGTGGTTCCGGAGGTTCTCCAGTAGCTATGCAAGTTAGAGGGGACGACGGATGACCACAAAGAACTCACGATCTAAGTTTGGATCTCGAATCATCTCATCCCATTTGTGTGCGTCCTTACTCGGAGTGGCAGCGCTTCCAGGGTTGCGGAAGATCTGGACGAAGAGCCAAATGAAGATGGCTGCCGTGACCGCAGCCAACAGCCGGACAGCCTTCGGCATTGCCATATTGAAGTGGGAAGATAGTCTAGCGCAACAGCGCTTTCAATTGATGCAAAGCATTGGAGTCGCGAACATGCAGCTCTTCAAAGCATGCTTCATTTGGAGTCCATCTTGAAACCGCGGGGAAGCGGGCGCTAACGGGCCGAGACTGCGACCTTACCCAACGCGGACCACGCGTTTCGACGACTGCCGCTGCCTGAAGAGCATGCCACTTCGTCCTACGACCAAGATTACAGTCTTGCGATCCAGCAGTCACCATCATGCTGCTAGGTCATGTCGCATTTTGCGCGCATCAATGGGCTGACCGATGAGCTTGTCCGCCATATCTTCATCTCAAGCGAACGGGTGTGGGCGCCTGACGAGCATGCGGTCCTTTCAGCGCGTACATTCGCGCAGAAGGGTGTCAGAAATGCTCAATATGCCAGGGTGAATCAGTTCGAGATCGATAATCGACTCAACGGACTTGTTGAGAAATTTGCTGTACTGAACAATGATGCCCTATCGGAAGCATTGAAAGAGCGACTTGATGAACTATCTACGGTATCTGACAAGATCACCCCGGAACTTCTGTCGTTGTTTCTAGCGCTCTCTGACAGTCCTTCGGAAAAGACTGTGCTGTCGGATGTCGGTATCAACCAAGAATCCGAGCCGGAAGCATCCATAACTTGGGCTCAGATAGTAGCGGACGACCCCTATTCGGATGATGAACTCTGGCAGAACATCGAAACCGGCTCTCAAGCGTCTGAGGAAGACGACTACAGTCGTGCGAATGATCATGTTCATCCGCAACGGAGGCAGCAAAGTCCACCTGTTTCCGAAGGAGAGACCGAGCAGGATCTGTCACCTTACACAGTAGCTTCCGGAGCGAACGCACTGGCAAGAATACGAAGTGCTTGTGAAGCTGGCAAGATTCTAAGCAGTCCGAAGCATCCAGGAGCACAACGAGCTAGCTCACAGCCGTCTCATACTACCGAAACCCAGGTCATTCGCGAACTCCTACATGTGATGCGAGGGTATCCTTCAAAGATGCTGGTAGGAGATGCGTCACAACGGTATCAGCTGCAGATAGAGCTTTCGACATCCTCAATCTCGACACCGACTATTCGCGGTGTGGTCAATGATCTGCTGCGTGTAGCGACTCAATTGAAAGCCCTGAGGTCATGGTGCACCAAACCGCAGAAGGCAGCACTGTGTCAACGATATCAATCAGCTATCCTTGGTAGGTTGAACACTTTCGACCACGGTTTATCGAGCTTGGAGCAGATTCTGGTTCAGCCGAAGGTCGACAGCGTCGTCAGTATACAACGAATACACACGCAAGTGCAGGAAGCAAGTGGACCATTGCTGAAGCTACATGACATGACTAGAGCCTGCGATGAGGACCAAACTCCAGTATGGTCGCTGTTGAATGACATCTACCAAGAAGCCTGCATGGCACAAATGACAGATCAGAACGATGACTTTGAGTTCTTCGCAAGACTCTTCATCGATTGCTTACCGACTTACTTAGATCCGTTGCGTCTCTGGATATCCGAGGGCAAACTTACCGATGAATACCACTCGACATTCGTTATTGCGAAGTCTGGCAATACTGAAGTACAGCGCTCAGCACTTTGGCATGATCAGTATGCCATGCGTACCTCAACCGATGGCTGTATAATTGCTCCCACCTTCGTTAAAGACTTGACCATTAAGGTCTTCGCAACCGGAAAAGCAGTAATGTTTTTACACGCCATAAATTCTGGACAAGGAGAAGTCGACGAATTCGATAGTTCGCCAATCGATCTCAGCTTCGAGTCTGTTTGCGGGCCTTTACAGAGCTCTCCTCTCTGGACATTCGAAGAAATGCTACACATCGCGCTTGAGACTTGGATTGCTGCAAATGCTCGCTCGAAACCAGTCGTACTCCGCAACGCGATTCTTGACCAGCACGGCCTCTTGTCATTGATGCGGTCATTGCGCTCAGTCTATCTGTCCTTGGAAGGTGCCGCCTTCGATTCTTTTGCTAACAGCCTCTTCACTCGTCTTCGCGACCAACGCACGCATTGGCACGACCCTTTCGTGCTAACTTCTCTCGCCCAAACATATTTCGCGGACTACCTCACATACCCGGATCGGCTCTCTGTGCGCGTGGGCCGCAAAAATTGCAAAGCCTCGCCGGACATGACACGGGAGGTCCCACGAGTCAGGCTCCAATACGCCATCCCGTGGCAATTGCAGAACGTGACCCGTGAAGCGGAACCCTCCGGGGTTCAACAAGTCTTTATACTGCTGTTGCAAATCAGCAGGGTACGATTCCTGCTTACGCCGCTCACAATACCGTCGAACACCCGTTTGCGGTCAGCAGAAGCAGGAGTAGCGCAGGCCCTGGGGTTGAAGCAGCGACTGCTGTGGTACAGCCTTACACTTCAGGGGCACATCTGCCTTGTCACACAACAAACAGTGAACGAGGCTGTAAGCAAGATCGAAGCCTGCGCAGGCATCGACGATATGAGCGCTACCTATGCCGAGATGAACAAGAAACTTCTCCGCCGATCACTTCTGACACATGAATTGATGATGATACACCAAGCACTGATCGCTGCACTAGAAATTGCTGAAGGATTCAGCAAAGTGTGGCAGCGCTCCGCGCTTGGTGGGGAGGTGGCGAACGTCGGCGGTTCCGAGGACAACGAATTTGACTTGCATTACTATACCAGAGAGGGTACGGAAAAGACGACTGATGTGACGGAGGCGATCGAGGGTCTGAGACGGGCATTTGTTAGGCAGCTCGATTTTGCGGTCACGGGATTGAGGAGCATAGCGAGAGTGGGTGGCGAGGAGTCTTGGGGTATGCTCGTCGAGAAGCTGGAGATGGGAAGCAATGCCGGTGTCATTTGAGAAGGACATGGTCTTTCGAAGGACATGACGAGTCTTGCTTGACGATTAGCATTATAGGGATCAATACCATGATACTGCTATCTCAAGTTCTCTCCGTGCTCATCTAGAAACGACGTTCTGCCTCGCACTTCTATGCTGCCCGCACTCCTTTCTTCTTCTGCCCTCTTCCACCCCTTGAGCTGTCTCAAGCCATCAAAAGTAGTCCAGCCGCAACAAATCTGCAGCCCCGCCATCCTTTGCTTAGCTTAGACAGCTCGACACCTATGTCGGTAGGCGTCAACCACTCGTCGATCGTCATGGTGCAAATGCGATCGCTAGGCGGAAGTGACCGGCCAGTAGGTGCTACTGAAGGAAATTTCGCGTAAGTAACTGCGCCTCACACTGCGGAGCAAGACCTTCGATGCGCCGCGTTGCACTGGCATGAAGCGAACGCACCCGACGACTGTGGGATCGACGATAACAACTGTATTATCTGACAAGAACAGTGCATGATAGCACCTCATGTCGCCAACTTATTCGCCAAAGCCTGCTTCACCATACTTTCGAAAAGTGGGTGAAGCGAACAGCTCTTGTACTTCTCAGCCAGTGTCGCGCCATCTTCAAGCTTGTCGGCTTCTGCAGTACCAGCCATATCTTGACCAGCCACAGCAGTGCCTTGAGGGTAGACCGGTCTCTTGCCCTCCTCAATCAGAGAGACAAACATCGGGTCGATTGGGACGCTGCCGAGGAAAGGTACCTCGAAGTCCTTGGCCATGATCTCGCCACCGCCCTTTGAAAAGACGTTGGTGCATTCCGCGCAGCTTGGGCAGACGAAACCAGCCATGTTCTCGATGACTCCGAGAATATGAACTCCAGTCTTTTTGCAGAAGTTGATTTCCTTCCTGACGTCCGAGATAGAAATCGCCTGTGGTGTTGTAACGATAACTGCGCCAGAGACCTGTTCAGGGGTTGCCTGCTTAAGCAACGTTTCAACCAATGAGATGTGTTCGTCGGAAGTTCCAGGTGGCGTATCGATCAATAAAACATCCAGGTGCCCCCATTGCACATCCGATAAGAATTGCCGTACCATGGCGGTCTTTTTGGGTCCTCGCCATACCACCGCATCACCCTTTGCGCCCAACATGAATCCGAGCGACATGCAGTGAAGAGATCCGAGTCCAGTAGCATCGTTGCGCTCGTTCACTTGTACCGGCAACCAGCCTCCAGGCGCCTGCTTGACCTTGGCATTCTCAATACCAAAGAAACGAGGAATCGAAGGGCCCGTCAAATCCACGTCCAGGACTCCGACGTTGAGGCCTTGCAGTGCCAGCGATAGGGCGAGTTGGGTGGTGACGCTGGACTTGCCTACGCCGCCCTTGCCGGACAGCACAAGCACAATCTCCTTGATCCCAGCGAGCGACATTGTGTCCGTGAATTGTGAACAAATTCTTCAGAGTGATAAGGAATATATCTTTGACGGCTTACCAATCGCTTAAGACTTTCATCATTTGCCTCTGCGACGTCGGCGTCACTTCTATAGCGGCGCGCTAGTATCGGCCCGAGACCCCGGCCCGGTCGAGATCTCAACGACATGCCTTGAATTTGTCGAAAGATGGGCGTTGCCTGATCCTTGCTCATGAGCTTTTCCTCAATCACTACCTGATTCTCATCATATAATGCTCAAGATGGAGCTGTTTTGCTTACAACGGCATACTGGATACATCTCCATCTCGCGGACTCTTGGCCGAGTGAGAAGTCGAGTTTTCGCTATTTTGATACACCGAATTATCTTGCTCAACTTGCACGACTTGCACGACTCGCTCAACTTGCTCAACAGGGATCGCAGTCATGCCGGTGAGTGGGAAAGGTACAAAAACTTCCATCTTGCGTGTTGTATCTTGACTTCGAATTATCCTTTTCTCATCTTTGAATCATCTTTCTCATTGCTAGCTTCACACCGAACCACATTCTCGTCCTTGCGCTTTGTTCACATCCAAAGACAATGTCTATCGCCGCATTAGCCGTCGACCTCCGGAGATCTGTCAAATCTGTCAGTGGATTACTCAATGTCGGACGCAGTGCCTGCATCTGCTCGGACTCACAGCCCCTCAACACTCCTCACCATTCCACGCGAGATTCGTGACATTATCTATTCCTACATTCCGAGTACGCTGAGTATACAGTATGAATTCTCTGCTGTGAACATTCCATCGATATTGCCTGCCAGGAGACGCATGGACCACAAGAGAATACGTTTCCCGATGCTCGGCAATGTCAATCGGCAACTCAGGTGGGAATTTCTGGAGTCTCGTGGTTCTGAATACAAGCAACTCAAGCGCCGTCACATCCGCCCTTTCATATTCGCGCGTATATTGCAAGGATATGGCAATCCCGAGGTGTATCGGTGTGCAGACGTACTTTTCCAAAACATCGAGATATCCGCAATTTTCGACAATTCCGGACTTAATGAAGACCATGAAAGGCATGAACAGCGCCTGTCGATTAACATGACCCTGGCTGCTACTCCTAGCTACCGGATCACGCTCTCTTCTCAGGATCTACTCTATGATGGCCAGAGAGACCGCTCGTTTCGTACTCTCACAACCGGTCCGCAAACTTACCTGTGGATGGGAGAGGAGTATCTTCTACTCGGCGATCTCTGGCGTATTTGCACGTACGTTACCGAATGGTACTGCAATGTCTCCACTGAGCTCGATAATTATGGGATTGCATGGTCACGAGATGAGGATAGTCACCATGAAGGATTCCTAAGTTACAAGCCTCAGTTCGACGCTCCCAATAACTAATCATGATGGCCAACGTTTGATGATACAGAATACAAGAAGCGACATGGAGACTCATGGTTCGGGAGGCGGACACGATTGGTTCCGCGACACTGTAGCGCATTTGTATTCGTACCTGATCTTTCAATTCGATGATCTCAAGTAAGCGCTCTATTCTCGTTGTGAATCATATACTGACTCAACTTGCTCAAACGTGCTTGACAATCGCGATACGGCATAGTGTGGCCGTAAGATGAGGCCATTTTGGACCAAAAGATCGCAGTAAAAGCGAGGGCTTAGGACAGTTGAGTGTCTAATTCAGCAAGCATGAGTACTTCCACCTTGATGTCGTCTCAACATCCATATTAACTTGCTCGCGCTCGCTTGGTAAGTCTACTTAAATACGTCTTCCCAGTCCCTCTGTCAAGTTTCCAAGCCTCTCCATTTCAGACTCGATCTTCTAGCTCAAGCGCTTTCCAAGGCCTTCTCATCAGTTCTCTCACACTATCTCGCAAGCATGGCACATTGTGTTACTGAGGGTGATGCATCTGAGCAACCGACACCTGCCCTAACATCCGTCCAAGATTCGGCTCGAAGCTCTCCGACACTTCTTACTTTACCGCAAGAGATTCGAAACATGATCTATGCTTACGTCCCAAGGACCACAAGCATGACCTTTCACGCCGACAAGACCATGACACAAAGTCGTCACCCGTTCCTATCTGTCAACCAGCAACTAAGACACGAATTCTCTTCTGAACGTACTAGAAACGAAGTTATCGAAATCACCTGCTTCCGCCATGGTATGGAGCGATTGTGGACTTGGTATCTTGTCGCGCCCAAGGCCCCGCTAGTACAAGCAAACCTCAAGATTCTTGCGGATGACTGGCGGAGCATGGATGGAGATGCGGCTTACTGGGTCAATCTCACCCTAAACAATGCGCCGTCTTGCAATGTCGAAATCCACCAAGGAGATCTCTTTTCCGATTTCTATGTCTGGCGAAACGAAAGGATACGGCGCACTTTGGAGAGAACGATCAGGCAACAAAGCCGTTGGCGACAATGCCACAGCAGTAATGTCCTCTTGAGATATGTGCTTAGTACAATCAGGATGTTTACGAATCCAACCCATATTTACTCTTATGGTTTATGGAGTTTTGCAGATTGAAAAGAACTCGGCGAAGTGGTAATTACAACATTTCTCTCGCGTATTACGATGAATATAGACGACTTTTACCAGTAACATAGTATACCTTCGTCTGTAACCGTATCGTTTCCTCGTGAATGCATGGAGAAGGTGAGAGATAATGCTGGGTACTTCTTTGCGCTCGTTATAGCACACATGGTCCCAAGCTTGATTCCTTACATCGTCTTGAGTATCGTCGCTCTCGTCGTCGTACTCGTCATCGTGCGCATTGTCGCACCCATGGTCGCAGTCGTCGTCGTCGAGTGTGATAATGGGTTATCTCAGCAGCGAGAATGATATAAAATACCTTGGTGGATCAAGTGGAAGCAGATGATTCGTAACCGATTCAAATAGATACAACAGCTGTGTGCTGAATCATAGTCAGTTAATGCTACATGTAAGGTATATACACTTACGCCGCTTGGGTGGTCGGTGGATGAGTCAGAAGTTTCAGGGACAGATTGACCGTGGTGCGTCACCGGCCACCAAAAAGTTCCCCGCGGTCTTCAATGTGGAAAAAGAGACCTTAAACATCGCAACATTAATACAAAATGGACGTCGAACACTTTACACAACCTAAGAAGGAATTTCCGAAGAAGAAGTGCGGTGAGTAGTCAATAACACCTTTGCGGTGTGAGCAGGTACTGATTGCTTCCGTAGGTGTGCTAGGCGCAACCGGCTCTGTCGGTCAACGATTCATCCTCCTTCTTGCACTACACCCACACTTTACACTTCATGCCGTAGGAGCTTCGGAGCGATCAGCTGGTAAGAAGTACAAGGATGCGGTCAACTGGAAGCAGTCATTGCCAATGTCGAAAGAGCTGGGAGAGCTGGTAGTGAGGGACTGCACGGCCGAGCAGTTCAAGGATTGCGATCTTGTCTTTTCTGGGTTGGACAGTAGCGTCGCTGGCGAAGTGGGTACGTGAAGAACCACCATATTGGATTGGAATTGGGTACTGAACAATTTCTGCAGAGATGGCTTTCCTCAAGGCCAACCTCGCTGTCTTCTCCAACGCGAAGAACTACCGCCAGGACCCTCTAGTGCCTCTGGTCGTCCCTACAGTCAACCTGCCACACATGGATGTCATCAAGCACCAACGGAAGCACTACAACTTGGAAAAGGGATTTCTCGTCTGCAACTCGAACTGCGCGGTCATTGGTATTGTCATCCCGTTTGCAGCCCTTCAGTCCAAGTTTGGACCGGTGGATCAGGTCTCGGTGGTGACCATGCAAGCGGTCTCGGGAGCAGGGTATCCTGGTGTTAGCAGCATGGACATGATCGACAACGTCGTACCCTTTATTTCAGGCGAGGAGGACAAGCTCGAGAATGAAGCACAAAAGATTCTAGGCGCAGTAAACGGCGAAGTCACTGGCTTCGACAGGCAGGAAAGCCTCAAGATCTCGGCCGCTTGCAACAGAGTCCCTGTTCTTGACGGTCACACCGCCTGCGTCTCGCTTCGGTTCGCCAAGCGACCACCACCGAGCGCAGAGCAGGTCAAGCAGGCCATGAGGGAGTACGTCTCCGAGGCACAAAAGCTGGGCTGCCCTTCGGCACCGGAGAACGCGATTGTCGTCATGGAGCAGCCGGACAGGCCGCAGCCTAGACTCGACAGGGAGACCGACAGGGGCTATGCCGTCAGCGTAGGAAGAATAAGAGAAGACGAAAGCGGTATCTTCGATATCAAGTTTGTCGCGTTGAGCCACAACAGTAAGTTCTCTTCTGTGATGCGATGCGAGAATCACTGCTGACCAAAATCCAGCCGTCATTGGTGCTGCCGGTTCTTCTATCCTGAATGCCGAAGCCGCTGTCCTCAAGGGCTACGCGTAGATACCATCAAATACCATGAGTTCCTGACAAGAGACTCAGTGTGCAGCCATTTCTCCAGCGTCATTCCACGTTGATCGATTGACTGAACTTGTGTACATGTGATGTTCCACGTATTCTGCGGGACCAGGAATGCGCTGCTGCTGGCATGGTAGTGGTGAAGAATCCATCAAGGTTCATTCTTTGGGATTCATTGACCTCAAAATGAGATATTTATCGAAACTTGCTCGCTCCCTATAATCGTCTGGTATAAAAGACACCCCTAGGCCCCATCCGTACCACTGATACATCCTAACAGAACTCAGCTGCGAAGACTCAACCAAAATTGCGACACAAATCAACTACGCAGAATCAACCATGTCCGCACCCAGAGCCGCACCAACGTTCCTCACTCTTCCAGGCGAGATTCGCAACATGATCTATGACTTGGCACTTCGATCGCAGACCGTCTACCTTGATACACGGTCTCCGAGTGCAATAAGATCCCAAGCCATCAAAGATGCATGTCGGCCTCACCCTCTCACGTTTGTCAGCCGCAAGATCCGTTCAGAAGTGATCTCGCTTCCATCCTCTGTCGAGTTTGTTATCAAAAATCGCTGGATTCTTGACAGGTGTCTTGACGATGGCATTACACTAGTACACACCATCGGCAGCAAGCTAGAGGAAATCGAACATCTAGGGAGGTTGATGTTCAGAGTGCACTTTTCCTTGAGCATGATCATCCTTCCCGGTTGGTGGACGACTCTTGTCGTGGATGCAGAATCGGGTATCTGTAAGATCAACACTAAGAGAAAAGAGCCACGCGAGCGGTGCGGAAAAGAACAATGGGACTGCGATGGCAGCTGTAGTCCTCTTACGAGCATAGAGGATCGTCCTGGAGATCCGGTCTATCGACAGACAATCAAGGAGCATGTCTCGAGTAAGCTGGAAAAGTGCGTGCAAGACGACCATACATTGCGCCGCTACAGCTTTCCGACCGAAGGGATCGAGTTCTTGAATTAGGAGTACGAACAGCCCTCGTGAGTGGCTGCATGTTGCCGGAACGAATCTGTTTTGGGTTGTCTCGTATCCTACGTTAGCAACTAGGATATCGAGCGCAATGCAAGCGGTCTGAGCGATGGACGGTGGTCGTAGTCCATCATTCAGTCTCTCTATACAATCGAGACAATCTACCTTACCATGGTTTGAGGTTCCCGAAACCATGCTGCTGTCTTAGTCATCGCGTGTACCCAAAAGTCCGCAACCTAGTACAGATTATTCGCCAATTATTGAACTTCACCTCCCAACTCTCCTCTGCTCGACCATCCGACGATGTCTACAAAACCTGCGCTCAGCTTGCTCTTAAGGTCATAGTTATTGTACTTGACAATGGAGCGTCAGAAGCTTGCTTATCACTGTACTGGGACTAGTTCCCTGTACCATCGGTGTCACTCCACGTAAATACGGATGCGATTAAAGCAGTGGCTTGCATGTAGCGTTCCATGGACTTTGACCACGCCAGTCCGTAGCCATATTTCTGTCTCAGAATGGCTTGAACAGCTATAATCATGATTCAGTCAGCTAAGGGGCGGACGACAAGGCGCCAGTGGTTAATTTTCTCTTCACTTCACTCCATTTCACTTCATTTCACTGTGTAAGGTCTTGGCATACAGAGCAGTTCCCTTCCATGTTCTTCCATTTTCAACTTCATCCACACATTGTTTAGTCCCGCACAGCTTCAATCTATCAACGTCAACTTTTCAGACACAATGGCTCCTTCTTTGCTCACGATCCCACAAGAGCTCCGCAACGAGATCTATTCACTTTTGCCAGAGATCACCACGATTAGCCTTCCATCCTCAGCCCTACGGGTAGACGGTCAGACCCCTCGCGCGTTGAAAGAGGCGTTGTTGGCAGACCCTGCCATTACTCGCGTCAACAAACAGCTGAGATCTGAGATCGACAAGTCTGCGCTGCGACAACACATCGAAATTCGTGTCGAAGATCCTGACGACACTCAAAAAATCGATGATTGGCTTTCGAGATTGCCTAGCAGCGTGATCGAACGCATCAATACCATCACACTTCGCTTCAATACTCCGGGCGCAAAGAAAATTCTCATCGGACCAGGACGCCTGTCCTCGCGTGATGAGTTTGGCGAAATCCAACTGATCTTGTCTACTACACCCTCTTGCATCATCATCGCCAAGCCAACTTTGACTCTCCACGAGGAGTCACGCGCTGTGCTACTGCCTGATCCGAGGTTTTTCAGGACGGAAGAGAAGCGGATCGTGGAATGCTTGAAGCAGAAGCTACCCCGTCACTCGACTCAGGACCATCGTATGTTCGTGGCTGGCCCTTTTTCGGTCGTCGTTTCGGATTTCCTCGTCAGCATGAAAGACCTGAGTCTAAGGACCGACGTGGATGTCTACCACCACATAAGAAAATTGAACTTCGACCTGTACGCGCTTGCTCTCAAGCGAAGGAGGGAAAGGATTCAGGCTGCAAATAAGGCGCTGATGGGTTACACGGACGACTGTGAACTGGGTAGTCCTGCTGTATGTGTTACAGGCGGATCTTGGAGATCAGGCTGCAACCGGGACTGAGAATACGATGGGCAAGGCATGGGGATAGGGCACTGATGGGTTACACAGACGACTCTTGACCAAGGCAGTCTTCTGGTATTCATGTGATCATATGCGCTTGCTCCTAAGAAGAGGAGGGAAAGGCTTGATGCTGAAGATACGATAGGAAATGTATGAGGTACTGATGGGTTACACGAACGACTCACGACGAAGTTAGTCCCTCTGTGTTGCAGGCGGACTTCATGATCAGTCTGCAACCGGGGCTCAGGATAATACAGTGGGCAAGGCATAAGAACAAGGCACTGATGGGTTACGCGGACTACTCACGGCCAAGGTAGTCTTTCGGTATCGATGATATCGAACTTCCTCTCGTCCCTGTGATTTGCTAAATGTGCATGTGATCAAAAATACCTCGATGTCGTCTGAACTTGCTCGTTCTCCCGCATCCTACTTAACGCAGATATCTCGCCTTTCAGCCCTTCACTTCTTTCCTTCCTTGACCAAACTTCACAGGACACAAACAGCCACAATGACAACTCGCGACAAGCCAAATCTCCTCACTCTCCCGATTGAGATCCGTTTGATGATCTACTCCTATCTTCCCGCGCCTACTATGGTGCTTAACATGAAATGATATCGGGATGGTGTTGTCAGAACAAACGAAGCAGATGACACAACTTCACAACAGAAGCCCATCATTCTACATACGCTCACCGGTGTGAACCGGCAGCTGCGAGCTGAATTTTACGACACGAAGCATAAATACTGGCAACTTGAGTTCAGAGGCGACAAGCACGACAAGTACGATGAGCACGACGGGTTATCTCTGCTCGATTTGCGCACATGGCTAGCCTACAACAGATCGCCAGAAGAGAAAGCACACATCACTAGCATCACAGTCACCTCATACCGGCTCCTAGACTGTGGTTTCTTCCATGGGCCCGTGTACTTCTCGATAAACTTCGACTATTGGCTTTGGTACTTCTTTGATCAACCGAGAGAATGCGCAATAATGGAAACTCATCTCAGAAGGGCTTTGGAAGGTCATCTGTATAAATATTGGCGTGGCCGTAGCAAGTGTACAGGGATTTTGCTCGACTTGCTGAGCTGTATACTGGGGGGCTGCATCCGTGGTAATTTGTGGAGCATGTGGACAACCATTCCTACCTTTCGACAGGCTGCATAAAGGAGGAAAGTTGCTCAAGCCCACGCAAACGTCTCGAACGAGTTATTTGCCTGCATGGAAAAGCCTTCGGATGAGTCAGCACAAGTAGCCAACGAATAGCATAACCTATAATCGCGTATACTGGTGCCACCGTGATATACGACTGAACATATACGTAGCCTCTTATTGCCAATGATGATACCCCGTAGACCAATAATGCATGTCATATGATCGTGTTGCTGGCAGTCGTACATTCTACCATCGCGAACCACCTCCCCAACCTCCTCGTCCTCCTCTTCCTCCCCTTCCTTGTCCGTGTTGCGCACCTCCACCAGGACCCATCGGAGGCATCCAGGGAGGTGGCACAACCATACCAGCTGCATGTGGCGGTGGAGGCGGTGGAGGCGGCCATGGGCCATTCCAATTCGGCGGTCGAGGTGGGAAGCCACCTGGGAAGTTCATGCCCATGTTCATGATCGTTGGTGGAGGCGGCGGTACGTATGATCCCGGACCTGAAGATGGGGGAGGCGGCGGCCGGGATGTATTGAACTGTGATGAGGCCGGAGGCGGTGGCGTAGGCGTTTCTCGAATGTAGACTGGCGGTGGAGCACGTATACTGTCTGATGCCGCTAGAACTGGGGGAGCAGGATTCTTCCGCCGCCTCTTCATCTCCTCAACGAATTTTGGACTGTGGCCGTAGTATGTCTCGAGTGCTTTGCGCTTGCCTGTGACGGGGTCGAGCGTCACCCGCAGTCCAAGACCATTGAGCTGGATGTCGTCTTCGTTCCCAGCAAAGGGGCTCGTTTTCGGCGAATTGTAGATCTTATGCCCGTTCTCGATGTGTGCGAGCACGGCGCTGAGCAGTTCGGGATCGAGATCCGAAGAGAGACGCAGCGGCTTCATTCGTGCTGTGCTGATTGGCCGCGAGCCTGTGATCAAGGGAATCATGGTTGCGGCGGGCTGGCGATGCCAGGGTTCTTGATGCGAGCCGTGATAGCGCGGAGGCTCGGCTGCAGCTTCTACTCGCTTGTGCAACTTCTGATAGTGAGAGGGATGAGCACTGCTTAGCCATTCTAGCCATGCTTTGTATGCGCTGCGTGCGGGCACGCGGAATTTCAGATAGACTGCGTGATCATAAATTGCAGCGTCTTTCCAAGAAGCAAGAAGAGACCGAATGATCTTATGGGCGTCCAAGCTGTATTTGCCTTGTTTGGGTGGTACGATGTGGAGGATCTCGATTAGGGATGGTTTGATATCTGTGGCAAAGGTTTGTGGCGATGCTCGGAGGACCTTGGCATGCTTTTGGAGTGTACAGAAGACTGCATCAATGATGTGGAGGACGACCAGTCTTGACTCAAAACGCTCAGTATCTTGCTGAGATTGGTTGTCGGAGACATCGTACCACGAATCTTGGCTCACAGTCGCCTCGAAAGGTCGCGCCCGCCTAGGATCTATGGTTTCCGAGTAGGTCGTCGTTGTCTTGAAGACGGATGATGTAACAAATTTCACCAAGTATTTTCCAAGAGCTTCCACTCGTATTGTTGAGGGACTAGCGATTGTCACAATCCAGGCCACGGTGTCCAGAAACTGTTTCAATGTTTAGTTCAGTCGTTCTTGGCTTCGTGATTGACGTTCTTAGACCTCGGGGCTTGCTGATGATGAGCGAGTCTTGACCGCTTTCTCGAGATTGGCGTGAAAAGTCTGTTGTTCTTCTGTCGTAGCGGGTTGCAAATCCCCATCACGGCGCGTAAAGGCTCCGCGAAGTATGCCCTTTGCGAGTGCAAGATCTGAAGCGGAGGACGACATATCTCGTGAGTGTCGCTTCAGGGAGCGCGCCCGTTGCGAGGCCGTCGATGCGTCGATATCAGATGCGAACACAGCTGGACCGAGGAATGGTCTGAGGAATGGTCGATGTCAGCTGATTGATATTCGGAAGCGGTTCGGTTTGACAGCTTGGAAGCCCTGGAGTGGAGCGTGAAACGCACAAAGGCGTTCACGCACATCTGCGGCCCGTTCCCCATCGGGTAAGCCGCAGACGCCTCCAAGTCAGGGCACCGGCGGGCAACAGCGCCTAGAACCTGTCGGACCCACGCTCCGCGACGTGAACTGCTGCGGACAAAACGGTCATCTCTTCTGCCTGGTACCATCACATGCCTTCTTTCTCCCTGTCTCATCTCAACCGCGACATGAGAGCACGACCCTACTGTGCAGAATTAAAATATTCAGTATGGGCGCCGTTCAGAGCGACCTGAAGGCCAATATTGTACAAGCCTCGGCCGGCGGAAAAGCGATACCGGCAAATGATGAAGAATACTGGCAGACGGTGAGTCGCCTGGTACATGCGCGTAATTAGATCTGACACGGTCTGTAGTTCTGGACGAGGCCCGAGACACCAGAGCATGTCTACGAGACATTTACACAAACAGACATCCGGGGCATGCGAGATGATCCGGTAGCGATCGATAATCTCAAGACACTCATACTCAAATCTACGCTCAAGATCCTTTCTTACCGCTCGAAGTCGCTTTCCTTGTCAGAAGAGAATGCTCGTCTTGGTATTCAACTTCTCAACTGTGTCCGCATACTGACACGAATCTTACCTTATGTCTACGAAGCCGACGCCGTTCGCGCATGGGAAGAGGAGGTGTTCTGGCAGCCGCAGCAGGCCTCAACTTTCCGGAAATACGCAAAAGATGTGTCAGAGTACCTGGTGGCGGAGGACAGTCTAGGTGCTCAGCTGGTGGACGCTCTTCTTGAGCTGCTTTTTTACACAGGATTCACACTACCATGGTCGGACACGATAGCGCAGGACGGCAGGAAAGGCCAGATTACCTACGGATTGTGGCAGAGTGGTATAGCATGTGACACCACGGTCTTGACCACACGAGAGCTGGAGAGTCGACGTACGGAGATTCTGCAACTGATCCTCGTCTTGGAGAGCAAAGGTCTCTACCTCGATCCTGGACAGTACATCAACACGGAAGTGCAGGCGGTACAACACATTGTTCAACATCATGACAAGAAGAGAGTACAAGCGTTGCTCTGCTCTTTACTAAACACTATCATCAAATATCATCCCGATTCCTGGCTCGGTTTCGACCCGCGAAGTCCACAAGGCGACTCGTTGAGAGAACTCCACGTCAAAACTTGCTTGCAATTCTTACTAATCAACATGCTCAATAGAGCCCCATGGAGAGACGAAGGTCGTGATAAGAACGAGTTCCGACTGCAATTCAGCTACCTCCACAAACCAACTCACTTTCAGTTTCTGGCCGATGGTATCTTTAAGATTTTGCGCCAGCCACTCGAGCCGTCGGCGAATGTCTTGTCCATGGGTCTGAAGTCCAGTGCCCTGGCTTCCGAAATGATATTGTTGCTTTGGGAAGCCATCTATACCAACAAGAAGTATAGACAGTATATCACCAAGAGCGGGAGGGCTTTGGACCTTATGGTACTCTTGCTCTACTACGCCAAAGAATCACAAATGGAAGGTGTTGGACGAGTATGTGTCTTCTGCCTGCAGACATTGAGTGCAGAGCCTTCATTCGGTCAATCGCTCAATCGCAGCTTTGATGCACACAATACACTGCCTGTGAGCATCCAGGTCAAGAACTTTCACGGACAGTATTCAGACTACTTCATCACTGTGAGTAACATATTTGCAGCTCGCGCAGAATTATAGCTAATGGTCGCAGTCTGTTTTGTCGCTGCTCGAGTTCAACTCGATGGAGGCGAGCTTCTGGTCAGTCTCGCTCATGGCCATCATAAACAATGTCGCCCCTGAAGTCACCAATCTGGCTCGCGCTACCAGTTCCAAGCTCATGCAGACGTTTGCAAGAATGGCAAAACCATCGTTTGTGCTTGCGAGCGAACTCAATATCACCCTCTTGGCAGCACTATTGGATGCGATCAACGCCTTCATCGAATGCCACGCCGATGAGCCCTCGAATCTCAATCTGCTATACGCGGTATGGAGAGCCCGAACAAGATTCGAAGCACTAAGAGAAATATGTCTACAAGACAGAGAAGAGCTTGGTTCGACCGGTGCACAATCGTCAACGTCACCGCCATCGGTACGATCATCACCGGATGATTCGACCCCAGCTCCGCATTCGGGACAGTCCAAAGGAAAACAACCATTCGTCCATCAAAACGTATCTCCACAAGTTATGAGGAAGCTGGCTGATCTTCCGCTTCATACTCTTTTAACTCTGATTAACAACGTGAACGAGCAGATCTCTTCGGTCACGGACGCTGATGCAGATCAGGAGCCAATGACGCCAAGCGATAGCCGGAGATCATCTTTCGCATCAATACGCGGTTCAGATCGAGCACCATCGGACGTCCTGCGAATCGTCCACGAGACTGGCTTGATTGGCATAGAACAACGCAAGCCTGTCATCGATGTCTTCCGCTTCCAAAAATCTATCGCCAGTCTTTATGCGTCATTTTACTGGGGGCTCTTGGTCTCTTCGGACATTCGACGAGCTAACGACTCCGGCAAGGGCATTTGGGTCGGCACCAACATCAAGTTGTTTAAGATCAAGGCTGGCGAGGTGCAAGGACCCAGTCTCTGGAGTCCATGGGGTGCTGTGGATGCTGTTGGAGAAAGTCTCGTCGCCGGTGTCCGAGACCTCACGATTAGAGCTCGCAAAAGTTTGGGTGGAGAAGGGACCTAGTTGGACAACCTTCCTCTTTCAGACGACAAAGTCATACAAGATGAGGCTGCAGAACAGCTTGCACAGACTGAGGCTTCTCGTGGTCCGAAAATTCATCAACGAGGATACCATATAGGTTTTGAGAACCATCATTCCACGCCATATCGCTGCATCCCCATCCCCGTCCACCAGGGATACAAAGGTCGAGTTGCGAGACCATATACAAATCCCATGCAGTAGGGATCGACAAGGAGAGAAATACAGGCCCTAGACATGGCAGACGGCCGCGGGCCTGCATGGTGAGACAGTGGACTGGCTCGAAGCGCGGCGTGACCGAGATTAAACAGACAAGGTATTATCACTAATCACGATATGGACAACGACGTATGATCACGATTGATGCTTGCCAGACTGTTTGCACGAATTCGGTCAAGTTCTGCACGTGACGGTGAATTCGTACCTTCTCCGGCCCCTTGCTTTACCTCGAAGTAGGTTCACTTTCACGTGTACATGATGTAACAAAGCTGTCACCTAAACTCAGTAAGCTTGATCTGCCGCTGTCACCTCACGAGGGGTAAACTCAAAGTTCGTCATAAAAATCGACACCGTCTTGCTTCAATTTCTTTCCACAAAATACCTTGCTCGCCATTCCCATTCAATCCCTAGTCAGCGACAACAACGCAAAGCTCGCCACGATGGCGCTCTTGCTTCCAGTCCTACCTTGGCTCGGCTTTGGTGCCCTTGGACCAACACTGGGTGTGCAATACCTCTCGCGTATACAAGCCTTGTCCACAAGCTAACGTCTTTCAGGTGGCCTGGCCGCGTACTTTCAAGCAACCTTCGGCACCAACTTCATCTTCGCCATGCTCCAGAGTGCCGCAATGGGAGGCTGGGGTGTTGCATACCTCACCACCATACAGAACATGATTGGTGCTGGCGTGGCCATTCCAGTCATCGCCAATTGGGTTCGCGAGAGATACGCCAATGAGACGGCTGCCTGGCAGAACTGATGGGTTACGAAAGGGGTGGCGGGGTGACGAAGTTCGCGAGGATTTCAGAGACGGGTTTGGTATGCTCCGGTATGCCTGATGAGCATGAATAGCGTGAGCGAGCAACGAAAACATCACAATGAAAACCATCTGGTACCGAAAGTCCATAATCGGTCGTGTCCCGTATCAGTGGTCCATCATACATCGTGATCTCGTGTATTCTTAGCCAGCCCAGAAGTGTCAAGCGCATGGCGGGTGTGCTGAGTGAGCTTGTAGGCGGCCAGAACATGGCTTACATCGAATACAGCAAAAGCAGGAATATAGACTTCAAGAACAAGAAAGGCGACCGGAGCAAGTTCCTCGAGCGCTTCTTCCGTGCAAACCTGCCAATTGCGATGGTCAATCGATGAATGGTGTAAGCCACAGATACCGAGATGTGATCGGCACGTGGCGGTGCGATCAATGTGGCGCTGCACAGGGTCCGGTGGACATCACTTTCTTCCCTTTCGGCCACAAAGTGCATATCGGAGTGAGGGCCTTCGTTGCGACGACATACGAGTAGCCCTTCGAGCACCTTGGTACATCGGCATCGCTGAGATGACTGGACTGACACTTTGCAAGTCTAGGGTTGACTTGTTGAGAGATGCTGTGCTTATGTTGTGTGGAGGGGGGATCTGCACGTGACTGTGACGCCCCGGCGCTTACTTGCATACACCGCTCGCTGTGTCGAGGTCACTCCCTTAGTCTAGGACCTGTATCAACCATACAAATCTATCGAGTTGGCACCCTCCAGCCAGCCGCTGATGCGGCTGATTTTTCAGATCGCTCGAGACGTCCAGCTTCAGCTGCCACAATCCTCGTTTCAGCGACTCCGGGCTGATCTCCAGATTGTTTCTATGATCGTTTCCTTCTGCTTTCTAGACGCTTAGAAAAGTCCCATCTTTCTTATTCTTGTTCGCTCCTATGGACTCACCATCTGGAGGATCCTGGCGCACCAAACTGAAACGAATTCTTACTCGGCAGCCGTTAATCCCTCAGGACGACCGTACCATCAGGCATTCCACTGTTACTGAGGTTGACGCTACCACTGAGGATGATGGTACCACTGGGCATTCTACTGTTACTGAGGTTGACGCAGAAGAGTCTCCCATGTGCAAGGCCTGTCAGGGCATTGACTTTCAAAGTTTGACTACTCAACATATGATTCCTGAAATGGGATTGATTAAAGGCTATAGATGGCACGCTACGCTCAAGGACTGGGAGGTTTCGAAAGAGAGATGTCGTAGCTGCGACTTTGCCTGGTGCCGGGACTACATGTACTCTCTGTCGGGCATAACAGATACCTCGGAAGCATCGTCAGTCAGCATCTGGCTTTGTATCGAGGGCGTCAGTATTGTGCGTCCTGTCACTGGCTGGGATACTCACCAAGCAGATATCGGCCATGGTGTTGCGATAGCTATTGTCAACCGTCATGCCAAGAGAGGCGTTCGGCAAGAATTCCCTTTCAATGTTTGGAGGAGACATCCTGAATTGATCTGGTACACTTCAGAAGGAGACCCAGCAGCGGTAAAGACTTCCCTCCCAATCGCGCGTAACTTGGAACCAACCACAGCCTCGGAAACTTCATTTGCTATAGCATACAAGTGGCTTAAGGATTGTCTCTCACATGACTCTCTACTTGGTTTTCCTTCTCCGAACCTACTACCTCTCCGTCTACTTGAGATCGGCCCAGACTCTTGTAAAGTTCGAAAAACTGCTCTGATCTCACAAGAAATCTTGACCTCGCGCCAAGGTATGCTACAGTATGCGACCATGAGCTATTGTTGGGGCAAAGTCGAAGCACACAAAACGACAAAAGCCAATGTAGATGATCGGGAGGATTCTTTGGACATCATCCTGCCAGCTACTATTCGGGACGCCGTCGTTATTGCACGTAGGCTGCGTGTAAGATATCTTTGGGTAGATGCTTTATGCATTGTACAAGATGACCCAGATGAGTGGAGATCTGAAGCTGCTAAGATGGGCAACATTTACAAGAACGGTCTGTTCAACATTGCAGCAGGTGTTGGATCAGACGCCGATGCTGGTTGTTTCAGTGATGGTGCCCACTATGGGAACGCTAGACAGAGGACAAGAATGATTGACCAGATGCCTGACCAGGTCCGTTTTGTTAGCAGGCTGCAAGATGGACAAGAGAGCTGGGTAGGATGGCTGCGTTTGTGCGATAAAGCTACAAAGGGTTTTTTCGAAGACGTCAGCAGAGGTCCATCAGCAGATCGTGCCTGGGTGGTACAAGAGCGCCTTCTGTCACCGCGAATCTTACACTATACGAAACGACAGCTCTATTGGGAATGTCAACACTGCATTCTGGCAGAGAACGGCCTCCATGTTGCAAGCTCGCATATGCCAAGTACTAACATCAGGTCACTGGTTCATCATCAACGCTCACTACCTCAAGATGAACGTTCTCACTACCAACTTTCACTCTCATGGTATCAACATCTCATCCAGAGTCAGTATAGCCGGAGTCGATTAACCAAAAGAAGTGATAAACTCGTTGCGCTTTCTGGACTCGCTCGGGCCTTTGCAGCCCGGAAACCGTCGCGTCGGTACATGGCAGGTCTATGGGAGAATGACCTGCATATGGGCTTACGATGGTACCGCCCTAAGGAGGGCAAGAAAGCCGAGATCTATCAGGCTCCTTCATGGTCATGGGCGTCTCAGGATGGCCAAGTGACCTACACTCATAACAGCGGGGACTCGGAATATGACATGCAGATCAGATTCATAGCGTACAACGTGCAATTAGCGGGGCAGGATGCATTTGGAGGCATCGAGAATGCGTCCCTCATGGTCGAGGCGAGATTGCTCGCTGACGAAGCTTGTCCGTGGCGTCTGGGTTCCGATGAGTTTTTAGGCAGCCTACAAATTCCGAATTCTCTCGGTACCGAGACATGGGTCTGGTTCGATTCAGATCTTCCGGATGTCGATCTCGACCCAGATCCTCTGAGAACGGAAAGCGTTTTCTGTATGCCACTTGAGCTACCGCGCGGAGACGGCTCGTCACGTACAAATTTTCACGCGTTATTGCTCCAGCGTACAGAACTGGCTAGTACCTATCGGAGGATTGGGCTGGCTTGTATCATTCCCCGACACAAATGGAATAGACAAGACATACGACAGGTCTTCATGCAAAGTCCTCTACAGACCATCACCCTGGTCTGATGGAAGAAGGCAACGATCCATCACTGGTGTCTAGTTTCCCGAAGGCGGGCATCGGCCTACCACAATCGGAAGTGGATTTGTAGGCGCCCCGATTCATTGGCCCATCTGGGTGGTCCCCGAGCGAGTCGTGTCGGATCTTCGGTCATTTGTCTAGGACATTGAACCAGGCAATAAGCTCTTGGAGAAGCTTGAGAATTCCGAAGATATCACTGACCTTACCTGAGAACAGTACCCCGTGTAATGCTACCGGACCATGAAACCTCATTGGTGAATTCCAGTAAATCACTTCTTTCCCCCTTTCTTGCCACTGATCTCCTTCCCACCTTTACCGACTTCTTTGACGAAGCCACCCTTGACAACCGCGTCACGAGCTGTCGTGTTGATGAGACGAAATCGATCCGGGCCCAGATGAACACCTCCATACCATCTTGTCACGACAATCATAATGTCCCAAACATCCATCAATTGCAATAGATGCAATAATCTGCCGCCAGCTGCTGTCTCGCCATCATCATCACAGTCTTGGAAAGCAGTCTCGTTCGGCCCATGGATACGCCACGCAGTAATATTATGCGTCGCTTTGGCTACTTTCTTATCGTTTGCAAGCAGATGCCGCAAATACCCCTTGGCCTGATCCGTCGAAGTCACATATGCCGCTCTAGCCACAAACACCGATTTCTTCTCGGTCACAGCCTCGGACAGGACCCAAGGCGGCTCCTCGCCCAGCGGTTGCTCGGTAGTCTGCGCGGCATCAGAATATGCTGCTTCAGAAGATTCTTGATCTTGCTGACCGTTCCTGTGAGAGGCTTGTGGCTCCTCCGTATCCGTTGCGAGTTCCGAGATGAGAGGCTGAAGTCGCGACTGCAACTCCTCGACAAGGTCAAAGATGCATGGCGATCCTGTAGAATAGACCTCGGAGAGTACTGAGCGGGCAACGTCCACGATCTGTTGGCCGGAGCCCTTGGGCAGATTGTCGCCCACGGTTTGGGTGTCAAGGATCGAAGGTGGTGCATCGGGGTAGTCGAAAGGGAATGCGAGGCGAAGTGAGATTGATATGTCTCCAGGCAGAGATAGTGAGCAAATAGTAGGATCTGATGATAGAATCGTGAACGTGTTTTCGGCGTAAATGGCGTTGATCGACGTTATCTCGTCTTCGAAAGCAGATTCCATATCCAATTCAGAAGTCCTCGAGCATTCAGGACCGAGTCTTCTGCCACTTTTTAAGAGTCACCCAACCGATACCAAATTTGTTGCTTTTCCCGATGATAACCTCATCCCCCACTTGCGTCGCTGACGGATGGATGGTCCGAATGAGTCAACGAAGTTTAGGCAACAACCTTACAATGTTTACATGGAAGCCTAGACTAACGACCGGGTCGGATTGTATAAATATCAGCATCCATTTTTCGTATTCTTGGTCTATGGCTTTGCATCAGGGCAACGAAACTTCATCCCGAGACGCCAAAACTGCGGAGGTGGTGGTTGAAGGTCTTGGCAAGACTGGGGACTTTTTGAAGCCATCAATCTTTCGAGGTTCTTTACTCTGCAGCTAATCCACGAATTCCGGAATCCTGTTATACACACAGTCGCCTACTGTTGTTCAACATGGCGACCCGGTCTATTTCGTCGATGCTGCCGAAGCCAAAGTATACCGGCGAAGACGAAGAACTTCCATCACATGCGCAACCCAAAGGACCTCGGATCGTGAGCGCACATGAAGCCGATTCACAGCAGCTTGTCGTCAAGGTACGAGTCAAATGTGAAGCTGATAAACCGTGTAGTACTGACAAACTACAGCGATCTGGCCCACCCCCCTCCGGACAGCGCGCAGGATGGCGACCAAGAGCACCCGAGGACTTTGGCGATGGTGGTGCGTTTCCAGAAATCCCAGTCGCTCAGTACCCACTGGATATGGGCAAGAAGGGCAACTCTGGAAGCTCAAACGCCTTGACACTGCAAGTCGACAACGAGGGCAAAGTCAAATACGATGCGATCGCGAGACGAGGACATGCGGAGAACAGGATCGTGCACACTTCTTTCAAGGATCTGATTCCGCTTCGACAACAAGCGGATGTGGGCGAACTATCACTGGACCGACCATCGGAGGAAGAGGTAGCGGAGACCAAGGAGAGGACACAGCAGGCGTTGGCGAAACTCGTATCTGGAGCCGTGGCAGCACAAAAACCGAAGAATGTCAAGGGCATTTCGAGAAAGGATCCGACGTTTGTTCGTTATACGCCTGCGAACCAGATGGGTGATAACAGCAAGAAGAATGACAGGATCTTCAAGATTGTGCATAGACAGCAGGATCCGATGGAGCCGCCAAAGTTCAAACACAAGAAGATTCCACGAGGACCACCATCACCACCTCCTCCGGTCATGCACTCGCCGCCAAGAAAGTTGACCGCTGAGGATCAAGAAGCTTGGAGGATTCCCCCATCGATATCGAATTGGAAGAACCCGAAGGGATACACAGTACCATTGGACAAGCGATTGGCAGCAGACGGCCGAGGACTACAAGACGTGACCATCAACGACAAATTCGCATCATTATCCGAAGCACTCTTCACAGCAGACAGACACGCGCGAGAAGAAGTCAAGCAGCGTGGACTGATGCAGCAACGATTAGCGGAGAAGGAGAAGCAGCAAAAAGAGGACAACCTACGAGCACTGGCACAGAAAGCACGAGAAGACCGCGCGAAAGCGACACGAGGCGACTCGCGAGACAGGGACAGCCGTTCACGCAGTCGCAGCGGCTCAAGCTACGACTCGCGCTCACGCTCACGATCACGCTCCGGCAGCGAGGTGTCAGTCGACGACCGCCGCGAGGCGAACAACAACGCGCCGAGCGACGCCGCGAAGCACAACGCGAGCTGCGCCAGAAGAACATGGGCCATGAGCGACGGATTCAAATGATGGCACGAGAGCAGAACCGCGACATTTCGGAAAAAGTCGCGCTGGGACTGGCCAAGCCCACACAATCGAAAGAGAGCATGTACGACTCGCGGCTGTTCAACCAGTCCTCAGGCTTCCAAGCCGGCTTCAACGAGGACCAAGCCTACGACAAGCCGCTGTTCGCGGACCGCGAGGCGCTGAATAGCATCTACCGACCGAGCATGAATGACGACGAAGACGACGGCGAGGCGCTCGATGAGATCCAGCGCACGAATCGGTTCGAGGGACTTGGTCGAGCGCCGAAGGAGGGCTTCAAGGGCGCGTCGACGGCGGAGAAAAGGGAGGGTCCTGTGCAATTTGAGCGCGACAATGGCAAGGCGGCGGTCGCGGCGGATCCATTTGGTTTGGACCAGATGATAGCGGATGCGTCGAAGGGGGCTGGCGAGGATAAGGGGAAGAAGAGATTCGGGCTCAATGAGGCTGAGGATAGGAGTAGCAAGAGAGCTCGCATTGAAGATGACGAGTAGTTTGGTATCTTATACACACCGTCCAACCAGAAACAATGCTCTTCCCACAAAGACATCGATGTCCTCACATAGCAGGTCCATCCACCCGTCCGGGCACAGGCGCGTCCTCGACTCCCCATAGCGCGAGATAACTCTCCTTCCGAAACAACCTCGCACTATCAACAGCATTCGGCTGTCCACCCCAAATATCCGCCCTCCTACTCCACCCCCCGTTCTCCGTCTCCACCCCACGAAACAACACCTCAACAACAGCATTATGGCCCTTGAACACCGCCCCCGCCATGGGACTCTGCCCCCGATCATTCAGCACATCCGGATCCGCGCCTTTCGCCAATAACATCGCGACCGTGTCGGCTTGGCCGTGGTACGCCGCTAGCATCAGCAGTGTGTCGCCTTTGTGGTTTGTTAGGTTTGGTGGGATGCCTGCTGAGACGTAGGTTGTTAGTTCTGGGTTGCCGGTGCGTGCGTGGTCGAAGAGTTTGCCGGCTAGGGCGATGGCGGCGGGGGGCAGGGTGGAGGCTGAGACGCCTGTTGTGCTGGAGGTTGTTTGTGAGGGTGCTTGCATTGGGTCTGTTGTCGTATGAGAGGATGAGGTGGGTTGTGCTGGTGTTTGTGCTGGTGCTGGTGCGTCGGGGGTTTGTTGTGGGAGGCCCATTCTGGCGATGATTAAATAGTTGGTGTCGTGTGAGGTGATTCTCGGTAATAGCTTGTTCGTGAATGAGTCTGATTGCTTGATATTGCGATGTGTTGCTTTCTGTGCTCCAGGACTGCATCTACAAAGTCCATGTTTTGGCAGCGCATGCGACAATGATGTCATCGATCGTGTGTCAATAATTGTTCTCGGACCGCGCTCCGTGATGTACGATTCCAGAAACCCATCAGACCAATCAACGACACGTGGTTTCAAGTATACGAACTTATTCGAGTGTGTAGCTCGGGAATATCTGTTGAACAATCCTTTGACGTAATTGCATGTCAGATGTTCTGTACTTTGATTACTGCTTCAGCATCAGGTCGACAAACAAGTTCACGGATGGACGGAGCAGAACTCATGATTAAACTTATAGATCATTAGTATCTACCTAGGAAAACCACAATGCCAGCATGGCTAGCGCGCAGAAGCACTTGTCGTTTCATGGTCAACCCCAAATCGCATCCTTTCCACGTCCGCCGCCATGAATCGCTGGAGGAGTCGTGATGGTATAACTCCAAGCTTCAACGCCGTCGACAAACAAGCGGTAATGCAGCAAAGACTGGTCTGATGCAGTTGGCGTGCTCATGGAAATCGCACCGAACTTCTGATTGCCGTCGGGCACGTATCTTGATCAAGTCAGCAATTAACTTTTAATTTTCCGCGCTCAGACTTACTTGATGCACACATCCTCCTCGTCATCTTGTCTGTACGTCCTGACTGGCAGGTAGAACATGCTAAGAGGGCTTGTGCTGAATTCGTGGACGGTAGCACTAAGTGGCCAGTGTTTCGTCTTGAGGCCTTGATGAAGGCCCTGTCCGGCATAACCAATGTCCAAACCTACTACCTTACCCTCGGCAGGTGGTGGGAAGGCAGTTGCAGCAAATTCGTGTCGATCACCACTGAGTACGACGACACCAACGCCGCCCTCGAGACCAACATCCCACATAGACTCGAGAATGACTTGACGTTCACCAAGGTAGCCAGCCCAAGTATCTTCTGAGCCGAAACGCCAGTTCTTGGTGAATGGAATGCTGGTTACCATAACCTTCCATCGAACGCCATTTGGCTCGCGGCGCGCTAGCCAAGCCAAAAGGTCCTCGCGTTGTTGCTTGCCCAACATTGACTTTTGCTGGCCAGTCTCAGCGTTCCAGGTTCCGTTGGTCCCGTCAAACGGATCGCGATAACGTCGTGTGTCGATCATGAAGAAAGACGCGGGTCCTTGGACGAAGGAGTAATACGAAGCATTGTAGCGAACCGGAGGTGGGTTGACAGATGCTTGGTAGTGCTGCCAAGGGTCTACAGCAGATCTGTATACGCCGGTCTCGTTACGGTCCCAATCGTTTGCAATCTCGTGGTCGTCATAAACGTGTATCCAAGGAAGCTCTGCACCCGCATCAGATGAGACAGATGCCCAGTCCGGAGAGGCATAGACCTGCCTATATTCGCGACGGTAGGTCTCGATGTCTGAACCGAATCGATGCGGCACGTCGACATAGATGAAATCGCCCAGGAAAAGCATGAACTGAGCATTCAGCTTTGGTAGGAGCTTCGAGAGTGTCTTGAATCCAGGCATGGAGAGAGCATGGCGGAACGGTACGTATGGGAAGTTGGGCTTGATGCATGAAGAGTGCAAAAAGGTAAACATGTCGTCTTTGCGAGGCGAAGTATGACCGACTTGAGGGGCAGTCGTGAAAAGTCCAGTGTGGTTGTTCGAGGCAGCGTACTCATATCTTGTGTCCGGGCGAAGGCCAGTAATCTCGAAGACACCAGTAAAGTCAGTGGTGTTGTCAAGATGCAGGATCGTTCCTGCCGATTTCCAGCTCGTGTCCTGCGCTCTGTAACGTTCCATGGGTTTGTCAGCGTAGCGGTAAGAAAGGAACACCGGGTATTCGGCCGACTTTGGCTCGCGAATAAGGACTTTGGCCGTCTTATCAGACACATATCCTACTCTGGCCAGAGACAAGTCGTGAGATTCGTGGAAGACTTTGCCTGTGTAGGTAAAGTCCCAGACCATGAGAACGAGAGCAAGGTTGATCAGCGCAGTAACGAAGCTCCAGAACAGAGATGATGGGCTCGGTATGCCAGTCAGCAGAGTGCGCAGAACTTTTGGGTCGTTCTCTTCGTAGACAATCGTCTCTTCCACGTCCAGCTCTTCGACCGGAACTCCATCTGCCTCGTCGTCTGAGTCCGTTGGTCGGTGAATGGTCTGTTTCGTGATCACATCGATCTCATCGGCAATGATCTTATATGGTCGCGTTTGGAAGAAGCGGGGCATGGCTGAGATAAGGTACGCCGCCAAAGCGGTCTGAACGGGCAAAGGGAAATGCTGGAGGTCATGTTGGTAAACAGGTCAATGTCATTGTAGTCGCAAACTCACGTGTCCTGGAATCTGTGTTCATGGTCAGCATCAAGTCCGGCGCAATGAGAGTGATAGTAAACAAACCCATCTCAGAAAGAGGTACGCGCAGACGCGTAAAGTGGTGGAGCTCAAGCCGATGACCCAGTCTGAAGCCGACATGATGTTTGAATGGTGTATCAGACTACCTTCACATGGTAAAGAGGGGAAGACGCTTTATCGCGAGCGCGTGAGGAAGCAGGAATGGTGAAGGTTCACTCACGTCTTGTGTACATCACAAACGCTGCATTCCTGCCATTCCTGCCATCCTTGTCCCACGTGAAAGCGATGACGTAGGTACCTACCAATTCGGCGCTTACAGTCTGCAACCACTTTGACCTTTACAGCTTCACTTCCAGATCAGATCCTTGGAGTATTGAGATGTGATATGAGATGTAGCCTGACAATATTGTACAGCTCGGATTGTCGGCACTGTCATGATCGTCGCACTCGTGGTAGTCCATGGACATCGTCTTCCCGCTCGGAGACTTTGAAAGCCTCATGAATCCTCCTCGAATCCTCCTCATATCGCCTGGCACACATGCTGATGTAAGCTGACAACGAGTGTAATTTCAATGCCCACATAAGTTGAAGAGATCCATGATCCATCAACCAGCGGATGCAGATAACCACAACGTTCACATCCATCGCGAGAGTAAAAGCGTTGCACTTCCGCTATCAGCCAACCGAACACGTGCTGCGCTTCTTAACTACCAACCACGTGGCAGAAAGTCAAGATGGTGTTTCAGACACCTGGAAAAAGCAGCGAGACTTATCAGGCCAATTGTCATTGTGGAGCTGTTCAGTACAATGTCACTATATCACCTCCCCTCTTTCCAACTTCCGACGCACCAGATGAGAGATGGCCGGTTATAAGCTGCAACTGCTCCATCTGCACAAGGAATGGCTACTTGCTTGTCCATCCATACGCTCATAACGTCCATTTTACCCAAGGCAAAGACAACTTGATCGAGTATCGCTTCAACACCGAGCGATGTGTTCATCTGTTCTGCAAGACGTGTGGCAGCAGCATCGGCGGTGACCTGACAAAACGTGGCGATATTGATGGCGGACCTCGTATGACCATGAACGTAAGTCAATGATAGAGTACCTTTCCAAGCAACCTTCTCAATGCTAATGTGATAAAGGTCCGTATGTTCAGGAACATCGATCTTGAAGCTTTGCAGTACCGAAAGGTCGATGGCAAGAATATGATGCCAGGCAAATACGAGTTCGACGAATAGCCGACTCAGAGAAGATCTTCAGTGTTGAACCCCATCCCTTTGCGCCACCAAGCATACACATCACGATCTCGCATCGCTTGGCCAAAGTCTTTGACGGTATCAATCTCTGAAAGGTCGCCCTTCCGAGGAGCTAGGATGGCTAACTGATTTTCACGCTGGACTGGGGCTGGACGAGTGACTAGCTGGTAGTCTTTGTACCGGAGATTCTGCATTCATCAGAACAAGGAAATACCAACGTTGTTTCAACGTACATGAACAGCTTCCACCCACTGCTGTACACCGTCTTCTCTCCCCTCGACGTACATGATGCCAGGCGCTCCACCATATCTCAGCAGAGCCAAGACATTGTGATGATCAGCGGCTTGACGCAACTTGGCGACTTTCTTTCGCGATGTGATGTGATGAGTTCTGATCAGTGCATTCCAGACGTTCATGAGCGCTCTTGTTCCCTCTCAAGAAGCAAACAACCACCGACTCAAACTGGAAGTTAGGAAAAAGGCTGTCGTCACAAGCGACAAGGCGCTTATCGATACGCGCGAGTCATGACCTGGACAATGCGGGGTAGATTGTTCTAGACGATTACCCCAATTCAATTCATAAGTCGATCTGTTTGTCTATTTATCCTCTCACTCACTTTATTAAAAATTTATTGCGAACGACACCAACATGGATCAAGCCAAGATCGGCAGCGACGCGCTCGCAGCCAAAGACTACACCGAAGCGATCAGAGCATACACACAAGCGATCAAGGTTTCACCAACTTCGCCCGACTACTTTATCAAGCGATCTACCGCCTACCAGAGATCCTCACCTCCAGATTACCCTCTGGCTTTTGCAGATGCAGAGAATGCAGTCATCTTCGCTCAGAACAGAGCCAAGCGTGAGCTCATCATCCAAGCTCAAATGCGCAGAGCGATCGCGCTTTTTGGTTTGGAGAGATATGCAGACGCTTCGTTTGTACTGGACATCATCAAGAGAATGGATCCGAAAGAGAGGACAATAGCTATCTGGGAGAGCAAGATCAAGACTAAACTGGCTGCTCTGGATGCGGAAGATCCGAAAGCGAAAATCACAGTGAAAGAGAAACCAGAACCAGCTCAGTCAACGTCTTCCTCCACTGCTGCGCCAACAACAAGCACAGAGAATAAACCGGCCACTGCTGTCACAACAGCGAGCACAGCACCTGCTCCGGCGATCACACAAACACCGGCAGACAAGATCAGACACGACTGGTATCAGAATGCGGATAACGTTTACTTCACTCTCCTCGCAAAGGGTGTACCGAAAGAAAAGGCTACAGTCGATATCCAGGACCGAGCTCTGTCGATATCGTTCCCTTTGACAACTGGGTCATCGTACGACTTCTCTCTCGACCCTCTATACTTCCCCATCGACCCCGCAGAATCGACCTACAAGATCCTCTCTACCAAGATCGAAGTAACGCTCAAGAAAGCTCAATCCGGCCAAAAATGGCACAGTCTTGAGAGCAGTGAGACAGTATCCTCCACCACTGACGCAAACGCGCCCGCGACCTTCGTCCCACCCCCATCCGTGAAAGCTGAAGCACCTTCGTACCCATCATCCTCCCGCACCGGACCGAAGAACTGGGACAAATTGGCCGCAGACCTCACAAGCAAGAAGACCAAGGACAAAACTGGTGGTGATAAGAAAGACGACGACGACGACGATTACGATTACGACAAAGAAGACGGCGACGAGGTCAACAGTTTCTTCAAGAAACTGTACAAGGACGCCAACCCCGACGTCAGGCGAGCCATGATGAAGAGCTTCCAGGAGAGCAACGGAACGGCTCTTAGCACGAATTGGGAGGAAGTGGCCAAGGGGACTGTGGCGACGCGTCCACCTGATGGCGTCGAAGCTAAGCCGTGGCAGAAGTAGCGCAGGCGCCGACCAATAGTTGACTGAGATTTATCTGGAATCTTGAACATTAGCGATGAGGCGTATCTAGCGAGGCGTTTTTAGTGGACAAAAGTATGCATTCATGACCATAATCTGGTTGTCAAGCGTGATACCTATCATGTAGGAGAGCGGGGTCATGGCAGGATGAATGAATCGAATGAATTGCTATCCCAAGTCTACTTGCTCCAACCTAACGTTTGCCGAAGGTAGTAAAGAAATATCATGGACATCCGTGGAGATGAGCCAAGCCACACAAATGTTGATTGCTGCTTTTCCTGTGCGGATAAATTATGCTGAGTAGGGTATATCATGCTGTTTTGACAAAACCGAAAATGCTTCACTGAGCCAGACCACCGAAGACATTGCTGATCCTCCACACCGCTATCCTGTCGTCACTACAACCAGTCGCCAATATCGAAACCGCCTCCATCACCACCACCGCCGCCGTCGCCTCCGCCCCCACTGGCTCCTCCGCCACCGCGTCCGTCATCCCATGGATCCTTCCACTCTCCCCAAGTATCCTGCGGCGCTTGTCCTTGACCGGGCTGTGATTGAGGAGGCGCACCGTAGGGATCGTTTGAAGTCGGGCTAGCATCGTCGTTCTGACCATAGCCCTGGCGACCGCGCTGCATAGCCTCGTAGCCCGCCATGGTGCCCGCACCAGCAATCGCGCCTTCGCCCATGCCGGCCGCGCCAGCTCCGCGCGCTGCACCACCTACCGCGCCGCCGACGCCTTCGCCAACAGCGACTTCGCCTGCGCCTGCACCTGCTGCTCTCGCTGCTCCTGCACCGGCTCCTGCCTCGGCGCCGCCGCCCATGCCGGGGAACCAGAGCGGCATGAAGCCATATCCACCACCAGCAGATGAGTGTCGACTGAAGTAGTCAAAGTCGATACTCACCGCAGTGGCAAGCATAACGGCTCGCTGATCAAGCGTGAGTGCCGATTCGCCACCGGGCTGCTCTGTTGCTCCTTCCATAAGTGCCGCAGAGTCCATGCGCAAAGCGTAGACACCTGTGTCGGTGAAGATCTCGCGCGCAAAGCCACTGAACGAACGGCCTACGGAGCCAATGATGTTGCTGTCTTGGTTCGTAAGCGTGAAATCCCACGAGAAAGGCGGAGCATCGATCGATGCGAATTGTGACATTGCTGACTCCACGACGGCATCTGAGACTCGTCCTTCGCCTGTGAGACCGTAAGCACGGCCTGGTCGGTAGCTGAAGATGTTGTATTTGCGCCTCAAGAACGCCCATTGTTGCTGAGCTTCTCCGATAATACGCATATCGGCTAATGGAAGCGGAGAAATCGAGGGTGATGACTGCTGAGGGGCGGTTTGAAGGGCAGTGGATGTCGAGGGCTCGTGATCCTCGATGTCGTTACTAGTGATGGGGTCGTACATGCGGATACGAGAATTGATCCACGCGAAAGGCCTGTGAATGCGGAGGACCTCGCGCTCGTTACGGTCGAATATATGTGCCGTGAAGCTACGGTGGGTTCGCAGCATTTGACGTGCCATTGCTTGTCCGAATCCATGGTCTTGCTCCGCTAGGTATCCAATGGTCTCACCTCTTCCGTCCATCAGCACGTAACGGTTGGCTTGCTCGAAGCCGAGAAAGACATTCATCATTTCGATCTGTCTTTGGACGACGATGGAGCTATGATTGAGGATGGCCATGGCGGGATGATTGGGTTGGAGCACGCCATGTGGATCGTCCGGTATTCGGACAGGTGCGACCAAGTCGGAGGATTCATTCCCTGCCAGAGTCGTCTTCACAAGCTCGAAGCTCGAGGGAGGCTGGTCTGACTCTTGTTGTTGCGGCTGACGATTCTCGTGGTTACTTTGTGCATTACTGGGCTCGTCTCTTGGCTGATTCGGACTTCTGTGCTGCCATCGTTTATTGCTCGACACGACTGGGCCACGGTGATGAAGTGGAACCCTGGCCTTCTTGTATTTTGCCAAACCCTGCGCCGATGTGCTGAAGCCCCGAAGAGGCACCCTGAATGGTTGTGTTAGTACGCGTCGCATGCTGTGTGTTTTGTGTGTAGAGCAAGGAGATGGTCCATGACGGATTTCTAGCTCAGGTTGCGCATGTCGTCAATCGATGGAGATAAAGATCATATTGCCGTCCCCGCAGCCCGCAGAGCCTCAATCATGGACCCTGGCACAATAATTTAATTATAGAGTTTACAGCATCAATCGACAAACTTGAACCACAACTTGGTCTTGTGGCTTGACATTTCACAATATCTGGGGTGTTTCAGACGATAAGGAAAACCTAAAAAGCTAGGTCAAATTTCCGATCGAGTTGTCTGAGACCACACAAATCCCAGTCACAGTGGATCGAACCTTTGCAGGATGACTTTTTGAGGGACAACCTTGGAAGAAATCGAATCTTGCCTTGTGAAAGCGTTTCTTCTCGACCACGATCGTACGTCGCACCATCTTCTCGTCAGCGACTGTGAGCGCGCTAGTGTGAGAAAGAACGGTTGCTCGAGCTCTTCGATCTTGTCCTTCGGCCATAGTACCAATGGCGGATACAGTACCGCTCTCAAATGGCTCGATTGAGCCGAAATCTCAGTCAATCCACTCGATGAACAGTCAGCCAGGTCCTGATAGCGAACAAACAAAATCGAAACCCAGACCAAAGCGACCAAGGAAACCCGATTATGCAAGAATACATTCGAAACCTCTACCTTCAGAAGTCTATCCATTTCCAACTTTCATTCCTCAGAATCCACTGTCGCTGCTTCGTATAGCGTACGTATTGTTGAAAGATTATCTATCTCCGAGATCATCGAAACCTTGCGATGTTTATGTTGGCTACTTCTCCACTGCTACCCGGAGCGTTCACATCACGGACCCGAAAGTTATCCGCGCATTATGGGAGATGGGCTTTTTTGGTAAAGGCGCGCTGAGTCGAAGTGAGCCAAGTTGGTTGGAGAGGGAGAAGGCCCGGTTGCGAGAAGGGAAAGGTGGAACGAGCGAGGAGGCCACGAAAGCCAGAAGAGAGGAGCGTCGCATGTTCAAGCTTGAGCGTGCTAGGCTGGAGCGCGAAGCAGTCGAGATGCAGAGGGCGAAGGAGCGGGGTGATCTTGCCGACGAGGTCAAGAACGGTGTTCCGGAAGACGATCACGAAGTTGTGCAGGCACAGCCAGAGGTCGAGCCGACACGAGAGGTCAAGCCAGAGGAAGCTGGACTGAATCATGTCTTTCCATGGATGAAAGGGATACAGCAGAAGGAGGTTGCCGTCGCTACCACCAACACTACCGCCAGTGTAGGGACAGCGCCTTCTCAGTTACAGCACGTCTTTCCTTGGATGACACAAAAAGCTGCAGCCGCGGAGGTCGAGATGGTAGATGAACATATTGTGGAGCCTGAGGAGGTGGTACCACAGTCACCACAGGTATCGCTGGACAACGCAACAGAAAAGCTAAACGGCCACGCTGTTGAGCCCGCATTAGCAGCACCAAAAAAGGCGGCAGCAGCACAGACAGCTCCAAAGAATCAGAAAGAAGCTGCTCCGGCTACCAAGTTATCGATTCGTGAGCTTCCGGAATCGGCAGGAACAAGTAAGGAAATGGAAGAGCAAGCGCCAGACTTGACACCAAACCAGGAGCATCTGCAGCTTTGCCTCGAAGAAGCCTTCTTCCTCTCGTACGGACTCGGTGCCTTGACGATCCAGACTTCACCCGCTGCGACCGACGACGCTTCATCACCATGGTCCAATTCACAACTTCTCAGCCTCTTCGCGTCCCACGCCGTCTTTCCTCCCTGCTCACCTTCGGCCATTCAGCCTGACAACCCATTCCTACTCAACTACGTCGTGTACCACCACTATCGATCTCTAGGCTGGGTCATCCGTCCTGGTTCGAAGTTCTCATGCGACTTTCTGCTCTACAATCGTGGACCGGTGTTCTCGCACGCAGAGTTTGCACTACTGATCATCCCAGAATATGCTCAAGGAGTGGAAGGCAAGCGGAAGGACTGGTGGTGGCTTCACTGTGTGAACCGAGTCCAGAGCCAGGTCAGAAAGACCTTGGTGCTCTGTTACGTGGAAGTGCCGAAGACACTTGAAGGCATGTCAGAAGGCGACATTGGCAGACTTCTGAGGGGATATAAGATCAGGGAATTTGTGATCAAGAGGTGGTTGGCTAATCGAAGCAGAGACTGAGATTGGCCTTGCAAATACAAGGTTTCTAAGGTCTTATCTTGAACTATGTGATGCTTTATAGGTTCATGCTAGGGCTGATGTTTCCCTGAAAGCCTCAGTTTATCTATAGACGCCACAGAACCCCGTCCGTGCATGTGGCTGAGAAACTGCCGTGTCTCGCTTCAAGTGGACTCGGTCTAGAGCACCACACCACACCATGCCACGCATGCCAGACTCCGACTTTTGTAGCCATATAGTAGCCATATAATGAAGGACATATCAATCTCGATACGATTCAAACATTAACAGATTAATCGTCTGTAAACTTCCAGATGCTTTCCGCCAAAGGGCACTGGGCACTAGGTCATCGCCAAGCTTGGAAGCCGTAGATGCAGGGTGAAACGCGACGCCTACCGCCACAGGCAGGAGGGTCCATCCAACTCCACGCTGCATATCTCGCAGAATCGTATACCTTAGCTTCCAATACCACTTCATATACACCAACAACTTTGCCGCGTTTCGCCTTCACGATACGTATCACTGGAATATTCATATCTGACGCCAAAGTACCAACCGTGACACTCGCCCATCATGGATCAGTCCGCGGCGCCCAACCGTGACCGCGAATACCTTGACAGCGCAGCTCGCGCCATCACCAACAAGAAGCCTGTGCCTGAGATTGATTTCACCCTTCACACTATGGAAGATGGGACTCAGGTCTCTACCACGGATCGTGTCTGCAAAGGTGAGTTTTAACTAAATCGAGGCTGCTGGTGCCCCTCCTCCGAACAGCAACGAGAAGCACACGACCATTATTCGAATCATATCCGCGAATCTAACACAAACCTTTATAGATGTTCAAGCACCTGCTTTCCAAGTACCAACCGACGAACAATTCTGGTCACCTCACGATCGTTCAAAACCCAACATTCAGTTCCTGAAACAACATTTCTACCGCGAAGGCCGTCTCACCCAAGAGCAAGCACTATGGATCTTGAACGAGGGCACAAAGGTGTTGAGCCAGGAGCCCAACTTGTTGGAGATGGATGCTCCTATCACTGTCTGCGGTGATGTACACGGCCAATATTTCGACCTCATGAAGTTGTTCGAGGTTGGTGGAGACCCGGCCGAGACACGCTACCTTTTCTTGGGAGATTACGTTGACAGAGGATACTTTTCCATCGAGGTGCGTTGTATGACACTGCCGCACGAACGCTGGTGTACTGACGAGCATAGTGCGTCTTGTACCTGTGGTGTTTGAAAATCTGGTACCCCAACACACTCTGGCTTCTTCGAGGAAACCACGAATGTCGCCATTTGACAGACTACTTCACATTCAAGCTGGAGTGTAAGCACAAGTACTCGGAGACCGTCTACGATGCCTGCATGGAATCCTTCTGCGCGTTGCCTTTGGCCGCCGTCATGAACAAGCAGTTTCTCTGCATTCACGGTGGACTCAGCCCTGAACTTCACACTCTGGAAGACCTCAAGAGCGTACGTATATTGTTACAAGAATGTGGCCAAGTTCTGACACCATGAAGATCAACCGTTTCCGAGAGCCCCCAACTCACGGCTTGATGTGCGATATCCTCTGGGCTGATCCTCTGGAAGACTTTGGCCAGGAAAAGACGCAGGAATATTTCGTACACAATCACGTCCGAGGCTGCTCCTACTTCTTCTCATACCCGGCTGCCTGCGCTTTCTTGGAGAAGAACAACCTCTTGTCCATCATTCGCGCCCACGAAGCTCAAGATGCCGGATACCGCATGTACCGAAAGACGAGGACCACTGGCTTCCCTAGTGTCATGACCATCTTCAGTGCGCCCAACTACCTCGACGTTTACAACAACAAGGCCGCCGTCCTCAAATACGAGAACAATGTCATGAACATTCGTCAATTCAACTGCACACCTCACCCATACTGGCTGCCAAACTTCATGGATGTATTCACTTGGTCTCTTCCTTTCGTCGGCGAGAAAATCACGGATATGCTCATTGCAATCCTCAACACCTGCAGCAAAGAAGAATTGGAGGAGGAGACACCGCTGTCATCTGGTCCCTCGTCACCGCCTCTTCCAATCACAAGCGGTCACACAAGCACTGCTGGTATGGACCCGGAGAGCATCGAGTTCAAGCGCCGCGCGATCAAGAACAAGATCCTGGCTATCGGTCGTCTGTCGAGAGTATTCCAGGTCTTGCGTGAGGAGTCTGAACGTGTCACAGAGCTCAAGACTGCTGCTGGTGGCAGACTTCCTGCTGGAACTCTTATGCTCGGCGCGGAAGGTATCAAGGCAGCAATCAACAACTTTGAAGACGCACGAAAGGTTGATCTGCAAAACGAGAGGTTACCACCAAGTCATGATGAGGTTGTACGAAGCGCAGGTGTCGCACGCGAGCAGGCATTGCGGAGAGCAAGCCACGACGCTGACAACGACCCACAGCTGGCTCGTGTAGCGAGAAGGATAAGCTTGTAAGTCGTACGATGAGATGAGTGTCCAGACACCGTACTAATATTACACAGGTCAGCCGGTGTAGGCCGCAGTCGTTCGCCAAGGGGTTGATCTCGATATCCTCGCAATCGCAAAGTCATGATACTGTTCACGTTGATGATAGATGCATAGAGCTAACTCTTTCTTGGGGTGATGGCTGGACCTATTCACCCATAACGGTTGGCCGACAAAGACTATTTCGGAAGCTTTCGCTTTCACCTTCACGACGGGCTTGGTATATAGCGTTCGCGAGACCTGAAGTAGCAAAAGTCTTAATGAAGGAGACCCTGTCAATGTGCTTTTGGTTATCCTGCTGCTGCATTATGAAGCTTTCTCCAACTGTTTTCTCCAAGTCTTGGCATAGAACACCTCAACTCCAAAGATTCCAGCCTCCATTGCATAAAGCACAACCTCGTACGCGCAATGCCTCCGCGATTACCGTCGGCTCTCAAAGCCACCGAAAAGGTCGTGATACGGCGGTCAAGCTCAAGCCTTTTCAGCTGTTCAGCATGCTCCCTGCGGACATTATCGACAATCACACCGAAGCCCTCGGAAGAGTATCACTTGCTCAACGAAGGAAATCTGAGAACCTTCAACTCCAGCAATGCTCGCGGACGTGCAATTCTACGTAAGAAAAGCACCAGAAGTAAACAGCAAAAGTTACATGCCTCGACGTTGGCGTCGAACACCGCGATCAATGCCCCCAAAAACGTCCCTGCGAGGTACCGCGAACTCTATTCGAGTCTTCACATCTTGAACGAGCACGCTAGTGATGCAGTGGACCAAAGCAGATTACAACTAGCTCTGAGAGGCCTCGAAAGTGCACATCCGACGATACGTATCGGAATTTTGGGTCTTGGTCGCGAAGGAGAAACAGCAGCTAGGAAACTTGCCAGGGTTTTGCTCGCGGACGCGTTAGGAGACAAGCAATTATGGGAGGACAAATTGGTCGAAGCGACTGCACGGAAGGGCGCGCTGCTGTTGAGATATGGAGGAGAAGATGACATTTCGCCGCAAGATACGCTCTTGGAGACGATGACCATTCCCTCACGAGTCCTGGAAAAGAATAATCTCGAAATCTTGATCACTTCGTTAAATCTGGATGCGACCCATGAGACGGAGCTGGTCGAGGCTATCCTCGTGCCGCCATTACAGACACCGATCGCTGCGTCTGGAAGAGCTGGATATGTTCGCTATCCGGTACACAAGGCATTGCTAGTTGGAGAAGGTATCGACGGCTGCATGGCTGTAGGAAAGCTATCTCCGCTATTTGAAAAGGAAGCGAACATTGCGGACTTGAAAGACCTCATCTACACCACCGTAAATCTCCCACAAAAGCAACAAGAACACAACAACACCCAGTTTGTGGATGTCGACGACGCAGGACGCGCTCTCGATTTGTTCCGAGAGAACATTAAGAATGGTCCAGTGTTCAGCGAGAAGTGGCAGTCGAGCGGTATGCCGCATCTGTCACAATGGCTTGCCGCACAGCACGAATCCGAGGCACCCGACAGCGATGCGGCTGTCGTCCACGCGGGGAGGGCCATGAAATCTCACATTCGATCCGTGCTGCATTCAGCTACCACTTCGATAATATCATCGGAGGAGACAGCTCGTGCCGCGTTGGCTGTCCAGTCGCTACCGGACTCCACACGATCGAGCATGCAAAGTGGCATCACGGAGTGGGCACAACTGGCACATACTGACCTGCAGCACTCGCTTGACCGTGCACTGGCCTCACGATCTTGGAAGCGTACTTCATGGTACAAGCTCATATGGCGTGTTGACGATGTGGGTGTAGCTGCCGAAGACGTGCTTCGTTCCCACTGGCTCGTGAACGCCGAGTCACACCTTGCGTTTCTCGCCGGTCGAGTATCAGAAGCAGGCTTCTTTCGCAACCCAAGCGTAACGAAGTATAGATTCAACCCGCCGCCTATTCTACCAAGCTCGACACATCCCGACGATCTCGACGCACAATATACTGCATCTACTCCCCCGACAACAAATTTCACAAGCAATGTCTCCACAGACGCAGCCGCCGTATTGCCGCAGACAGACGCCCTCACACTCCCAACCGCACCTTCTTTACTTCGCACCGACACTTTCACGACCGCAACTTCATCACTCTCAAGTCTCGATCCAACACCAATACCCACCGGCCCGTGGCCACAATCAATAACCACAGCCCGTCTCTCGCTTCTCAATACCCTCGTCCCCTCCTTCCAAGCACGAGCTCAATCCCTGCTCTTCCAGTCTTTCAGCACGGTAGCCGGCACCTCAGCCCTCGGCGCATGGTTCTACGCCGCGACATACGGAGCCGGACTGTATGAAGCGGGCGCGATCAGTGCGTTGGGTACAGTCATTGCCCTACGACGGTTGCAGAGTCGTTGGGAAGCAGCTCGTGAGGCGTTCGTTGGGGAGGTCAAGGAGAGTGGACGCGTTGTGCTCGGAGAGGTTGAGGGTGTGTTGAGGAGCGTCGTCAGGGAGAACGAGAGAGAGGAGGTCAGTCCTGAGGATATTGAGGGCTGGAGGAAAGCGAGAGAGGGCGTCAAGGCTTGCGAGGAGGAACTGAAGAAGCTGGATTGATCGACACTCGACAACACGGTGGAGAGTGGTGCTATTCAGACATCATAGTTCACGCCATATACGATAGTTTGTACGATAATACGACAGTATGTCTCCATTATAATCAAGTCGTCCTACCGTTGCTTATGTTCCATTCTGCAAAGTGTTCATGAGCCTACATCTCGCTAGCAGGCATCCTTCCTCTTTGGGATGGAGTCGCTCCTTCCTCCCAACAAGTCGCCACAAATGACTTTGGCAGGCACGACTCTACATCGAGAAGGAGTCACGTCAGATATTCCTCCCTCTCATCCATCTGCCACCAACTAACAATCCACATCTCACGACTCATCTCGATCTCTAATACAGGTCATATGCACGAAGCTGTTATACTCCAGCCACTGAGCCAACTCAATCGCCCTTCCCGTTCTGAACCATCAAAATGACGCGCAACCCACTACCAATCCACTCAAAGACACCCGAACCAATATTGCCTCGCAAGCGCGACGCGTCAACCCAGGAGCTCACAGTCCCTCGCAAGCGCGATGTGTCAATCGACCCAAAAGTCCTGCTGTCCAAGATCCGCGACAAGCTAGACTACGAAAAGCGCCGCGGTATCACGGCCGAGAATCCATGGAGACGCGCCCGCTACCATCTCGAGCAACTCGATCGGAAAGATCCGTCGTATGTTCGTAATGGGCGTGTACGGAGGAAGAAGGCGAAGGAGGTGTTTGAGCTGTGGCTTCAGGAACAGCCTAAGGAGTGTGTAGTGAAGAGAAGGGAGGAAGGTGGTGGACAGGTTGGAGTGATTGAGAAAGATGATGTGTGGAGTGACTGTGGTGTGGACGAGGTATGGAACGGGGAGCTAGACGGCGGTTTTGCATGGGAGTGAAGAGCTGGAGGACAGAAACGTGTGTTTTGGTATCAAGTATCCATGAGCACTCCTCTTCCCAGCGCGTGATTATGTAGTCCGAAGGGATCATCCACAAGAGCTTGTTCGGACATCAGTCTGATTTTGCCGTTCTCGCTATTGTTGAAAGAAAGTTGGGCCAAACATAGAGGCCGGGGAACTTGTTTTGTGATAGCCATTAACGCGAGTCACTAAATCAGAAGCTTCGAGCTCTCGAATGTTGTTATGTCTAGAGGTTTTGTGACGGATTGACACAAGCCAACATAGAATTCGAACAGACCTTGCATCTGCCTCGAAGTATGCCATAGACACCGGTGTCCACGGCTCCCGGATCAGAATGGACTCTGTTTTGCGATCGCGATGCACACATCACAGTCGCCCCTCAGAGTTACCGAGTATCCGTGGACGGGGTCCCATTCCCAGTGGCGACAAGTACATGTTGGTTGGTCGTTAGGCTGTGCCATTTCTGACAATACTGACAGTGAAATATCGCATACAGGTTCTGGACCAGGCTCAATCCCATGTTGTGCTGCGAACTCCTCCCAAGAACCGTAGTTCACGTCGCTGAATTTGATCGGAAAGACGTCTTTATCCGTTACTGGCTTAGGATACACTTCCAGGTCATTAAAAATGGTGGTCATGGAAAGTTTTGAGGCGCCCGATTCGGTGGGGGTCACTACGGATTTGAAGACCGTGACAGCCACTCCGTCATGCCTACCGCTTCTTTTTTTGGCAGGACGGGACTTCTTCTCTTCGGCACTGCCCTCCGCGTCCTCGCCAGAGCGAACGTCTGTCGTGCCAGTGTCTCCTGCTTCGAAGACTCGTGTCTTGATGGCATCGATATGGATGAATATGACAAAAGTTATGGGTGGTCTAGTCCCGTAGATGTAATCTTGCGCCTTCCTCTTCATGTCTTGAGAGCGCATCGACCGAACACACTCAACGACAAGAAACGGACAATCGACATCGACATACGCCAGGGAGCCATATGGCTCGACATGTCTCTCTCGAGGACCCCATGTGAGGACCATTCGACTCCTGCCTGGCCAGATATCGCCGCGATCCAGGTCCTCCTGCTTCTGGATCTGCCTTCTGACTAGATCGGCGAAATTATCAAAGTGCTCGACGAAAGAGCTTGGCTTGGTGATGATCAGGCGACCGGAGCGTGCGTGTGGAGTCCGCTTCAAGAAATCGAGCTTGATTGTGGGTGAGGATATAGTCTCTTCAGTAAGGATTTTATTGAGCCTCTCAAAGACGACCGTTTGTACATGATGGAGAACAAGCGAGTCGCCCACTATGATACCTGTGGGATGGAGACTACCAGGCATTAGTCACAGCTTTAAAAGACTTTGGTCATAGGTCATAGAGTCATAGGTCATAGATCGATCGAAGCAAGTTGTCATTCTTACCCTACGAGGGAGCCTTTCAAGCGTGCTTGGAGCAGTAGATCCCGAAGCTGTTGTTCTCCCAAAGAACGATCGATCTTATGAGGTTGAGGTTCTCCGTCTCCAGCATCTTGGTCAATGGAACGCTCATGTTGTGCCTTCTCTTTGATGTTACCTGACAGGGAAGCAGACGCCTTGTCTTCGCGGTCCATTGTTATGACTTGTGTTCAAGATGTATGACCACGCAATTGGATTAACATTTGCGTCTTGCTTCGGGTGCATTATGCGGTTAAGCGCTGGAACACGTAGGTTACACAGCTGCGAGCATAGGACCGCTGCTGCCTGACAGGCGGCAGCGCTAGCGACTACAGTCTTCATGAGTCGTGATCCATGCACCTTTTGCATGTAGTGACTGATCAACATACGAACAACACCCTTCCTTATCTGTAGTGATGGTGCTGGACAATCGTTGTTAGTTTAACTTGACGTTGGGAAAGACTTTTAAGGTTTCAACTAACACAACATCACGTGGAAGATTAAATCTATATTAGTGATCATCAATATGGCTCATGATATGAAATATTGAAGGAAAACATGAAAAATGCTCAAACGCTGTGACATAACTTGCACGTTCCCCGATCATGGCTCATAATCTGGATCTGCCCTCCGCTCATCCTCACTTGTAACACTACTTCCGCTCGAAAGCTCTGTAGCACTCCGGCGTTTGTAAGAAATCTCAATGTCCAGATCCTCAGGAGTTTGTGCACTGCGAGACTTGGGTTTCGGCCCAGCATTTTCTTGTGCAATCATGAAGAGGATCGAAAATGAAATGTTGCAGGTAGGCTCTGGCGCATCGAGGGGCAGTCCGTGCTCTGATACAAAGTCATTCCATGGAACATAGTGAACGTGAGACCACCGAATGGTGAAGAAATCGCGTGTGGTCGGGGGAGTTGGAAATACTTCGAGTTTGTCGACTAATGTTGCCATGGTAAGGGTCCGTCTGCTACTCTCTGGCTTCTGCTTGTAGGCTGGTGTGAAAACTGACACAGACACTTTGTCTGATAGAGCAAGCCGGCCAGGCTCTCTGATGACGGGCTCTTCGTGGCGGCGAGCCTTGGGAGTATCGATCTTGATCATGACGACGAATGATATCTGGCCTCTGCTTCCGTGGATGTAGTCTTGTGCCTTTAAAACGACGTCTTCTTCCAGCTGAGTACGTGCACACTCAAAGACGAGGAATGGGAATTTGCCACCGAATAAGCCCAAGCTGGCATCTGGTTCCGCCTTTCGGGAACCATCTGAATGACTAAGGTCCATTGTGGCGCTGCCAAGTTGGCGAATACTCCTGTCGCCCAGGACTGCGGGGATGAACCCCTGTACGATCATGGATGTCTTGATGGCGTTCGAGAAGTCACCGAAAGCCTCGTGTAAGATGTTGGGCAGGGTAATGACAAGACGTCCATGACGTGCTCGTAGCGTTCGTCGCAGAAAGTCAAGCTTGACTATCGGGTGTCTTGGTTCTTCATCAAGGACAGCCTTCAATGTGTCGACGACGCTGGAGCTCACACGACGGAAAATAAGTGCGCCCTGTACTACTGTGCCTAATGGATACAGACTGCCATGTGTCAGCGAAACTCTCCAGTTATCTCCTGGTCTTAGTCCTTGCGGTAAAAGGGGTGCGACAAGCCCTTCTTACTCACTTGGCTAGCGAGTGTGCCTCGCGCGCTTTTTGTACCAATTCTCGAATCTTCTCTCTGCTGACGTTCTGAAGGCGTTTCTTCTTCTGGCGACTCCTGTCTCGGACGACATAGTCCGACTTATCTTCCTGTAGTGGCTGCTGTCTGTCCGTGTCAGGCGACAGACCACCACTTCCTGCCTCAGTATCCATAATTGTCGTGGGTATCTGGCTCCCTTGATTCTCTAACTTAGATGCTAAATGCAAGCTTCAATTCAATCGTATGTGTAGATGGATCAAGCGCCGGCATGCGCAAGGTAGGTTACACAGCCACGTGCACAGAACCTCTGTTGCCTACTAGGCAGCAACAACAGTGGACGCATTCTTTGGGATCTCGCATAAGGTACTGGCAGATTCCACGCGTGCGAAATTCGTTGTCTGTCGGTTGGGTCGATAAGATTTACGAATCTTTGCCATTATGAGGTTATTTCTCTTGAGTACAGGTAGTGGATCTGGAAAGACTTGTGAGTTGTACTCTGAACGCCCCGATCACAAATTTCAACCACTGTTGTGATGCAGTCAACAACCTAATGTGACGTTGACGATTTGGTATTCGAAGCGCAAAGTAACGTTCACTTTCAGTGATCTGATTTGAAAATGCATATCAAGGAACGAATTCAATTGACTACTGATGAGGACTATGAAACAGAATGATTCTTGTAGCATTGCTCGTGGCATCCAAGTCACTCTCATGCGTCTGAAGATGGGTCATGAGAAGGCGGCACGTAAGATTCAGAACCGAATGATCTTCCATCATTGGTTGGTAGACTGGCAGACTCGCTTGATGGTATGTCTGGTTCAGGGGTCACCTGTCGCGGACCGCTGCGCCTGGGACCACTCGGCACATCGTCCCATGATACATCCGCTGGAGGTTGAGCCAAGCGCTGTGCGATATCCGATAAAGCAGCCATTGGAACGTTACAGGTAGGCTCAGGCAAGTTCGGAGAGAGCGCGTGTGCGGCCAGGTATTTCTCCCAAGACCCGCAATTGACATCTGACCATTTGATCGTGAAAGTCTCAGTTGTGGCTGCTGGGTACACTTCAAGTCGTTCGATTGCAGTTCCCATCTCAACAGGCACCTCGGCATCCGGTGTGAAAATCGGTATGTAGATGGACACACTGACTGTATCATTTGGCGTCAATATGGCTGTCTTCGCTGGCTGGGCAGTCTCGATATAGATGACTACGACGAACTGTATGGGGACAGCAGCATGATAGATATAGTCCCTTGCCTTCCGGATGACGTTCTTCGCCGACTGCGTGTGTGCGCACTCGACAACAAGGAAGGGCCGTCTGTGATCGAGTATAGCTAGGCTCGAGTCGGGCTGGTAAGTTCCGAATGGTGTGTCGCCCGCTTTAAGAGTGATTGAGGTACTTTCAGTCTCGATGATGTTTGTCCTAGGGTCCCCCAGCTGCACGGGAAGGAAGTACTGGGCCAGCATGGCTGTCTTGATGTGCGATGCGAAGCCCTTGAACTGCTCATGCAGGGCGTCTGGCATTGTGACGGTCAGTCCACCGTAGCGAGCTCGGTCTTGGGCGTTGCGCCGATTCCAGAATTCGACTTTGAGTCTTTTCGGTCGTGTTACCGACGGATCCCAGAGGAGAGCAGAGAGCGTATTGAAGACCTCGATTCTGACAGGATTGATAATGATTGAGTCATCCACAAGACGAGCTGTAGGATGAAGGCTAATATATAGTTAGCAAACCGTCGATCAAAGGGGATGTGATGGGGCCACGTCTCTTCACAGCCGCTCAATTACCCTGCGAGAGAACCAGTATCAAGCGCCCGCTGCATCATATTTCGAAGCGCTTGTTCGCTGATGTGTCGATTGGCCCTCTTGCGAGATTTCTTCTGACCACCATCATCTCGTTCCGGCCGCAGACATTGCTGTGCCTCCTCTTTATTCTTCTCTTTCATCGATAGGCCGCATTCTGTATGCCGCAGCGGTCGCTTCGGTGACGGTTGTGTGCTGTCCTCATCTTCTGGCTGTGCTTCACAAGGGCGCTTGCGTTTGGTGTTGTTCTCATTTAGACGCTGGGCATGACTCTGCTCCGTTGGCGCTTGCTCTTCAGCCATTGTCGCCGCTAGTGACAATCTCACATTGTTCGTGGTGTTGAGGTGAAAAGTATTCTCGAGGCGTTGTATCAGATATATTTGTTCTTGGAATTTAGACGCCGAAGTTGCACACACCCCATGTTTACCGGACGTCACACACTCCGCATTTGCTTTCACGTGCCTTTCTACGCGACATGTGATACCGATGAAGCATAAAATAACATAGACGATTTATGCACGTTCCTTTCACATCTTCTTGGGCATAACATGAAAGCAGTTTCATTCTGCGAGCGAGTATACGCTACCCGAACGCCAACGCTATGCAAAGCACCGATCAATTTCAAGCAGCTTTTATCGCCTGCCTCCTCGTCCGGCTCCAGCACCGCCACCCATCGCTCCCCCCATCATCTTCATGAGGCTGCTCATGTCCATGTTACCTCCACCAGCTCCACCTCCGCCGCCCATGCTCTGAAGTCGTTTCTGCATGGCAGCCATCTGCTGCTTGTTGTTGCCACCACCCATGGCACTCTGAGCCTTCTGCATGTTGCCCATTTGGCCCTTCATCTTCTTTGCCATTCCACCCATGGTCTTCTGCTGCGTGAGCAACTCCTCGACCTCGCGCACACTCGTTCCCGAACCCCTTGCAACTCTTGTCATACGTGTCGGTTGATCAACAAAGATCTGGCCATCACTGTCGAGCTCCTTCTCCGTCATCGAGTCGCAAATATACAACATGCGCTTGAGCTTCATGCCGCCTTCCTCGTCGTCCATGCCGGACATCATGCCACCCATACCAGGAATCATGCCGGCCATCTTTGACAACGGACCCATCTTCATGATATTCGATAGCTGATCACGGAGATCGCGGACGCTGAATTGACCTTCTATAATATGCTTCATTGTGTCTTTCTGGTCGAGCTTGAGGGACTGGACGTGCTCCATCAGACCTTGGACATCGCCCATGCCGAGCAGTTTCGATACGAATGATTGTGGGTTGAAGCGCTCGAGATCAAGCAAGTGTTCACCGGTACCGATGAAGACGATCGGTGTATTTGTTGCTGCGACCGCTGAGATAGCACCTCCTCCTGCGGCGGCACCGTCCGTCTTTGTGATAATGATGGCACCAAAGTCGGCGGTCTCCTTGAAGGCTCGCGATTGCGCCTCGGCGGCTTGACCAATAGACGCGTCCAGAACCATGACAGTCTGGTGCGGTTGTACTGCTGTTTGAATCTGCACCATCTCGTCGAAAAGGTCCTGTTCTTGCCTGTGACGTCCAGAAGTATCCACAATGATAATCTCGAAGCGCTCCTTCTTGAACTTGTCCACACCTTCTCTCGCTACCACAACAGGGTCGGTCTGTGTCAAGCTACCGTATGGGATCTTTGCCTTTGTCGCGTTCTGCTTCAACTGGTCGAAAGCTCCGGCACGGAAGGTATCTGCGCAAACCAGTGCCGTTTTGAACCCTCTCGCCTGGTACCATCGCGCCAGCTTAGTACATGTCGTCGTTTTACCGGCACCTTGAAGACCAACGAACATGATGACATTGCTTTTTCCTTTCTTTGGTTGATACGGCGTAGTGTGAGGATCGACCAGTGCGACGAGTTCGTCGAAAACCGCTTTTTGAATTATCCTTCGTTTGTTCACGCCGGCTCCGAGTTCCTTAAAGTTCACAGTCTTCTTGATCGACTGGCGCAGACCCGCGACCAGCTTGATGTTGACATCGGCTTCGACCAGTGCATTACAGATCTCCTTGACCATGCCCTCGAAAGCCTTTTCATCGAGAGTCGCTGACCTTGTGAGGTCATTAACGGCCGAGTTGATGCGCCGGCCCAGGTCCGAGAGAACCATGTTGGCGGTATATAATGTGACTGATTATGTGTGATCGTGTTTCCTGCAGGAAGACCAGTAGCAAAGGTGCGCGTTATCCTTGAACCTGATCTGGCCAGAGTCGAGTGTGTAGATAATAGGTATTAGGTCTAGAAGTGAGAGTGCGGAGAGATCATTGATGGTTGGTTGCGATTCATCGGTCTTGGCAAAGATTTGGGCCGAGCATTTCCAGAAATTCTTGGAGCAGGTTCTTAATAAATCTACCTCAAACCCAATTTACAATCAACTCTCACAACACATCCCATAATGGCAGGAACAACTGGAAAGAGACGTAGAGTCGAGAAGAAGGGGAAGAAGGAAAACAAGTTCAGAAATTTCAAGAAGCAAAAGCATTATCACAGTTCCAGTGAAGACGAGAGCGATGTTTCCGACGACGAAGCCGGCGACTTTGCGCCGGTCAACATGGACGCTTCAGATGAGGAGGAGGTCGAGATCGAGAAGCCAGCCGAGACCAAGAAGCCAGCCAAGTCGATCCTAAAAGCCGCGAAGGATGTGCCGACGGAAGATGACAAAATCGGCCCCGACGAGGACGTTGCGGAGGATCTGGCGGGATTGGAGGAGGTGGACGATGATGAAGAGGAAGATGACGAGTTCGACCTTGAAGGCTCCGAGGATGACGACGCGACGAATAACAATGCATCAGAAGCCGAACTCGACAACGACGAGGACGAGGACGACGACATGGTCGATGAAGCAACCGGAGATCGCAAGAAGCGGAAACGAAACGACCCTACAGTGTTCGCCAACTCCATGTCGAAAATCCTGTCTTCCAAACTCTCGACATCAAAACGAGCAGATCCCGTTCTGTCACGAAGCGCGACGGCTCAGGAAGCGAACAGGGAGTTGACGGACGCCAAACTCGAGCTCAAGGCTAAGCGCAAGATGCGTGCGGAGAAACAACAGGCTCTCGAGAGAGGTCGCGTCAAGGACGTGCTCGGCTTGAATACTACAGACATCAGCACGGCGGGTATCCAGGAACAAGAGAAGCGCTTGAAAAAGACAGCCCAGCGCGGTGTGGTCAAACTATTCAACGCCGTTCGCATGGCGCAATTACAAGGACAGAAGGCCATGGAAGCAGCGAAGAAGCAAGGAGTTGTAGGGATGGCACAGAGAGAAGAAAAGGTCAACGAGATGAGCAAGCAAGGATTTTTGGACCTGATTGCCTCAGGCGGAAAGAAGGCGCCTGCTATCAATGTCTAGACCAGCTATACACTATGACGACTTGCCGCGGCTGGCACTCTTGATACCGATCATCTCTCCCGATCCACCGTTCTTGTCGTCCAGTACACCGGCCTTTTGCAGTACCTGGATGGTGCTGTCGACGATACCGGAATCCACACCGCGGACGTTGTCGCTGAATGTGACCGTCTTCAACCACGCCTCAGCGTCCTCCTTGGAGTACTCCATGGTGCCAGTGATGTGCTCAATGGACTCCTCTCTGTGATCGCGGAACCAATCAACGCCCTGGTTGATCTTCTCAGCCATAGTCTCGAGTCTCTTATCCGTCGGGTCTCTCGCCGCGATCATCCAACTAGGCCACGGTGTATAGATCTCGCCAATCCTCTTCAACTCGCCATTGTCGTAGAACTTCTTGGTGGTGAAGTGTTCCCACATGAAGAAATCGGCGGTGTTGCCTTCATTGACGCCGTTTCGGAGCGCCTTGAAGTCGCCCAGGGGCACCACCTCGAAAGGGGATTTGGACGACTTCAGCCAGCCGTGCTGGTCGGCGAGCACGTACGACATGACATACGAACCGCTGCCGATCCTCGACACACCGACGCGCTTGCCGTTCAGCTCCTTGACGTCGTTGATGCTACTCTTAGCTCCGGCGCTCACGGCCCAGCACAGCGGACTGTCCACGTAGGTGCCGACGAGTTTGTACGCTGAGGTCTCTCCTTTTGCATTTGTCTTGCCTAGATCTGCGACGAAGCCTTCGGTCAAACCAATCGCTACGTCGATATCGTTTTCTTTGAGTGCGGCGGCCATGGCACCCGTGCCGGTTGGGAAGGGTTTGGTGTCTGCTTCGAGCTGGAAGTGTTTCTGGGCAAAGTGAAGGGGCGTAGAGAAGTGCTCTGTCCCGTGTTAGCTCGATCTTGCGATATCAATGCATAGTGGTTACCAGGCACATATCCGATCCTGAGTTTCGACATTGTTAATTTGCTTGTAGAGAACTGGCGAATGCCTTTTGCTGCGAGTGATGTTTGTCTTGTAAACATGAGCTTGGTTCCGTGTTTAACTTCGAGTCGCGCGTACTGATTGAACTCGCGCGTACTGATTGAACTCGCGCTTTGATTGATTGTAACCGATCTTGATAGTGGAAGAACCACAGAAGAGGAATAAATTAACAAGACGAATGTCAATAATTAGAGCACCCCACATTTGTCGTCTTGACATCATGAGAACAGCACCTCTGCATGACTCGTGTAAGATGTCCAACACAGAGAGTTGGGGTAACATTGCGTAGGTATCTTACCCCAACGATCAACCTGGTCGTCTCCCATTACATGAATATTCCATTTTCAATCATGTACCAATAACGGCGTCTTCTGGAACGTCTGGATAGGCCGTAGATTCTATCCGCAGCGATGGACGACAACCGTCTCGCGCTCTGCTGGCGAAACCAAGACTGCCGGACTTGCCTCAAATCGCCGGCTGGATGTGGCTGGTGCCCATACACCTCGGCTTGCGTGCCTGCAAACTCTCTACTCGATCCGGTATGGAACGAGAACATATGCCCTCACTGGGCAGAGAGATGGGAGTTGAGGACGAAGACCCTAGGCTGTTATTGCTCGACCATCACATTGTTCACAGCTCTGGTCACGATCTTGTGTACCATTGTAGGACTGATCATCTTGTATGGCTCGTGGAGGATATTGTATTGGTTGAACAGAGTTTGGGGAACTGGAAGCTGGGGTGGTACGGAGTTGAGAACAGAGGAGAGGCAGATCAGGACGAATATCTGGTCGCGCCGAAGCTGGTTCCGAAAGCGGAAGGAGTACCAGAGGAATCCAGATTGATTGCCTGGTGGACTGAAAACGCTTAAATCATCATGCGACAGACGAAGGTCTCCGGGGAGCAGAGACCAAGGGCAGGCGCCTGCGCCGCAATCGCCATCGATTATTCGACTATGCGCAGAGCCTGTCGTGCGTGGACGATCAGCATCGAGGTCGCGGTTGCTCCGTCTCCTTCCCAAGGTCCAGACTCTGCAGAGGTTTGACTGCGCCAGAGACGGCGGCACGGGCCAAATCTGTCTGCTGTGCGATCCGGACGTTTGGATAAACTCGATCGTCATTAGGAGCTCAGAGCGCTTACCAGGGGTTGTATTTCCACGTGGTAGTGGTAGTGTCAATTGCTCATTCCCAAGATACCCAGATCGGACGAGAGCTCATGACTTGATGAGTCAAAATCTAGTGCTCATCACTCCAGCCTTCTGATACCGAAGAAATAGTTGCCGTAATCTTCACTACCAGTGATCTCTCTCCATCCGACACCAGGCACGTATACCACACCCATGGTTCTTGCATCACCCCATCCTTTTTGTTTCCGAGCCCAGGTTTGCATCTCTTTCGCATCAATATATTGTGACCAGTCATGTGTACCCCTTGGCACAACTCGCATGACATCCTCGGCCATGAACTTCGTGGTGAACCAGCTTGTCCAGGTTCGCGATATCGTGCTTAGGATGAACCACCCACCTGGCTTGACATGTTGGAGACACTGCTCCAGGAACGGCGATGGTGACTGGATATGCTCGATAACTTCGAAGAGCGTCAATACATCAACGCCTTGCTCTGGAGATTTCGGTAGAGGCAGATCCTCGATTGCTTTGTTGAGATAGGTCAAGCGTCCTGGTTCGAGGAGAAGAGGATCGCGTCTTGCGTGAGTCTTTGCGATGTCAATGACAGACGGTGTAGGATCGACTCCAGTCACTGAAGAAGTAGTTGATAGTCGAGCAGCGGACTCGGCAAAGATACCACCGCCACAACCTATGTCCATGTAGCGAAGCTTTTCATTTTCGTTCTGGAAGTGGGCGACCGAGCCGCGACACCTATTGATGAATTGATGTCGAAGAGGATTCATTAGATGCAGGATGCGCGAAGATCCATGCGGATCCCACCATGATGAGGCGAGAGCTGTGAAGTGGGATGTTTCTGTTGGATTGACCGAAGACTGAGGTGTTGCTGTCGTGGACTGGGCGCGAGTAGCCCGCGCAAAGACAGTTTGTCGTAGTTCGACCGGAAGCTTTGCCAGCCTCGAGGCACGTGAGAGTGCCATATCTGATGTTGACTTAGTTATGGTATAAAGTGAAATCGAGGCATAATCTGTATCCTTGGCATCCTTCTCCAAATCGCCTCGGCTTCTCCGTCCTTTCTCCGCACCTCAATTGACCTCGCCAGCTTCCATATTTCGTTCAATGTCGTATGTATTAATTATTCTCGGTGTCTTGCTAGATAGCATACTCCCTATGTCAATCGAATCTTCCAAAACCCATCACAGTCATCCCCACGTGTCGTCATGCATTTACCACCACTGAAAGATCTGAGAGTCTTGGAGTTTGCTGGTCTGGCCCCAGGTAGGTTGGCGTATATGCTCTCGACCACTGTTGTCATCTCATATGTATAGGGCCGTATGCTGGTATGCTGCTGGCTGATTATGGAGCTACCGTTCTTCGAGTTGACCGAGCCGTGACGACGGTGGGCAAAGATGGCCTCCCCCATCCGACCACGGATCGCTTGACGAGACACAAAAGTTCGATTGCCGTAGATCTGAAATCGCCTGCTGGTCTGGAACTCATCAAGTCTCTTATCTCGAACGTCGATGTTGTCATTGACCCTTTTCGTCCCGGCGTGCTGGAGAAGGCAGGCTTGGACCCAGAAAAAGTGCTATTACAGATCAACCCACGTCTCATTGTTGCCCGCATGACGGGCTTTCGACGCGACGGCAAATATAAAGACATGGCTGGTCACGACATCAACTACATCGCAGTATCCGGTATCCTCTCAATGCTTGGTCGAAAAGGCGAGAACCCGTATCCACCGGGCAATATCGTGGGCGACTTCGCTGGCGGTGGACTGATCTGCTTCGTGGGAATTCTGCTCGCTTTGCTCCACCGACTGTCTACAGGTAACGGACAGGTCGTTGAAGCAAACATGGTAGACGGCACTGCTCATCTTGCGACCTTTCCGCGATTCGCCACACAGACACCAATGTGGGATCAGCCTCGCGGAGAGAATATGCTAGATGGTGGCAGTCCGTTCTATGATACTTACGAAACTCAAGATGGAAAGTACATGGCTGTCGGGGCACTGGAGCCCCATTTCTTCGCCGTATTGCTGAAAGGCCTCGGCATCGACCCTCAGTCACTTCCGGGACCGAGAGATGATCGCAAAACATGGCCAGCGTTGAGAGATTTGTTCACTACCATATTCAGGTCCCAACCCAGAGATCATTGGGAAAGCGTCTTTGACGGCACGGATGCTTGCTGTACTCCCGTCCTGACACAGCAAGAATTGAAGCAACGATCTTTTGATCAGAGACCAATTGTCACTTTGAAGCAATCGCCAGGTCTTGCAATAGACAGTTACGACGACCACAATCGACATGCTGCTCAAGGTCAGGGCAGTGGAGTAGACGGCCAAGGCTGGACGAGCAAGGGCTTGAGACCTGGTGACGGAGGCGAAGAGCTCTTGTCAAAGTGGCTAGGTTGGCAGAATGGGAAGCACTACGACAAGCAGCGTGGTGGCCTAGTCAAGCTCGAAGCGAGCAAAGGTTCCAGACTTTAGGAGAACGTTCTCGAAGCGACAACCATTCTTGCACCCTGCGGCCGGTTATCAACGCCTTACAGCAAACACATCAATCGCGCACAGGCTCTTTCTGAGGTCCTCCGATGCAGATTCTAGGATGCCCTGTAACATCTGGCCCCTTACTTATAAGGATCACAAGCCGAACTTGCAGATTTTGCAGAAGTCTTTCTTAAACACAGAGTCTTCATCGAAACACAAAGTCCAGATTCGCACCAGAAGCTGCATGCTCCCCAGATGGACCGCTTGTCTCTTTTGCCCCTGGAGCTGCGCGAGTTGGTAGGGATCTCCTTGAGATGACTCACAAACAGTTTGCTAATCATACGTTAGATCACGAGTCATTTGGTTGAGTATTATCAGACCGATATTCATCTTGTCAAACCAGATATACGGAAGCACCCGGATAGCCGTCAAGACCTTTACAACCTGAGGCTGGTCTCTCGCATTTGGACAGAACCACCACTGGTCTTCATCAATGAGAGGCTGAGACTGCAAATCTTCACCACAACGAATCCCACGAGCGCACAAGAATACGCGAGCGCGCAACAGTCATTGTCACCTTTATATGCATACTACCTCGCCGTGTCTCGTCACGCACACCAAGTGCTTCATTTGCACATCGACATTCCTTTCAAGAATGCATTCGATGCATTTGTCCCGGAAGTCGATATCTACCTAGAAGCCCTTACGCGGCTTGTTCCCGTTCTCTGGAAGTTTACCAGGCTTGAGACACTGGTGGTAACCCACAACAAGTACGACTTTCTTGGCCAAGGGTGCTTGAGATCGATTCCAGACAGCAATTCGCAAGACTTATTGGATCCGGACAGCTACTTCAATCAGATCTTCAGCATCAGTAGAGGCCTCCATTACTCTGTGCGCGAGCTCTCCAGACTCAGGCATCTCCAGCTAGCCATTCCCATAGCATGGAGTGTCGATGAATTCTTCCGACCACCAACAAAACAGCTCAATCTCGCCTTCAGTAGGCTCGAGCACCTCAATATCCGGGTGTGCATCCAGGACAGAGAAGCTCCTCTTCACTTCCTCGCACAGTGCAACAGCCTCAAAACACTGTCTCTCACTATGGAGCATGATTCAGCCGATTCAGACTTGAAAATCGAACTTGACAATGTGCCCTGGGATTCCCTGACACGCCTGGAGGGCCTCTGTCTCCGCTCGACCTGGATGAAAGCAGTGACGCTGTTCGGTATACTCAGAGCCAATCGACACACCCTACGTAAACTCGAAATGATCAAGGTGTCCCTGACCAGCGGCAGGTGGGCAGCAGTCTTCGCCACCATCAACAGAGGACGCTATCCTCTTTTGCGCAGTCTGCGAGTATTGCCATTATACGACAGAGCCAACGGCCTCGCCGTCCACCCCACCGTTGTTGACGGTCAAGAAGTCAGACGAATAACCGCAAGGGATGGTTCGATGTGGGCTGATTCAATCGCGAGTATCTACAAGGAGGGATTGCGCGACTCCCCACCGTGGCGCGGACCCGATCACGTTCGTGCGCCTTTGCCGAATAGGTATCAGGATTGGCTCGATGGAAACGTCGGCTGCGACAGTGTTGGCGCCGATACGAATCCTATGGGCAGGTTTTTCGGCGCGCAAGTACCACCGGCGCCCGAGAGACGGGTTGGAGCGTTCCTCGAAGAGGAAGGGTTACGTTTACCGGATACGATTGGCCCATGGCGGCCTTTGTTGGTCTGGCGTACCTGACTGCACATGTCTTGAGCCCGCGACCTACATGATAGACCAGTCGGGAGGGAATCAACCCAGCATGGTCGGTCAAGTCATACATAGTCCACAGAACAGCGTCGATTGAAACCTCTCAAACCATCCCTATCCCGTGCTGCGCGATACTACGTAACCATCTGTGTAGTTCTCGCGTCGTGCTGTCGTAGCGTGCCGGAACATATACCAGAAGATAGAAAGATGATACCCAGACGGACCATGAATGGTGACAAGAAGTTCCCATGCCCGTGCGCAAATCTCAGCACGCCCCGCAACATCCAGACCGCCTCGGCAAGTGCGAACGCCAAGCTATAAAAATTTGTCTACCACGGACCAGAATTTACGGCGAAAAAAAACGGACGCAAACAAAAAGGCCGAATCAATGATCAGTACATTCATTGCACATTACTACACGGCAAGAGCAAAAGATGAAGCCCGACGTGGGGGTCGAACCCACGACCTTGAGATGACCGCTTATGAATAAGAGTCTCACGCTCTGCCGATTGAGCTAGCCAGGCTGTTGTCGTATGTGATATGCTTGTCACATGTTGACCGAGAGCGTCGTGAAATAATATGTACTTTCACGTACTCACCCCTGGACACACCCACCTACAACATGAAGGGCACCCACCAAGATTTTCACCACCCTCCTTGAATACGCAAGGTTGCCACCAACCATGAGAGACATCGTCGCCCTTCATGCCCCGCGTCAGTGGCGACATCGTGTTCTTCGAAAGCAAAGAAGCAATAGAAAGGGGAAAGGTAATTGATTGTGCATCTAACATTAGATAGCTTGTTGAAGATTATATGCTTACTATGCATGTCGTACTATACAGCGCCTTGCCATGCGGACCGGACGATATCGTTGTGTGATCGTGTTTCGCATCGTTTGATCATCTGAACTCAGCGTCGACGCTCTCGTACTCATCCAAGAAACCCTGGAAGATCTGAACACCGAGACCAGGGTCCAGAGAACCAGTAGTGGCGCGAATGCTGTGCATGCTGAGTTGAGGAATACCAGCATCGATCGACCTCATACCAGTCTTGGCGCTAAGCATAGGTCCGACGGTACCACCGGATCGGCTGTCGTTCCTGATCTGGAAGACCTGGAGCTCTGCTCCAACGCGGTCTGCGCATTGCTGGAGAACAGCTGCGGAGACGGAATCGGTCGTCATGTGGGCGTTGCTATCGAAGGATACAGCGACACCGACGTTGAGCTTTGGAGCGTGGTTGGCGAGATAGACTTCTAAGAAGTTTGGGTTGACAGCGTGGCAGACATCGGATGAGACGAGGAAGGAGTTGGCATAGGTCTGTCCCATGATGCCTTGGGTCGCGCCGTGCTCGCTGAGAGCTTCGACTGTGCGCTCCATAACGCTTGGTAGGAAGTTTCCACGAGCACCTTGGCGAAGATATGAGCCAATCTCCTCGTCGTCAAACAGACCCACAACCTTTAGGATCGACGAGGAAGCGGTGGAAGATGTGCTGTTCATCAAAGCTTCGAGAGCAGCCCAGGAGCAGAGCTTGTCGTCGATACGGCAGGCAGAGATAAACTCTTTGTCCAGACCGATGACCTTGGCTGGCTCGGTGTCGAAAAGCTCAAGCTCCCAGTTGACAATCTTGCTGCAGTCGGTGATACCAAGTTCTTTTGCGATAGCCTTGACCAGTCGCGGTGGCTGAGTGGCGGCGAATGTGCCTTTGGGAGATGCAGGTGCATCGTTCTTCGAGGATTCCAGACCAATGATTGGTACCATCTGAGTTTCGAGGTTGAAAGGGCCGGCGGCAGGTGCGCCAAAGTGCTCAGCAAGGGAAGGAACCTTGGCAATCGGCCAGTTGAGTTCGACCAGCTTTGAAACGATCTTGTTTCCTTCCTTGACGAGGACGCGTCCACCAACACCCAAGTCGCGATCCCACCATGTCTTGTTGAGACCAGACGCGTATGGAGCAACACCAAGCTGGACAAAGCCGGCCTTGTCTGGTACCTTGCTGACCGGCTTCAGTTTGACAGTGAGAGCATCGATATGGCCTGCAAGCACAGCGGCACCGTTGCCAGGCTCGTACTTGTCACCGACAGCGAACGCAATCAGGGCACTGCCGTTGCGCTCGACGTAGTACTTTCCACCTCTTTTGATCTTCCATGAGTCTCGCTCAGACAGCTTCTCAAAGCCCTTGTTGTCAAGAGAAGCAGAGAATGCCTCGACGGCGTGGAAGACGGTGGGGTTGTCAGTCATGAAATCGCAGAATGGCTTGCAGTATCTCGCTGCGTCTTGTTCCCTAGATAACTCCTTTCGCGAGGTCTCGACCGCACGAGGGACAGCTTGCGATCGCTGAATGTCGGCTCTCATCATAGCTTCCATCTTTTGTTGCTCTAGTCTCAGACATTGTTGGCTTTGCTTGTGAACGAGTTCGAGCTGTTGGAGGTAGTTGGTTTTGGCGGCAGTCTGGGGTTGTGGTACATCGGCCTCGGTCTCTCTAGCATTCAGTGATTCGAGTCGTTGGCGGAGGTAGTGAAGCTCTTCGTCGGCGCTCGATAGCGGTAGCGAGGTGTGGAAACCTGCATGAAGAGGTAGGTCGTGAATCGGGAGAGGTGGCAGAGGATCCCGAGTGGGGTTGTGGAAGACGGTAGAGCTCTTGCGTGAGAGGTTCTTGACCATGATTGCGAATGAGAGTGATATGAGATGTGGTTTGAAAGGGTGGATTGACAGGGATGGATGCCAACTGCAAGATGGTTGACAGTCTTATGTACTGAGATGAGGACAGGTGACTGTTGTTGCCCCAGGTGCTCCGGCGACCGGTGATCGTATCTATTATTGACTTTCTGTTCCTGGAGTAGCTGCCGCACCGACCGCGGCACGCGGAGCTGATAAGGTTGGCCTTTGTGGCGCAGAACCCGTGTTGGTCAGCCACACTCATGTGGCATTACTTCATAACCCAGGGACCCTTGTCAGGTAGGTTTACCAGACCTGATCGCATCGTAGAAGGTTGGAAGTGGACATGGAAGAAACAAGGCACGTCAGAATTCAGTTGGAGACGTCGCAAGTGAGGTGTGGTTAATAGCCCGCCCTATCCGCGCAATTCCTGTGACCTTCTTCTCAATCGCATTCTGAGGTATTGTTCTCTATTTTCTCTCACTATTATTATTCTCAAACTTCACAATGGTTGCACCAACGAAAACAGGCCTGCCACCGGCCAAGACTGCGACGGGTTCCGTTCCATGGAAGACAAAGGATCCTGCGCCTGCTCCTGAGCCTGACCACGCAGCAGAAGCTATGAAGAAGGTCGAGAAACTTGAACAGGTCAACGAGAAGCTCGAAGAGAAGACCAAAGCTGTGTACGTTGCAAGAAATGCTCACGTGCTGTCGTGATCATGCGCTGATCGAAATGCAGTAACGCGAACAACATTGCGCGTGTAGCCAACAGCAACCTCACATCTGCTGATGAGCAGCTCACGCCGTTGGTCAGCCTCAAGACGCCCGGAAAACATATTGAACGCTTCCCAACCACACCAAAAGAGATTAGCAAGCTTTCCGGTACGTTGAATCTTTCGCTCGTTCTCAGTCCTATGCTAATTGTTGACAGTGACTCTCCTCGACGCTATGCTCGTTGCGCTTGAAGCCGACCGCACTGGCACGGAGGAAGCCAAGCGTGAACGCCTTAGAGTACAAATTGGTCTGAAGCCGAACCCAGCTTAGACTGTATACATGCTAGAAGATCATCGTAGTATACCATCGGGGTTGTGATATATTAAACAGAAGAAATCAATTCAATTTGCGCCATGTGCTATGAAAAACCATCCATTGTAACATGCCAGTGTGGGTATTGTGATTGCGACATGATGTTAGAAACGCTGCCTTGAAACGCCGTCAATCGCAGGAGGTAGCCGAATTTGGTCAAGAATTTGGGTCTTTACGATCGGAGACATTGTTGTAGTCGCCGAGGAAGACGATGCTATCGTCGCTGCGGTCTCTACTCATCAGGCTCCTCTGCATGTCTGTTTTATGTCAGTGTGGCGACAGACTTGGGAGATGTGGACATACCCCAGAAGGTCCTTGACGTTCCTCATCTCGTAGTGCTTCTTCCTGGCTTCTTCGAACTTGCGGTGCTTCTCGCGCTCGTCGCTGGTCATATCAGCAGGCTGTTCGCCATGTCTTGCGCCATCCAAATCCATCTGGTCAGCGTCGACCATGACCCTCTTCTCGCTGTCGGTGGGGAACTTCTCGCTGGTGTCGACCTCGGGCTCACCCAGGTCCAAGTCTGGGATGTCTTCGCTTTTCTTCTTCTTTTGAGTGCCTCGACTGGCCTTGGTCTTGTCCAACTCATCGACCATGAGATCATCAGGATCGAGTGCTGTTGTGTCAACTTCCTCTTCGTCCTCCGCTGGGTCGTAGTGACCGGCATATGGTGTCTTCGGTTCATCGATCTTCATGCGCCCACCCATCTGGCCTTCGTTCAAATAAAGGTTTGCCTCATCCCACTTGAGTCTTGGAGAACCGGCATCACCCCTGTCCGCATGTGATTGGCGTCTGGAAGCAGGTCCTCCGCGAGGGTTTGACGAGTTGCGACGGGTGCCGTTCTGAGCATTGATGTTTGTATTCATCTGCGTGATCTCTTTCTCGGACATCTCACGAGCCATGCCTGGTCTGCTTGGGGCTTGATCATGGTGCAGGATAGGGGACGTCCTTGCGTCTGGCGATTGAGGCTGGCCAGCGTTCTTCAAGATGCCTACAACGCTTAGCCGAGTACCAACAATGTCTCGCAATGATTCATACCTCTGGGCTTCTTCTCCGAGTTTGAGGTAGTATATTCCATTTCGTTGTTGTTCGACATGACTGTGGGCCTATTTCGAGAGTGTAGTGGAAGTCGTATCGTGTCGTGAGATCGGGCTCAGAGTGGCATGCGACAGTTCAGGCGGCTCTGCTGTCGTTGTGGACCTGTGTGGGGTACTTGAATCGAGGCTGGAGATTGTGATATATGCTACGTTCTGAGGGTGTAGAAGCAAAGTCGTAGATAGACGGTGTTGCAGGTGAGAGAACAAGCTTGGTGTTTGTTTGCGATTGATTGTGACCGAGCAATACTGTAGGGCAGAGCAATATGGGAGAGTGGAGAGTACCGTAATTTGTTGCTTTGCGGTCAGATGTCGATTGGCCGGTTCCACCATCTGACGTCATTGGAGCTGTCAGCATGAAACCGCCGGACACCGACAGCATCAGTCGTCTCTTCCCAACTTTAACCGGCAACCCGTTCTCACATGAACTCAGATCATCATCGAGGTGTCACAAACTGATCTTCTTAGGGTTCGGTTTGTTGTTTGACCACAGTGTCAGTTGGAGTATCGCGCGTTTACATGTTAACAGCCACATCTTCAATCTCGTCATTGGTTTCAATTCATGCTAGATGTTGAGAGTAGGTGACCAGCCTCCTTTACTCTTGTTGTTCCCTTGCTTGCTAGGAGTCGGGGCTCGTTGGGAGAACACTGACATCGCAAATGGCCGGCGATAAAGACAACGTTGGTGCAATGCGAACCACGCACGAGACCAATCGGAGCTTCTATATGCACACCCTACACGCTCTTATCAAGCCTTTCAAGCCAAAGCTAGTGTCCTCGAGCGAAGTGTACCCTGCAGACTCTCAAAGGTTGACACCACATTCGCGAGCTCGTAAGCTGTGCGATATCAACGAGCGACAGGCGTCCGGCATATACGTGTACGATATGCAAGCGAAACCTTCAAATGCCTACGCACCGCGAAAATCAGTCGCCGGATTTACTACTTTGCCGGAGGAGGCTGGAAAGCACCCCCGTCGCCTCAGCACTGGAAGTTCTGTGCCGAGATCTGCGAGAAACTACCTGATACTGCAGTCACTGTCGTGAGCTGCCCACTGGCTCCTCATTGTCCGGCAGCTACAACAATACCTATCTTGGAGAGGTTTTGCTCACTGGAACTTGAGGAAGCACGCGCACGCGGCGAACGTGTGGTGCTGGGCGGTGATTCATCTGGCGGTAATCTCGTGCTATGTCTCACTTTACAAATCTTGGAGCACGCATTTCATGATGTCGGCCCCCTAAATGTACCATCAATCACAGTACTTGCCATCTCGCCAGCTGTGGATCTTCAGCAGATGCGAAAGGAAGGCACCTATGCAGAAACCAACCGAAACGACCCTGTGCTGACTGTGGAATCGCACAACGAAGAGGTAGCGCTGTGGTCGGGGGAGTCAAACGCGGCTCATTCATGGATATCACCTATCAATGGCGATGTAGGCCTTCTTGCCAAGGGGGAGGTACGACTCATTGCGGTCACCGGCGGCTATGATGTTTTGACGCCGGACGCGTTGCGATTCAAGGCCGAGTGTGAAGCTGCAGGTGTCCAAGGAGACTGGCTGCACTGGGAGAAGCAGATGCACTGCTTTCCCCTTGCCTTCATATATGGACTACCGGAGAGCGTGCAAAGTAAAGATTGGATTTTAGATAGATTGCGTGAAATATGAAACCAGTTCTATCTGATACTCTGCTACTGTACTATCGGGCTTGGCGTCACCCAGCCGCCGCGCCTTCACGTGCGCGTCTCTGGAGCTCCATCAGGCGCCACTCTTCCCCGCATGAACCCTGTAGAGTCTATGATATCGTCGAATCTTCTATCTTTCACATCACTTCTTGCATTCACAATACTATTCGAAAATTGTCCTCTTTCGCACCAGGAAGGATCGTATTCAACCACACAACTTCACCGATTTGATCTATATCATTCCAGATGGCTCCTTGGGACAACGACTCATCGAAACATTCGGCCGCCACCCCACCTGACTCCAAGCGCCGAGACAACCCTTGGGACGAGGACAATCCATTCATCGCCTTTCGCAAGTTCGCCGACGAGCAGTTCTCTGCTCTTGTAGCTGGCTTCAACTCCATTCCTGACCATGAGGTTATGACTGAGGTACGTGGTAGGGCAGAGTCACAGCGCTCTGCCTGGGACCAGCAGTCTACGGAGAATCACAATCAGACTTCCTATGTCGAGATGTTAGAGATGACTCATCCATGGAAGAGTTTGTTCTCAAGCGGCCGAGTTCGATCTCTCCAGCGTCCGTGCCTAGAAGCGCGAGAGGCTGCTCGTGCACTACTTGTACAAGCACGAAATGCCAACTACGGAGTCAACCCTGCCAGAATTTTGAGACTCTACAGAGACCCTGACAGATGGTTGTCCGTGGAATGGTTTGCGCTGTCACCGTACAGCCCGACGAACGTCGAAACAGACACACATACACATCAACATGGCAGTATGTGGAGAGCTGCATTCGAGGATCTCATGTCAGCAGAGCTGGGAAAGGAACCACGAGCGCACTCGGCGTGGACAAATAGGCGGAATGACCAAAAGCTTTACGCGTCGTGGGGACAGGCCCCAGTAGACTGGATGCTTGGTCTGCAATGCAGAGGAATATTGCCACCACAACTACCTGCATTGTACCAGTTGCGTAACAAGGAGGTCATGGACAAGGACTTTGCTGCTATCATCAACCGGAAATCGGCACGCGATTTCGACGTCGCTTGCGACTTCGAGCGTCTAGCTACTGAAATAGGAACATTCGACGAAGATGAAAGGGCCGAGCAGTTGCGCGATCAGAGGCAGACAAAGACCGAGCAGAATCAGGCTGAGACTGAGCTGGATCTGTACGAGGCATTCCTCGGCAAGGCCGGCGGAGACGCGAAGTTCAAGGACGACAACATGGCTCAAGCCGCGCCAAAGCAAGAGCAGAAGGTTGCACACACGCCAAATGTCGCTGCTTCGAAGGTCTTGTCTACACTTTCCACGACCGAGACCGTCACGCTGCCAGACGGCACTGTCACAACCAAGGTAGTCATGAAGAAGAGATTTTCCGACGGACGGGAGGAGAGCACAGAGACTGTGTCGACCAGCCATGCTCATGAGAAGAACCCACAGTCTGCGCCGGTGGCTTCACTTGACTCAAGTGCGGCAGAGCGAGAGGGCAGGTCGAAGGACAAGAAGGGGTGGTTCTGGTCATGAGTAGCATTGACATGGAGTTTTGTAGCGATGCTTGATTGAAGTTTGTGTTGACATTTTCGATATCTCCTCTCAGCTAATGAACTTGATGACTTTCAGCCTTATGCCACCGTTACTACTCACCTGGGCCACGTCTGAGCTACTTGCATATGCAATCGCAAAATCGCATTATCTGTCAACCAGTCAGTTGTGATCAGATCATACCTCAGTATATACACAACAGCAGCATTCGTGGTGTCAGACTTTGCCTTTTTTCGTCTCGCAAAACTCAACACGCTGCAAGCAGCGGAGGTTATGCTTCCGTTTACCAGAGCTCTAATTATTATGCATCATAACAAAATGCTGCTGAATGGAGTATGAGAGAGCGACTTACTTGTGACGCCCATATTCGTCCGGAGATACTTCAGCGTAGATGTGTTTCGAGGTAGTGTTGGCTGGCCCCCATTCACTGTGTAAGCATCAGATGCGTAGAGCGGACGTACATGATACATTGCGTGCAGCCAAAGACGCCGCTGCATGCGGTTCGAGGGCAGCGTGGTATCAGGTCCACGGTACCAGAACTGTAACGAAAGTAAACTCTTGGTCGTGTGTTGACGTCGTCTTATAAGCAAACCGTGAATTTTGACAGAGTTTTGGCGCTGTTCGGCTGCTGCCGTCGTTGTTCAACCTCGAAGGTTCAGAGACAATTCTGAGTCATATTTGGACCATCTTCCGCCATTGATTTTCTTCCTTCCTGCACTTGAGGACACCTTGTCCAGATGTCCTCGCTGGTACATCAGGACTCGCCCACTTTCGGAAACATACCGGACAGGGTGTCCTCACGACTTGGTTTCATGGCACGCGACCTGATGAACACTTGGCCCTGCTTGTGCTGAATCACTATTGTCCACGAGGGGCAGGACAGATTCGGCCACGGGCGCCATTCAAGTGGTTCTCACGGAGTCGTGAGGGTGGTTCGATGCTTCCGGGAAGGAGTGGTCAAGTCATCTTTCCACGCTTCATGATCACCAATTGTTCAACACCTCCTCGACGTCATGTACCAATAAAAATATCAACTATAATACAAGCTGTTCGGCAGCTCTCGACACTGAAGTTTGCCAAGAAGTACTCCCCTTGGATCCTGACGACTGGAAACGCGTTATCTGGACTGATGGGTCATCATTCAAGCTGGATTGGGGTGATATATATGTCGCACGGTACAGCTGTCTCCGAGCCCGGAAGAACAATGACTCCAGGGATTGGCAAACTCTCAGTCTTCGTCTGGAGCCGAGTCTAGAAACTATCAAAACTATCACAACAAGCGAGTCTAGAAACTATCAAAACTATCACAACAAGCGAGTCTAGAAACTATCAAAACTATCACAACAAGCGAGTCTAGAAACTATCAAAACTACCACAACAAGCGAGTCTAGAAACTATCAAAACTACCACAACCAGCGAGTCTAGAAACTATCAAAACTATCACAACAAGCGCCACCCAAATGGACGATTCGCAGCACGCACACCCAGTTCCGCAAACGAAGCCATTCTGCCTTCTGCGTCTCGGGCACCTGCTGTAAAGTGTCGCAGATCAGATCCCGCAAGCGAGTCCATCCTGCATCCTGCACGTCCTGCTCCTGCCAGGATTTCGCGACGATCTGGTTCAGCCGCGCTTGTTGTGTCCATTCTACTGCACCCATACATTGGGAGGACTTTGTGTGGCCATTCTACTGCACCCATACATTGGGGGGACTTGGTCATTCCAACTCATCAAGGGGTATCACATCATACAATACAAACCATCAGAACCCTATATCAAGGAGAAGTAGCTTCCTGCAGGTGCGTGCAGTCCAAGGTGTCATCACCCGAGGCAAAAATCTCTATCACGATCTCGAGAGAGCTGTCGTGCGATCCGTGGCAGGTCTGTCAGCCAAGGCAAGAGGTAAGCAGCCCGCGTTACCTCAGGACGATGACAATCGTAATGTTCACGATGACTTCCAATCGACGAACGAAACCATTGAGTCCACATTCCCCGAAGAGTTAGATCCTGACTTGGACAATTCGGTACCTTCTCAGACTGGCTCGCAATCTGCGGCAGATCCGTCAGCCACGACACTTGGTACGAGGCGTTGAGTGTATCACTTCGATCGTCTAGTCGTCAATCGTCGTCCGCTGAGCTTTAGCCGAATCCAACTACCGACGCTGCAAAGCAACAAAAAAGCCATATATGAGCCCCAAACACAGGGCTGCACATGTTCAACGCCAGCACAGTCTCCAGATTTGAAACCAATTGAGAATATCTGGAGATTGTTGAAGATGAAGCTTGCAAGGTGGCAGTTGGACAACAAAGATGCTTTGATCCTGGCAATTCAGGAGGAGTGGCAAGCAATCAGCCAGGATGAGATCATGAAAGCTGTCAGCTCCATGCCAAGAAGACTTGAGCAGATCATTGAAAGAGATGGACCTCCTATTCCACAATTTTTTCCGCGCAGATGGTTGCAGGGGCAATAACAGCCGAGCACGTCTCTGCGTTGGATTGCTCTATTATCTATTGACTTCACACTAAAATCTGCATTTGCGCGTGTGAAGACAGAGGATGTCCATTCTTTTCTTGGGAAGACTGTAGGTAAACCTTACACTCCTTAGTTAACGATGTCATCTGTAGACAAACCCCATTTATATCAAAGAAAAAGAAGAGATTAGATTAGAAGGAGAACTGGAAAGCAGAGAAGCAGCAGTGAAATAGTCATAATATGATAAACAGATAAACAGATAAACAGAGAAACACAGATATATCGCTCGCGCCATGCATGTGATCACGCTGGTCTTTGGTCCTTGTAAAGGAAGACGAGGTACATTTCTCATTCAAGGATGATCTTACCTCCACGGGACGATCAATGTCGGTGAGCTTGTAGTGTCGTGATATATGGTGCCATTACCCTAGACAGATACTACATATTTGCAGGTGGTATACACACCATCTGGTAAGGTCGTTTTACCATCCGAGTTCTGACGTTGTTGCCGGCCACTGCCGTGGTTGTCGGCAGCTGCGGTTGCGGTTGCGGTTTGGCGTCATCGGCGAGGAAAGCTTCAATTGTTGAGCAGGATATATATTTCGACACAATAGCTGTGAGAATCTGAAAATACATCTGGCACGCATTCGCTCTCGAAAGTCTTATTCGATACATTTCTGGTTCATTGATATACCACTCATCACAATACGCAACATCACTCAAACAAACGCAATAATGTCCGCCTTTAAGCCCGGCTTTCAAACCAACACACCACTCCACCCGTCCTTCGACAAAGACATCCGTGACACGCATCTAATCTACGACTACGACGCCAAGGACGAACAAGGTAATCCTGAAAAATGGCGCTACGAAATGTGGTTCTTCTCCGAAAACCGTATTGTGTACGCCATCCATGGCGGACCAATGGCCGGCCGCATCAACTACCAAACCTGCGCGTACCAATGCATTCGACCTGGCGAGTTGTGGCAGTGCAACTGGCTCGAGGAGACGGGCACGATTTGCAGTCTTGTGTACGATATCACGAAGAACAAGATCTCGACTGTGCTTGCGTTCAGTGAGGGCCATTGGACCCATGCCGAGGAGGCGCATGGCGATAAGCGAGACCCGGAGACGTTTGCGAGGTGGAGGAAGTTGGCGAATATCGGCAACCAGGCGAGCCGGTTCATGTTGACTGAGCAGGCGGATATTCAGGAGACGTTCAAGGGAAAGGGAGACCTTGTCCCGATTGAGAAGGATGCTGAGACGTTGTAAGGTGCTGATGACATGGCAAGATGGTGTATTCTCCTCTCGAAGGTCGACAGTCATCTCATCTGGAATTCCTAAGACGCACTCTCATATCGCTAGAGGTAGCCTACGATATCGACCCTGAATTGCATCTTATTCGAGCGCGGTCAGTAATCACTTCCGTGGGACAATAGCAGCACTGTCAGTTGTCTCGGAATGTTATAATAGTGTCGAGGAGCCTGTGCGTTGCTACTATCCAAAAAGTCCTCCAGCTGATTGATATTCGAATTGTGGAGATCATCGTTGAGCCGTGCGAACGTGAAGTGAGACATGAGAAACATATGGACATTCCTTACCATACTGGCTTGTCCCATGGTGAGCACAGAAAGCCGGATCCTACCTCTAAGTACAGGCTGGCATGACTGATATATCAATGCTCATTTTCATCGATAGCTGTCCCATCTTGTAGGTCGTCATCGCATCCTGGGTTGCCGCCAAACGGGGCCCTCGTGATGACGGTTTTAAAAGTGGAAATAGTCCTTCTCGACCTACGCATCGGAATTGCCAGCAAGGTGGAAAAGTAAATGCGAGCTGGCAATGATTTGAGTTGGTGGTCTGGAGAAAGAAAAGGTTCGATTTGGTGATGCAAAGATTTGGATACGGTGCTGGCTGACTTGTGCGGGATGCAGAACAGTTCGGTACTGAGTCGCGCAGCAACATGAATTCTAGCGCGGCTTCCTTCCGACCTTTGACGTCTGCCGAACCAAATTGGTTTGACTTGCTCTATTCATACCAAAAATCACATCACACGACATTCTTCACCTCGACGATCTACCATCTTAATCACTTGTTGCAACTCCGAAGTCGTCCAGCACTGACGCTCTGTACTAATAAGCATCGATACTCCCCTCTCGCCTTTTCAATATCTGTTCTTTCGCTTCGAGCTTTCAATAAAAGAACCCCGAACCATTTGGTCACCGCCTCATTCACTACTTGTTCATTGCCTTTCATTTTTGTACGAAAACAGACTCATAGACCTCACACGGGCTTTTTGGCCTCTTGCCTGTCGCTAGAATGGACAAGGACAATCTCTGGACTCGCCGCTCGAAGTAGGAACCTTGCTTCTTTCACGCCTAGACCAAGACTGACAAAACCGCAGTACACAAAAGCTCTCACTTGACATGAACAAGACTGACCGGCAAGATGGCCAATCTGGACAGAAGAGGTTCGTGTCTTCGAGCAAGAGCAATCCCTTCAGTGCGAATACACCCATCAGCGCGAGTTCAGTAGCCTCTCCGACCACCGGAGGCGCTTCGGCCTTTGCTTTGGGATCTGGAGCTTTCGGATCGTTTGGCTCCGCGACCAAGACTCCGAAGACACCTGGAACCGCATTCGACTTTGCAAAGGCAGCGACAACACCTTCAGCGGCGACCGCCCCGGAAAAGAAGGATTTGGACAAGGATGGACAACGGAGTACACCAAAGCGATCACAGTCGTATCTCAAAGCAGCGTCATCTGGTCTCCCGGAGCAATCGTCACAATCAAAGGTAGCAAGCACGCCTTCGCCGCTTAAATATACGTGGATCATCTGGTATCGTCAGCCTACGCCGAAGCATATACCTTATGAAAAGTCGACAAAGCCGATGTTGAGGATGAGCACGGTGGAAGACTTCTGGCGGGTATATATACACCTGTTCCGCCCGTCCAAGATCCCCGCCGTCTCCGACTACCACTTCTTCAAGGAGGGCATTAGGCCTTTCTGGGAGGATGAGGAGAACAAGAAAGGAGGAAAGTGGACCTTGCGACTCAAGAAGGGCGTAGCCGATCGCTACTGGGAGGACCTTCTTCTGGCTATGATTGGCGACCAATTCGGAGAAGCTGGCGAGGAAGTCTGTGGTGCCGTCGTGAGCGCGCGTAATGGTGAAGACAACATCAGCGTGTGGACCAAGAACGACGGCGGCAGGAACGTGAAGATACGGTAGGTCCATCGGTTCGTTTATTTTCGCAGAGGCTAACACATCGCAGTGAAACTATCAAACGCGTTCTTGCTCTGCCTCCGGATACTGTCATCGAATGGAAGAGCCACGACGTGAGCATCGGCCAGCACACAGCCAGCGATCAAGCTCGACAGGAGAAGCAGCAACACAGCGACAAGCGCAAGATTGCGACCATCGAAGATTAGTAGTTTCGATCCAAACCAGCGTACGCACCATGCAGGAGAGGCTTCAATCATTGTGCGCACACCGACTTTATATCCCGACTACAATGTCGACACTGGAGAAAGCCGGACTTCTACAGGGTTCGTTACAGCTTCTGTCCAAGTAGGTTGGACACTATCTACGACGTCTTCCACCAAAATCTGCCAGATTCTTGTGTGTGCCACGGAGGGGGGTGTGCAACTTTTTTGGGCGGGGTATGCAGAAGGCTAGAGGCAGACCCAAATGTATCGGAAGCGGCTAGCATACAGGTATGAGTGTGCGGTGTATACGTCCTACGCCAGATTAGCGAGTTCTTGGATATGCATAGCACTTTATGATGTCCTTGGTGTACGATAGACATAGTCATGGACAAGGCAGGCAAGAAAGCCAAATACCCCAGCATCTCAGTCCATTGACCGGACCTTCAGGCAGCAATGTGAAATACCGGCTCGTTTGGATGACGTGAGTAGCTCACTTGGCCACCGATACGGCTTGTGCAAAGATTCTCCCCTTGAGTAACTCTGATTGATGTGAAGACCTCGCTTCGTCCTTGTCCATGCTTCTCACCTCAACTGAACGACCCAGTAACTAATACAGGCTCTTTTGGTCTGGTGGAGCACTCCAGGTCTTCCTCGAGCGATTGTCATAGAATCTATGACCGTGAGCTACATGTACCTTTTGAACTACATGTACTTCTCATCTTCAGGTTATTAACAGAGTCTGCATTTGCAGTGACCAAGAAGTGAATGTGCCTGCCGCCGGACTTTGCAGGAGTAAATCCGGATCCGGTACGCAACTATTTCGACATCACCATCGCAACCTCGAACTCGATCATACATTTAATATTTTTGAGACACGAACGCGTTCTGGCGCAGGTCGCGACGTGCTTTCCATTTTCCAAGCGTGCTGTGCACTTCGATCCAAGAATTTGAAAATTCCACATGACAGCAACTCTCGGTCTCGACTATCTTATACCCATATGAGATCGAATTCCCGGATTGGCGGATGGAGATTGCAAGGACAGTCTTCGAAGGCATAAAGTCACTCGCTGGACTGGACACGCCGACTTCTCATGACGTGAGGCTTGCGCCATACAGTGTACATCTATTCTGTCACTAATTGTAAGGCAGCAGACCGAAGATGCTTCATCCCAGAACCCACGCTCGGCACCAACTTCAGCTCAAAAGCCCCGAAGACCTCACAATGAAATTAGCAGTGTGTCACGAAACACAATGACCGTACCGGACCGCAGCAAGACGCGCACTTCCGACTATGTCTCTCAGACCGTAAAGCTGAGCACAGATAGAAAGCGCAAGAAAGTCGGTGGTTTTTCCATCAAGCCGCAGAACAGTCTCAGCAAGAAACCATTTGCACAGGGCAGCACGTCTGCTCAGAGCTATGGAAGGCAGGGGAAGAAGAACAACTATGGCACACTGCCTTTAGGAAGCACCAGAGGCGACAATGTTGCGAGGAGCGCGAATGTCGACTTGACGAAGGAATATCACGAACCGGCCTCGAAAAGACGGAGGATGACCGTGGGATCACAGCCGTCGAGCAGAGCTGCGGATGACTCTGAAGACTTGACATGCAATAGACACGTCGTAGCTGCGGGAGGACGCACGCTTCAGTCGAGCCCCATAAAGCGTAGTTCAACCGGATTCGCAGAGGGCTACAAAAGACCCGTCTTCCAAAATATTCACAGCACGTCGGCAGTACAAACATCTAGACCGCACGGAGCAGACCTCGAGAACGATAGCGACGATGTTGCAGTATCCTCTCCACCGGTCGCTTCGCATGTCACTCCAGGAAGGCAGACAAACACATCTCGGCAATCGGTCGATGACATGGATTACACGATATTGGAAGTACCAGACGGCTTGACCATTAAGCAAAGCAAACGCTCCAGAAACAGGGCAAAGAGGCGTGCGATCTCCTCAGGCTCGAACGAACTCGAAGGTTTTATGAGCGGAACTCAAACCACAGTGGTCCTTGACGACCCAACTGATCGCGGGCCAATCGATCCTCGGTCACAGCAACAGGAAATAACAAAGATCCGTGAGGCAAACAGGCCAACACGTAAGTCGGGCTCACCTGAAGTACGCATCCCAAGGTTCTTTGAAAAGGTGCCTACCGTATCGCACGAAGAGACTCATCCTCTTGTGGCTCCGGATACATCCAATCCACCAACTGAGCCCCTTGTTGCGACAAGAGATCACAAAGTCACGCAGGCTCATCCTTCAGGATCTCACGTTGCCGAGCACCAGTCCAACGGGCTGAACACTCATGACCCAAAACCTCGATATCGCGACAGGATGACGCAGCAAGATGTGAACACGAGTCCTGTGGCCGGGAAGAAGACGGCGGCTCAGTCAACGATTGTAGAGGGCAAAATCAATCATACAACACAGCACGAGGACGGGGATAATAGTGAGGACGAACTCAATGGGCCCATTACTCGAACGGAGATTGCTGCTTCACGGCCGTCGCCCCAGACTGATCCGACATCTCCTCTGCTCTTCTCGGATCACGAAGGCACCGAACCCTCCTCTGGAGAGATCAAGAGTAAGAATTTCAGGCCTGGTAGCTCTTCTATAGTTGTCCCACAACAAGAAGCAGCACCAAGAAGCAAGCGAAACCCTCGATGCAGATATTTTCCGGTCGACCGCATCCATACTAAACTTGTGCATCGCGATTGCGACGGGAGCAACGACGAAATTGCCTTCAACGATGAACACAAAGCCTTTGAGATATGGATTGATGGTACACCCATAAAAAGACCTTGGACGTCTGAAGTGCTCCGTTATACCAGCAACCATTTCCACGCCATGTGGCACTGTGACGACAGCCTTCAGGTCATCATCAGAGGCACCAATGATAATACCAGTGCAGGAGTCCTTCTCTTCGAATTTGGAAACTTGAAGTCTAAAGAATCATTCATGGGTACAATTAGGAACGCGTTCACGCAGACGAGATGTTCGGATACTACAAGGTATGTGCAATCTGTTGTCCGATTTCTTCAATCTATTGACCGGTGTGATAGCTCCGGCTTGGAAATTTTCAAGAGAAGATGGGCGAATGGCTTGAAGCAGTTGCAAGACGCCAAACAACAGGAGGAAGCTAATGAAAAGAGACACTCGGTGCAGATTGATGAAGCACGCCAAGTGCCAGCTGTATCACCAAAACGTCCCAATCGGGTCGGCATGAGTTCCCACGGGCTCAGTCCAGACCTCGACAATAATGGCGATGATACGCAGCTCCCTCGACCATCAGCGCAACATATCGCAAATAGTGGACAACGGCAGACGTACGTTATCGTTGAGAAGCAGTCAAATCCTGCACGCGCTAGTACGAGGGTCCGGACCAAGCCAGCAAAAGCCGAAGATCAGACAGTCGAACGGGAAATGCCTATTGAGAGATTCAGACTCCAGTACAACGTTCCACCATGGGAAGAGCCTTTGACCTACCCGTTTGTGGGTCCGAAACGAACGACGGTCAACTTCGAAGATCTCGACAGGATTGACGAGGGCGATCTACTCAACGACAACATTGTCAACTTCTGCCTGCGAAAAGGGGAATACGAGCATGAGGAACTCGCTGACAAGGTGTTCTTCTTCAATACATACTTTTTCAGCACTCTCACAACGACTCGGGCCGGTAAAAGGGGCTTCAATTACGAGGCTGTCAAGCGTTGGACCAAGAAAGTCGATCTCTTCAGCCTTCCTTATGTCATTGTACCCATCAATGTCAGCTACCATTGGTATCTAGTGATCATCTGCAACTTGCAGAATCTTCCTCGCGGAGATGTGCCGGCCGAGGAGCCGCAGGAGATCGTCGCTTCTGACGAGGAGATGCAAGATGGCCATGGTCAGGACCCCTTGTCTTCTGCACCACAAGGAGATATGCCTTCCAAGCAATTCAAACGAATGTCTTTGGATGACGAAGAAGTTAAGACCATGCCCAATGGCAGACATGATGTCGATTATGAGATTCCTGATTCGGATGACGAGAGGAAGAAGCAAGCCGCTTACGAAAGCGCGTTGGTCAACAGTCAGGAAGACTTGCCTACAGTCGGCGAAGCTACGGCGAAGCAACCGAAGAAGAAACCCGCAGCTCCTGTGCGTCGATGGAGTCCGGACCAGCCATTGATAATTACATTGGACTCTCTTGGAGCGCCTCATAGTGGAGAAGTCAGACTACTCAAAGACTACATCGTCGCGGAAGCTCTCGACAAGCGCGGCCTCACGATCGAACCGAAACAGATTCAAGGCATCACAGCAAAGGGTATTCCAGAGCAAACGAACCTATCCGACTGCGGCGTCTTCCTTATCGGCTATGTCGAAGAGTTCCTCAAAGACCCTCGTAGATTTGTCGAGAAGGTCTGCTCAAAAGACATGGACCGCAACAACGATTTCCAGGATTTTGAGCCGAAGGAGAAGCGCAACGAGATCCGCGATACTCTGATAAAAATGTCGACTGTTCAGCTCCAGAACAAGGAACAGGAAAGGCAAAGCAAGAAGGATGCAAAACGTAAAGCGGCTGAGCAGGCCGGCGGAGATGCCAAGAGAATCGCGTCGTCGCCGGTCAAGGATTCGGGCGAGACACTGGAGATATCTGATGATAAGGTCTCGGATCTCAGCATCTCCTCACCAGCGAAGCAGAGCTTAATTGAGATGGCGATCAGGGGACAGACTTCCGTACTTGAAGGAATTGGGGATTATCTATGAGGGTTTCGAGCGCGGGCGATATGAAACGGAGGCATTGGGCCGGCAGAGTGAATTGTAGATACCACGTAGCGTAGCATGAGTGCGACGAATCTAACGACTCGATCATGGCTCACCTGATATCATGAAGTGAAGTTGTTTATCTTTTGTACATATTTCCAGAACGCCTTCCGCTAATGCCGAAGTTCACTTCCTCATCTAGCTAGTTGATACGTCTGATCAACATGTCAAGGCGATTCCCCTGCACGCTCTCCCTTTTCGCCTCATACGATTCTTCGTCCACCATGTCACTGTTCCCACCACTCTGATATCAACACCTCCTCATTTCTTAGCAAAATCACTCGCCTGCAGATTCCTCGTCATGCTCGGCAACTTGACCACCAGCCCATCCATCTCCTTACTCATCCTGACCTGACAGCCCAAGCGACTCGTCTCCGTGAGCCCAAACGCCAGATCCAACATGTCGTTCTCGTCGTCATCCGGCTCCTCCATCTTGTCGTACATCTCCTGGTCGGCGACGATCACGTGGCAGGTCGAGCAGGCGCAGGAGCCGCCGCATGCGCCTTCCATTTCGAGATCGTTGGCTTGTGCGATGTCTAGCAGGTTGTCCCCGTCGGCGACTGTGAAGGTGTGGTGTGTGTTGTCTTTGTCGACGATTGTTACGTGGCGCTCTTGGCCTGGCTTTGGGGGGTCCAGGTGGCCGTGGCGCAGGGCGGTGGTGGTTGTGAAGGGTCGTAAGACGAGCTGCTGTTTCAGAGGGCTGGTAGTCTGCCTGGTGGGTTGGGTAGTGCGGGAGACGGAGGTCAGATTTTGCGTCAGTCGCCGTGTGGTCTGGCGGGCTACTGATGCGAAAGACATGATGGCGGTGCTCTGCCCCAAGGACAATGACTGTTATCAATTGATGTCGTGAGGTAAGGAAATTTATCGCTGATCTGTAAATTATTCGGCGTTGTCGGAGGTCACAAGTTTCGCCGCTGGTTGTCGGTGTCACTTCATGTCATTGGCTTCGTCGGTTCGGGCTGCATGAGGTCTGGAGCTTGCTTTCTCCGATTTCTGCGGGTCTGCATCATCGCTCGACTTCACGGCATCAAGAGTTGATCGCTGAGTATTTTTACACCCAAGACACCCTTACTGAGAAGCGCGTAACAACTATCATGGCGTCGCAATCGCCGTACACTCCTATGACGACCTCGCGAGACGCGCCGAATCCGTTACGACCTTACTACGTGCCGCCGTCGATTGGTACTGGACCAGGACAACCTAATGCTACAAATGCCGCTCCTACTTCATCCTCAAGTGCTGGATTTGGGCGGTCGGCAAGAGATCTTCTATCGGAGCTCGACTATGGCGGACCATTGCTGGACAGAGACGGACCAACCCTGGGTGAAATGGCAAAGAAGATATTAGATCAGGCTGTATGGAAATACACGAGCGTGCTCCTTGCGCAACCGCTCGATGTCGCCAAGGTCGTCTTGCAGGTCAAGATGGCAGAGTCGAGTGTCGTTGCGGCGGAGAAGAAATCACATAGCAAGAGTAGGGACTCGAGCAGGAGACAGGCAGAGGTGCGTATCGAGGTTGTGGTGGGTATGGCCCTTGCTGATCGATGAACAGTACTCCATGTCAGAGACCGAGTCGGACGAGGACGAGCCATCATATTTTACACCCACAAAACCGCAAAGGAGTAGGTCGAGGTACGACGAAGAATCTCCATCGCGTAGGAGGCATCGGAGAAGACGGTCACCGCCGTCTGGATCGGAGTTGCCACGCCTGTACCCGGAATGGGATCATCACAACCTTTCAGTACTAAGCTCAACCTACGGCGGCCTGATTCGTTGACCGAGGTTCTGTCACAGCTATGGCAGCAAGGAGGTGCGACTGGACTCTGGAGGGCGACTAATGCCACATTCATCTACAACATCCTGAACAAAGCGATTGAAAGCTGGACGAGAAGTCTCCTATGTGCGCTTCTGAACCTTCCAGATCCGACTGCTTTAACAAACGGACCCAGTGAGGTAGTCGCTTCGGTGATGGGCGGTCTCAATGTATCAGACAGCCCTTCGCCGATGGTGTCTCTCGGTGTCGCGGTTGCCGCTGCTGGAATCGCTGGTGTCTTGCTCGCTCCTCTAGATCTCGTGCGGACAAGGTAGGCTTTTGACTTTCGACAGGCACTTGACATTGCTAACATACCAAAGGCTGATCATCACACCACATACGCACGCGCCTCGCGCCATCTTCCAGTCCCTTCGTCTCCTTCCTTCATTCAGCGTACCAGTATCTCTGCTTCCAGCCACATTACTACATTCAACCCTCCCAACCCTCGTCACGTCATCAACACCACTCCTTCTCCGACAATATCTCCACATTGACGCCGTCGCCACACCGGCCTCCTACAGTCTCACCACCTTCCTCACCTCAACAGCCGAGCTGTTCCTCAAGCTCCCCATCGAGACAGTTCTGCGCAGAGGCCAGGTCGCAGTCCTCCGCCAGCGCAACCGACAGCAATACCAGGCAGCTGCGCATCAGAAGTTCAGAGGCGATCCAGAAATCGGTGAGCCTGAACTCAGTACTATCGTGGATGTCGGTCCATACAAGGGTCTGCTGGGCACCATGTGGTACATCGTTCGCGAAGAAGGAGAGAGGAACGGCGTGGATGTTACCAAGACGCCGCTACGTGTCAAGCCTGTACCGAAGAAGGGCCAGGGGCTTGGCGGTTTGTGGAGAGGTTGGAGAGTGGGCATGTGGGGATTGTGCGGTGTCTGGGCTGCTTCTGCGTTGGGCAGCGGGAGCGGTCAGGGAAGTGAGTTTTAAGCAATCGAGGTGAGATCCGTGGGGGATGAGCGATTTCTTGAGGCATCCAATGCGTATTCTGCATTCATGACTGCATGGCGTTCAGGGAGGTATATCATGACCAGTCATGATCGGCGCTATTTTCACGATAATGGTATGACTCTCTACTTTGCCTCTACACATGCGTTCCTCTTTGGTTCCTTCTGTCAGTGTCACCCGTGGAAGAAGTAGAGGACATATCATAATGTCGTTCATGAAAGTTATTATCGACGCAATAAACGACTGAAAGCAGACACAGACCCCTATCAACCACTCTGACACGGCGTGAGATGAGGCGGAGTGGAGTGAGTGAAGAGGTCAAACGCCGCGATCTCTTGAGCCCGAAATGGGGTGAAGCAACCATTGTCTTTCCATACAACCTTCACTCGGAAACCGCTACCAAAATCTTTACGCCTCCAATATCCCGCTCAGTAACGCATCAGTACACTCACACAGACATGCCTTCCCACACGCCATCATCCATCGACGCCGCACTGTCGCGCTTCGTCAAATATCCAGCTCACCTACGCAAACTGCTCACCGAAAGCAACGCAGTCATCAGCGGCAGTTTTGCCGTTCAATTCTTTCTGAACGAGACCTGGAGCGACAGCGACCTGGACATCGATGTCGGCGCCGATCCAACCCGCGGCCCACAGGGTGAGCTGCAATGGACCAATGCACAGAAACTCGTCGACTACCTGGAGCAGATCGAAGGTTATGACTGTGCGAAGGAGGCGGGTAACTACGCCGCGAGACAGGAGATTGAGATCGTGAGTCGCATCTCCTCAGCCGGCGCAATACTGATCGAATCCAATCTTGCGAGTGCCACGGGTAGCCCATCAGGCCACTGGGATGTGCACACTCGTATCGGTTCTTGTGCTCATGGATACCTGCTCACAGACTCTAGGTCAAATCGTTCTACGGTCCACCGTACAACAGCGCCGCCTACAGCAGTCCGCAAATCCAGCTCGTGCTCCTCAAGACGCAGCCGACGAAACATATCCTCACGCACTACTACGCAACACACATCCTCAACTTCATCACCGGCACTGCGGCGTACTGTCTCTTTCCGGAATTGACGCTTGCGAAGAAGGCTGTCCTGTTCAGGGACCCTGGTTTCTATGAGGAGTTCTTCGAGCGCAAGTATGGTGGCGCCAAGCCCGAGAGAGGTTTCCTGCTTCTGGGCACGGATGAGTGGGCGGAGGTCGGTGAGAGGGTTATTGGAATGAGCAGACGATGGTTGTGAGCTTTGGCGAGAGTAGTGAGGAGGATGTGGTCAGAGGCGTCAAGTTCGTGGTGGAGAAACATGATTACGGCCGAGACGGCGAGAAGAGGAAGGGATTGAAGATTACCTGCTGAAGGGGCTAGTGGCGTCCACAGTATCTCAAGTGCTCGGTTCAAGCTGCTCCAAATCAAATGACTATTTATGAGCGTGCTCGAATAATGTGGATTGTGTTCAAGCTGTGGAATGAACAGAAACAAGCTAATGCACACAGAACTTCTTCAAAGACATCCTCGCCCTAGATTCCAATGCCGCCATCATTGTAGCAGGCGACTTCTACGAATTCGACCACGTCGAGCCCCTCGAGACATTCTAGCGCATCTCCGGTCTGATCAACATCGATCACGCTGCGAACATGCATAATGTCGAGAGGCACGTGTATCTCTACGGACCGTGGACACAGGAGCTGGCGCAGATGTTTATCAGCCCGAAGATTGCGGAGAGGAGTCCAATGGCCGAGCACATTCATGTTGATACTTGGGCGAAGGCGGCGGATTACATGATCCCAGTGTTGCGAAGTCGAATGTTTGTGTCCAGAGTGGAGAGGGAAGAGCTCATGTTTTGCGGCGGTCGTGGCATGACGAAAACTTTTTGAAAGAAACATAAGCTTCTCTTGGGTTTGACCTGTATGGCTCTAATGCTATATCGATACCTTCAGCCTCAGAATGGAGTAAGTGGGACACGCTGCCCTGAGTCCTTGTCGATATAGTGCGCATAGTCTGATATGATGATCAATGCATTTTTCGTATCATTCTTAGACCCGAAGTAATCATGCGCTGCCCGCATGCAACAATCAAGACACTGCACATCCATAAGGAAACAAGAGTAGCCCGCGTCGTCTTCTTCGGCTCTAGCAGACATCAGAGTGACTGCTCGAAAGTAGTCATCGCGACTTTGTCCTCGGCGCCGGGCTAGGAGAATTGTTGGCTCTCTCATGACCTCTTCTTTACATGAAACCATCTCTCCTTTGAAGGTTACTAGTGTTTGGGCCTTCAAATCCTGCAGTAGAGTTTCACTTAGAAGTGGTTCAGGTTGGCAGCTGTATCTATCGCATCGCACCCGACCCCTGGTCATCCAAACAGATTGAATGATTTGTCCAGGGCCAAGAGCGAATGATTTGCCTGACTGGCTCAACTTCCCGGTAAACAGATAATGAACTTGTAATGCATGCACAGTCTCAGTGACGATAAGAGATGGGCCATTGAAGAGATCGAGATCCATGTCCGGAGCGGGATGATTTCGTAAGGACACACGATCTGTGACTGCGCGGAACAGCCTACCAGATCTCTCAATAGAGCCTGGCATGACATGAATAAGACCGCTATCCTCTGGGGCCAGGGAAAAATCCCGGAAGATGTCAAAGTAGACGCATATCCCACCTTCTGCAAAAGCCGTTGCTAACGCAGTTTTCTCTGGAATGTTCTGACCAGTGAACAGTCGTAGGGCATCTACTAACCTCGTGTTCGAATGGTCCCAATATATATCTGTCCCTCGGGCTGAGTCTGGGCCTTGATAGAACCATTGGCTGACATAATTTGAAACGCTCATCCTGTCCCTAGTCCATACTCTCCTCGCTTGGAAGTTGTAGAATGATCTTAGGCCACTGCTTGTTGGACAAAGACCCTTGGCTACGCAAAGACCAGCCATAATGTGGCACAAGGTGATGATTGTTTCTAGGAGTGCCACTAAACAGACGGTCCTTGTGTTGAAGAAGTTTCTGTACCCCATATTTCCTCCTATCGCCCTTTCGTATCGTTCCCCTACACTTTCTTTCTTGCTCTTCTCATTGTCAGAATATGCGCCAGAATCGGGCCACCTGCGGCACATTACGCAGCCGCATTCTTTGCGAACTTTGCCAAGCTCCAGTTCATAGCAAGTCATCGCATCTGAATGTGACATGCGAACAGCGTCTTCTGTGTGACGCTCAATCGACGCTAACTCTGGGAACCAGCGGAGAGCGTTGGTGATATAATCTTGACCGGAGGCGGCATCGAAGTAAGACTGGTAGGCTTCAGTGTCTTTCCCGTTCCATCTGCCGTTTGCAATGGCCTCGAACATGTTTGCTGCGCAGCCCAAGGCTGTTCCAAAGATAACTGGGATGCCTAGCAGGCGGCTGAACTCAGATCCGAAGGCGGTGTCTAGACATTCTGACCAGTCCACGCGTCCTTTCATAAGCTCGATTCTATCTCCAACAGCGATGAAGTCAGCACCGTTCCTGAGATGATAGGTGCTACTGATGGTCTCGAACGCAGTACTTTGACGGGGGTCATCTGATTGCAACCAAAGCTGAAGCTGCACCTCGTCTGGCTCAAGACAATTCCAATAGAGAATTGTACCCTGAGGGTCGCGGATGTTAACAGTCAAGCCAAAGAGCCATTCCGACACAGCTGCGATCCAGCCAATCGATGCACCGCACTTGATCGTAATCGAATGCATCTGGCCGTTCGCGAGCCCACCGACAGCCTTTATTGTCCGCGCAAGATCTTCTGACCAAGGTTGACTCCTGCCGCTCGGTGTTGGATCCAAGCGCGTGTAAACCTCCACAAGATGCGGAAATTTGGTCAATGATAACATGCCAGTACAAGCTCGAACGAAGTACAACCACTCGCTCCTTGAAGGTGTTGGTGTTGGTTCTGATTCAGATCTGAAGGCAAGCACAAGGTTATGAAGTGTGTCCGCGGCAAAGTCTTCATCAAAGCATTCGGACAGTGCCGCAGATATTGCAAGCAGTGTTCTCCCCTCATCTGTTGTGCCGAGGGCTCGTGGGAAACTCTTTATACCAAAGCCAAACCAGAGTGCATTGCCGAGACTTCCATAGCTTCTCAGATCCGACAGTGCATTTTGCACATTGCGTTGACCAGTCACGCTCAAGGGCAGATTTCTTGCAATCGCTTGCCCGACTTTCACGGTATAAGGATCGACACCGGCTGCCGCAAAACGACTGAGTAGGCCGACAGAGAAGTTGACTGTGGTATTTGCCAGGTTGACCCAGTCGAGCGAGCCTTGCTGCGAGAATCCCGCCATGGCGCGTTCGGTTGTGAGAATCCTGCTTCGCAATAGGGATCCTCGAAGCTGATGATTCGTGATATCGTAGTTCAGGAAAGCAAAGTGGAATAGGAATCAAGGAGAAGCTCAGTTACCTTTAGCTGCATTACATAGCTCTTATCAGGCTGTAAGCGCTGGAGGCGGGGTGCATGCAGCTCGGCCGCCTTATGATTCAGATTTGGAATGGCATCCTGTCAAATTCTTACAATTGTTTTGCCATGCAACTGAGGCCAAAAGCCAGTTATCAACTCGATATACGCATTCCATTAGCGAGGCTTACGACACGGCACTGATATACAACTTATGGTAGACGGGGAACTGACGTTGTGATATCCACCGCGCACTGACGTCGCGGGCGGGCCACTCCGCAACCTCGCTTAGAGAGAATGCATAGAATGCATAAATCGCATTATGCTCCGGAAGGAACGATCTCCGAAGGTGGGTCCCTCGGGTTTCATACGAAAGTTAATCTCTCTTACATCGTTTCCATACGCCATACGACTCGCCGTACGGCCACCGAGAGGCAACTCGTTGCGGCCAACCGCGCGAGACATCTATTCTTTGAGCGATGGCAACCTGGCATCCGCTTCATCTGTTCATCTCCAGTCAAAGAAGTGTCTCTTCCTTGAACATAGTGCCTCTACTCCATTCGTCGTGGCAAAGGATCGCGGTGCGGCATTCGAAAACAGACACCGACTACATTGATCCTACGGGCTAATACTCTCCGACTTAGTTGGATATCCCGACGTTCATAGATCGCTGCCTAGTTTGATGGACTGAGATTAAAACACTTTTCTCTTCTCGTCCCCGTCGCCTCATCGGCAGACTCAAAATTCATCATATTTGCCAGAAATGGCACCACCACCTATCGACATGTCTGGAGAAGGCGCGAACGAGAAGCTCCGGCATCATGGTCTCCCGGCAGAAGATCAAATAATCACTGATGCGGCGCGACAAATCGACAGAGAAGCCATCATTCAGGCGCCTCTACCACTATCAATGGCACCTGCTCCGGCGCCTTTAGCACGACTAGACTCACAAATACCCAAGGACAAAAGCAGCACAACGGAAGAAGTTGACCCATTCGCACATCTACCGGAAGACGAGAAGCAGACTCTTTTACGACAACTAGATGTTCCCGCGGTCAAGGTCAACTTCTTTTCATTATACCGATACGCCACCCGAAATGACAAGATCATCATATGTTGCAGTGCTCTCGCTGCCATTATCGGAGGCGCACTTATGCCACTCATGACAATCATCTTTGGTAACCTCGCCGGAACATTCCAAGGATATTTTCAGGGGACAGAGAGCCCAAGTTCGTTCACCAGTAATCTCGGAGGATTTACTCTTTACTTTGTATACCTTGCTATTGCCAACTATGTCATGATCTTCATCTCTACTTCTGGATTTCTGTATACTGGCGAACATATAACTGGAAAGATCAGAGAGCAGTTCTTGGCCGCCATCCTTCGACAAAACATCGGCTTCTTTGACAAGCTCGGAGCTGGAGAGATCACGACTCGCATTACCGCAGACACGAACTTGGTCCAGGATGGTATCAGTGAGAAGGTCGGACTTACTCTTACTGCGCTGGCCACCTTTGTCTCAGCCTTCGTGGTCGGCTTTATCAGGTACTGGAAGCTCACCCTCATCCTGTCGAGTACTGTTGTTGCTATTGTCTTGACCATGGGCATCGTCGGCAAATTCATGGTCAAGTGGAACAAGATCGCGCTCGCCCAGTATGCTGAGGGTGGGTCTCTTGCCGAGGAAGTTTTGAGCTCTGTCAGGAACGCGACCGCCTTCAACGCGCAGGAGAAGCTGGCTGTACGATATGCAACATATCTTCGCGAGGCCGAGAAATCTGGCTTCAAAGCAAAGTGCATTCTCGGATCCTTGCTCGGAGTTTTGTTCATGTTCATCTTCTTGAACTACGGTCTTTCGTTCTGGGAGGGATCGAGACTTATCGTCGCTGGCGAGATGACTCTTTCCCAGCTAATCACAATTCAGCTTGCCATCATGATCGGTGCCTTCGCGTTCGGTAACGTTGCGCCCAACGCATCTGCTATGGTCACTGCCATTGCCGCTGCTGGAAAAATCTATGCCACCATCGACAGAGTTTCGCCCCTTGATCCGGACCAGCAAGATGGAGAGAAGCCCGAGCACGTCGAGGGCGGCATCGAACTGCGCAATATCAAACACGTCTACCCATCTCGACCGGAAGTCGTTGTCATGGAGAACGTCAGCTTACACGTCCCTGCCGGTAAGAGCACTGCCTTGGTCGGAGCATCAGGATCGGGTAAGAGTACTATTGTCGGACTGGTCGAGCGATTCTACAGCCCTGTACAAGGACAAGTCTTTCTCGATGGTCGCGACATCAACGACATCAATCTCCGATGGCTGCGTCAACAGATCTCGCTCGTCAGTCAGGAGCCTACACTTTTCTCAACCACGATCTTCGGCAACATTGCACACGGTCTTATTGGTACGGAGCACGAAGGCAAATCGTTAGAAAAGACCAAGGAACTCGTTGAGAATGCTGCCCGAATGGCGAACGCGCATGACTTCATCACAGCCTTGCCAGAAGGATACGACACGAATGTTGGTGATCGTGGATTCCTGTTATCTGGTGGACAGAAGCAGCGTGTTGCCATTGCCAGAGCCGTCGTCAGCAACCCAAAGATCCTGCTTCTCGACGAAGCCACTTCAGCGTTAGATACCAAGAGCGAAGGTGTCGTACAAGCTGCTCTAGACAGAGCCACCATCGGTCGAACCACTATTGTTATTGCCCATCGTCTCTCCACCATCAAGAATGCTGACAATATTGTCGTTATGAGTCAAGGACGCATTGTTGAGCAAGGCACCCACACCGAGCTACTTGCCAAGAAGGCTGCTTACTACGACCTGGTTGAGGCCCAGAAGATTGCCGCCATGAACGAAGCCAAGCAGTTGGAAGTCGCAGAGGATGAGGAGGCCGAGCTTGCCGACAAAGGTATCGACATCGAGAAGCGCGCTGTCCAGCCCCTTGATGCCGACATCGAGAAAGCGGTCTCCGAGAATTCAAGTGAAGATCAGCTTGACGAGAAGCGACCCGATCTCTTGCATCGCGTAACGACGGGCAAGTCTGATTCCAGTGTCGTCTTATCCAAGAAGCAGCAACAAGCCGAGCAGAACTATTCCCTGTGGACACTGATCAAAGTGATTGGAGGCTTTAACAAGTCCGAGTGGCACCTCATGCTTCTCGGTCTTGCCTTTTGTATCGTCTGCGGTGGTGGCGACCCGACCTCCGCCGTCTTCTTCGCCAAGTCTATCCAGGCTCTATCTCTACCAACGACAGAGTATGCCCAACTCCGATCATCGGCAAATTTCTGGGCACTCATGTACCTTATGCTGGCTTTTGTGCAGCTTATTGCCAACTTGATTCAAGGTGTTTCGTTCGCTTACTGCTCCGAGAAGTTGATCTTCAGAGCACGCGACAGGATGTTCAGATCTATGCTTCGTCAGGATATGTCCTTCTTTGATCAAGAGAAGAATTCTGCTGGCGCGTTGTCAAGTATGTTGTCTACTGATGCGACGGCCCTCGCTGGTCTCTCCGGAACCACGCTCGGTACGATTCTCAAGGTCGTCACAACCCTCATCGCTGCTTGTGTCGTCGGTCTCGCCATCGGTTGGAAGCTCAGTCTTGTCTGTATCTCCACCATCCCTATCCTTCTGTCCTGTGGCTACCTGCGTTTTTGGCTTCTGAGTCGCTTCGAGTCACGAGCCAAGGCCGCATACGAGAAGTCTGCCGCTTACGCTTGCGAAGCTACGTCTGCCATTCGTACCGTCGCTTCTCTGACTCGCGAACACGACGTCTGGGAGATCTACCACCAGCAACTTGTTGCACAACAAAAGCGGTCTCTCGTCTCCATTATCCGTTCGGCTTCGCTATACGCAGCGTCACAGTCCTTGACCTTCCTCTGCAATGCTCTCGGATTTTGGTACGGCGGTACTCTGATTGGCAGAGGTGAATACAACATCTTCCAATTCTTTCTCTGTTTTACAGCCATCATCTTCGGCGCGCAGTCCGCAGGCACGATCTTCAGTTTCGCGCCAGACATGGGTAAGGCCAAGCACGCCGCTGTACAACTCAAGCGTTTGTTCGACCGCAAGCCAGAGATCGATACCTGGAATGACAATGGTGCTCCTGTGGGGGAAATCGAAGGCTATATTCAGTTCAAGGATGTCCACTTCCGCTACCCGACACGACCACAGCAGCCTGTGCTTCGCGGGCTCGACCTCGAGATCAAGCCAGGCCAGTACATCGCCCTGGTCGGTCCCTCGGGTTGTGGTAAATCGACCACCATTGCCCTGCTCGAGCGCTTCTATGACGTGCTGGCCGGCGAAATCTTGATTGACGGCCAACCCCTCAGTTCCCTTAATATCACCGACTACCGCAGCCGCATTGCCCTAGTGTCGCAAGAGCCAACGCTCTACAAAGTACGTCTCCTCTTCCCATTCCAGTCAATCTCATACTAACACATACCAGGGCACGATCCGCGAAAACATCCTCCTCGGCGCGGCCGACGAGTCATCCATCCCAGAGTCGCAGCTGATCCGCGCCTGCCAAGCCGCCAACATCTACGACTTCATCACCTCTCTCCCCTCTGGCTTCGAGACCCTCTGCGGATCCAAAGGAGCCCTCCTCTCCGGCGGGCAGAAACAGCGCATAGCCATCGCGCGTGCCTTGCTCCAAGATCCCAAAGTCCTCCTTCTTGACGAAGCGACCAGCGCGTTAGACTCCGAGTCCGAGAAGGTGGTGCAGGCGGCGCTGGATAAAGCGGCCAAGGGCCGCACGACGATCGCGGTCGCCCATCGACTCAGTACGATCCAGAAGGCGGATGTGATTTATGTCTTTGAGCAGGGACGCATTGCGGAGAAGGGTACGCATAGCGAGTTGATGAGGTTGGGTGGCCGGTATTGCGAGCTTGTCAATTTGCAGAATCTTGGTTAGATCGGTGTCGTAAATGAGGTGGTTTAGGTGCTTTTGGTGAAATATCTTGGGGATTTTCTGTAGGTGTTTTTGAGCATGGCGTTGAGGGTTGTAGTACTATATAGATTTAGCTCCCTCGCGATCTTGCCAGGATGGTCGATGTGGACCAAGCACATATTGTACAACCTGACGGCGTAAAGAAATTTTCTCGTCGTTCCCCTTCTTATGCCCCTTTTCCTCTCCTCTTCGTGCCCCTCGTCCTCTTCCCCTCGTGCCCCTCGTCCTCCCTCTCTTTGGTCTTCTCCTCATTATCCTCCTCCTCAACCTCTACAAGCACCATCATGTCCAGCGGTCAGTATCGCTGTCTCCGGATCTGATCAGGGAACAACCTGCTGGCCATCTAGACATAGTCCGGAATGCTTTCCGGCCTTACTATCGTTATGACAAAATCGGACAAGTCGGACCAAGATTTCCTGCTCCCAAACTCGTCCACCGTCAAGTAGTCGCCTGACTACGAAAAGTTGCTGAACCGCAATAGACATAACCTCAATTGGGAGCCAACATCGTGGATGGAGCGCCTTGCGAAGACGCGACGGTCCTTGTACCTGTCGAAAAGCGTTAGGTTAGCGGAAAATCTTCTCGACCTCAACTTGCAAACGCACACTCGGTTTGCTGATGTGGCCGTTGTAACACTCGTCGCATAGTCCCTTCGTGACGATTTTACAAACCCCGTTGATATCCAACGTGATACATAGTTGACACTTTTGATCGTGGGCACGGCATCGGTACGACGGTGTCGAGATTTTGATACTCTGAATTCGCGCTCTTTCCTCGAGAGGACTGTGTTTGAGCCACAGGTTCAGAGGCTCGAGGTCGAAGTTACGTTGATGCTCCGTTTGGACCACCGTGAACTCGAGGTGTCGAATCGGCAGTCTCAGGTTCAGAAACTCGTCCCGGAGCTGTCGACATGTACGTTGGAGCGCGTGAGGCATCTCCTTGGTCTGTGTTGTATCCTCGCATTCCCCTGTTTCGGGAGTATGATGCTGTTTGGGTCCATTTGGGACTCGTATTGTGTCGAGCTCTCGGAGGCAGTCGTAGATCTCGAGACGAAGCTCGAGTGGTAGAGTGAGGAAGGTTATCATTGTGGTTGTCTGCTCGTCGTAGAGTATCTTTTGAAGAGAGAGAAAGAAGTAAAGAAATCTACGAGGGCGACATACCTTTGATATACTCGACCGCGCGGTAATGAGCAAGTTACAACGAGTCATACCGCTCTATGTTGCTCGTCTTGCAGGGTCCTAATTACATGTACCTCACACTGCCAAGAAGACGCGAGACTATCCTTATGTTGTACCTGACATGGTAACGATATCTTCAGGCATGAGGTGATAGTGTAAGGAGAGTCGGTTTGTTGAGAGTTGTCATCGTGATGGGACGTCTGTAATAAGAAGTGTGAGATGAAGAAAGAGCGGAGTGAAAGGGTGTAACGAGAAGGAAGATCTTATGTGCTAGAGCAGCGTAGAAATGAGCAAGTACTGCTTAACCATGAACAATACGACTATTCTTCAGCCTCCCTGGCAGCCTTGCGCCTCCTCTCATTGCCTCTTGCAATATCCTTGAAGAACTTGCTCTGAGCGCCCTTCTTGTTCTTCAACTCCTTATTCTTGCTCTTGTTGTATTCCATATAAGCCATGTTCTGGCCGCCTGCAAGCTCACTCAGCATGCCGGCCGTACGTTTGACACCCTTGCCCTTGCCGACCGCTCTCGCGCCCCGCGCTTGTTTGCGATCATACAAATCGTCATCGATGCGCTCCATGCCGCCTTCTGACTCGCCGTGTAAGAGCACATCTTGGAGCACTTCCATGCGCTCTTGTTGGGTTGTGTAGGCGAGGCCGGGCATGCGTTCGATACCGTTCAGATGGGTGATAACCTTGAATGCATAGCCTTGATCGACCAGGAACGCTTGTCGTTTACTACTGTAGTACATCTCGTTGGTGTCTTTCGAGACCAGGCTGTAGAAAAATGCGTTGAAGCCTTCGTCGTTACGGCGTTTGGCTCGCAGGATCCGGCCTAGGCGTTGTGCTTCTTGACGGCGTGAGCCGTAATGTGAGGAGATCTGGATTAGACACGTGGCTTCGGGTAGATCGAGTGAGGTATCGCCGATCTTGGAGAGCAGAATCGTGGAGACGGATTCGTTCTGTTGAAAATTGGCCAGGACCAATTCGCGTTCTCGTTGAGGGGTGTCGCCGTAAATGTATGGTTTTGTCAGCTTGAGTGCGAATGCCTTGAGTGCGTAAACGTTGTCGCTGAAGACGATGATCTTGTCGCCTCTACGCTCGTGGAAGTCGATCAGAAACTGGCAGGCCTGAAACTTTCGTGGATTCATCGTGCTGAGCAAACTCCGCTTGTTCGTGGTGCTGGCTGACAGATACTCCGTGTAGAACTCGGTCGTCATAGGACACCACACTTCGGCGCACTGAACTCTCGCAATGTGCCCTTCTTCGGACAACTGCAGCCAGTTCGCTTCATAAAGCTTGGGTCCAATGAGGAAATTGAGATCCTTGATCTTGTCGTCTTCACGAAGTAGAGTCGCTGTCAGCCCCAGCTTGGAATGAGTCTTGACGCGAGACGTGACACGTCGGAACATTTCAGCTGGGACGACGTGGACTTCGTCCAGAATCATGATGCCCCATTCTCTCGACATGATAAAATCCATGACCTGCTGACTGTCGTGTGCACGTTTACTACTCTGCGTAACCATGCTGTAAGTACAGATAATAATACCGGCCTTTTGGTTCAAGCGCTCCTTTTCTCCAGAAGTGAAGATTGCAATGTCGTCAGGATTGATGTTCGACCATTTGAGAAACTCGTTCCGCCATTGGACGACAGACATGGCAGATGTGCAGAGAACGATGGCCGACTTTTTGATAGTGCAGGCAGCAGTGATACCAACCAAGGTCTTGCCAGCCCCACAAGGAAGCACAATAATACCACTCCTTGCACGTCCGTTACCAAACATCTTGCTAAGAGCCTGTTCCTGGTAATATCTGATTTGTGCAAACGGTTTGAGGTCGATGTCCAGAGTTGCATTGACTTCGTCGTTTCGAAAGTCGTACTCTTCCGTCAAAGGCAATTCCAGCTTGACGTTACATTGTTCTTGAACCTGTTGAATCTTTTCGCCATCAATTTCGAAAGAGTGTACCTGGTCAACATCATCGTCGTCATCTTCCTCTCTGAGGTATGCCTCCATATCCTGCTCGGGCTCCTTCTTGTCTTCGCCTTCTTCCGATTCCTCGTCGTCATCTCTTTGCTTTTGTTGTTGCTTTGCATCTGCCTCCCTCATGCCCGCAGCATCTTTTGTACCGGGGATAACCAATCCTCCCATCTGAGGCGCCGCTTCTTGAAGAATGTCCTCCGACTCCTGAATTCTGCAAGGCCCGATCACCGGGTCCCGGAGTAGCATCTGTAATACTGACGCATCTGAGCTTTCGATGAAGTAACGGTTGTGTTTGAGGACCAGTCGTACTTTTCCAAACGATTGTGTAGATGCAGTGATGAACTCTTTCAAGCCTTCTGGTAGTCTCGTTTTGGAGAAGGTCTCCAGTTGTCTGATGATATCCTCAGTAGTCAGACCTACCGATACAGCAGCGAACAGGCTGTGGGCTGTAATGGTGTATTCGTGCACGTTTGTCGTTCTCGACTGTGGCTCGGCGATGTTTATCAGGAAATTTTGCGCTTGTCTGAAGCTGGGAGAGAACGTCTCCAGCACCACTCTTCCACGGTCTGGGTCGAGCCATAGCGGTCGGAGAGAGTGATCGGGTTTCAGTTCAAGAGATGATAGATCACGGCTGGCCGAGAAGAGCTGACTTGCTGAATCGGCGGCCTTGTTTTTGGGAGCCTTGCGATATGAGGAGGCTTGGAATTTCTTGACTACGTTTGCATATTGTCGAGGAGCTTGCTCTATCTCCTCGACATCGTCTTCACCAGCATCAGAGTATTCGTCGTCACTGGCATCACTACCTAGGCTGACCGGTGTGCTGACTCCTGATGCGACTCTCTTCGATGCGCGATCATCAACGGCGGCTGCTTTGCGTTTTGGCGCCATTACTGGACGACAAAGTAATGCGGATTAAAGATAGATGGGCTTCTGTTGTCAGTACATGTAGGCTGGTGATGTATCCGTCAGGCTGTGAGTCATGAGTCACGTGAAGTATGCGGAGCTCATTTGGAGGTGAGACCGGGAAGAATAGAATCGTGTATCACAGGCAACATTACGATATACTGCATCAGGCAACACTGTATCATTCAGCCGTCGCTATCGAATCTGTAGACAGTATCTAGAGCTCAGCGAAGAGGCCTGCGAAGAGTCCGGCGCTCTAAATGGGCATCTCGTGACCACGCGCTTGACGATTCACATGACTCATGTACAGCGCTTTCACGTACATGTAGGCAGCTTCAATGACGTTACACTGCTCAGGTTGACAAAACAACAAACACAGCTTTCAACTCACCGAACAATAATCCTTTGAGTCTTGCAAACATGGATACTACTAATCACGACGCGCTCATCACTGAGTTCTGTGGTATTACACAGTCAGACCCTGATACCGTATGTACTCGTCCCCACTTTTCGGACTGACAGCTTACCCGACATTATTTCAAGGCCAGATCAGCTCTTGAGTCTACCAACTGGAACATCAACGAAGCAGTCACTTTTTTCTTCGCCGCTCACGACCAACCCGCTGGAGCCGAGATTGAACAAGAAGACGACGACGACAACGACGATAATATGGCAGACGAAGAACCCCAACAACCACAGCGCAGCGCGCAGGCTTCTGGTTCCCGATCGTCAAGACCGCCACCTGCTTCATCCAGACTGCGCACAATCAGGGATTTGCAAAGAGCAGAAGACCCAAGCGAAGACGAGGATGACGAGAACCCAGATTTGTTCGCGGGTGGAGAAAAGTCAGGCCTAGCAGTCCAGGATCCTAACAGGCCCTCGGACCACTTCAACAACATCATTCAACAAGCACAGCAGTACGTTTGACCCCGTACGGATAACAGATCTGAGCTGACTCGATGCAGAAACCGTCCTCGCCCAGGTGGTGACGATGACGAACCCGCTCAGCCAACTTTCTTCTCAGGCCGCGGCATGACACTTGGTGGTGACGATGCGCCTTCCACGGTCGTCGAAGACCCTCGAGCAGCAGCAGCAGCGCAACAAGCTCAGGCTCTCCCACGTGTTTCACGAACCCTTCATCTCTGGCAGGATGGATTTTCTATCGACGACGGGGAGCTGTACCGCTTTGAGGATCCCGCAAACGCTCACACTCTCGCATTGATCAACCAAGGACGAGCACCGCTTGCCTTATTGGGAGTGCAGCCAGGTCAAGAGGTGGATCTACAACTCAACCCACACAAGGACGAGAAATACGTGCAGCCAAAGCAGAAGTACAAGCCTTTCTCGGGCGGTGGACAGAGGCTTGGAAGCCCTACACCTGGACCAAGTGGAACTGCCTCGGCTCAACCAGCAGCTCCTGCGGCGGCCGCACCTGCTTCATCTACTGCTGCATCCACACCTTCGATGAACGTTGACGAGAGTCAGCCCACAATCCGGTTGCAGATCCGCCTGGGAGACGGCTCCAGGTTGCAGTCAAACTTTAATACTACCCACACGGTCGGAGACGTACACAACTATATCAACTCAGCAAACCAAGCCAGCAGTTCAAGAGGTTACGCGTTGATGACTACCTTTCCTTCAAAGGACCTCAGCGACAAGAGCGTTGCACTCGGAGATTTACCAGAGTTCAAGCGTGGTGGTGTTATTGTGCAGAAGTGGACTTGATGGAGCAGCAATATGGGCTTGACGGAGCAGGAATATGGAGCATGAGACAAGGACGTCTGCCTTGCGCAGTTGAAGCATGAGCCGGGCGTTTGGTAGGCCCTGGCTACAATCATAATTCAAAAGCACGTTTTGCGGCACGGCAATACCACCACAGTAACGTTAATGCAAGAATCAATATAATTCGTACTCTTACATTTTGACGTCCGTATCGACATGCAAGCATTGCCCATTCGGCCGAGCACCTTGGCTCACCTCTTGGGTGGACTGTCCTCACCACACGTCAGATCCCAGCGTCAGCATCAGCTATCTTTACCACCGAATGACGACTGTGCTGCGACGACTAGAGAAATAAAAAGTTCATGTTGCTGATAAGGGCTCGCGGTCTTCACCGAGCGCTAATGACCACGGTGGAGTCGTCGGGGTTCTTTCCACCAATTGGAGCTGCTGTACTGGAGATAAGCGACAGTGATCGGCTTCTAGCGCTCCTTCTCGAACAAAAAATTGGCGACCAAGGCGACCCCAGACCAGGCTGGACTTGATGGTCACACGAGCTGCCGAATTCGAGATAGCAGCGTTGGATTTTCGCTGCGATACGATGCTACCTTGACGTTGTAGAAATACATCTGGTCCCTCGACATGCTTTAGAAACTGTTCTCTGCTGTCGCAATCATTCTTACTGTCAGAATCACTCGCTGACAAGCCAATCCCTCACAATGACTTTCGACGAGGAAAAACAGGCCCACAGCTCCTCAGCCTCCTCCGCACCATCCCCCTCCCACCTCGAAGTCGAAAAGTCCGCATACTCGAGCTCCGTCTCACCAGCCGATGTGAGCCCCAATGGCAGCGTCCAGGAATCCAACACTGCCGCTCTCAAATACGACACCAAATTCCTCCGTCGTCTGCGCAACTTCGAAGACTCGCTGGACAAGAAAATCGGCGTCGAGAGTCAGGCCATTGTAAGAGTCAAGCCAGAAGAGAAGAGACCGGTGAAATGGCACGAGGAGGCCAACATGGCCCTCCTGTGGGCCAGTGGAGTCATGCAGCTGTCTTGCTTCGCGACTGGGTTCTTGGGTCCTGAGTTCGGCCTCAATCTGGGCCAGAGTATCGCTATCACCATCTTCGGTACCCTCCTCGGCGCTTCTGTGTCTGGTTTCTGCGCGACCATGGGCCCGGCGACGGGGCTGCGTCAGGTCTCCATCTCGCGCTACAGCTTCGGTTGGTATCCGTCCAAGATCGTAGCAGCGCTGAACGTCATCTCGCAAATTGGCTGGAGCTCTGTTGGCTGCATTACTGGTGGACAGGCGCTGTCGGCTGTGTCGGACGGCAAGGTCAGTCTCGTTCTCGGCATCGTTGTCATCGCTGTCGGCGCCCTCGTCTTCATCTTCTTCGGCCTGCGCGCTATTCTCGCACTGAACAAGTATGCGTGGTTCATCTTCTTGGTGCTCTTCCTCGTCATGTACGGCGAAGCGGCACCACACGCGGTGTCCGCCGCTCCCATCCAAGAAGCAACTGGCGAGCCGCTCTCGGGCGCCGCGCTCTCAGCCCAAGCTCTTTCGCTCCTCGCCATCGTCTACGGCTCTTCCGCATCCTGGTCATCGATCGCGAGCGACTACTACGCACACTACCCGGTCAACACATCTAAAGTCAAGGTCTTCTCCCTCACAACCCTCGGCATCACAGTACCCACGTGCATCGGCATGGTTCTCGGCTGCTGCGTTGGCTCCGCCTTCGCCACGATGCCAACCTGGGCCGACACCTACGACAATGACGGCATCGGGTTCCTGGTGCAAACGATCATTCACCCAATCGGGTTCGCCAAGTTCCTGCTCGTCATCTTCGTGCTCGCGGGTATCAGCATGAACTGCATCAACATGTACAGCGCTGCGCTGAGCGTGCAGCAATTCGCGCGCCCGGTCTCGCTCATCCCGCGCTTCATCTGGACCGTCGTTATCTTCGGGGTTGTACTCGCCATTGCGCTCGCGGGCAGAAACAACCTGCTCACTGTGCTGGAGAACCTGCTTGCGTTGCTCGGCTACTGGAATACGAGTTTCTTCGTCATCGTGTTCACTGAGCACATTGTTTTCCGTAAGCGGAATATTGCAAACTATGATCTTGAGGGCTGGAACGATCCTAGCAGGTTGCCGATTGGTATTGCGGCCGGTACTGCATTTATCGTCGGCGTCATTGGCTGGATCCTGGGTATGGTCACGACCTGGTATATCGGTGTGGCTGCCGCGGCTATTGGTGGTGGTGGTGATATCGGAAACGAGCTCACGCTGGTGATCACATTGGTGATTTTCTTGCCTTTGAGATATTGGGAGCGCAACAAGTTCGGACGATAGACGGATCAGTATAGACATAGATCCCATCAGACACAAATATCACGACATCTCATCTTTCATCTCACGTTGACCTCGTATATTCTGCAGCCATCACGCCGCACTAATTGATGATATACCCACCGTCAACAACAAGCGCACTGCCCTGCACAAAACTAGCCTTACTACTACACAGAAACAGCACACAATCAGCAACCTCCTGCGCCGTACCAGGCCTGTCCATAGGCGCAATACTCTTCGCCTTCATGACCTCCTCGTCCACCATCGGCGTATCAATAACACCCGGACAGACACAATTGATCCTGATATTCTCCTTGGAGTAATCAATCGCATCCGCCTTGGTCAGCCCAATCACCGCCGCCTTGGCACTGCAATACGCGGGCGCCGTGGTGCGCGCCACGATCCCCAGCTGCGACGCGATATTCACCACACTGCCGCGATTGCCGGGGCGGCCGTCGTGTGTCGCGAGGGGTTCTTGCGTCAGCATCTGCGTGATTGCGGCGCGGCTGCAGAGCCACAGGCCGCGGTAGTCGACGTTGAGCACTTTGTCGAAGTCGGATAGGGACTGCAGATGCGAGGGCTGTGCTGTGCCGATTATACCGGCGGCGAGAACGGCGTAGTCGATTCGTGCGAAAATCTTGAGGCTGTCGGTGAAGAGCGCTTCGATGGATTCGGGGGACGAAACGTCGGTTATTTGCGACAGGATCTTGACGCGTGGGTTTGTGGTTATTATGGACCGGGCGGTGGTCTCGAGGCCGGATTCGGAGAGGTCCGCGAGGATGATCTGTGTGCAGCCTTCGCGGGCGAAGGAGATGGCTGTTGCTGCGCCGATGCCTGTGGGTGGTTAGATGTTGTATATGACGAGTGGTGCTGAGTAACGAATGAGGATCTGAATTGTCGTCTGAGTCTGATGCGATAGGGCAATGAATTGAGAGGAATATGTATAGATTATATGCACACGATTGGCTGCTACTGACCTGATCCGGCGCCGGTGATAAGAGCTACTCCTGGAAATAGTGTTCTTGACATGGTAGTCTTTTACGTAGAGTGACGAGTGTATGGATTGCAACTCGCAGGTCAAGATTGGTTCATAGGTATGTCAAGGTTGAGTGTAGACATCGTAGGGTGATGTTGGCTCTGATAGCGGGGCTTCAAGTTGCCCCTCATCACGCTGAACTGATCATCCTTACTATACTTGGCGAACGTGGTATCAAGGCATAGTTCACATGATTCTTGGGACGACGAATACCGATCGACGCAAGGAGTTCGATGTCCTTGATTATGCGCAACGAATGACTTTAGAAGTGGATATGGCAGTGCTTAGATGGCAAGGAGCAGAATAGGAATAGTTGCATGTATTAATAACCTTGGACTATCCCCGACGTTGGACGCATTCACGGCAGAAGCCGGCCTCGCGTCTGGACTCCTTTTTAATCCACTTACCATTTGCACTAGAAGGATCTCCTGGATATCTTGGCTTGCAGGAGTTCGAGTGGCACAGCGTCTACTACATGCATGAGACGTGATCGAGCAGAGCTTGCTGTACGCGAACAAGATACAGTAGACGTTGTGCTCGTTCTCAACAAGCTATCGGCGACAGAAGTTGATACTGTGGAGCTCCGTCTTCCAGATTCCATGACGAATGGTGTTTTATGACTTGACCATTATCTCGGAACTACATAGAACTTGTAACGCAGTCATCATCCTCGCAAAGTCGAATGTCGATAAGTCATTCCTCTTTCGAACGGACCAAAACCTGATGTGAAACAATATCTCAATATTAATATTCTGGCCATGGAACATGAAGATGCGATGGCCAAGATGACTCGAAGCAAGCTCGACAGGGGTAAAGCTTAGCTTTTGACTAAACCAGATTGGTGCGACGTGCGGCTCCGGGCAAACTCCAGGAGTAGGAAGGAGGGACGGGACTTGATGAGGGAGGAGCGAATGGGCATCAGTCGGATCGGATCACACATCATACATGATCATTCCATTTCCGTCTCTCTATTATTTTTCCACCTTCTCCTTTCACTGTCCATTCGCACGGCGCCAACTTGCGGCCAGCTTCTTGTCACAGGGTCAACACTCACACCTTCTCGTAATGTCATAACATTTGCTCTACGATAATCGCACTTGATCACTGTTTAGAGCAGCTCCTTTCGCTTGCTGTCTCAACCCGCAACGAGACCCCGACTACGACTTTCAACGCAATCGTCCACGACCTGCAACATGCTGTTTTCCACCTTTTCGTCACCGCGCAGGATTGCACTGCTGGCAGTGTTTGTTCTATTCTCCATTTTCATACTGTTACGCAACTCCGCATACTCTTCAAGACTTCCGGGTTACGACTACGCCGCACCAAAGCCGATAGATGAAGATCGCAATCCGCAGATAAAAGAAGATAGACCTTGGCTGGATGACGAAAAGGGCATCCCCGTCGAGGCGAACCCTAACGATGACCTTGTCGCAACAAAGCCGAAGAACACAAAAACCGACCCTACCAAGGTGCCCGCCATGACCATGGCTCCCACCGCTGCACCCGTCGACTACATGAAGGGCAAAATCACTCCTATCTTACATATCCCTTACGACACCATTCAGACCAAAATCAAGGAGCTTATTCAGTGGACACCATTGGGCACAGGAGGCCACTGGCCGTCATGGGATGCCTACAGGTCGAATTCCTACGACCCGAACCGCTGGGAAGGTTTTGAATGGTAGGGCTCTTAATTCCTGCTCCTCGAAATCCACTAACTCGATTTACAGGGAGGGCAAGTACTTTACCGACAACGGAGTCAGAAGACTGGAGTCGGAGACCGGTCTGAAACCGGAGGTCTACCTCCCATATCCCTCATACAACAGTCCAGAGTGGAAGGGCCAGTGGAAGGGCGAATACAATGCTTGTGAAGGTCCAAGAGGAAAGAATCTGAATGAGAGTATGGAGGACATGGTCAAGGCATACAGATCAATGCCACCAAACTTTCCGAATGTCACAATCGGCAGCATCGACGTTGTTGGCTTGGACAACGATGTCTGCTTCGACAGATTTCATCGTTACGGTCCTTACGGCTACGGCCAAGGCATGAGTAAGACACCTGCCGGCTGGACAAAGCCAAAGGAGCGCCCGGATTGGTCAACAATTTGGTGGGGACAAATGCAAGATGCTTGTCTGGAAAGGAACAAGGACCGCTTTGCACCAGAAGCTCGTGCGCCCATGGATCTTGTACCGACCGATGACCTGCCAAGAGACCACGACAAATGGGAGCAGACGGAATCGCAATCCTCACAGCATGACGTCTCACCAAAATACCACCACCGTACCGCGCTTCTGATCAGAACTTGGGAGGGCTACTCTTACACCAACAATGATATTCAAGCCATCAGAGCCCTCGTCACCGAGCTGTCCCTCCTATCTGGAGGAGAGTACCAGGTCTATCTGTTTGTCAACGTCAAGGAGCACGACGCTGATATCTACAACAACCCTCAAGTCTACCAAGACGTTTTGAAGCGAGTCGTTCCCCACGAGTTGCGCGACATTTCTCTCCTCTGGACCGAAAAGGTCTGCGAAGACTGGTACCCAAAGGTCGGTGATTGGCAGGTTTACTGGCAACAATTCATGCCTCTGCAATGGTTCTCCAAGACCCACCCCGAGTTTGACTACGTCTGGAACTGGGAAACTGATGCAAGATACACTGGCAACCACTATCATTTCCTTGAGAAGATGGCCGATTTTGCCCGCAACATGCCCCGCAAGCACGCTTGGGAGCGCAACAGCCGTTTCTACTTCCCCGACGAGCACGGCAGCTACGCTTCTTTCCTCGCTGATACTGACAAGATAATTCTGAACGCTACTAAGGAAGGCTTCAGGACTCCAGTCTGGGGACCTCAAAAGTACACCGAGACGCAGACTGTCTTTGGCCCAGACCCACCCCATTCTCAGGAAGCAGACAACTTCGAATGGGGCGTCGGCGAGGAAGCCGACTTGATAACCCTGCAACCAATCTGGGACCCATCGCAAACCGAATGGTCCTATCGCTACAAGATCTGGAACTTCATCGAAGGCAAGCGGCCGCATTTCTCCTCCGACGACCCCGGCGACGACGCCTACTACCATCCAGACTTCTCCAAGATCCCCCGCCGTGTCTTTATCAACACCGTCGCCCGCTTCTCGAAGAAAATGCTCCACGCAATGCACATGGAGAACCGCGCCGGCCGCACGATGCAAGCCGAAATGTGGCCCGCCACCGTGGCGCTACAGCACGGCCTCAAAGCAATCGCCGCACCCCACCCCATCTGGACCGACCGCAAGTGGCCGCGCTGGTTCCTCGACGCGACCTTCAACGCCGACGGCGGTGAGCCCGCCGCCTGGGGCCAGCGCAAGGACAGTCCATACAACCACGACCGCGAAGCGGCATTCCGTGGCTGGAGCTGGTACTACGCGACGGGCTTCCCACGAATCCTGTACAGGCGCTGGCTGGGCTGGAAGGCGTACGATATCCTCGGCAACCTCGGCGGCGAGAGCTACGAGGACGGCCTCAATGCCGTCGAGACTTTCGGCCAGTTCGGTGGTAATGGCCGCATGTGTCTGCCTGGTATGCTGCTGCATCCGGTCAAGAAGGTCAAGGAGGATGATGGCGTCGGTGGCGAGACTAAGTTGGCGCATAAAGACGATATCGAGAAGCAGGCTTTGGTCACGGAGGATGTGGAGAAACTCAGGGAGCAGAAGGGGTTTGAGTATTAGGTGGACTTGATGAGGCATTGCTGGCGTTCAAATACTTGGGGTTGTGTATACATAGATTCTGAAGGGGCATAGCTGATGGGATATCTTCGTGTCATTTTTATACATGTATATTTCGATATATCAGTCTTCTGTGTTTTTGGTGTACAATTAGGTCATGAATGGGATTCAGATGAAGAAGAATGAATTCATTATATCTTCATATCTGTCGTACGGTTCTCCGCCAAGCGCATCCAGTCTACCACATCACCACGACCCGTTCTGTCGTCTGTCTTCGTGCATTGCCACATCGAAATCTCTTCGTCTCGTCTGCTCGAAGTGTACCCTTCGCTATAAGTCCTATCCAATCGACGCCGACTTCTAATCCTGGGCAGCCTAAACGGCATGTGAATCCCGCCGAGGACGCGACGGTCGTCTGCTGCATCTTGACTCGTCTCTCGGAAGTTTGGTCGTACCTTTCAGCTGAATCCAAATCGCCCCAAGGCTTATCGTGGAAGTGTGAGCTGTGGTCCGGAAGTAGGGTATGACCACTGGCTAGTCCTATGGTACTCCGTCCCTCAGACCATGCACTGGCGTATTGATCTGAGTCGTGTCGAGTCTTCTGTGAGGTGCACGCTCTACTCCTCGAAACCAATCCAGCCATCCTCGCCATCGTCAGCACTCTCCGCATCGCCATCCTCGACAGGACCATCTACACCATTCGTGCCGGCCTTCTCGAGCACTGCACCGCCTTCTATCGCGAGGGCTTTCTTGGGCTGCGCAAGAAGAAAATCAATCACGCTCTCGTTCTGCTCCGTCATCGACATGATCTCCTTCTGGATCCTGGTGACCGCCCGCTGCACCATGCGCGTCACTTCAGAGTACTCTCCTTGTCGCTTCTTCAGGGTTGCGCCGTGTAGTTTCAGAATCGACTCGAGCCACAACAGGTTCAGCTCGAGGTATGGACTTGCGTCTGCTTGTTGCGCGATTTGGCGCAGGAGGCGGTCGAGATAGACCACGGGCAGGTCTTTGACGACGAGATTGATGTCTGCGGCGGGGATCGAGCGGTAGACGCGAGTCACAAGCTTGACGTGGTTCAAGCGGAACGCCATGACTAGAGCGCGGAGATAGTCGCGCTCCTTCAGTGCGTTCAGTGTCGTGGCGGGTGTGATGGTGATGTCGAGATCGAAGGGGTCGAACGCAATGCTGGCGTCCAGGCTGTAGACCAAGAGACCCTCGGTGCTCGCAGCGCAAAATGCTCTGCCGGTTGGCGCGAATGCCACATCGGGTACTCTGACCTCGGGACCGGTACGTCTTTGCGCCGCGTCGCCTCGTTTTGAACCGGGCAGAGATTTGTCGATGCGGTCTTCGAGATCCGAAGCTTCCCCCTGTTCATCGAGTAAGCCTCGTGGGCCGGCTTCGGTGAGTAACTTGCTGTTAAGGTACTCTTGCGTGCCATCCAACGAAAGATTCACACTGATTGTGTATTTGTGAAGGAGCACACCGGAGTAGACATCGTATAAGCAAATGTACTTGCTGTTTCCTGATGCAACTACGACGCTGCCATCTGCACTGTAGGCAAGACTGTTGAATGACTTGGTGCCTGCCGCATTTGCTGCTGTTCGTCGATCGGTTGTCTTGCGTCCACCGGATGCATCTCTCCGACCATCAAAGCCAGCTTCTTGGCTACCTTCTGACAGTGACCAGAATGTAAGCTGGCCATCAAGAGTGCTAACGGCAATTTGTTTCGAGTCTGGTCGAACGGCGACACGTAATACGTCAGCTTGTAGCTGCAGAGGCTCGCTTGTCTGTGTTCGTGCAAACACTGACCAGATTCGGACAGTGTGATCCCACGATCCAGACACTAGCGATCCACCATCTGCACTGAACGCAAGAGATGAGACAGGACCTTCGTGACCAGTCAAGCGATCCAATAGCTGTCCAGTTTGTACTGACCACAGATGGATGTCGAAGCTATCCAGCGATCCGGCTGCCACAACCTCGCCAGAAGGATCGACAGCTATCGAGGAGAAGGAAAGTCGTGTCGGAGCAGTGAATGTTCGGAAGTTCCGGTATCTGATCAGATCCCAGGCTCGGATAGAGCCATCTAACGACGAGGTGAAAAGGACGTTGCCTCGCCGCGAGAACTCACATGCTGTTACTCCAGATGTGTGTTCTGTGAATGTCACGATGCAGAAGCCAGAGGTGGTGTCCCAAACCTTGATCTTGCCGTCGTCCGCGCAGGTGATGATTCGTTCTCCAGAAGGCGAGTACGTTAGCGCATTGAGAGAGTCAAAGTGTCCTTGTTGTTTCAGAATGTATGATTCTGATTGCCATTCCCACACCAGCAATTGACCCAAAGCAGAAGCGCCGAACGCAAGCCACTCTCCAGTCTTATTGATGGTAACGAAGTCAATATCGTTTTGGGAAATCGACAGGTTTTGAATCTGGTTGAAGTCGGGCAGTTCGTACAGGCCAAAAGTTCCATTCGAAAATCCGGCTACCAAGAGATTGTTGTCGGCGTGGAACGAAGCGCACGTAAGATGTGCCTGGTTTTGCATAAAGTAATGTCGCTCTGATATCCTCCACCTCAGATTCTCTTCTACGTCCATGTCGTCTTCTGTCTCCGGTGCGTTTCGTGGTGGAAGGTACTGCCATTTGAACAGAGCTCCGTCTTTCGACACTGTGTATATCGTCTCTTGGTCTCCGGAGAACCACGCACCGTATACTGCTTGTCTGTGACCGGCCAGCGTCGTCGCCTGGAAGCCTTCCTCCGGATCCAGACTCCAGACTCTTGCTGTGAGATCTTTGGCTGCTGACAAAAAGAAGCGAGAGTCGCTCGACCATTCGATACTTTGTACTGTGTCGTAATGTCCAACGTATTCTCTGTGCTTCACAAAAGGTGCAAATTCCAAGCCACCATCCTCATTATCGCCCGGCGTCGAAGGTGTCCTCCATGTTTCGATCTTCCTGCCCAGCGCAACTGCAAAGTGGTCGCCAGAAGGTGAGAAGACTAACGAAGAGACTGCGCCCTTGAAGGAGAAGTGATAGAGAGTGATCCGTCGTTGTAAATGGGATAGAATAGCTTGACCATCTTCATCGACAGTGAGGAGGAGATTTCCGCCGGGATGCAGGCAGACGCGCGCTATATTCCGTCTATGTGCTAAAGGAAGAGTATGCGATTTGTTGTTGACCAGGTCGAAACATGTTACTCTGTTACCTACCGGCGACAGCAAACATGTGCCATCGGGGGTGAATGTGAGATTTCCGCGCCTGTATACTGTGCCGAGAAGGTTTGAGAACTAGAGTAGTGGTCAGTATAACTCCTGTGGACTTGTGAATCATTGTCAGGTACTTTGTAGTCGGTCTTCATTTTCTAGTCCGTTTTACCTCGACATATCTCACAATATCAACAAGTTCGGTCAAATAAATTTATCTGCAGTGACGGCATGTTGGAGATGGAATTTAATTCTGATGCCAAGCCTAACAACTTCCCCGCAAAGTGAAGATCCGACCTCCGACGTTCTCTGCATGAGAAATGGAAGTCGCCGGCGCGACTGCAGGGACCGGACGAGCTTGGCCGCAGTTTCCACAAGTGCACGGTCGTCCGGCATCCAAAGCGGACCCCTTCTGCTTCGTGTACAGTACTTCGGAATCTCCAAAGAGCATCCATCTACTACCGTCTATACCAGGCATACTTCTCATCGAGGTATCGGCTTCTGTCTCTCGCTTTCACTCGTTCTCCGATTACCCGCCAATTTCCGGCGCTATCACCACACACAACAGGTCTAGCTCAACCAAACGAAGATCCATCAGTACACGAGACCACAATGGCGGAATCCGGTCACCCCATTGGCATTGCCAACGTGAGTATTGCTTGGTCAATGATATGCGCAAGAAGGAACAAATGCTAATATCTATCATAGCTTCCAAACCAGCGGTATGCGCAGGACGAGTAGTGATACTACCACTTTACTAAGACTATATAGCCACAAGATTGTCGCAAAGCGTGGTGCTGCGTTCACCGTCATGGTTGGTGTTACGGTATGAAGATCTGGATCAAGCGCTGACTCGAAATAACAGGTTGCTGGAGAATCCGGCCTCGGAAAGACCACCTTTATCAACACCCTCTTCTCTACCACGATCAAGAACTACGCCGACCACCGCAGACGCCATGCTAAGCAGGTCGACAAGACTGTTGAGATTGAGATCACAAAGGCTGAGTTGGAGGAGAAGTTCTTCAAGGGTACGTTCGCAAAACGTAAAAGCACGTATCGCAATACTCATGCTCTGCAGTCCGTTTGACCGTCATTGACACTCCTGGATTCGGCGACTACGTCAACAACCGCGATTCATGGCAGCCAATTATCGAGTTCTTGGACGACCAGCACGAGTCTTATATGCTTCAAGAGCAGCAGCCACGCCGTGTTGACAGAATTGACCTTCGTGTCCACGCCTGCCTCTACTTCATCCGCCCAACCGGCCACACCCTCAAGCCTCTTGACATTGAGGTCATGAAACGTCTTAGCACGAGAGTTAACTTGATCCCTGTCGTCGCAAAGGCCGACACTCTCAGCCCAATGGACCTCATGCGCTTCAAGCAAAGAGTTTGTATACCACGATTCCATTTGAAAAGCACAAACTGACCCTTTCCCAGATAAGGTCAGTCATCGAAGCGCAGGGCATCAAGGTCTACCAGCCACCACTCGACGACGACGATGATGCTATGCTTCAAAACACCCACGAGCTCATCAGCGCCATGCCATTCTCCGTGATAGGATCAGAGAAGGACGTCACAACCGCAGACGGACGCACTGTCAAGGGTCGCCAGTACGCCTGGGGTGTTGCCGAGGTTGAGAACGAAGACCACTGTGATTTCCGCAAGCTGCGATCGGTACTCATCCGCAACCATATGCTGGACCTCATTCACACTACCGAGGAGAACCACTACGAAGCATACCGTGGCCAACAGATGGAGACTCGCAAGTTTGGCGAGGCCCGACCAAGAAAGTTGGACAATCCTAAGTCAAGGAGGAGGAGGAGACTCTGAGAAAGCGTTTTACCGAGCAGGTCAAGGTCGAGGAGCAGAGATTCCGGGCTTGGGAGCAAAAGCTCATCAACGAGAGAGACCGCTTGAACAAGGATCTGGAGCAATCGCACGCCCTCATCAAGCAATTGGAGACTGAGGTCGAGAGCATGCAGGGCAGCACGGGTACACGTTCTGGTCGCCGCTAAAAGTATTGAGTGCTTTGTCGGTTGGTTCTCAAGTTGGGGTTGCTACACGCGCGTAGTAGTTTTTACATGATACCTTTTTCCTTGCTTTGTTGGTTGTGGGTACGAAGGAATATGGATCGAAGCGACCAGGCTCTGAGCTATCGTGAGGTGTATCTATCAAAAAGCCAGCAGCCTTTAATCATCTATTTACATTTTCTTTCTGAACACAAAACCAAAATACTCAAACATACCCGCACCGTCTGACAACGTCTCGACCTCGAAGGTCCAGATATCCGGCCTTGTTACCAATGGTCTGATGAAGTGTGGTTGACGCCATGTGACATACAGCCACATACCTCCTGGCTTCAGGACTCGGGCGATCTGGGAACAGTCAGCAATAGTCTCTTCGTTCGCAGACCTTGGCTCCGTACCTCGTCGACATATGCCTTGACGTTCTTCCTGACCTCATCTTCAGGATCCCAAAGACTGCCATACAGCATAGCGTCGAGGGTGGCCTTGTCTATACATATGTCCCACGAGCAATCTTGATATGTAAGATGTCGAATGTCCATGACTTGCCAATTTATGCCGGGATGAGCAGCCGCCATATTCTGCGTCACAACAGGCGAGAAGTCAATCGCTGTCTGATTTCTATATCCAAGCTCGAGCAATGACGGCGGCAGTGTCTAACAATGCAACTCAGACCAAAAACACTCCATGAGCATCAGATCTACCTACACTGTTCCCATTGCCCATATGCAATATACTTGAATCTTCCGAAGCCGGCGGTAAATGCTTTGTCAGGAATGGTTTTATTGTATCGAAATTTCGGAGCCAGTCGTAGGACTTTTCTCCTTTCTCTGCGTCCTTGCCATAGCGCTCGTCCCAGTACTCTTGTCGCGACAATTCTGCATTCGGATCTTCTGCCATGTTCTCGAATCTACCTAGATTGGGTCGAGAGAGACGGTTGTAAAAAGAAATGATAAGGTGCTGGAGCATACTCCGAGGACAGACAGAAGTGAAGCGGACATATTCCGCTGTATAGGCTGATGTCATTGCCTATATATTTGTTCTGCAGCCTTGGTCTTTCGATGACTCCGACTGCGACAAACAATTCCCTTCCCGTTCTCACTGGACATAGAAGACTGGTTCAACTCTTCCAGAAAACCATCGATCATGCCACTGCCTCGTACCTCGCTCCGAGGCTTCCTCAGTCAGGCAAGAAGCACTCTTCAAAATAGCATTGCTTCTAAGCAACCGATCACGTTCGTCATTGGCAATGAGTCTGCAGGTCTGTCATGTGATACAACGTTAGAAAATACCTCTGACGGAACCAGACCTCGACTCAATCACATGTGCAATACTGTATGCATATGTCAAATCACAAACATCACGGGCGAAGACTTCGCCAATACACATCCCGATAGTCAATATTCCCAAAGCCGATCTATCATTACGACCGGAGTTATTCCCAGTATGCAAGGCAGCCAACATCGACAACGACTACATCATGACGTTAGACGACCTTCCGAAGCTATCAGTGATTGAGTCAGAACTTCCACCCGAGTCCACCAGATGGATACTAGTTGACCACAACGCCCTGCAAGGACAGCTCGGCAAGATCTACTCATCACGTGTCGTCGGCGTCGTTGACCATCACGAAGACGAAGGCAAAGTTCCGACTGACACCAAGGACGAGCCACGTATGATAGAAACCTGTGGCAGCTGTACAAGTCTTGTTACAGATTATGTCAAAGATGATTGGACAGAGTTGTCAATGGGTGCTTCTACTTCTGGCTCAACACAAAGTCAGGGAGATGGCCTGGCCGACGACACAGAAGTCGCATCTTTGTGGGATGCACAAGCGGCCCAACTAGCTTTAGCGTCCATTCTCGTTGACACGCACAACCTTCAGGACGAGAACAAGACGATGGAGCAGGACCACAAATCTGTTGACTACCTCGAGGCTAAGATCAACAGCTGTCCACGTATCAGTAAGCAGTTCGACAGAACTACATACTTCGAGCAGGTCCAACAAGCAAAGCAAAGCCTCGACTCTCTTTCTGTAAAAGACATCTTGAGAAAAGACTACAAGCGATGGGATGAGAACAACATGACGCTCGGAATGAGCTCAGTTGTCAAGCCTATCGAATATCTCGAGAGCAAAGCGAAGCAAGAGCAGCATGCCTCTTCCGACAGTTCGGGATCGCTGACCGAGATCGTCAAGGGCTTTGCACATGAGCAGTCGTTGACGATCGCTGCTGTGATGACAACGTTCACTGCAGCTGACGGCAACTTCAATCGAGAGCTGATGGTCGTCTATCATGATAACCACGGAAAAGTCTGTGTCGACAACTTCATCAAGCAGTGCAAAGAAGAGCTACAGCTGAACGAGGTCGATGGAGGCAGCCAGCATGGAATTCAGTACCAGATCTGGCAACAGGGTAAGTTGTCTGCGAGCCGGAAGCAGGTTGGTCCAATGTTGCGAAAGGCCATGAACTCGTCTTGATCAGGAAACACGATTGCCTAAGGCTCGATAATGGACAACGGCGGACTTCATCAAGATTTACACCTCCCGAGTCGGACAATGGCGGTGACAACGCATCGATGTCTCGAAGCCAAAGACATGGTCATGTTCTCAACCGTCCGATTGCATACTGATACTAGCCACCAGGCCGCAGAAGCGATCCGTTGCAATGCCTCAGAGACGTCTAGAGCATCCGGAAGCGACCTGCATTGTCATCTGGTTGGTCAATTAGAGACATCGACCATATATCGCTCACGCCTTTCGCATCATAATCATGAACGAACCCAAGCGCAGTACTCCCGAGTACCGCATTATCCTACCACTTATGAGGCGTTGTGCTGTGATTGGTCAAGCGCTTGCTGCAAGTCATGCATACCGGAGCTCCTGATGCGTTGGCGCATGAAGCCCCACACCAATCGCCATCGACGGACGTCTCTTTACACACACGCCATGTTTTTCGCATAGTCGACGCATGTCTGCAACCCGATCGAACGGACTGTGGTATTCGGCTCGAAATATTAGGAGTACTAAAATCTGCTCGCTCCAGATCCTGAGTTTGTCTCTACGATCATTGCATCGCTTCGCCGCGTATGAATGCGAGTTACGCTACATTACTTAAGCTTCGGAAACCTAAACCTTGTCGATCCTCTAAGCATTGCTTGTACCTTTGCAGCGACCCGCCAGCACATGATTCAACCACATATGGCAATTTTCTGAACTTTGACACAATAGCTGTATGTATGTCGACCGACTAGTTCTATCTCAACAGTTAGATGAACGCTGGCATGCAGTGCGGCCAAACACTCATGCTGTGGAGATGAGCTGGCAATACGCAACGTCACGCCGCTGTAACCATCGAGTACAGCTCACATATACGATCGCGCTGCAACCTTGGTGCTTCGCTGTCATCGTAGAACCAATATTCCCAAGGATTGTTCCACTATCGGAAGCGAACTCTGTTCCCGCAATGCTCGCTTTGTGTCTGGAAACCAACCTTGCCGTCGACAGTGACCAATAACATATCTTGAGAATATACAGCATATGTGACTGAGAGGTTCTTGGCAACATTTAAAAGAACTCAGGGAAGCAGCGACCCTGTCTTCCTTCCGTACCTCGACTTCAACACTTCCCATGGATGAGCTCTCTTATACATTGCGAGTCAAGAAGTACTATCAGAGTAAAAGACTTGAGGACGAAGATCGCCTCCGAAGACTGCAGACAGCATGTGAAGTACAATGGCGACTCATACGGGACCAGTCGAGGCTCACCACTTCCTTAGCGAATTGCATCCGGAACGGCAACAAATCCAACTTTCGCATGCTCTACGATCCGCGCAAAGACTTGAGGGAAACGACAAAACATCTGCAAGATGGTAGAGAGGCGAGCCTGGACGTTATGTTGGATGTGCCGAAATCGATCCTCGTGGATCGACCGCATTTTGTCGGAAACCTGGATGATATGTCTCGAAACCATATGATGCATTTTATTGTGAACATGGTCCATAGAGGCTCATGGCTTGCCGACAGACTGATGCGCCTTGATCCTGCTCATCTAAGGCATATACTGGAAGCACACAATTCCTTCGACTCGGACCATTCTGTTTTCGACGATCGATCTCGCACAGCTCAGAGACAAACTTCAACCCTACAATCGGACAGCGGAGACTCCAGATTAGTTGGCAAGGTACTGGATGTCTGTCGTCACGACAGCCTTTCGCTTCTCATTGACTTCGTCGGATGTCACACACATGGACGCGATCACCCCTGTCGCAATCAGATTGAGACATGGTCTGAGGTATGCCATCAGATGCTATCAAGCTCAAACCCTCAGCGAGATAAGTTTGTGGTCACGATCACGGATGAATTGGTCATTGATCGCGTTTACCTCGGCCGAAGGGCACTGGAGACATGGCTCATGGAGACATTGCAAGAAGGTGTTGCACTGTTGGAGACTCAAGCCGGATCCACCTTCCGCACACGAGCCGAACTGTCGAAAGAAGAGAAGCAACGTGGTGCTGCGACTCTCGACTTCTTTCTTGACACCGCGGTTCAGCGACTGCTGGATTTGGTATCGTCAACTCCAGACAACGGCATCATCCCTCATAGGGCTATACTGCTCTTCAGAAACATCATCTTCAAGAGTGGCGTCGCTTCAAGCCGTGCTTCGCAGCTGTTATTCTTTTTCATCAGCAATTGGCTGTTTGCAAGTTTTTTACACCAGCATATCATATTTCCAGAGGTAGGGTGAACACGTGAATTTCCTGAACAGATCCTGATTGATTACAGAGTCGTGGTATGCTTCTCAATTATTACTTCTCAGAACATGCACGCAATCGTATCTTGAGGGAAATGGCCAACAGAGCATCGCAAACAGTTGCGAGCACTTTGCATGACTGGTAAGTATTTACCTTTTGTTGGGTATCATAGTCAATCGTCCGATTGACGTCTACTGTAGGAAACACAATTCAGGCTCGAAGTCATCTTCAAGATCCAAGATTAAAAAGATTGTCTCTTTCCTCAGGCCTTCTGACTCGGGCTTGGATCTCAACATGGCATTCGGCAATCAGTGGTGTACAAAGCATAATCGCGGTACAACGGCACGCAGCCTGTGTGCCTCTGATGTATTCACACTGGTCGAGGCCTTGTATCCATTAGACCACGGTCAATCTGGCGATAGCATCAAAGTCGCTTCAGCTCCGGGCCCCGTTTTACATCGTACTGCTCCGAGCGGACCGCCGGAGAGCCTACCGCAGGGTGCGGAAACATCGTTATCTGCAGAAACCGGATCATCGACCCAATCGAATCGCTCCATTCCCACTGGTCTCGCCGATGTCTTTCCGACCTGGCCAAAGGAAACGGACCGTGGTCACAACATCATGTCCTTAAGCAAAGACGAAGAAGCTTCTGGTTTGCGTAACGCATGCTTGCAGATGATACGGATCACGGGTCACCCAAGTACCGCCGGTATGTGTAATCCGATTGTAGAAGATTGGGTGTTGCTCGAGATAGCGGAACAACACATCAGCATCCTCAATCCAGCATTTCGACGCCCGTCTCATGTCCGTTCCAGCAAAGAGATGGACACAAATGCTGAAAGCTACGAAGAAGCCGATGTCGAATCGCCGTTCGCCCAAAGTTATTCTAGTGTGAAGAAAGCAATCTTCGACCTTGTCGAGCGATCATCTCAGGCGGAGAATCCGTCCGGTGATCATGGTGCTGGTTACACAAACCATCAGGCACATGCCAGCGCAGCAGCCTCAGCCAACGACACAAATCCATTTCGAGGCATTGGATACAGGCCTCGCAGCCGAAACAATCCGTATAGGTCAGCAGCTTACATTGAACACAACCACGCACCATTTTTGAAGACAGCTGATGGCCAAAAACAACCAACGAATGATTCCTCAGCCGGTATACTGGCGTTCATTGAGCACGCTATCAGATCGGCCGAGCAAGAAGAAGATTACGTCAACTCTCTCAAGCACGAACGACTGCATAAGCAAGTCAGCCGCATCATCGCGACCCAGTTTCCACTAATCAAACATTTGATTCGTGATGCCCAGCGAGAGCTGCGTGGCGCCAAAGAGCATTGTAATCTTTCATCTCATAATGCATCCATCCTTGAGAACCAATTGCAGGCACAAAATGGCTCACTGGCTGTTGCCGATGCCATCATCGAGGCACTTCGTGTCAAGCTGTGGTATTGTATCGATGTACGATCATCTGCAAGACACGATCAACTCGGCAAAATTGCCAGCACGTTACAAATCATGGCATCCTCGCAGACCCTACAGCGCCACGAGATCTCGCGACCTGCTTCAGGACACAAGGCCATCATGCAATCTCGAGACGAAGACACCGTATCGAGATCAACTCCAACAATGCTAGACATCTTGTCAGCGGATAAGAGGTTCTGTATATCAGGGAAACTCGCAGATGAGCAGATATCTGTCGTCCTTCACTGGATGCAAGAGGAGGGTATTGAAGATCTCTGTGGAGGGGAAGAGCGACTCCATCGCCTTCTTTGTGAGATATCGAGATCTATCAACCACTTCGTCGGCCCAGATGCAGGTAGCAGTCCAGTATTATGGAGCAGTGAGCTGTTTCGCAGAGACCGGATCGATGGTGAGAACGAGGCTCTACGCAACGAGCTACGTCTGAGCGATAACAGGAGCACAAGTCCAGCCACTCGCCCATCCTCCAGTGGCTCTAATGCTTCGTATATGGATAAATTCACTGCTGATTGGAGACGAAAGTCTTTCTTCGATCTCAGAACAATGACACCATTCACCAACCGATCGAGTAACGACCATTTCGTCAGTCGAAGTCCTAATATATCCGATACGGTGTCAACCTCGTTTCGATCACCACCTGGTATCGCTCCGCAGACACAGTCCAGCTTTACAAGTCTGCCTAGCAGAGCATGGTCACCACAGGACCTCCGACAGTCGCTTTCTCGAGAGTCTTTCAAGTCAGCATTGAACGTGCGAAGTCTTGTAAACAGTTTAAGCCTCATCGTAACGGAGCTCCTTGTCAGCGAGTTCCTTCCTCAGGCGTATCAAGATGGGTCCGAGACCGATGAAGCTATGTGGAAAAGCTTCGACGGCATATTTGTGCGCCCAGGACCAACCACTCACGGCCATGTTAAGAAGGAAGAACTTTCCAATCCATCCAGAGCTCAGGCCGCATTCAAGGACAAAACCGGGCACGACTTCGAGGAAGAACTGAATCAAAGAAACATGAGCTTACCGAACATGTCAGCCAATCATCCCGCTTGTGACAGACTGTTGCATCGCTTCGAGCTCTCACCAAGTCCATACACGAAGTTGAAGGCGCTTCACGACCTCGAACGTTTGCTGCTGGCATTGGATGGGCCGTTGTTCGTAAACACTTCAGAGCAAGTTCAGAATGCTTCAAGTATTGAGAGTTCGGGGATCGCTCCACATAGTCACGGAGCTGAACACTTACCAGGCGCTCGGCCTTCACAGCCTAAGGAGAAGGATAGAGAAAGATCTATTCGAGTCTTTGAGATGCTCTTCGAAAACAGTTCGACTCGACCTCCGAGGTTGTTCTTGCATCTCCAGACCATTGCTTCTCTAGTCCCGGCCACCATTCTCGAAAGCGATGCAAGAGGAGCCGCGTTTACGCACGCAGTCATTGCAGCCACTACAGTCAAGCATTCCGTTTGCAAGTCGATGATGGAGACAGCCGACCGAATCGTGGCCCACCACACTCAGCGCTCAAACGCAAGGTCTTCGACCATCTCTTCCTCGCCCTCTGGATCAACAGCTTCTGCCGCAAACCATGCGACAATCGACGCCGAGATCTCCGCCTCACCGGTTTCGGCAGCTGCAACCATGCTCACTGTTGCCGCCAAGGGAGGGTTCGCAGCCGCCCAGCGTGAGCTCGCAACTCTGTATTTGACACATCCTGATGCAACGGAGCGGACTATCATGCCGCTGACTAGAGCTGGGGATGTCTTCAATTCGGAAGCAGTCCAGGACTACCTGAACATGCACCGTAGCAAGGAGATTCCAAGCAGGAAACAAGGGGATAAAAAGGATGATCAGAGCGGTAGCAGGGTCGATCCGTTGACTTTGGCTGTTGCACGGCACTGGATGGAAGTGGCTGCGAAAGGGGGCGACGCGTTGGCAAAAGGATATTTGGCTTCGAAAGAGGAGACAAACTGAATCCCTTCATGATTTTATGTGACCTTGTCTTTCACCCGCCGAGACTTCTTTCCGATTGCGGTTAGCGTGCTTGGCATGATCCGGAGTCCTTGGCACCAGAGGTGGACCTCGGTCAATTGCAAATACACCTCATCTTTAAGATGCCACACGAGTTTGTGTCGTGCTGTGAGTATGGATTCGTGGACTACTCTTTCGACCAAGTTGTCTCAACTTCGGTCGCTCGTTGTCAGTAGACATCGAGATGAAGCTCATGCAACTGGGCATTCATGGTCAGCTCGACTAGCCGATGCTTTCGTCCGCACATGGGACTTAGGCTTCACCGCGTTCGGTGGACCGCCCGTACACTTCAAGATTTTTCATCAGCGGTTTGTAGAGGGTCGAGGCGGGAAAGAGAAATGGGTAGACGAACAGACGGTGAGTCGTTTCAGTGCCATTGCTCCGATGCTTCACAGACTCATGGGCAAGCGACTGTAGTACCAGGAGTTGTTTGCCATCTGTCAAGCTCTCCCTGGTCCGGGAAGCACGAAGATGCTCTTCTGTCTCACACTGCTCCATGCAGGCTTTGTTCCGGCATTGATGGTATTCCTCATCTGGAGGTAAGTGCTGAAGTCAAATACATTCTGGACCCGTGTTCTGCATACTAATACGAAGGTCCGACAGTCTTCCAGGAGCAATTGCCATGTTTGCATTTGCACTCGGGGTTCGGCGCATTAGTGAGGACCTGCCTGGCCCGGTCTACGCACTTCTCACTGGATTGAATGCTTCGACCGTGGGAATAGTCGCTTTGGCCGCGGTGCAACTCGCAGAGAAAGCGATCAAAGACAAGCTGAGTCGCATCCTGGTCATTGCAGGCGCTTGCGCAGGTCTCTGCTACAATGCTTTGTGGTATTTTCCGGTGCTGCTTGCAATCGGCGGTATCGTCACTGTCGTCTGGGATGGCTGGCTGGATCAACAGATTGGCAAGATGCGAGCAAGCTGGAAGAGGAGGCGACAGTCATCTGCAGCACCACATTCTTCCTCAGAAGTGACTGACACTATCGTGCTCAGAGATATGGGGGAATCATCAAGAGATGCTCAGAGAAGAGCTACTGCTCCTAGACCATCGGCGAAAGCATCGTTGAATGCAGAGATACTACCGCAGCACTCGCCTGAAGCCGGACCAGCGTTGTCGACAGTCCCTGAATCAGTCTCGACCTCACATTCGATCAGACCGAGAACGGGTCTCACAATCACTATTGCATTCTTCGGTACGTCAACAGACTCAACTAGTTTCTCACCTGCTGACAGACCTAGCCTCCTTCGCCGCTCTCCTAGGCGCCCGCGGCAAACTCAATCCACCACCTCTCGCGCTTTCCCTAGCCGCGAACATGTACCTCGCAGGCACGGTGATCTTCGGCGGCGGACCCGTCGTGATCCCTCTCCTGCGCAGCTACATCGTTAACCCAGGCTGGGTGACATCGCGAGACTTCTTGCTGGGCCTCGCGGTGATCCAAGCCATGCCCGGCCCGAACTTCAACTTCGCAGTCTATCTGGGCTCGCTCGCGCTCGCCTCGACAAAGATACCCGCCATCGCAGGCGCGGTGATTGCTTACGTCGCCATTTTCCTACCTGGTCTAGCGCTCGCGGTCGCGGCGCAGAGTTTCTGGCGTGTGTTGAGGCGGAGGAAATGGGTGGGTGATGTGCTTAGAGGTGTTAATGCTACTGCGGTGGGTTTGGTTTTTACGGCTGTGTATAGATTGTGGGAGATTGGGAATTTGACGAACGGGGAGAGTACTGGTGCGAGTCTGGCGATGGAGCCGTGGTGGGTCGTTGTTGCTGCGGTCACTTTTGCCGAGAGCGCTTGGTTCGGTGTGCCACCTGCCGTCGCGATTGTGGTGGGGGCTGTGTTGGGGTTGGGATGGTATGGGGTAGTGAGGTAGACAGCCGAGGTCGTGGAAATTGAAGGATATGTGATACTGTAATATTGTCAGGTCTTAATATTCCAGCTCGATCAAAATCTGTTATTGGCAATCCAGCTCGACCGATATATCTGCTGTTCTTGCGAAACCCAAGGAGCAAGTTATTGTATGAAGCCTTTCGAGGCTGGATTTCGTGTGCGGCGACGCCATGCGTCAAGCCTCAGCCATGCATGTCGGCACAGACATGCACGACAAGGACGAGTTCGATACTGTGATTCGTCCACTGTCACTATGGCAGGCAGTGGTGGGGTTACATTGCTTTGCCGCCCGTCGCAACAATGCTCAGCCCATCGTCGTGATACTTGAAGCATTCTGATCCTCGATTTGGAGAACTTCCAGACTTCCACTGGTGATACCCTGTAGCACTGCTTCATTCCTCCCTCGACTCGACTCCTACAGTAAGTTACATGATAGATCCAGAGATATGCTACTCTGACACGACCAATTACAACTTGTCTTCAGACTGCTGCCTGATCTCGGCGGTGTGGATACAAAATGGATTGTGAAGGCCGGCTCGAGGACAGAGACAGGCGAGGAAACAAGAGGAAGCGCGAGGACAAGACTAAGGACGAGAACGAAGATGAATATAAGGAAGCCAGTGAAGATGCACATAAGGGTAACGAGGCGCGCCAGTCATCTGGCCTTGTAGGGGCTTCTCGCACAATGCGAGCGAGCAAGAGCGCCTGTCAGATCTGCCGCGCAATTTTTACCAAAGGCTTGATAGACCATCACTGGACCCACATATACTATATGTCTTCAGATATGTGGGAACCATGCATATACAACCACGTTGGTCCATGGGCTCCATCAGGCTTCGGCGCAAAAGTCTCTATTGCTAGCGACTTACTCTGGTATCTGAAGCCAGGAGAAGAGTGGAGTAGATGCTGTCTGCGGGCCCCGAATGGGTTATACATGAAGCGATCTGGCGAAAGAGGATGCCCATTTTGCGTGCAAGCTTGGCGAGCCTTTCAATTACAGCAAACAAAGCACAAAGCAGAATCTTATGCCTGGCTAGGAAGTCAAGTAAATTATGTGGGCTATGGCAGCTGGAAAGTCACACATTCTATGTGGACCGGTGTCAAGAACTCAGAGATCGAGATCGTGCTTAGCATCTATCCTTCCAGTGGTGGGTGATAGCTCTGCTCTTGGTCAATGTTTGGCCCCTATACTACAAAAGCTAATTCAAGCATAGTGCTATCCACACAAGAGCCTATCGCCATGTCGAACAAGGACGACGGCTTCCCAGATAAACTTTCAGCCACCTCTATCAATCATTGTTGGCTTTGGATCGATCAATGTATCAAGTCACATGAGCAGTGCAAGGTTTCAAATCGGCACACTGGTCGCCGTCAGACTACTTCAGAGCTGTACCCAAGTAGAATCATTGATGTCAGTGCTGATCCACCACGGCTTTGCTTGACGAAGGATTTTGCTCCTGGTGTGAGGTATGCGACCCTGAGTCATTGCTGGGGTACCTCGTATTCGAAGAAGCATCTTTTGAAGCGTGGCAAGCTAAAGATGTTTCAACGCAGTCTACCTATGTCGGATCTTCCCAAGACATTTCGAGAAGCGATCTCTTTCACACAGAAAGTCCTGACAAAATACGACGTAAAATACTTGTGGATCGATAGTCTCTGCATCATCCAAAATTCGAAAAGGGACTGGTTGGAAGAATCGGCTCGCATGGCCAGCGTGTATAGCAACGCTTTTTGCAACCTTGCGGCAACCGCATCAAGCGATGGTTCGGGGGGATTGTTTTATCCTCGGCACACTAATATGGCACACTACGCCGTCGTCAAATTGGACGTGCCTGTGCTTGATGAGCCCAACACAGGGCCCAGGAAATCCAACGCCGAGGATTGTATCATCACTGTTGCCGATCAATGGGAGCGAGTCATCCAAGACAGTCCTTTAAATCAGCGAGCCTGGGTCGTCCAGGAGAGAATATTATCGCCCCGTACAATACATTTTGCTGAGGACATGCTCTACTGGCAGTGCACCTCTCACACTGCTTCAGAAGATCTCCACCACGGAAGATTGAAAATCGCAGAACTGTCGGAACAAGATTGTAAAGAGCTAGTTCAGTCCCTGCCAGCGGAAACTTTTTCATCTCCAGATGATATTCGATCTACCTGGAAGCAGATTGTGGAGAGATATATGAAGTGTAAGATCACCTACTCGGATGATAGACTCCAGGCCTTCTCTGGTATCGCAGCCCTGTTCCAGCGACACTTCAAGGATAGCAAGTATCACGCAGGCTTATGGGGCGATCAACTGGAGAGGCAGCTCCTCTGGAGAACGCTAAGAAGTGAACGGGAAGAGATGCAGATTGTTCTATCAGCGCAACGAACCGCTGGAGCACCGTCTTGGAGCTGGGCTTCCTCAGATTGTCCAGTAAATATAGTCTGGTATGACCAGACAGAGCGGCTGCTTATGTCAATTCTCAAAATCGAGATCTCTCTAGCAGGCACAGATGCTTATGGGCGAACAACCTCTGCGCGCCTTTCACTACGATGTATACCAATCTTCGGAAAAGGTAGGGAACTCGCACGTTTCCCGTTCGAGTTCGAAACAATGTTTGGAATTGACTTCATGCCTTTCTGGTTCGACATGGACGATAAGAACTACAAGAAGCCGGACAACATAGTGTGCTGCGTGCCAGTACTATGCACAGTAACCGAGAAGAGATGTGTGTGTTCAGGCCTCGTACTTGAGTCTACTGGAGCAACATTCGGAGAATACAGAAGGATTGGTGTGTTCTTATGGGATACTGATGAAAAACAGTCCTTTAGGCACTCCTTAGAAGAAGTCAAGCGTGTGTTTCTCGAATGGAGCGACAAACAAAGCTTGTACCGCGGCGGAGAGCGCGAGCCAAATGGTGAATGTGTTATCAGTGTTGTCTGACATCAGCAGTATTTCGGATAGTTGTTTAGTTTGTTGGGATGTCGCCGATGCACGCAGAGAAGTAGGGACCGATAGAAGTGGTGTCGAAGTCATGAACGCCTGGGGTGGAGTCTATACAGTGGGTCGCGTCGAACACTACTGTATCGCCAATCATTCATCTTTCCGATATTGAATTGTGCCTCTTCCCATCTCGTCGTAAAACATCCGCGCGACGATATTCGGTCGCTCAAGCTTCGATCGCATAACAAAATGTGATGTCCACATCATTCTCAACCAAGCAGATCGCGCGCCTAGGCGGCCACAATGGTACCCCTCCCATCTCCACCACCTGACTCCAGTTAACACTTCCAGGCCAAGTCCACGCCCTGACTTACAGCGCCGGCTCCGGCACGTACATCCTCACCGGCTCGACCGACCGCCAAATCCGGATCTTCAACACCAGCACCCTCAAGCAGCTGCAAACCTACTCGGCCCACGGCTACGAGGTCCTCGATATCGCAGTCGCCGACGCCAACGATCGCTTCGTCAGCGGCGGCGGGGACAAGACTGTCTTCGTCTGGGATGTAGCGAGCGCGACCACGCTGCGGCGATTCACCGGACACCTGGGAAGAGTCAATGCGGTTTCATTTGCGGGTGATGGGGACAGCGTGGTGGTCAGTGGGAGTTATGATGGCACGGTCAAGTTGTGGGATACCAAGAGTAATAGCTACAAGCCGCTCATGACCTGGAACGAAGGAAGAGACAGTATTGCTGCGGTCAAGGTTGTGGGTGCGGAGATCATCGTGGGCTGTGTCGACGGTAGGGTCAGGACATATGATCTGCGGATGGGTTGCGTGGATGTTGACGTTATCGGCCGTGGGTACCGTGGATGAACGATTGTGAACGTCACTGATGGGCATAGATCCGGTCACGTCGGTCACGATCGCGAAAGCAAACGATTCGTATCTTGTCAGCACTCTGGACTCGACGATCAGGCTGATGGACAAGCGCGATGGGAAGCTGTTGCAAGCATTCAGAGATCCAGACGTAGGATGACCTGTGTTCGAGGCATGTAATAATCGCTAACACTTTGCAGTTTCAGAACAAGAATTACAGGATCCGCTCGACACTGGCCGCAGGAGACTCACTCATGATATCCGGCAGCGAAGACGGCAATGTGCTTGTCTGGGATGTGCTCTCGGGCACAGTCAAGCACAGGTTACGACATGCTCAGTCGGCATTGACAGGTCCCCAGGACAGCGACGTCAAGCCGCAATCTTCGAAACGGGACGTCGTCAGTGCTGTTGCCTGGAACCAACTACGAAAGGAATGGGCTACAGCTGGAGGTGACGGCACGGTCGTACTTTGGGGCAATGACTGAACAATCACGATTTAACGTGAAAGACACACCACAAGACACTCACCACCTGCAACCTGGCCGTGCTGGTTCGTCCGGAAGTATAGACACCGAATGCCATTTCAGACACACCTTCGAGACTTGCGACTCAGCCTGCGACCTAAAGCGGCCCCAATTCACGCCCCGGAAGAGCACAACGTCAACACGAGTTATTACAGTCGCACTACACACTACATACAGGCAGATCTTGTCCAAATGTTCCCGAGATAGGCATTGGATTTTGTCACCGTATATCGCCAGGGACCCCTGGAGCAGGCCTGGTTACACAGCAATCTCTTTCGTCGCCTTGTTTCGCACGCTCCAGTACTGTTTGGTCGATTCTAACCATCGATCCGACGTTGCCGCCGGTCCTCTCTGCTTGACAATGGCACGTATGAGAACAACCTTGCATTCTGAGGGTCGGGGAGGGGAGGGCATGGGAAGGCATACGGATCTTGACGTCAAGCGTTCGATCGTGACAAGATCGCGTGGAACACACATCGTTACTCACTGAAAGCATGGGCCGGTCTATCTGGCCGAGTCTGGGATATCAAGCCGCCGTGGCTTGACGCGGGGTAGAGACCACAAACAACCCCAGCGCTTAATCACCATCGATATATTATCCATTTCTGATTTCGAAAACCGCAAGGCACATACCCAAGGTAGTCAATATAACCTGGAATGTATATCTAAGAATAGAGTTCAGCCGGCGTCGAGTTCCGTTGGGGTAAGCATAACAGCAATTCATGCCACTGACATCTATCTCTTCTCACTTTTATTGGTTTATATTGCCGCTCGAAAGTAATGCACGATGCACCGTGCAGTGAGAATTTTGTGGATGAGACCCGTCTCCAGAACCATTTCTCTTGCTCTCACTCCGCGTGGACTCGCATTTCGATCACGACGATCTTACACCTTGTTCTCTTCCTCTAAGAATCCACACAGTATTTGGCCCGGGAAGATGGAGCTGACGTTGAACGACTACGAGCCAAGGAATCTTATGTACGAGGAAGAAGATGTGCTCAAATATAGTCCTGGAGGACATCATCCCATAGTCCTAGGTGACACACTCAAAGACGGCAGGTATACCGTCCGCCAGAAACTTGGATTTGGAGGCTTCTCGACAGTGTGGGCTGCCAGAGACAACCAGTATGGAGCCATGGAACTTTTCCATTATATGTTAGGACACTGACACTATTCAAAGACAATCAATGGGTTGCCGTCAAGGTTATAACGTCCGACCGCACAGGCAACTCACGCGAGCTGGCCAGTCATCGTGCACTAGCTAAGCACTCACGAGGGCTTGTCGAGGATGTTCCGCTCATCCATCTCCTGGATGACTTCCTGCATACCGGCGTCAACGGACAGCATCAATGCCTCGTCTTCGAATTGCTTGGTCCAAGCGTGAACCTCGTTCTCGCAGGATTTCGTGAGACTGACGATCTTTTCGTTACGAAGGAAATCTTCACAATCAGCACGCGCCTACTACAAGCAGTTGCGTTCCTTCATAGCGTCGGCTACGCTCACGGTGGTGCGTATACCTAGCCTCGATCCATATGTGGGACCCCTGCGAGCCCCTGACTGAACTGGTCCAGACATCAGCCTCCGCAATATTGCTTACACGTCCAGCTACCTGGCTCACGCCTCCGAGGACGAGCTCTTCGAGCAATTAGGTCAACCGGAAACCGAAGACCTGATCCGCCGGGACGGACAAGCTCTCGATCCTGGCGTGCCGGCACAGCTAGTCAAGTCGACGGGTTGGGATGAATTCCCAGATGATCGAGATGCCAACAACCCTGACGTTAGGCTTATTGATCTAGGAGAAGCTTTCGCACATGATGCCATACCTGGGAGACTCGCACAACCAGCAGAGCTGAAAGCACCCGAAGTCATCTTTACCGGCAAATTTGACTACAGAGTTGATCTGTGGTGTACTGGTCTAACAGTCAGTCATCTCCTTCTCATAGTCAAATATAGACATTTGCTGATTCCAGATCAAGCTTTACAACCTGATAGTCGGCTGGCTGCCCATACAGTGGAGTCAACCGGAGGGTCTAGCTACACAAATGATTGACTTCACCGGTGAGCTGCCGCCAGAATGGGCCGCGCGATGGGCACAATTCAAGGAGAGTACGACGCAAAATGTCGAGGTCGACTTGGAGCGAAACTCGGGACTGCAACGAGATTTCGATGACTATGTACACGACGAAGCCGAAAAACGGCTCTTGCCAATCATCAAGGGGCTCACCAGAATGCGGCCCGAAGACCGTATCTCTGCCTCAGAGGCCCTACGCATGCTGGACGAGGTACGCCAAGTTGTTGCAGATGCAGGAGACCAACACAGAGCAGACGGAAGAACCGAGGAATCAGAACAAGCCGAACCCGAAACAGCGAGAAACGAAATTGCCGAGGACCCAGAGCAGGCCGTACTCGTCCCAGAAGCACACGAAAGCACATCGCACTGGAGACCCGCTGAACTCGAAACAGAAAGCAACGACAGGACGGAGAAGTCGGCGCAGGCGGAACTCGGTCCAGAAGCGAACGACAGTGCCGAGGCTTCGAGAGTGGCTGAACTCGAAACAGAGACCAACGACAGGATGGAGAAGTCGAACCAGGCAGAGCTCGATTCGGGAGCAAATGGAAATACAGAGCTTTCAAGACAGGCTGAGTTCGGAAGGGAGACAATCGACAGGACCGAGGAGTCGAACCAGGTCGAACCCCAACCAGTAACCACAGAAACGGCGAACCAAGCTGAATTGGATCCAGAAGCAGGCGGAAATACCGATAGTTGCAAAGGAGCCGAACTCGAACCAGGAACAATCGAAAAGACCGAAGACTTGAAACAGGCCGAACTCGAACCAGTGACCAACGAAAGTACCAAGGAGTCCGCGCAGGACAAACTGGGCCCAGAAACGGACCAAAGTATAGGACCTGAATAGGTTGAAATCGGATCATCAGGGATAAAACGAACAAAAATCAAGGAGCCCGCCGAAAAATCGAGAAACAAAGAAAACGTAAAGGAAATAAAACAAGCTGAATTTGATTCAGAACCCACCGTGAAGATGCAGGAAGGATAATCTTTGGCCGGGAGGACGTACATTTAGTGGACTTCTGCCACGATAATGACATAACTGAAGCAAGCTTTGCATATGACAACATCTTGAAAAGTAACCCCCATGGCTTGTTTGAGACAATTTCCGATTGCGTGACGACGTGAAACCGCGAAGCATCTGAATGACCACTGACACCGCATACCTACTTCATACCTCTGCTGGTCCTGTGACAGTTTGCGTTCCTATCAATCGAAACCGTAGTGCAAGATTGAAGTTGAAAGAAGACGCATCCTAGCAATGAGTCGGCAATATGAGGTCACACCGGCTCGTTCAAGCATGATATTTTCCGGTATACTACCATCCTGCTCTTACCATTCGTAGTCGCTTCATAATTCTCCGTGTCTGCGAATCATTTACACGTATCCTATACCACGTTAGCATCGTCCTCCCTGAATCCATCATCCTCTCGCAGTACTCACCCTTCCGTCCACCAGTAAAAAACATCCTCACAACAAAGACCTGCAACGCCGCCATACCAACCATAAGCCCACTCTCCATGAGACTGAAATTCCAGATCCTCGCCTCTGTACTCCTAACCGTGCTAAAATTGCGATTCTCCCTGGTGCGGAAATACTTCTGCTGCCTGGAGACACTTGACAACAGTCCACTGATCTTCACCACACTCTCCTCCAGCAAACTCGTCTGTTCGGGTGTGCTGCCCTGTTTTGTAGGGATGTTGGCGATGCGCGGCTCGTTCTCGACCGTGATTTCGAAATCGATCAGTTTGTCCGCGAACGTGCTGATCGAGTTGTCGAAGCAGAATCTGTACTCGCCGATCTCGTTGGCCGTGAACACGAAGTCGCCTTGCCGCTCTTTGGTCCCTTCGAGCACGATCCGTTCTTTGCCCGGCACGCCGCTGGGGCCGAAGACGGTGTAGTCGACTGTGGAAGTTAGGGATGTGATGAGTGGTATGAAGGAGGTTAGGTACCGTCGAAGGAGCCGCCGGATTGGACCTGTAGTCGTTAGATTGGTTTGATTGATAGGAGAGGGCAGCGTACGGCGAAGTAGAATGCGATTTTGGCGGCCTTTTGCTCGACTTTGGAGTAGAAGCACTCTTTTTGATTCGGGCTTAGCTTGTATGTCAGGGCTGTCGCGGAGACGTGGGCGGTCAGGAAGCTCAGGAAACTGAGCAGTGGTAACAAGAACATCATCGTTGCGATTGTGCGATGAGCTCGGAGGATAGAGCTGCAGTGTTAGAGAATCCGGCTCGTAGCTCTCGTGTTTGGGCGACTTGAATGACACGCGACGTTCCGGGGAGGGACGATCAGGGTCCGGTTTTCTTGGCGCCCTTGACCCCTTTACATTCCCGCCGCACTCGACACACGACACGGTCATCGTCAGATAGGAAAGCTAATAGGCATTGTGAAATGTCTTTTATTTGATTCTACCGCGATCGAAAGACGGCGTTACTACGTCTTCTAAATCTCGATACCCTTTGATACACCACCGTCGCTAATGCATATCCATCTGAACGCCTTGCCATGTTTCGTGCTCATAACCAAATGCAGTCACAACCCCGCCAGATTCGAGATACCTTCAACGAGTAGGATTCCTTCTCTACCTGATGTTGAGCCTCTCATAGATGGCCCAAGGGCTTCTCGTCTTGTTCGTGTGCTCCAGCGCGAGTTGATCATCCGAGGCCATCTTCTCCGACAAGATGTCCTCGTCGTCGACATATGCTGGTCTGGCGTAGGCTTGTCCGCCACGGATGACAGCAAACTTGACCTTGTCGAGCTGTTTGCCTTTGATGCCGGTGCGCTTGGACAGTCTCTCCTTGGTCTCCTTGAAGATCTCGCCGTCTTTCAGAAGAAAGACGAAAGGCACTCCGTGGTGTTTCGATGGTTCCTTCTCGTAGTGGAAACACGAAACAAGTCGATCAGTCGAGTCTCTGTCGGCTCCGCGTTCCTCCTCTGGCAGGCGTTCGGCGTAGATGGTCATGAATTCATTAATGTTAGAAACAGGGTAGGACTCGCTGAGCAGTTTGTGAACCCTTCCTGAGTGAACCTCCAGGAAGCGGATCTGCTCAATGGTCTCGTCGGGTAACGACGCCTTCTTTTGGAGAGTTGGCAAGACATCTGCGATCAGACCTTGCTTTGGTACGAGGATGTCGTATGGGTCCTGAAAGATGTAAGCATGTTATAATGTGAATATGGTTCTCCGTACGTACCTCTTTCTGAATTCCGTCTGACAACCAGATGATCTTAACCGTCTTGCGTTGCTCCAGATCAGTAAGACTCATCTCGAGAACCTCGTAGTAAAGCGCGTCGGGTGCCTGGTTGGAATATCCATAACCTCCATAGCCACCTCCGACACCCTGCAGGATGGTTGCCAACGTCGCAGTCGGCGTCTTTTTCACAAGCGTTCGCGGCTTGCTAGTCTGCGAATTGACAGTTGTGAATCTCATATGTGATGGATCAACGCTAGTCTTGGACACCTTGGAAATGTGCTCGGCGACTTTGATAGTGAGGTTGTCGTAGGTATCCTTCTTAGACAAGTACAAGCTGAATCTATCATCTTCCTCGCTAAGGTTTATGTGCTGGGCAACACCAGGCTTGGGTCCGAAATGTACCAGAATGCGGTTGAGGAGGTAGTCGTAGAAGACGGGTGCTTCGAGATATGCTGAAGGTGACCTTTCTTGGATCGCAGCAATCTCATCACCGCTGTAGTCCTTTTGGAAGCAGACAATATCACCGTCCTGGATCTCAGAAGCCTGCAGCGTTTGTTTCGGTTTCATGGTCTCGACAAAGTTTGGCTTGATCTCCTCGTAGAGTCTGATGTTTTTCGTGTTCGCATCCCAGTTCATGATCTCCAGAATCGGGAGGGTCAACTCAGCGACCTTGTCGTCAGGCTTCATGTAAGCATGACCAGCTCCCTTCAGCTCCTGCGCCTCCGGGTTGAAGTATTTGAAAAAGACAATGAAAGGCCTCTTTGCACTCGAAGCTGTTGATGACTCCCAAATCGGCTTGCCAGAAGCGTCCCGTGTGGTTTCCTCAATCCAGATTTTCAGAACTTGCTGTCTCGTTGCGCCCTTGGCAGCGGCTTCTTCGAGAGACATTGTTTGTGGCTCTATGGGCATGTCTGGTCTTTTAGTGCCGTTCTGCCTGTTGACCACCACCCACGGCCGGATCAAGTCGGGATCGATATCCAAAGAGGTTGCGATTTGTTGAGTAAAGTCGGCAATTGTGGTTGTTTTAAGGAATCGCATCAGTCGTGGAGCTGCAGGATTCTCTTCGTCGTCAGAATCCCAAGCTGCCATGTCGAAGCCTTGATGGGACCTGAAGTTGGCTTCTGTCGCGACCTGCACGTTCATGTAGAGATGAGCCTCTTCTCGCTCTTTCCGGCGTCGTTCAAGCGCCGCTCGCTCTTCCGTAAGCTTGATGGCTGTAAATTGTTAGTTCTTGCTGCGGGAATACGGCGCGATCAAGACTTACGTAAATGTGTGGGTGGCTGTATCGAATTACTTTCAGGCAGGATTGCGTCCAACCGCGACTCGCGAACATAAACCAGCATGTACGCGCTCATGGACCTCTTCGTCGACCATGTCCTAGAAAATGGGTTCTGCATCTTCATGCCAGAACCATTGGTGGCATAGTCACCTCCAAAGTTTTCGTCCATGGCTTCTCTCTTCGTGGCTCTCGTGACACGATCGTCGTCGTACTTGAAGAAATCGCCATTCTTTGTTGGCTTGAGAAAGGCGTAGTAATGACCAGCATTCATGTCTCCACTGTGAACCAAGACGCCGTGTAAATGATAGATGTATGGTTCTGACTTGTCGGCCGTTTCATCAAGATACGGCGAAGCGTCAAAGACTTCTGGAAATTCATATCGATCATTGACCTTGACCATCATGTCGCGCTGGAAGTCGTACTCGAAGCGTTTGAGTTGGAGGTGGAGAACCTGGGGAAATGTCTCGAAGATGACACCCTTCTTCGCATCTTGGAGTCCGTAACCTTCGGCCTGATACTTGTTGTCACCTTCCAGTGTCTCAACGTCGATGTAGTTTGCGAGACTGTCGGCCAAAGTTTTGCAACCGCTGACGTTCATCTGCAGATCCCAAAAGTCCTCAACACGTGAAGACTCATAGTCGACGTTGATACACTTGATGTACGTCTTCATCTTGCCAACAAACATTTGCGCCAGCGCGTTTTCGGCTTCGGTACCCTTCATCTTTTCCTCCATCTTTTCCATCAAAATACGTGACAACTCTTGAACGTCCTGCTGCTCGAAGATCTGGCGAGACTCCCAGCCGAACGACTGCGTGAGCTCTTGCGTGGAAACGGCAGCGGGATCTGTCTGAAGGCGATAGAAGAGCCTTTGGAGCGCCCAAGCACTGCTGTTGCGGGGATCTTGTTCACCTTCGGTGGGGATTTGGTAGACAGCTTTTCGAAATGCATTGGTGAAGAAGAGTGACTGGAGGAGGGAGTTGAGGTAGCAGGTTGCACCTTGGTTGCGGAGACCGACCATGCCGGTTTCTTTTTTCGAATCATAGCTGAGACGGTTAGTATGGTAGTGTGGAAGGAGCGGAATTGTACATACTTGAGGAAGTTGTGCCATAGTACACCAGTAGGGTCCTTCAACACTCTGACGTATGCAGTGACCTTTGCGCCGTCACTCTCCACAAGCGGTCTGTCTCTGTCCTCAAACTTTGTCGCGAAGATCTTATTCTTTTCGGCGAAACGGGTAAAGCCCCAGTCACCTTCTTCGACGGTGAATCGGTGGTTAGCTTCGTGATGCAGGAAGATGGCGGGGTCGTTAGGATTCCAAAGTACCAGCATGAACTGTACGCATGCATAGAAACCTTCGGGAGCAGGGTTGTCGTCTCCGTAGGCATGTTCGAGGTAGAAACTGACCGATTCGGCAGCGTTGTTACCAGCTGGGAAGAACAGTATCCGCCAGGGATGACCACCAGCTTGGAAGACAGGCCCCAGAGTCCTCTTTGGTAATTTGCTCCAATTCTCAATGGTCCAAGTATTGGTCTCCTCCACTTCTGTTTCTAGATCGGGGTTTTCCGGCATGAATCGAGCGCGCATGGCGTCAAAGTCGTCTGCGAGTGGCTCTTGATCCGACTCTTCCATGGATTCAGCGGGTGTGATGATGGCGGTGTCTTGTTGCTTCTCGTCATAGTCTGAATCGACCAGCATGTCGCTGCCGAGCTTGAGGCCCGTCAGCATATTTCGAGCGGACTCCATCGTTTGGTGCTTGTTGAAAAAGCTGGGAGTGTTGTTTTAAATAGAGTGACGTACTTGGTCCATATTGGAATATAAGGTAAGTAGGTGTAGCTGCCCTGGAGAAGCGCGTTCGGCGGTAGATGCCTAGAGTGGGTAGGTGCTAGGTGGATTCTAGGAAAGCGCGGCCCTCGGATCTTTAAGCGGTATTTATGCGGTAAAGATGACCAAATAATACAGGCGGCAGGCAGTAGCAGTACTATTAGCACGTGCGTGGAATTAGGTGTATGGCTGTGTCAAGGAAGCTGAAGTGAATGTGGAATTCTATCGTTATAGAGTACAAGAGGAAAAGGGACACCAAGATCGGATCAGGATGCGATGAGTTGACCGGAGGAGTGACGTCTGGTGATGAACTGCCCTCCGATCTGTCCGTTTGTCTCAGGTCGGTGCTGTCATCCGCGACGCGACACCGCTGCTGCTCATACTTTTTCCCCATCCACCTCAGGGACGTCTGGCGCCAAGACCTGTGCCCAATAGGGTAATTTAACATGCATGCTCTTGGTCAGTCGAACCTGTCGTTATATTTTTGTTCCTATTGGAAATGCAATAATTACTCATGAGTATCTACATGTAGCTCTGTCGGAAAAGAACGATTGCTTGGTCTCCCAAATGCGCTCGTTAATGCCCGGTGACGAATCAACATCAAACAGAAATCGCCATTCTTCCGTGCCTTCGATGCCTTGCTGTGCGTGAACGTGTGGGGCAGGAATCTCAGGTTTGTTTGCCCTTTCACATCACGTTCAGGAATACCAATAAAATCGACCATTCATCGATGCAAACGTCCTCAGAAGCACGCTCGACTCCCCTTGATTTCTCCTGAATGTAGAAAGCATTGAAGGAACAGTATACTATAACGAGACCCCTCCATCCCACTATTGCGTCAAGCGGAGGTACGGAGCTTTCGGCACGATACCGAAAATTCAGTGACAAAGTCCTGCTATAAAAACCTAATCCAACATAAATTTAGAGCGGCGTGCTGCGTACCTGCCGTAAGTAGTAAGAGGTAGACAGACAGGCAGCAGTATCACTACATGGCCTCGAAACTGCTCTGTCCCAGAAGCCAAAGATGCTATCAACGCCACATCAGTCCTCTACTCAGTCATAATTCACAATCGTACAAGAGAGCCATCGTCGCCAAAGACGGTCAGCGCCAAAGTATCTCGCAAAATGCAACTCCACCGCCATGGAGGCCAGCATCAATCCTCGATGAGTAAGGCCACCAACTTGTACGTTGAATGGAGACGAGTTTTTGCTGACGACTCGCAGCTGGGTTGACAGGGAAGCAAGACCTATTTCACTTCGCCAGCTTACCTTCTTCGGCCGTACCTTGACTGAAGCGAGACTGCTGAGTTCTGCCAATTATGTTCGCCTCGAGCTCCCAACACGGTCCGACTCCAATTTGTGCACAACCAAGACACACATGCTGATGTATACCAGGATAGCTCACCGTTTGCGTAATATGCAAACACTGCCATATACCGCCATCAAGAACCAACACATTAGTCACGTCTATGAGCTGTACTATTCAGCATTCGAGAAGCTGCGCAAAGTATCCGAAGTACGAACCCTTGAAGACAACGACAAGTTCTGCCAGGTCATCAAAGAATGCTTGCAAGAACATCTCAGTGTGATACCGAGGCTTGCAATGGGCGTGCTGGAGATTCAGGAGACCGTACCGAGCGAGGAGTGCGATCGCTTGATGACAGCACTATTGCGATCTGTAAGTTGAGAAACGAATTATTCTGCTCGATGCGACTGACAGGACGTAGCGGATAAGCCGTCGAGTTATCGCAGAACAACATCTCGCCCTGACAGAGACCTTCCACTCACCCTGGCACTTTCCCAACGCCACGCAATCCACATCGAATCCCGAAGACGAGTTCGTCGGCGAAGTCTTCCTCAAATGCAGCGCCAAAGAAATCATCGAAAGCTGCCGCACCACCATCACAAAGCTCGCACACGAAGCCTACGGCCCTTCGGTACAGATTCCCGAGATCCAGCTCGAAGGCAACATCGACACAACCTTTCCCTACATACCCTCACACATCGAGTACGTAATCGGCGAACTGCTGCGAAACTCGACGCAAGCAGTCATCCAAAAACGACGCCACTCAGAGAAGCCACCACCAATCCAGATTCTGATATGCGACACGGCCCAGCACGTCATCTTCCGCATCTCGGACCAAGGCGGCGGCATCGACCGCGACGTCTTGCCATATCTATGGTCCTTCACAAAAGGACCACGGAAGCACAAGCGCCTACAGAACCTGCAGCAGGTGCCGAAGTTGGCCGCCACGCTCGAGGAGCTGCAGCATCCCACACACGACGACAGCGATACAAGCTCGTCGAGAAAGGAGAAATACGACGCATCGCTGAGCTCCTTTACATCGCGGCCGCCGGAATTGCGCCTCGGTATTGGTCTGCCCATGAGTAGGATCTACGCCGAGTACTGGGCCGGCAGTCTGGAGGTGCACAGTCTAGAGGGCTACGGCACGGATGCGTTCTTGCAGGTCTCGAAACTGGGGAATAAGAACGAGGTGCTTAGTACAAGAGCAAGTATGGATGCCGTATAAGCGGTTCTAATAAAAGGCATCGATACAGAAATGATCGAGGAACACCAATTTGTCTAGCGATGAGATCACCAATGCTCCCATTGTTGTAGTGGATAGAACATAAGATAGAGCGATAGATAATGCTAGACTATGACAACCGCTTCTCAGTGCGGAGCCGATACTTGTCAGATTCCGGACCTCAACCCTCTTTTGATTTAAGCCATCTGGCACCGCAAATGCTGAATCACCTCTTTTTTTCTACCATGAACTTGTACCAAGCCAATACTACCTCCGATCATTCTTCATGGCCACCTTCTCTCGAAGATCGTCTAGATCGGGACTTACGAGCACCCTACGCTCCGGCACCTCCACCACCACGGATCCTCTTCTCATCACCCTGGGGGTTGGCGCCATCATGACTTCTCTTGCCGCCAGGAACGAATTGTCTCGCATTAGCGTTCATCGGGCTACTGGGTCCACTGTTTCCACCTGGGCCACCTCCGCGACCACCTCTTCCGCCTCTTTGGCCTGGCCCGCCACCGCCGCGAGGAAGACCAGATTGCATGCCGCCTCTCTGAGCCTGGGGCTGGTTCTGGTTCGCAGCGCCTTGCACCGAGAGACCTTGGTTCGTCTGCACCTGGGCGGGTTGAGGAAGGCCGCCGCGACCACCACGACCTGCGCTACCGCCGCGTGGAAGCATGCTACCGCCTCGAGGCAGACCGCTTCCTATGGCTCGTGGTCCGCCTGGGGCATTGTTGGGTTGTTGAGGCTTCTGTGGGAGATTTGATGCCGGCTGCTGAGACGCATCGGCAAGAGGTGCAGCCGCAGCCTGGCCCTGGGCACCATTTGAAGTGAAGCTTGGCTGGCCGAAAGAGCCCCCTTGAACACCCGGAGTTGGCTGAGTCGGCGCCGAAGGAGTACCAAACTTGGCTTGTCGAGCTTGCATCTTGTCGTCGGCAGTCTGACCTGGAGCGGTAGATGGCTGTGGTGGTGCTGTGGCTGCTGGTGCCTGAGTTCCAGGAATAGTGCCGGTAGGGTTTTGGGTCTGCGCTGGAGCAGAGCCTTGAGCTGGAGGCTGGACCGGTATTGCTGCTGGCTTTGCCGGGGTCGGTGGTGCAGCTGGGACCGCTTTGGCGACCTTTGCAATTTCCCAGACCTCAATGACTGGACGCTGAGGCGTGTCCCTGGCGGCAGTCTCGACGATCTCGAGCTTGGCTTTCGCTCCCTTCGCCTGGTTTTCCGCCATGCCCAACTTCGCCTTTTGCTTCATGGTCTCCATGTTGACAGCCTTTTCTTTGTCAAGCTTCGCCTGCTCACCACGCTCCTGCAAGGCCTTGTCATGCTCTGCGGCACGTTCCTGCATTGTCTTCTCGTGCTCCTCCTTAAGCTTGGCAGTCTCTTGCGCGATCTTGTTCCGAATGTTATTCTGCAAGATCCCCCTAATGACCTGGTTCTTTTGGATGAGTTCGCGAGCTTGCGCTTCACTGAGTTCGAGCTCAGCTGGTGGACCCTGACCTTCCGGTTTGACGTTTGTGGTATCCGCAGTCGCTTCGCTGGCAGATTGCTGATCAGCTGCTGGAGCGGACGGGTTGGCACTCGCCTTGGCCCTTTCGACGGCTTCGGCACCCTCCCTGGTGAGTCTCTCGACGATTTGTCTGTGCTCCTCCCGCAGGGTTTCCATCGCCGCTTCATGGTCTTGCTTGAGTTTCTGGATCTCTTCAGAGTGTTGGATCAGTAGCTCATTTCGAACTTCTTCGCGGGCCTTGTCCTTTCCATCCCGCAATTTCTGGTTAAGTTGCGTTTTCATGTTGTTGGTGCGAGTCGTGTAACTGGCCTCCAAAGCCTCTTGACTGAGAATATGCTGCTGTTCCAACTGCCTGCGGAGTTCTGCGACCTGAGCTTCGACTTGTGCCGCTACGTCCTGATCGGTGCTCGTGTTAGCTGCCTGAGCAGGCTCAGTAGAAGCTTCTCCGGTGACAGCACCATCACCATTTGTCTGGACGGCGTCTTCAGGTGCCGACTCGCTGCTCTGGACGACCGCAGCAGCGGCACGTAACATCTGAACCTCTTGCTGCGCAGCGGTCAAATCTTCTTGAAGCTTTTCGTAATGCTCCATATTTTCGGGGGCAGTGACAGTAGGATGAGAATCAGACTCTGCTGCCGTAGTCACGGCATTCTCAAGCTGCTGCTGTAGCTCGGTTACCTGCGCTTCTAGCTCTGTGACGCGAGCCTGGAGGACTTCGACTTGAGATTCAAGGGTCGCAGCCTTGTTAGTGCTCTCTGCTGAAGCGGCCTCTGCAGCATCAGCTCTTGAATTGGCTTCTACAAGGGCCGTGTCCGGGGCACTTTGAGGCTGGTCTTCCTCAACCTGACCCTCTTCCGTGTCTGGATTTGCTGTATTTTGTTGCTGAGTTGCTGCTTCCGCCTGCGCCTGTGCTTCGTCTCTCTCGGTAGTCAAACTTTGCATGCTGGACTGCGCATCGGAGAGCTCCTGCTTGACACCAGCGAGTTCCTCCCTGACCACCGCGAGTTCGCCTTCACGTTCCTTGATCTTGGCGGCTTGCTCTCGCGATCTTGCCTTCGCTTGTTCGACGAACTTCGCCTTTTGATCTTTCCAGGTCGCTTCAGCATCGGCCGTCGCTTGTTGCAAACGGGCAGGAACCGCATCTATCTGCTGCTTGAGCTCATCGCGCTGGGTCGTCAGCTGGTCGCGCTCAGCTTGCAGATCAGAAATTTGTGTTCTGAGCGACTCTAGCTCTGCGGGGTCCACACGGTCGTATTTCGAGATGATGTTTTGGGTCCGTTCGCGCCATCTGTCGCGGTCGTCTTGAAGAAGTCGGAGCTCGCCTTGTTTTGTCTCAAGTTCACCTTCGACTTCGCGGATGCGAGCTTGCAGTGGCTGAATCTGACCAGTAAGCTCTTCGACTTCCTTAACCTTGTCTTGAAGCTGTGTTTGTGCTTGACGAGCCTCTTGGCGCAGGGTAGCACTGCTCTCGCGGTAGAGATTCAGCTCATTGATCGTCTGAAGCAGCTTATTGTGACTTGCCGCACTGGATTCGCGATCAGAATGCTCGCGACGTTCCTCACCGAGCTTCTGGCGAGTCTCATCGAGTTGCGACTGAGCGTATTCCAGCTGCTGGCGAAGACGCTTTGATTCCTGGACAGATAGCTCGTACTGCACATCGACAATCTCCTTCTCCCGTCTCAGATATTTGACTACTTCTTGCATGTTCTCAGCGACATTGCCAGAAGGCGCTTCGCCGTCTTGCTCCGTACCAGATGCGCTACGCTGTTGCTGCAGACTTGAGATTTGTCCGCTGACTGCTTCGAGCTGCTCATGTAGAAGCTTGTTCTGGGACTTGAGATCCTCGCGACCAGTCTTCAACTCTGTCAACTCTCTTTCGTAGCGCTCTCGCATTTCAGTCCAGTTGTCTTCGCCTTGAGACAAGCTAACCTTGGCTGCCTCGGACTCGGCCTTGACAGCAGCGACCTCCGTGCGCAAAGTATTGAACTCTGTGCGCACGGTCTGCAGCGTCCTTGCCGCATCTGCATGCTTGACCAGCTCGTCCTCGTAGCTTTGCTGTGCCTGTTGCGCAATCTCGGCTTGAGCTTTGAGGTCTTCTTGATGAAGCCTGGCGGTTTGAGTTTGGCGGTCGCACTCATCACGTAGTCTGGCCACTTCGGATTCTAGGGTAGTCTTTTGTTCCTCCAGACGCATGCCGCTCTCCTCGTGTTGAGTACGGAGGTCGGAAAGTTCACTGTTGGTTGTAGACAACTCATTGTTGAGATCTTCGATGCGTTGCTCGAGCTGCTTGATGCCCTCCTCCTTCTCAGCAAGCAGACGGTCCATCTCTTCCCTGTACTGATCGTTGGTCTCGTTGAGGCTCTGAAGTTCTTCCTCTGTCGCTTGACTGATGGATTTGTACTGCTCGACTTGTGCCTTTGCGCTTTCAAGCTCCGCCTTGGTGAGATCGAGATCACGTTTGAATTCCGAGACTTCGAGCGCGAGTTCTTGTTCGCGAGACAATTGGCTTTCCTCGTCTGCTGGAGCCGCAGCGGCTTCATCAGCGGCGGGTCGAGGCGTCGGTCGAGGCTGCAGAGCTTGAGCTCGCTCTTCTGCACTTCGGAGCTCAATCTTCATCTCGTCAACGCGTTGTTGTAACGAGTCACGGGTTGTTTTGGCCGCAACAAGCTCCTCCTTGACATTTGACAGGGTCTTCACGAGATCATCGATTCGTGTCCGACTCTGCTCCTGGTCGTATTCGCGCCTAAGAGCGGCTTTCTTGCTGTCTTCGACTTCCGTGTCCAGCTTCTTCCGCATTGCATCAAGGTCGGATTCGAGACTTTCAGTACGAGTTTGCAGCCTTCTTCGGGTTTCTGAATCAGCAAGCTCACGCTCGTTTTGCAGATTCTGCAAGTCTGCGACCATCTTATTGAGGCGGCTTCTCTCATCCATTAGAGAGCGGTTGTCTTCGGTCAGTCGAGCCTCAATCTTCTTCCAGAGCTCACGCTCCGCTTTGAGATTCGCAGTCTCCGTACGCATACTTTCTGAAAGAGCCTTTGCCTCCACCAGCTCCTCCGCGACCTGCTGCGTACGCAAATCTTGTTTCGCAGCATTTTCTGCCAGAATCTGGGAGCGTTTCTGCAGTTCTCCGTTCTCAGTCTGGAGCATGCGGTAGTTGGACTGAAGCATTTCGTATCGCTCGTGTGAAAGAGACAACTGTCCTCCCGAGCGAGCAACCTCTCCTTGAAGTTCGCCTTTTTCTCTTGCGAGCTTGTCAACTTGTTGTTTAAGGGTGTTGTGGTCCGTTGAGGCCTCTTGTCGAATAGTGTCAAGATGACTCTGGAGTTCCCTGACCAGCTTGGCATAGTCTGCCAATTCTTTCGACGGCGACGCTTGACCCATACTCTGGGAGAAACCTCCACGAGTTGGAGTCGCTGGCTGCTCGCCTCCGTTGACAGACTGGCCGAACAAGTCCTGCAGATCGGCGTGTCCTGGTATCGGTCCGCGATGAGAAAGCATTCGTCGGAACATATCACGTTCGCGCATGATGCTGTCAACTTGTGTAGTCGTCGACTTGAGCTCATCTTGATAACGCTGGACTCTTTCCCGCAACTCGTCTAACTCACGGAGATTATCTGCCTGCTCTGCTTCCTTCGCACGTGCTTCGTCGCCTTCCATTCTGTCTGCAAGACCGCGATTCAGCTTGAGCAGCTGTGTGTTCTGATCCTGTAGCTCATCGACATTGCGGAATAGCAAGAGCCGTTGTGTAATAAGGGCCCCCGCAGATGTCTGATCGCTTGCAGAATCTTGGTCGAGCTCTCCGTTGGCCAACATCTGTAGTTGCATTTGTCCAGCCGCATCAAGCGCTTCAAGTCCTTGCTCTCGTGCTTGCATCTCAACCAGCAAGATCTTGATTTGAGCACTGAGGTCGCGCAATTGCTGGCGAAGAACATCGCCTTCTTTGGTCAGACCATTGACTTGGCCTTCTGACTTTTGAGCTTCACGAAGAGCGTCGTCACGATCGGCAACAGCTGCGTCAAGCATCGCTGACATCTCGACAACTTCTGCCTCCATCCTCTCTTTCTCATTGCGCAACTCCTCCTGCTCGGGACCACGGCCCTCCAGATCGCGGATCATCTCGTCCAATTCTGCGGTCAGAGCACCGCTTCTGCGTCGCTCTGACTCCAGCTCGTTTTGCAATGTGCTAACTTGGCTGTATAATTGGGTGAAGCTGAGATTACCCTTCATACGAGCAGATCCAGGAGTGAAAGCAGCTGGAGAGGCAGCACGTCTCGGCGTGCCGATCGGGAATCCATTCATGCTACGTGCTGGGGTGCCGTGTCGGGATGGCCTTTCTTGCACCGCTGTCACTTCTGTTTGCAGGCGCTCAATTTCCAGCTCCAATTCAGCAAGCCTGGTCTCCGCCGCGACCTTGTCGTTGCGCTCCGTTTCGACCTCTGCCTGAAGCTGTCCGATCTCTTCCGCTGCGCTGTCCTTGACGTGGTCCAGGTTGTTCTGAAGCTCCTGAAGACGTGCTCTAGCGGTATCGGCGCTCTGCTTCTGTAGGTCCGCCAGGCGTCGGGCGCTGTCGAGTTCCACGTTGAATGACTCCTCTGCGCGTGCTGCCGCCTCTTGCATTTGTTGGACCTTGGCGAATGCATCATCTGCTTTCTGACCGACTTCCTCCAGTCGCTGGCGCAGTGTCGTCTCAGTCCGTTTCAGTGCATCCACGGTCGTGTTGGCGTCTTCATTGGCTCGCTGTAATTCCGAGATCCGGGCATTCTTCTCCTTGCGGAATTTCGTGTGCTCCGCCCCCCTAGTCTTCAGCTCTTGCTCATGCCACTCATTGTTGCGCTTTAACAAGTCCACCTCTTGAACCAGAGATTGCTCCTTGAATTTGGCGCTAGAAAGGGCGTTTTCCAGAGATTGGTTCTTCTCTTCCAGAGTAGACACTTCACGTCGCAAGGCTAGAATCTTCTGATGCTGAGTTGCAAGGTCTTCTGCGAGCTTGTCGTGGGCAGAGGACTTTGATTCGAGTACAGACAGCGTCTCTCTGTTGGAACCCTCGAGACTGGCAATGCGTGCATGCAGAGCTTCAACTTCTGAGTTTGACGCGCTGGACGAGCTCTTGATTCGATGAATCTCAGACTGGAGCTCTGCGCGAGCGTTTTCTAGTGAAGTCGCGTTAGACCGAGGTCGATCTGTTCGTCATATTTCCCACCTACCTTGTTCGTTCAAGCTCTTTCTCAAATCCTCAATCTCTTTCAGGCTCTTGTTATTCGCAGTCTTCAATGACTTGGCCCGACTCTCATTATTACGAAGGGTGTTCTCCAGCTCGACATCTGTCCGTAATTTGTCTGCTTTTGCATCGTCGAATTCTTGCGCCTTTGACGTCAAACTGATCAGGAATTCTCGAACCAGGTCGGTCGTCGGTGCATCCAGCAGGGCCTGTAGCTTTGGTTCCTCGAAGGAAAATGAAGAAGATATGGCGGCGGTGTCCACCACCGTGGCCGCTCCGGCACGCGTCCTCATTGTGGTCGGATTTAGAGCATTATCGGCACTTCGCGTAGTATCTGAGGAATGAGGTCCAGGGTTTTTCAGATGTGTCACCCAATACTTCCAGAAATATTTGCACAGCCTTACTTCACACGAGGAAGTCGATACACGATTGTACCTGAAATCCGTTCACGAAGCTGGCTGCACGCGTTCATGGCGTGAAGATGCACATTGACGACATGACTCGCATCAAGTACACCAAGGTGTTCATCGTCTCGAGGCCTGACTCATTTTCAACATCGCGTCAACCTCATATTAACCTCACATCAACCTCATATAATCTTCACATCGATGTTGACCTCTCATTAACCTCACAACAACGTCACGTCTCATTCCCCCATCAGCAATTAACGGCCTACACTCTCACCACTCCTCGTGGCTGCGCAGATCTCCTTTCGTGGTTGACACAGCATTCAAAACACTCTGACAATTCGCACGCCAACGTTACGACCCGGGTCCCGTCTCTGTAATACTCCCTTGGTCTGCAAGCTGAAGGCCTAAAGTGCCGACGTTGGTACCAAATTTCTGCGACATACTGCACTCGGGTCTTCACTATGAGTTTGGCCGCCAGCTTCAAGGTGCTCAAGGGGGATCGGTCCGCTGCAAGCTCCGCTGCTGCAGCTCGCAGTCTGGGCAACCAGCGACCAGCGGCGGCTGGGACGCCCACGACGTCGTCATCAAGACCTACACCTCCAGCGGCTGTAGACTCGAAGCGGAAGCGACCAGAGGAGAACACGACATACTCACAACCCGCCGCCACTGGTCTCGGTCAGGAGATGATGACAAGAGTGCATTACGCTGTGGAGTATCTAAAAGAAAAGGACCGTCCGATCAAGTTCGACGACATCTTCAAGTATCTTTCGATACCACCAGATCGGAAAGACGAGGGTCGTCGTCTACGTTCGGCGTTGATGTCACACCCAAAGGTTGAATTCGAGCAGCGTGAGGGAACGTTCAGATTCAGACCAGTTCACAACGTCAGATCTGCGGAAGAGTTACGGGGATATCTGCAACAACAACCAACTGCTGCCGGCATCAGTGTTAAGGAGCTGAGGGACGGATGGCCCGGCGCCATAGCAGCGATCGACTTTCTGGAGAAGGAAGGTAATCTGCTGGTGACAAGGAACAAGAAGGACAACGTTCCGAAACTGGTATGGCCGAACGACCCGTCGCTGGGACTGTCGGTGGCGGTGGACGATGACTTTCAAGCATATTGGCACAAGATCAAGGTGCCCGACGCGACTGATCTGAGACAGGAGCTGGAGAAGGCTGGTCTGACACCGACCAGCCAAGTCAAAGAGATCACTCCGGTCAATGGAGGTGGCAAGAAGAAAAGACGTATTAATAGGAAGGCAGGTCGAAGTACAAATACGCACATGTCCCATATTCTGAAGGAATATCCGATGAAAGCGTCGAAGTAGGCTTCGGGTCCGATGGCGGAACGGCGGAATTGGTCTTGACAGCAGAGCTAGTTTTATGAGTGATGAGAATGACAACTTATGATTACGATGTTTAATGAATTGTCTCATGTGCTACTGGGGAGTTTCTCGCTACGGCCTAATGTGCGTGTGCTGGAGCTGCTGTCCACTGTAGTGATATGGATGACAGGCATAGATGGAAGAAGTCCGGCGGTCGTGGAATGGCGCGATGGTAATAGTATCAAGAAACCTCGAATGTATTATGATGTTTCTCATGGAGTATGAGAAGCAAAACTTGGGAAAGTGGTTAGATTTGGATGCGATATAGAAAGTACAAACTTAGCATATCCTCCTTTCCATTGATTATTGTCCATGCCTCCGGTTGTAAAACACTATTCTCATTTGTACGTATGTTATGTTCGTGATAATCGAGAAGTCGAGATGAAAATCATCATATTGAAGCTCAGTGAGGTGAGGCCTTTGCCGCGGCGGCTGTTGTTGAACGGTACAATTCGGTAAACGGATAATAATGTGATAATTGATGATAATCTAACTAACTACCTATGTAATAGATAATAACAAATAACAATAGCTATATGATTTGTCATGTAGTTATCGAGTAGTGAGCTTAGCATTAGTGTTTAACACTCCCCCTTAAGCGCTATAATCTTAATGACTAACTAGCCTCTGCTCTCGTTAAACACTAGTAAACCCTATAGGAAAAACCTGGTAAAGAGTTATAGATTAACATAGTACGACTCATTTAACGACGACGCTTCTTAGTTAACGTCGTCGCTGAACCTGTTTATTCTATTCCTAGTCTATGAACGTAACGCTAGAACACCTCCCTTAATAACGCCTTTATAAAGATATCTATAGTATTCGCTTCTCTAGCGACCTTTGTCATTTTAACTAACCTTCTCTCTACTACTTCCCTTAAAAAGTGATACTATATGTCGATGTACTTTATTCATTAATAGAATTAAGGGTTTTTAATGAGTGCTAGTGCCGTTTAACTATTAGAAAGAACTTAAATTAGTTTATTAGAGTTAGTGATTAATGTCGTGATCTTACGTAGAAAGATTGCCTCTTAGACGGCATGAAAGATTATAGTGTATTTAGACTCGTAGCTCGAGACTAAGACTATAGGTTGTTTCTTGCTTAACTAGCTGATTATAGCGCTAGAGAGTAAGAAGACATAGCTACTAACGGACTTCCTGTCTCCTAGATCTCCTACGTACTCTACATTAGTGTAGCTAATCAATTCGCCTAATCCCTAATATATAAGAGTAAGGTCTCGAGTGTTAACTAGGAATTAGAGTATACGTTTAACGGCTTGTAAGTGCAACTTAGTTAGTCTAGCCATAAATCGACTACATTATGACACTAAGAATGCCAGATCTAGATGAGTGTAGAGTATAGCGTACATTAGTGATCTAACGACTTATTAGTACTATATTACTTACTCCCATTTAACCTCTGAATTATCGTTTGCTTTGACAAGTCGCTCATTTGTTGCTATTAGTGTGTCGTAGCTATTAGAACCGTCTACTAAGAGACCAAATTCTTTAATAACCGATTCGATGTAAGCTTATTATAAAAGAACGATTTTTCACTAAGGTTAGTCTCGCTTAATCTTGATTCTAAGGAAGAAGGAATAGGGGCTAAGATCTGATATATAGAATCGAGCAGACAATTAGGCTTTAATCTACTTAATTACTGTTTTGTCTAGTCTAATTAAGAGAAGATTATTAACGTAGGCAATAATGAAGGTGTCGTTAAACTAGAAGATAGCGTTATTAAAGATTGTCTTCTTAAAGCTGAGATCCTTTAGCGCTTTTGCTAGTGTCTTATACTAAATTCATGGTGCTTATTTAAGTCCATATAAGGCCTTATTAAGGGCGTAGAGCTCGCCTAGACGTTCGTATCCTTCTAGAGGTTTAACAAAGATTGCTTAATCTATATCACTATAAAGGAACGCAGTCTTAACGTCTATTTGCTCAATTTCCTAGTCGTGTAACGCTACTAGAGCGAAGAAGAATTTGTAACAAGTAGGCTTAGCTACTATAGCATATGTCTCGTTAAAATCAATACTAGCGATTTGTTCATATCCTTATATAACGAATCGAGCCTTAAATCATGTAATCTCTCTATCCTTGCCTCGTTTTAATTTAAAGACCTATTTCCCTATTAAGACATAGGCAGATAGAGGTAACTCGCTTTACGTAATGTACTTCTAGGTATTGTTTTCTATTAGCGAGTCTATCTCCTTATTATAGGCTCGTTTCTAATAAATCCATTAAAGCGAATTCTTTACCTGCTTAAAAGTCTTAGGTTCGAGGGGTTTAGGTAGCAGGATCGGTATTAGAGGATCGAGATTATCGTCTAGAGAGCTGTTCGGTTTAGCGACGTTTGCTTTAGTAACAATAGCTTTAGTAGCAAAGAACAGTTCGCCCTCGGTTATTGCCATAAATGCTAAGGCGTTAATAGGTAGTGGTTTAACAATGATGTTAGTGTGCTAGGTTTGAATTTACTCCCCCTCTCCCCCCTTAAACTAAGTAACACTAAGGTGTTATTAATCAGTAAGGTCTACTTCTTGCTATAGAAGACGAGAGAGCGCATTCGCTAGTAAGATCACCTCTAGAGCCTATAGGGCTATGTCATTTACGTTTACGACTAGAAACTTCATGTTTAACGTCGGGTTTAGACGCAGATTTTCATTAAAGATAACTTCCTTGGCCTAAACGACGTGGCTAGTGTATAGTTCCCATAATCAGTAAATACGGTTAGCATCATATCTAAGGAGGATACATAATTTAGAACGGTTTTACAGCTTTGTTAGTTTTGTCTACTTTAGTATAAGGCAGTATACATAGCATCTAATACGTTAAAGGTATAATAGCTCTAGCTTCTTTCTAAACCAAGCTTCGAATAGTGTCTTGTTGTTTAGCGCTTAAGTAGGAGTTCAGTTCATAAGGTAGATAACGGTTTTAACGATCTCTAGCCAGAGTCTTACATCTATCTTAGTATTAGCAAGAATTGCATGAACTCAGTCCTATACTATAAGGTTCTTATGCTTAACACTACCGTTTTAGTTTAGCGTATGTAGTACTATCTACTCCTATTGTGCGCCGCGGCTTTTTAGTAGTTCTACTATTTAAAAGAACTCTTTCGCACTATCTGATCTCCAGATTTTGACTCGATAATTAGTGAATAACTCTATAACTAGCAACCATAAGGAAATATACGAATATATCTTAGGGGCTGATTTTGTCTTAAGGAGGAATATAAAGGTGTAACGTATAAGGTTATCGACGATGAGCATAAAGTGAACGTCTCTATTAAACCCATTCAGCTAGATAGGACCGTAAAGGTTAACCTAGATTCTCTCGATAGACTGCTTCGCATGTAATTAAGGTGCTATGTCATTAAGCTACTTAGCCTGACCTAGCGCGTATAGTTTATAGAAGAAGTCGTTGTTATTAGATAGTTCTACGCTATCGACTATAGTTATAGTACGTCGTATGTTCTCCATTCTAATGTAGCCTAGCTAATAGTGCCATATTCTAGCTAGAAGGGCTAGATCGGTATGATTCGAGAAGAAGGCGGAAATAGTGTCACCTTTAAAGGTCTAGCAGTCGATTATGTAGTTTAACGAGATGTCTAGAGTGAACATGTAGCAGTGTCGAGTTCTAGTTGCGATAATGCTTCTAGACTTATTAACGAATCGCGCACCATTTCGCGTTACGATGAAGTCGATGTCTTAGTCGTTAAAGTATCTGGTTAATAACAAATTAGTGTGTATCTAAGGCACGAAAAGAACGTCTTTTAACCGTATTTCACTATGTCTAGTTAGCAATTAAAGAGCAAGGATTATAGTGCTAATGTCAGTAGTAACGTACCCTTCTCTAGCGCCTTAGATTAGGATTAGGCTGTTTAATTAGCGAACTTTAGTAAAGAGCTCCTTTTAGCAGTAAAGATGGTAGCTTAATCTAGAGTCGTAGACCTAGTTAAGTTTATAGAACTAGTCGAGTTTAGCCTTATCTAAGATTTATAGGAGAGCGGTGAGTGTCGTGATCTTAACGTTCATTATGAACGCACTAAGGTATAGAATGCTAGCGAAATTCGCTTATACATCTTTAAACGAGTGATTATTAGCGAGTGCCGGATCTCTAGTAAGGTTAGTATAGAATGCTAGTTAGTTGCTAGTAGTCGTAGGCGCGGTTTTCTGCCTCTTTAAATATGGATGGTAGTCGAGGATTTCCTAATCTTTTACTAATAGGTTCTAGTTTGCTAGGCGCTTGTTAGGGTTCTATAAGAAACAGCGTTAATTAGTATAGTTTCTAGCGCTATAGAGAGAGCACATTCGATCTATAATAAATAGTCGCTTTAGTAGTCAGTTTCTAGCGAGAAAGGCTTAAGCCGCTTCTAAGTTAGAGAGGCCCTTTAGACGCTCTACTTCCTTATTAGCTCTCTATGTCAATTCGCGGAATGGCATAAGCGGTCCTATGCTAAAACTAACGACGTTAAATACTTATCTAAGGCTCATCCTCTATAGTCTATATTCGTCGCTAAGTCTAGCGAGGAATAGTTACTTTAACAAACTGTTAGGAAGCTAGAGTTCCTTATTCTTCGAGAGATAGTTATAGTCCTTAAACTTCTCCTCTAGTGCCTATATAAATAACTTTACATTATTTGTTTATCCGCTAAGTTTGACTAAAAGCAGATTAGTGAAAATACGTTATGCTATATAGTCTCTAGAGGGGCGATAGCGGTCTTCTAGTTTAGTATATATATTATAGGCATTTAAGGCCCTAGAGAAAGTAGCGAGGTTGCTATAGAAGTATGGCGAAACATGACTACGAATTATAGCCAGAAGTACGTTGTTACGTCGTTAGAAGATTATAAGCTGTTTAATGTATTCGTTCTATATTTTAATAGAGTAGTTAGCATCTAGTTCTACTAGTGCGACCTTTCTTATAGTAAGAACTTCAAAGGTGTTCTTATTCATTAATGCATTAATTAAAGCTTTACTCTATTCCTTCTAGTTTTTAGTGCCCTAAAGTTCTAGTAAGTGTTAGTATGAATTTCCATTTCTATAGCTTAACTAAGCCATGGATTCGATAGAGGAACTGGCTATTATTAAGCGAATAGCTCCTAACGATGGGGGATTGTTATATAATTATCGAGGTGCCATCTCGACTTATGGATTATAGAAGACGGGGCTAGAGTCTTTACGAAGTGGTAGATCGAGACAAGACGATCATTAAGGAGCCATCTTAAAAGAATAGTCATGATAAGCTAGGCTAAAGCTTTCGCTAATTAGTTAGTTAAAACATTTAGTTATTAGTTGAATTTATGATTGATAAGGGTATTCTCTAGAGTTTAAGGTCTTCGAGTAGGGGGCTATAGGTAATCGTATTTACCCTAGACCTAGATCGCCTATAGAGTCTAATTCGGTTAGCGGTGTTAGATGATTAGTAGTTACTCGTTAGAAAGGTGGTGCCTAAGGAGTAGTCCTCTAAGGTCGAAGTTATAAGAGGTTAAGTAATTCACCTCTTTCGCCTATCTAGGGCATCCTATCGACGTACGCCTAAGATAGGGCATCTTCCTCTATGTTATGTCCCTAGTCTCTATTGATTAAATAGTGTCTTTTATCTATTAAGTGTGTCGTAGTGAGCTTAGTTTCACTAGAAGGAGTAGCAGACTTAGTCATAGTATTAGAGGGCTTAAATGCTGTATCCTAGCCCTAGTAGTTAACCTTATGTATAGTAAGATTCCTCTTCCTAGCTCTTTCTACTCTATCTAGTGTAGTTGACGGTTCTAGTCTAATTAGGACTACGGTTCTAGAAGGTCCTTAATTTAGTAAACTCATTATTAAGTTAGTACCCTTAGGGTAACCCTAATAGGCAAACTAGACAGTTAATTTAATGAAGATGTTTAACTATAGTCGTTCGAATTGTCGTATGATTTAGGGCGTATTCATAGTACGGCAGTATCGATATATAGTATATAGTTTAATTAGTGCGGCTTATAGGAATGGTTTTAGCGATTTCCAGGCTCATAACCTATTAAACGGTATAATTCGGTAAATGGATAATAATGTGATAATTGATGATAACCTAACTAACTACCTATGCAATAGATAATAAAAAATAACAATAGCTATATGATTTGTCATGCAGTCATCGAGTAGTGAGCTTGGCGTCGGTGTTCAACAGCTGTGGCTTGCGGAAGACCCGGCGCATCGTCAGAGTGGGTCTGGTGATTCCAGTCGTCGATCAAATCTGGGGAAAAAGTGGTTAGCTTTGGCTGTGATACAGTATGGAAATATAAACTTAGCATGTCCTCCTTTTTATTGATCGTTCTCGATGCCTACAATTACTGCTCAGGGCTACCTGCGACGAGGCTTCTTTAGTCTTGTGTCGCATGTTTCCTCCCACATTGAATTTCCTTGAGTAGCAACATCGTTCACTCACTGGTAGTCTTCTTCAGTCTCGCTTCACTTCGACACCACCGTTTGCAAGATGACCGCATTGGATTCGAGGCGGTCGGCCACGGCCTTTGGAGTGCCTATGAAACACGTTACGCTCGCTCTGGTATGGACGTCTGACATGCCTTGGTATCCTGACTGATTTCCGCGACAGTTGACGATACAGAACAGCGCTCTGATCCTGGTGCGTAGTGACTCGCGAATGCGAAGAGCTCATGACTTATTCTTTCTAGATCATGCACTACTCGAGGATTATGCCCCTCGTAGGCGGCCGTCGCTACTTTACCTCTACCGCAGTGTTCATGAATGAAGTTATCAAGTTCACAATCTCCCTCACAATGGTACTCTACGAAATATCTACGAGCATGTCAAGATCCGCCCCCGCAACCGCACTGTTCGGGCAACTCGCCAGTCGCATGTTCTCAGGCGATAGCTGGAAGTTAGCTATACCTGCGGTACTTTATACTCTGCAGAACTCATTGCAATACATTGCTGTCAGCAACCTCAACGCAGCGACATTCCAGGTCACATATCAGCTCAAAATCTTGGCCACGGCGATCTTCAGTGTAACGATGCTCCGGCGAAGTCTCAGTGCTCAGAAATGGCTATCTCTGGTTCTGCTCATGGTTGGAGTGGCTATCGTCCAGATCCCCACAGATCCGGATCCGCCGGTATTGACGATGAAAGAGCTGAGAGAAGGCGTTACTGGATGGCGGCTCCCGATGACTCTCGAGCAGATGCGGGATCTTGGTAGTGTAGCTGCTGGTCAGCTGTTGACAAAACGATCTGCCACATACGAGGGTATCGACAGGGATTACGCCATGAACCATCCACAGCTTGACGCATCCATGGGCCTAACAGCTGTGGTGGCAGCCTGTGTTCTATCAGGTCTGGCAGGCGTCTACTTCGAGAAGATCCTCAAAGACTCAACATCTCATACCACGCTTTGGACTCGCAATGTTCAACTTTCGTTCTACTCCCTCTTTCCGTCATTGTTCATCGGCGTTGTGTTCAAGGACGGTGAAGAGATCGCCAAGACTGGGTTTTTCACTGGCTATAACTGGGTTGTTTGGCTGGCGATTCTGACTCAGGCCTTCGGCGGCGTGGTAGTTGCATTAGTGATCAATTACGCGGACAACATTGCGAAGAACTTTGCAACCAGCATCAGCATCGTCATCAGCTTTCTTTTCAGCGTCATATTCTTTGATTTTGACATCACTCCCACTGTACGTAAATGGGAGTACGACCTCGGCGACACAGCTAACAGTTTGCAGTATCTCGTCGGTACCGCTGTAGTCCTCGCGGCCACCTACATCTACGGTCGCGAAGGCAGCAGATCATCTGTTCCGCCTGTCACAATTGTTGATTACGAAAAGACAACAGTTGGTGAGAATCAATCATACTTTGATGTCCAACCATTGGACCAGAAGACGACGCGTCCAGGAGAAGCACTCTCCACGAGTCGTCCAAACACGCCTGGTGAACGAAGACTAATAAGGAAAAAGTCTTCGGAGCTGGGCATTGGGAAAAGAGATAAATGATACCCGGAATTACATTACACTGCGTGGACTATTCTTTTGACTTCTGGTGACTTTTGCACGACACGGAGGGTAATTGGCTTTACGTTACTGAACACCAGAAAGAGAAGGTGCGAGTATGAGCTGTCTTATCTGATTCTGGCAGGAGCGCGTGTCATCGCGTCACGCCAAAATCGAGCCTTCCTCACAATGATACCTCCAGTAGTTGCTTCCGTTTTGGGACGACAGATCTGCTGCCTAAAGTCCTTGCACATGTGCTTCGTAAGTTGTCTTCCTTCACACAAATTTCTCTAGACCCACCTCTTCTGCACTCGTTGTGCATCCACTCCCCAGCTCTCCTTCAATCAATCCCGGTAATGGACGAGACCGACGACTTCTTCGCCCGTCTTGATCGTCTTGGACAACACTCTTATTTGCAGGAGGAGACGAGTTCTTTCGCCCAACGGCCCCGTCGGAATGATCAATGGTATGACTTGACACAAGATCATCCCTCGCAGTGGACACGCGAGAACGAGACTGTGCTGGATCCGATGTACCTCAACTCGTTCGGTAAGCTCAGCGACTTGTTGACCGCGATCTTGCTGACACTTATAGATCAAAACGTTCCCAGATTGCCTGATCTCGACGGTCGTCAAAATTACGCGTCAACGGGTCGAGCCAGACTTTCACCGCCACCAAACCAAAGTCAACTCGCTCGGGACTCTCAACTGACCGGAAGCAACGGTTATGACCACTTTCACATGGACGAGTTCGACGTACCACATCGCATATACGATCACGAAAACGTTCAGATACCCAAAGCAAGCTCATCCAGTGGGCCGGGTCTCCCGTCCAGTCCTGCTCTTTCTGCAAGTCAGCGTCAGCCATCACAGAATATTCCTCGACACGTTCCTGCTGCTAGACCTCTGACGTACGATGCCACATCCATCTCAAGAAGCCAAATAGTCCGGAAAGATCTACCAAGAACACGAAACCCCGTCGTCCAAGGCATAGAGCTTGTTCCAACTTCTGAGCTTCCCGACCGATCTCGCGCGATCTTCCACTTTCCACTTTTCAACGCAATCCAGTCCAAGTCTTTCAATCATGTCTACCGCGACAATGACAACTTTGTCCTCTCCTCTCCCACAGGCAGTGGCAAAACAGCCATCTTCGAGCTCGCCATATGTCGCCTCGCACACGGTCGGACAACCGGCTCATACAAAGTTGTCTACATGTCTCCCACGAAGAGTTTATGCTCTGAGAGGACTCGGGACTGGAAAAAGAAGTTCTCACCGCTCAATCTCAACGTTGAAGAAATGACTGGCGATTCCGATGCATCCACATTGAAAGCCGTTCAGACTGCAGATATAATCGTCACAACACCCGAGAAGTGGGACAGTATGACCAGAAAGTGGAAAGATCACGAAAAGCTTGTTCAACTCATCAAGCTCATCCTGATTGATGAAGTTCATATGCTTACCAACAGTAGAGGGCCGACACTGGAAGCTGTCGTCTCCCGCATGAAGTCCGTCGGAACAGAGATTCGATTCATTGCCCTCAGTGCGACCGTCCCGAATTCCGAAGACATCGCAATGTGGCTAGGAAAGAACAGTGCTAATCAGCATTTACCTGCAGCTAGAGAGGTGTTTGGTGAGGAGTTCCGCCCCGTTCCCCTCCAAAAGTACGTCTGCGGATACGAAGGGAAGCCAAACGACCATGCTTTCGATTCCTTTCTGACGACGAAGTAAGTCTACAACCGAATGATCGGTAACAACTAGCATAGTCACTGACACTTCAGGCTTCCTGGGGTGGTAACAAAGTATTCTACCGGCAAGGCTACTATGGTGTTCTGTTTCACGCGAGGCTCCTGCAAAACCACAGCCGAAACTCTCGCGACTTGGTGGAGCTCGCTTCCACCGCAGCAGAGACCTTGGTCTGCTCCAAAGCGTGTCCTACGCTCATCCGACAAAACTCTCCAAAGTAGGTCAACTTGCGACGGTACGCCTTATATCACGTTTGCCTAACTTGATACTAGACCTCCTGCCATGTGGTATTGCTATTCACCATGCCGGGATCAGTCCCGAAGATCGAGCCATGGTTGAACATGCGTTCCTGAACAACGAACTTTTTGTGATTTGCTGCACATCAACGCTTGCTGTTGGAATAAATCTTCCCTGCCACACGGTCGTGATCAAAGGAACGGTGACTTATGAGGATGGTGGAAGAGTTCCCAAGGAACTCTCGGATCTGGATGTTCTTCAGATGATCGGGCGTGCTGGCAGACCTCAATTCGACACATCTGCAACGGCAGTCATCATGACAAGGTCACAAAAGATCGAGGCGTACAACAGAATGACCAGCGGCCAGGAATTGCTGGAGAGCAGGTATGTTCTTCTTCTCTGTGCAAGATTGAGCTAACTCAAGTGGTAGATTACATCTCAATCTGGTAGAACACATCAATGCCGAGATATGTCTGGGAACGATTGTCGATCAGGAGTCGGCAAAAAGATGGCTGTCCAGCACTTTCATGTTTGTCCGCCTCAAGGCAAACCCACAACACTACCGACTAGAAGGTGATACTGGGGGTGATAGCTTGGGTGACAGGCTTGAACGTATTTGCGTTCAGGCCATCGAGCTCTTGATCAACCACGATCTGGTCATAGACGGGTCTCGTCTCAAAGCTACGGAGTACGCTCATGCCATGGCCAGATACTACGTGAGCTTCGAGAGCATGAAAGTTCTGATGTCACTCCCTCCGGGTGCGAAGACATCAGAGATAGTATGTGGTCGGGACAGGCTTTTCTGACATCGCTAATCGTTCTTAGATTTCGTCGCTGTGTCAAGCACAAGAATTTCGAGAAATCAAGTTCAGGCAGAATGAAAAATCTGCTTACAAGGAAGTCAACAAATCGCCATGCATTCGTTTCCCTATCAAGGTTGACTTGGCGATGCCCGCTCACAAGGTCTCATTAATCATTCAATCCACACTTGGTGGCATCGACACGCTCTCCGGCGACAGGGAGCACAAGTTCCAATATGGTCTTGATCAAAACATCATCTTTCAGCACGCAAGACGACTCATTCGATGCATCGTGGACTGTCAGTCGTCCGCTGGAGACTCGATTGCCCTCCGCAATGCTCTATCGCTGTCACGAAGTCTTGGAGCTCGCGTCTGGGATGACTCCTCCTTGTATCTGCAGCAGCTGGAGGGCATAGGACCTGTGATGGTCAGGAAGCTGATCAACGCAAACATTCGTGGGATTGAGGAATTGGAGTCAACCGAGCCCGGACGTATAGAACTGATTCTCAGCAAGAAGCCGCCGGCCGGTCTCAATCTCCTGAGACAGGTGAAGGATTTTCCTCGTTTGTTTGTGAGC
>Ga0058702_10000037_pt1 | contig 171442 bp, 146 predicted proteins | sample AgamicOrSfe_FD_83781 | JGI IMG/M metagenome (GOLD analysis project Ga0058702, IMG submission 83781) | Agave microbial communities from Guanajuato, Mexico - Or.Sf.e | ecosystem: Host-associated > Plants > Phyllosphere > Phylloplane/Leaf | place: Guanajuato, Mexico | collected 2012-05-30
GTGTGGAAAGTGTCAGTATCACTGATGCACGAAATCCTCGAGTCTGGTCGGCATGCCGATCTTCGCCAAGCAGGTCAGAAACAGTGCCGGAGCCGATGAACCATCTCCGCCGATATGTCGCACGATTGAGTTCAGTTCAGTTCGATAGTAAGGGGCCCCGCGCGAACTTCAGGTTCGGATCGAGAATCTAGATTTGGGATAACCTGGCGACGACCCATAGATGATCGGCTCCCCAGATCGGCAGTACTGGCTCCCCAGATCAACACTGAGCACTTTCGAACAAACGTGTGGGTGCCCCGGCCGGTCCTTGTATCGGCCCACAGTTGGCTGGCGGCTATCCTCGGTGATCAATCTGCACGGTCTCTCGAGGTAGTGTCAAGAAGCGACGGCCGATGAAACCAGCTTGCGTACTCGAAGAGATGACCCCTTGGCCGAGTTCTAACCCTCCCATCACTCTCACTATCGAGGGCTGGAGTCAGCCAACAGCTCAACCTCAACCTCATCCACATGATCTTGTTGACTGCGACATGCTCAAAGTACATGCCTCTCAACATCTGGATAAATTTTGTTCCAAAAATCGTTGCAGGGTGGACAGTTCTTAGCGTCTTCTAGCGTGTCTTCTAGCGTGGCAAACGCGGACCGACTTGCTAACGCTAGGCGGCATCCGACGACAATCGGTCCTTTTTCCCCCATTTCTCCAGGCGTCAAACCCCGCCAACTTGATGAATCTCGGGCTCTGTCCAGACCTTGTCGTTTCTGATCGCCTCACCCCCTCCAGATCATCCGAAACGTCCAACTCTGTATGGTGACGCGAGTGAAGCTAATCCTGCTTTTGGGTTCATTTGCTACACACAAGCACTAGCCTATGCCGAGATAGCCCACTACGCAACACGGGTGACTATGGAAGATCACGATTTCCAGCCTCGCATACGACAGTCTGACCACGGCATGCAGGTTTGTCTTCGGGGCTAGAAAGATCGCTGGTGACATTGAACGTGGTGTCTTTCTTCACAATGCTAAGAAGCAAAGGTTATCGCATCAACAGATCGGTCGACTCTGCGAATGTATGCAAGACGGCCATAGAGTAGCACACTTACCGGCATCATGTCAGCAACATCGGGGGGGACTGACTTGCGAGACACTCAACGGACGCCGAGTTTGCACGCTAATAGATGCCTACTTTCGGCTCGTCTGTATGCGGCAACCCGCGATGGGGACTGGTCACGTCCCGCTGCCTTTTCGGTTTCACACAAACCCCAGCACAGTCCTCAGTACCGGACCGACGGTTGGAGCTACAAACACCCCGCTACACTAGATCGAGAGTGACCCCAAGCCTCCCCGTGGGAAAAAGGTGGAAATCGTGCAAAAGACACATGACCGCTACACTTTAGCGCCAACTCACTGCAGTCTGGAGGCGCACCAGCGCCAGCCGTTGCTCTCCTTGTACTCTCGTACCGCGCACTGGAAGCATCTGTGCATCAACCGCCGCATCATTGCGCTGTTACGCTTTCAACTTTTTCCTTCCAAACTCACCGAAGTACGACCGCATAGTATGCTAGATGCTGGATCGTGGAGTCGCGCGGAGAGCATGGAGATGTATAAATGCAACGTGATTGCCCATGGGGTAGATCCTTCATCAGCTCATTCACTCATCACAACAGTCTTTCGTTGGACATACAATCGCTTCGTCCACTTTCACTACTATACACCTTCATTCAAAGAGCTAGAGCTCCCACTTTCACTCTACATCCACCAAAGACTACACATTCCATCACAATGGCCGGAGGTGGTATGCCAGCGATCAGCACCACCACCATCAACGGTGGCTACCTGACTGGTCGCAAGCTCGTTTACCCAATCTTCCTCATCACATCTCTCTTCTTCCTCTGGGGTTTCTCTTACGGTCTCCTCGATGTTCTCAACAAGCACTTCCAAACTGTGCTCGGCATTACCAAGCTCCAGTCCACTGGCCTCCAGGTCATGTACTTCGGTGGTGGTTACCTCTGCTACTCTCCAATTGCCGCTGAGGTCCTCAAGAGAAAGGGTTACAAGATCACCGTCCTGATGGGTCTCTCCCTCTACTCTCTCGGTGCCATTCTCTTCTGGCCTACTGCACACTTCTCCAGTGCCGCCAAGGCATCTGCTTCCTTCGGTGGCTTCTGTGTCTGCACCTTGGTCATCGCCTGCGGTCTTGCTACCCTCGAGACTGCCGCCAACTCCTACGCCGTCGTCATTGGTGCTCCGGAGAGCGCCTCTGCTCGTCTCCAGTTCTGCCAGTCCTGGAACGGTGTTGCTTCCTTCGTCGGACCTCTCATTGCTTCCCACACCTTCTTCACCGGTGAGAACCAGTACAACCTCACCAACGTTCAGTACGTCTACCTCGGTGTCTCCTGCGCTGGTGTCGCCGTTGCGGTCCTCTTCGCTCTGAGCAAGCTTCCTGAGGTCTCCGAGTCCGACCTCAAGGGCGCCGCCGACGTCGAGTTTGCCGACGAGAACGGCCGTGTCATTCCATCCAAGCCTCTCTACAAGGAGTACAACATGATCTTCGGTTTTATCGCCCAGTTCTGCTACGTCGGTGCTCAGGTCACTGTCGCCTCTTTCCTCATCAACTACGCCACCGAGAACGCTACCTACACCGCCGCTCAGGCTGCCAACCTTCTCTCGTATGCTTTGATCACCTTCACCGTCGCTCGTTTCGTCGCCACCGCTCTCGCCATGATCTTTGAGCCATCTTTCATCCTCTCCATCTTTGCCGTCCTCGCCATTGCTTTCAACGCCTACGTTATTGCCGGTCACGGTAAGGCTGCCGTCGGTGTCCTCATCGCTCTTTTCTTCTTCGAGGCCCCAATGTACCCAACCATCTTCACTCTCGGTACTTCCAACCTCGGCAAGAACTCCCGCCGTGGTGCCGGTATCTTGGTCATGGGTGTCTCCGGTGGTGCCGTCTTCCCACCAATCCAGGGTGCCATTGCCGACGCTGCCAACACCCGCATTTCCTACATCGTTCCACTTGTCGGATTCGTTGTTGTCCTCGCCTTCGCCATCTACTCCTGGATGCAGAGCGGCATGAGGATCATGCGTCCAAAGGTCGAATCTGCTGCTACCGTCTACGGTGGTACCGTTGTTGGCGGTGCTGTCATCGAGGAGAAGCTCTCCTTTGACAAGGACGGCGCTGTCGAGCGCACCGAGGAGGTCGCCGTCTCTGCTATCCGCCACTAGAAGCTATGCTTCCTTTGTACATAAAATGGGAGGATGTCATGCATTACAGCGGGGTTGGATTATAACGATAGATGTCTTTCATAGTACTTGATCTATACTCAAGATTTTACCACTTCAACCTTACCTCTGACTTCTTTCCTCTGATCGATTGCTTGAGTGGATTTCTTTGGTTTCAGTCGAGTTCATCCTCGAGTCATTGGTATCCGCATTTTGGTAGGTTCTTCGGAGATAACAATTCCTGAATTGCGGCGGCGACTTCCGACGCCAACTACGCAATTTGCGGCCCCGGCTGGACTTCCTATCATTCACTCTCGCTCTCACTCCACGCTCAACTTGCATCTCCGGATCATCGTCTTCTACAACTAATCACCGCCGAACAAAGATAGCCAATTAACATCGGGTGATGAGATTTCTCTTCACAAGTCGAGTGCCGTCACACACACAACAGTCAGACTGTCCACGCCGCAGTGTACTGTTCACAATGCACTGAACTCCAGCCATGCTTCCAGTCGCAACCATTCGCGCTCCGCTGCACTCGCCTTTTTCTTGTACGACACATATCTGTCGTGGTGCTTTATAGCGCTCAAGGTCTCCTCACAATGCTCAATGTACGAGCTCTCAATGGCCTGCTTACAGAAAACACCGATGCGAGATTATTTCCACGCTGGTTGTACGTCATACATCTCTTCCTACATGTATTCTACTTGATTCAGTTCTGAAAGAACATGATCGAGGACAAAACAGGACTGATACCGTCCAGCATTATGACGCCGAACGGCACTTTAATAGCACATAGCACACCTACCAACATCCGCTCTCTTCGCGACCAAATCGCATTAATCTCCATGACGTGGAAGGAGCAAATCGATCAGCGCCGCTCCCGTCAAGACAACGACACAAGTTTTCAAAATGATACACATCTCGAGACACTAACTCTGGAATTCGACCGTCGAACAGTCATCGTCCGCCATCTACAACCAAAACTCTTACTTGTACTAGAAGGCGGCGCACCACCCGGATACTCGGAAGTCAAAGTCACCGCCGAAGGAACGGGGGACTCGCGATATCCTTCTCTCGCCGACGGAATGAACGGACTCGTTAACGGCAACGGAAGTGCTTACGGCAGCCCGTCGCAGGCGTCGGGTTCGACAGCCGTGAGTATTGGCCGCCGAACGAAAGTACTGGATCTGCAGCGCCGGAAGATGGACGCCTTGGCCAAGGCTATCAAGGAGAATCTTGAGACGAGTGGGTTCGGAATGCCGGAGGAGGGCGGCGACAAGTTCTTCTGAGGTTCACTACATATAAAAGTTCCTCCTAATATATTCTGCTCAGAACCCTCTCATATCCTTCATCCCGCGATGGAAATTGGGAATCTCATCCTGCGACAATCTGTAGGAGAGGTCGTTAGCGACCATAACGTGAACCACGTTATGGTGGCTAACGAGCCTTGTTGGGCCAGGAATCCGCGCCAAGGTCAAATAAGCTGCCCAGTATCGCAATGTATGGACAGGGCCGACCTCTCGTTCACATGCAAGGATGGAACCCAGACTCTGATCGATGGGCTCTAATCGCATCAAACTCCGCCATGGTACAGGAAGCAGGAGAGAACACTGCGCTTCGAAGATTTGCACTCACTCTCCATGTTCCGTAAGAATACCACAATGTCCATCTTGTACCACTGCATTATCTTTCGAAGGACCTTCTACGCTATCCAGAAATCAATCAAAAGAGTTATTCCACAGCGGACGGGACGTCTCCCGGTTCTGCACTGATGGACTGACTACTAGAAAGCGGCAGCAAGTGCCCTTACATCGACATCAATTGGGTAGACAATTATACAAGAGATTCAGGCGACAATCATGAGATGAAGGTGGTCAACAAATTCGCCGACTGAACTGGTGTGTCATTTGTCAGACCGCTTGATGTCAAATGCCTGCTCGGTCCTGAAGGAATACCAGCAATCGATACACGAATTGAACAACAACTGACACACGTACGGTATCTGCGCGTTGAGAAGGATGGAAGTAAAAAATGCTTATTTTGGTATTATTGTCTCTATTTCGCGAATCAAAATCAAAGGAAATGCATCGCGTCGCGGCGTCGCTGCATTCACGTCGCATCATTCAGCTGCAAAAGAAAGCAATTCAGTACTGCACGGCCTGCCTCCAATCTTCTCCATCGTACAATCGCGTCCTGGGTGCAAAGAAATCTGTCGGATTAATAATGCTCGTTGTGATCGCTCGTCGTGTCGCGCCGCGCTTGGGCCGCTCGTTCAGTGCTCGCCTTGGCCTCTCAAACTCGGAGAGGGGTGGCCGCCTGAAACGTCCTTGTCGTGACTGCACAACTTCTCGTTCTTGATTGTCTGCTCTTGTACCATCTTTGCCGTGTCGACTACTGAATCGCTCCTCATTAGCATTCAGGCGTTCTCGTCAAGGCCGAGGTTCTCCTCCGCTGGAACGACGCGCAGAGTGTTGGTGTGGCCCATGCCGCCTCTCCATCCCTGGACGCAGACGACTGGGTCACCCTTGTGGAGGACACCAAGCTTGATGGCGTGGGTAATACCCCAGACAAGACGACGGTCGACGTCCTCTTGCCATGAAACGGCCTTGAAGTCTGGCTTCTCCTCTGGGTAGTGGAATGGCCAGACACCGCGGTAAAGGTGGGAGTACTACAAAATGGTTAGCGGCTGTTCTATCAAGTCTTGCAAGAAGGTACTCACTCTTGACGCGCGAGCGTTACGGGTAACCATGATGATTGGGCAGACTGGGCGGTACTTGGAGATCAAGCGCGCAGTGTTACCACTGGTGGTGAGAACGAGAATGGCACCAGCGTTCTGCTCAAGGGAAGCAGAGACAGCGGCGATACAGCAGGTCTCGGTGGTTGGGACTGGGCGAGGAGCAAGACTCCTGAGCTCATTGAACGCGTTGACGTATGGGATGGTAACTTCGGCCAACAAGCAGGTTTCGTGCATCATGGTGACGGCCTCCTTGGGGTAGTTACCCTTGGCAGTCTCACCTGAAAGCATGACACAGTCAGATCCGTCGAGAACGGCGTTTCCAACATCAGAGACCTCAGCACGAGTTGGGCGAGGGTTGTAAGTCATGGACTCGAGCATCTGAGTGGCGCAAATGACTGGCTTTCCGGCAAGGTTGCACTTGGAGATCATCATCTTTTGGGCAACAAAGACCTGAGCTGGTGGAATTTCGATACCCAAGTCACCACGGGCAACCATGACACCGTCAGTGGCCTTGAGAATGTCGTCAAAGTTGTTGACACCTTGCTGGTTTTCGACCTTGGCGATGATCTGGATGTTCTTGCCCTCCTCACCGAGCACCTTGCGAATGGCGTAAATATCGTCGGCGCTACGAATGAAAGAGGCAAAAACCATGTCGACACCGTTCTTGACACCAAACTTGAGGTCATTCTGGTCCTTCTCGGAGAGAGGAGGAAGATCGACGTCGGTCTTTGGGAGGTTGACACCCTTGCGGGAGGAGATCTTGCCGTTGTTGATGGCACGGCACTTGAGGGTCTTCTCGTCGGTGACCTCGAGGACCTCGAAAGCGAGGACACCATCGTCGACGTAGATAGTGCGACCCTTCTCAATGACCTTGGTAATGTTCTTGTAGTCGACGTACCTGGCGATGTCAGTGGATGTTCGCGCTTCTTTCTGCTCTTATACATACATGTTCTTGTCATCGCTGGCGGTCGCGTACTTGTCGTCAGTGGTGATGTTGATCTCAGAACCAGCGCTGATTGGGATATCGGCATCGCCGACGGTGTTACCAGTACGGATCTCCGGTCCCTTGGTGTCGAGCGCAATGGCAATTGGTCTACCTGGCATGTCCTTCTCTGCCTGACGAGCGTTGTCAATGACAGACTGGTGGTACTCGTATGAACCGTGGGAGAAGTTCATGCGGACGACGTTCAAGCCAGCCTTGCGCAGCATGTTGATCTTCTCTGGGGAGTTGGTCTTTGGGCCAATGGTGCAGATGATCGAGGTGCGGCGGAACTGCTTCTTTGGCACATACTCGGCGTTGAGTCCTGACATCCATTCAATTCTGGTCTGACCACTAGTGAGGTGGGCAGTAGCGTCGGCCATTGTGGTGTGGGTTGGAGTAGAGAGACGAAGGTATTGTAGTGAGGTGTGAAGGGTTGCTGAGCTTCTGAAATATTTATGTCAGCTGCAGCTCACCGCCAGATCATCGAGGTAATCATGCTCCAACTTACCAGCAATTGAGGTGTACTTTTGGAGAGTGAGAGAGTTTAGAGGACTTCTGAGTTGAGGTAGAAGACTGAAGAGTCAAGAGGGAGGTGAGGCAGCGAGAGGTCAAGGTCAAGGTATGGCTGGTGGTGGGGGAGTTTTGGGTGAGCTCCTGCCTATGCTAGCACACCGTGTGACAGTACATCGGCCCCCCGCGCTCAATGGAAAAATAAATCCAACCACCGCGTACAGTACGACCACGATAAGCAGGTTATTTACGCGTTCGGAATATTCTAAATACGGCATTTTATGATCTCGTACTACTGATGCTGTCGTAGACATGTTTAACACGCGTGTATTCACTAAATTGATGCGTGAGGACTACGGCGCATCTCGAGACTCAACGACATCTTTGTCCATCAACACGGAGATTTTTTGATCGGGATAAGAAGGTGCAGTGCAACGAGTGGAGCTTCTGCTTTATCCGCAATGCGAGCTAAGGGTAAATCGGACCGAACAGCGACTGCGCCGGAATGATGAAGGTGATGCCTGATGGACCCTGGCGGCTGCCTGACGCACGTTCTTCTTATGGAGCTTCTGTCCCTTCCGCATTTAGCGTCAGACGCGGAGGATGAACGGCTATCTCCGCCGAACTTCACTTCCGGGTTCCCGTGGATACCGCTGATGCCATTATCCAGGCACACGACCATCTACAGGCACATGTACTCGAAGAGACTGAAAGATCAATAGCCTGTCGCCTTAATCCGCTTCGCACTCTGATCTAAACCATTTGCGAGACAACATACAAAGCATCAATACCAACATGGTTGTCAGTAGGCTCAAGACTCCGACAACGGCTCCACACCACTAACACTCACACAGCTCGGTCGCCTAACTCACTACGCCTTTGATGCGGTTCTCCGTACGATACAGCAGCTCCTATCCAGTCGTCCTGTGTCACTAACAAGATGTAGTCTCCGCGTTTCTCGCAGGTGTAAAGCGCTCGACCGGTCTCACGTACGTCAAGGGTTCTAAGAGAAGGGGTGAAATGGAAGACAGCTAATCTGACATCAGACCTAGTATCAAGTCTGATTCTCTCACACAAAACGAGTCTGCCAAGTCATGGATCGCGACATATCTGGGCATCGGCGAGGTGGTCATGGACCAGAGCGTGGCTCTGATGAGCAGTAGCGGGTTCTTCGAAAGGCACAGGTAGATGGGATGATACCAAGACTCTCGATTCGATTTATGGTCACGGAGGCTACTCTGGCGGCGGCGTTATGGACTGGTCTGTATGCTCTTTACACTCAAATTACACGAGGTTCTCTTTGCTGGTCTCTCTCTACTCACTTCTCTGCTTCATCATGCTCCGGGGCCGTAGTGAAGTGAACTGCACTTTATCTTCACCATTGCAAGGCAGAAAATGGACATCTACGCGCCAAAAGAATAACAAACAGTGGGAATCGAACCCTGGACCAAGAGCAAAAAAGAATCTTGCGATTCCCGAGACTCACATGTCGCGGGTCCAGTGAGGCATGACGATTAGTCTTGGCCCATCCGGCGCCGGACACACTTATTGTTTTGTGGCGAGTCTTTACCACTACACTACAGGGCAGTGGTCTTTGCAGTACTCGAAGGGATCAGTCATTCAATATCAAGATATAGGTGTAATTGAGCGACTGCGGTGAGCCCCCTCTGCGGTGAAGATCCTTGAGAATTCGTTCAATGTTTGCAGCGTCATATTGTATCCCCCAACTGTGAGATCGTGATTATACCAGAGCTATAGAATTACATTTCAGAAGTGAAGAATTATCGAATATAGGCTTTAAGCAATAGCAATGCCAGCACTGCTTTCGTCGCCCATTCGTACTCGTACAACCACCCCAGACGTTGAGTCCTATCCACCAACCCTCATCAGCAACGAGCAATTACTCAACAACCCCTCGACCAATTCCTCAAAAGCGCTTTCGCGGCCGTTGAGCAACATGAGCGCCTGCTCCCTCAACCTGACCGCATCGACCTCAACTTCCAATTCGTGCTTCTTTTCTCCCCCGCCCTCAACAGTCACCTGGGTCAAATCGACCTGGTAGCCAAGATGCGAGTACGACAAGCGATTCTTATGCCTTGCAGGTTGTGGATCTTTATCCGCGCCAGGTGGCACCACGAGGTCCTGGACATCGATACCGCATTTCGTCATGTCGAATTCAATGTTCACCGACAGTCGCATGTCGTAGGGCGCGTTGTGCGCCGAGAGAATGTCGAGGTCTGCAAGACGGAGCTTGATGATGCGTGCCAGTACAGGGTGGGGCGCGTTTGGCGGTATACCGAGTTTTGGGTTCACGTCCTCCGATGTGCGGAGCTGGAAGTTGAAGGCGCGCTGTTGACGCTCTTCGTGGATCCGATGTGCGAAATCCGGAAGAGCAGAGTTGCCGGCTTGTGAGAGGGCAGCAAAGGAATCGCGTTCGTAGCGGTGCTGGTATTGCATGTGTGTACGACCGGGACCCATTGACTTTTGCGCCACGTCATTGAGGAACTGGTTCATTGTTTTGTGTTGTGGCTGTGAGGCAGTTAGTCTTTGTTACAGCCAGAAACCAGGATTGATTTGTTCACTCACCTCGCCCATGAAACTCTCAAAGGCCACCGACTGCGCTGAGAATCCCGGGTCAAGCACCATGGCGGTAGTGTTAGGGAACCTCAGACGATCTCTCGTACCACGATCTACAAGCGTTCCAAGCTTGGCTTCGATCTCAAATGCGCCCATTGGGATTTCAGCGGTCCCTATATGGGGTCGCCTCACGAGCTGGAAGAACAAAAAGTCAAGAACGGACCGCAGTACAGGGTCGATAGGCCTCGAATCGGTGATGGAGACCTCCCATGGTATACCGAGCAATCGACTAACCTTCGTTTTCTCTGTACCGTAAGGTTGATCACCGGAGGTAGGCGCAGATACAGCAGGCGGTCCGGGAGGATGACCATTCGTCTGAGGCTGAGGTGAAGATTTAGGAGCTTGATGCGGAGTGCGACTTTGAGGGTTCGACGCTAATTGTGGTTGAGTTTGTATTGTGTTCGAGCCAGCGGAACCCAGATTTGGGTATGCAGCGACCTGCTGTTCATATCTTGGGTTGGATTTGGCCAGTCTCGCCCAGAACGGAGGCTCAGGATACACTTTTCGCGCCTTTTTCGTCTCTGTTCTTGTCTCATCGGGCGACTCTTCTGCTCGTCTCTTCTTGGCCATGTCTTGGTTAAAGGGCTCTGGCTGCTGAGTCAAGGGTTGTTGTAGCGTGAGTGAAGTGGTGAATCCAGGAGCCGGCGGCTGTGAATATCTGTGAGTCGCCGGGCTTCCAACAACTGGATTCGAGAACGAAGTACCAGTAGATAATTGGTGAGTCAACAGTGGTGGTGGTGGTGGGTGAGAGTAGTTCGATTGAGGCTGCTCGATTGATGACGAGCGATGGGCGTCGAATGAGGGGCGGGAGGGCGCATCGTTGGGTCTTTCGTCGCTCAAAAGATGCTGAAGGCTCGGTGGACCACGACTTTGTGATACAGGGCTTGCTGCGACAGAGAGGGCGTGTTCCGTACCCATGCGGGATAAAGGAGGTGTTTGACTGTAAGCAGGTACGTGTACTCGGCTTCTATCAGAAGATAGCGGCCGCGCTTCAGCAAACGAGCTTCTTGCTGATGCAGAATAAGCCCCTTGGCTGTTTTGGCGTGACGGCGGAATATTGTAGACCCGCGTTTTAGGGCTGACACTAAGACTTCTTTCTCTATCCCCATTATTGTGGGTATAATCATTTGAGGGCCGCTTGTATGGATCCAATGGATGAGCATAGGTCGCTGGGGAGTCTGCAATGTGACCTATGGCAGCGTTCGATTGAGCAGGTGAGTGCGAGGCCCTCCCAGCTGGCATCGAAGCACCAGAAAAGGTCCGGTGATGCTGGCCATAGGGACTTAGGATATTATTAGGCGGACCGTGGCTTGGAATGCGATTGTAATGCGGCTGAGGAGGGCCTAGCGGAGGTTGCGGTACGCCCTGCGGAGTGGATGGCTGAGAACCATGATGAGAATGGTAGGACAAAGAGTGATGCGAATGTGATTGTGGAAGATGCGGGCTGTCTCTCGTAGCATGGGGCGACTGGCTATGGGTAGAGGTCGGTGTCCGAGAAGTCAGAGATATAGATGCAGAGTGAGGATACCCTGGGGGCTGAAATGCAGACGCCGGCGATGCCAGAGGTTGTTGATAAAATTGAGCCGGGTTCCGGCCGCCTGGTGTCACAACGGAGAACCTATCTTGATGCGCAGCTGAAGGGCTTTGGTACGTAGACGGAAATGGGTATTGCGCGTCGCTGGAGGGGTAGCCAGAAGGAGTCCTTTGCGGTGTATTCGTGATGATTGCGGTCCTAGTGTCTAAAGGTGGTGGAGCAGGCGGTTGTGCATAGTTGGGAGTCGGCCTGCTCGAGGATGCTCTGGGTTGCTGCATGGGTGCGGTATTATTATAAGTACCGCTTGAAGAGCGTTGCGGTGGTACAGATCTCTCTTGGTCGTTGGCCGAGCTTTGTGTGCCTCCTCCGCTCCCCGAGCTGGGATTCATCATGGCTCTGAGATCCATGTTTGAATAGCCTCAGACGAGGTGCGCCCGCAAAGTCCAGCTTCAGCGATAGCAACACGTCGTTCGGTTATGCACCCTCCCAAGCTCTTTCCTTCCCACTGACCCGTAACGCTTCCACCTACAACAGCCCGGAGGCTGGTTTTGTGCGGCGCTGGTAGTCAACTAGGGTAAGCAGAATGCGGTGGCCTGAGTCGGAATCGGGAGTACGTTGCGCATCAGAGAGGAGGCCCAAGGGACACGAAAGTGTGCGGAAGATGGGTCGCAGAGACGGTGCGCAGTCTCTGGTGTGCTTTATGTGCTCAACGAGGGAACCACGTCTGATCGATGGACTTATTACTTGTTATCTCGCGCAAACGCAGATTCAGAACAGACACGGATATAATGGTATTGAAGCTTGGCAGAGTCAGACACAGACACGCAAACGGTGCGACTTGGGTTGTCGCAATCTGCTATTTTGGGGTAGGTAGAGTCACTCGTGACATAACAGCAAACAAAATAACATCTTTGATGTTGTGAAATTCCATATAGGTATCGTATTGATGGATGTTCCCTGTCTGTTCGCAGATCAAGCCCGTCCTGGCGTGTTTGTCCTCACGCGACTGGCGACGATGATTTCTTCCCCGCTTGAGAGGGCAGCCGCAATTGGTTTGCGACGAGTGTGCCTGCCCGATCACACAGTACAGCCATTCACTCTTCAAATGAGCGTGTTTTTCTCGTCGTTGAAGCAACGTCCTGTTTGACAACTGTCAATACCTTCTTAAGCGTCTCTCGAGCTACCCGACGATCTTTCTATATCTTCATAAATTATTACTCCTTCTTTCATTTATCTTTGAAGAAGAGGAAAGTGGCACGTGCGCATTGCGGAGGTGACGCTGGACTTCACGACTTCCAATTCTTCGCCGAGCGCTTTCCTAATCGATATTCCATATCGCTTTTCAAAACATCTCATACGCTCTTCACTGTTAGACTTACGCTCGATTTCTTCTCTCTGTCGCCTGTTCATTTAATTCTCACTCACCGCACTCAATTCTAAATCACCAATCATGGCTGAAGTTATGTCACCGGAGCAGCCCGTTCCTCTCGATACTATTCCTGTCGATCGCGACGGCGATGTCGATTCTCCAACAGATGGCGCCGCTCAGGACGGAGACATTGTGACCGTCTTCCACGACCCTGACAACTTTACTGTCAAGCACCCGCTGGCCAACAAGTGGACTCTGTGGTTCACCAAGCCACCAAGCGGCAAGGTGAGAAACACGATCTTCTCTAAGAAATCATTGTCTGACGACCTCACAGCAAGACTGGAACGAGCTTCTCAAGGAGGTCATCACTTTCGACACTGTTGAAGAGTTCTGGGGTATCTATGTATGTACACATCCACTCAGCCTTGGGCGCACAAGCATGCTGACAACCACAGAACAACATCACTCCTGCTTCTGAGCTCGCACCAAAATCCGACTACCACCTCTTCAAGGCCGGCGTACGCCCAGAATGGGAAGACCCACAGAACAAGCACGGTGGTCGCTGGGCATACACTTTCAAGGAGCGCAAGGCCAATGACGAGATCTGGATGAACGTCCTCCTCGCTGCCATCGGCGAGCAGCTCGAGCAAGAAGGCGACAACGAGGTCATGGGTGTCGTCGTCAACACCCGCAAGGCTTTCTACCGTATCGGTCTCTGGACCCGCTCTTCTGGTAACAAATCCGCTCCTGGTAACAAGAGGAGTCCGGAGGAGACCAAGGATGTCTTGGAGAAGATCGGCGAGAGATTCAAGGACCTGTTGCAGCTCAACCCGAACGAGGTTGTCGAGTTCATGGGTCACTCCGACTCTGCCCACTCCGGTAGCTCGAGAGCCAAGGCCAAGTTCTCGGTCTAGAGCACTACTCGAGTCTGATTGCGTTCAATGGAAGGAAGATGAAGCACACGGTCATGAACATGTATTCACACAGCATGGCGTTACGGTCAACAAGTTACGGAATACGGATAGACGACAGACTGGCAGGCATCTCGGGAGGTTGAACAAGTGGCCCTCTTTCTAATCAAAAACGGTGGGAGATTGCCTGCACAGTACGTCAATCTTGGAGTTTATCAGCGATTCCACGGGCATTTTCAAGCGATTGCTGGATACCAGAGGACATTTTCGATCAGCGGTATCATATTTACACAGGCAATTCGATACGGGAAGGGAAGGCAAGAAATGGCTGGAGGATACCCATCAGAGTACAACGAAGATGATTAACTTTTCTTCGCGAAGGACAGAGATAAGAGGTTTACTTTTGTATGATAGAATCATATGAGCAATGAACAGTTTATCACCTTACACGTCTCACAGCTTGAACGGTCGTGACCATGAAAAGCGATGATAAGTTCATTAATGCCAACGCCGGATCTGTCTGGAATCAAACTCCAAGTCCCCCGTTTTCTATGCAATCCAGCGCCTCATATTACTCCCAAGCACCCGTTCACACAAAACGCCACCGTATGATGATCACCGACTGCCCGCCGAGAAACCACACTAGTCACTGCCTCTGCCCCGTCTCAGCCTCCTACCTCCAGCAGCACCACTAACGCCCAAATTCTCCCTGCCCTCACTGACACCAGCGACCGTCATGCGACTCCTAATCTTCGACGCCGGCTTACTTTCGCCTCCCAAGGCCAACGGCATACCCAAACCGGCATTGAGCTTCTTAGCAACATGCCCGGTCATGTCCTCGGAGCTTTCGCTCGGTGTTCCTACGACGCTTACGGGTGCGGAGACCGAGGCGACTGTATTGGGGTCTAGTTCGCGCAGACCCGACACTGTGGCCGATCGTACAAGTGGTGGTTGTGGGATCGAGGTAAGATTTGGTGCGAAGGGGATGGGTGCGAGATCGGTCGCGGAGACGTCGGTGTAAACGAGCCCTTTCGACGGCGACTTGTGAGGCGAGCGCTCTGGATTCGAGGAAGAACGCATGCGTTCGAGAAGGATCTCGTGGGCGTCGGTGCGAGGGAGAGTTGTCGGGTAGGTGTAGGTTGTCTTTGCTGGAGTCTGACCGGTAGGTGTGTACTCGATGAGTGAGGAGGTGCGTATTTCATTGCTGAGGTCGGCAAGAGTCGTACGGATTTCGCCGTCAGATGAGAGGCATGGGAAGGTCTGGCTAAGGGATGTTGTACAGTTGGCCATATCGGAGTCGAGACCTTGAACACGAGTGTACGAGGTCGACATGTGGGTGCCGATGTTCGAGTAGGACACCTGCACGTCACTGGAAAGCTGGGTCAGTGACTGAGTGTGGGCTGCGTGGTGTTGGTCGTTCTGAGCCTTGACTCGTGCTACGATCTCGTCCAGAGCCACCAACTGGGTGTCCATATGTGACATCTGAGCATCGACAATCTGAATGGTCTCGCGGTGCACGGCTTCGGTCGTCTGCTTGATGCGACCAGTGCTCTCGTTTGCAGCAGACCAGTCTCCCTTGATCTTGGTCTTTACGTTCTCACGAGACTTCATGCAAGACTCGATGAGAACCTGGTTGCGATTCGTCCAACCAGTCATGCCGGTCTCGTAGGCTTGTTGCGTATCACGATGATCATCCTCGGAGCTCTTGAGGCGCATGGCTGCTGTCGACAGATGCTCGGAAACTCTCTTATCCTGCGCTTCGGCAGATCCAGCAATGAGCGCGCTGATCTGCGAAAGTAGTTGCTGTCGCTCGACAGTCGACTTCTGATGTTCCTCGTCCATAGCTTGTTGGAGAGTAGTATACGATTCGTTGTTGGCTTGAACGAGGCCGGCGTTTGCTTCTGTAATCTGTTGACGGAGGCGATTGACCTCCATCTGCTGCTCGTTCATCTGCTTCACGACTTCGTCAAATATGCTTTTGAACTCCTTTCCCAAAGATGCGAATGAACCATGAAGCTACATCCGTCAGTATTCGTCTTACCGCGTTTGATTTTCGATCTTACCTGGGTATGGAAGGAATCCAGTTCCGAAGCGATGCCAGCAGAAATTCGTTGCGCAGCTGCAGAGAGATCATGGAGACCAGCACCGACCTTGTCCTTTACATCCTCTCTCAAATGTCTGATTTCACCGAGAACGTTGTTCATCTCATCGCGGGATTTGGTAGTCTGCACCTGGACCTCAGCCTCCGATTTCTGAAAAGCACTTGTTTTGGCCCGCAGGAGTTGCTGAGAATGTTGTAGTTCCTGAAGCTCGTCTGTTACGAACGATTGCATGCGAGCCGAGATCCCACTCAGCAGATCCTCTTGCTGTTGTTTCAGTGCCTCCATCCTTTGGTCCAGTACATCATTAGTATCGACGACTTTGGCTTTCTTGTTACTCCAGTGATCGCGATTTGCTATTTGCAGATCTGAACGCCGTCTGAGTTTCGAATGTAGACCATTAACATCGCGGGTGGTGTCGCCGAGAGTGGACAGAAGATCGCCTCCGACTGTGGCCAGCTGCTCTTCGGTGTGTTGGTGAGCCTTTCTGAGATAAGTCTCTTCTGTCAAGCTCTTTCTGGTATGAGCCAACACGATTTCAGTTTTCTCCAAGATACTCTTCGTTCCGTCAAGCATGATTCTGGTGGACTCGTTGTCCTTCTTCAGACTCCCGAAATTGTGGGTCAATGTAAACAGCTCCTCGACCTTGTTTCTAAGACTGGCTTCCATGATCTCAATCTTGTCCCTCTGCTCCTCACTAAGGATGCGCCTCGACTCGCTCTCGGTCGTGATCTCCTCGTAACTCTCTTGAGTAAGATACACGCCGTTTCGCTGTCTAGTCGCCATGAGTTCTCCTTTAAGCTTTTCGATCTCAGAGGTAAATTCTCTGAGCAATGTCTTCTTGGATGTCATTTGGTTCGCTTGAGGTCTGTTCTTGATGTTCTTCGCCCTGAAGGCGTAGTCGAGGGTTGAGATTGTCTCTTCGAGGTTGCTCTTTGCTGGAGACAAAGTCGCGACGATACAGGTCTTGGTCCTGCCTCCTAAAGAGTCTTGCAGAAGTCGGGTCAACTTCGATTCCCTGTAGGGAATATGCGAGCTCCGTTCTACCAGCGCGTTGATGACACGTCCGAGGGTGAGCAGGCTCTTGTTGATCAGTCCGGCTTCCGCGGCACGCTTGTTCTCAGCACCACTCCGTTGAATGTTTTCGCTACCAGCAAGATCGACCAAGTTCAGCTTTCCAACACTGATGAAATCCTCACCAGTTTCAGACGTCCGCTTCATGAAGATGGTGATGGTGAAAACTGTGTGACTTCGAGAACTGAGATCGTTGCATTTTGTCGCTGCAACTTGCCTCTTGTAGCTTCCGTTCCGGAGGAGCTCGAGACCCTTCGATGCTGACTTGATGTGTGCTTCTTCCATTCCCTGGACGAGTGTCGCGGTTTGTCCCTTTTGCTGTTGTCGTCGTAAATTTTCAGTTTCGAGTTCTCGTCTGTCGAAAGGAGGTCGCGCAGTTCTTCGTTGTACAGTTCAATGAAGGAGCATTTGACTGCCGTTTCACTGTCGTCATCTCCAATACGGTCGAACAGAGAACACAACACTCGAGGAATGATACCTGCCGCGTCGGGAAGCGGCCGTACGTCTGTGACATCTCCTGACATGGTGTATGTCTTTCCTGTTCCCGTCTGACCATAGGCGAAAATTGTGCAGTTGAAGCCGCCCATGACCTCGTCGAGTATAGGAGAGACGACTTCCTGGAAGACCATCTCTTGTGTTGCAGCGGGCGAGAAGACCTTGTCGAATTGGTAGGTCTTGTTACTCAGCGCGCTCGGTCCCATCGAGAGGTCGACTTTCTTGCCCTTGACACCGTCTGTAGAAACAACAACACCGCTGTTCTCCTTGACCTCGCGATCATTGCGTCCTCGACATCGGACTACAACGTTGATGTTGGTTTCCTCCTCTATCTCCTGTTCAAAGTCCCTCTCTTTTCGCTTGACGCCGCCATTAACGGATCTTGCTGGAGACTTTGCGGTGCTAGCCATGGAATCGGGAGTCTGGTTCCTCGCATGCAGAGTTGGCGTCGCTGTTTGCGCGCGTGATGGTGGAGGGCGCATTGTCGGTGGTCGCATACTGCTTTTCCTAGAAGCCAGCGAAGGCCTTGCCTGCGACGACATACTCTTTCCGTAAGATATGTTTTCAACGGAAGTACGTATGAAGTCAATAGACAATGTAATTCTTGAGACGAATCCGACGTGGCTTACTTAAGGTTTAATGTTGATTTCAATGTTTACGATCGTCATCTAGCGTCTAACTCCCTCCGGCATGTGGACCCTGCGTCGAGCCCACTCGTGCCTTCTCCAACCATGCCAAGCACGACCCCAATCGACGACACCAATACTGGCAAGGCAGCCACCACAATGAATCTCGGTTTGCATCTCAAGTCGTGGTATAAGATACTAACAGTTACCGTTAATCAGTGTTTGGAAGAAATCAATGATCAATGGCAAATTGAAGTCATCAACACCTGCCCTTCTGATGGGGACCCACGCACTTATCGACGGCTCCTAAGCGTTGAGGGGAATGACTTCGCTGCATGAGACAATCATGAGCACCTGACCACATACACTGTATCATCCCACCCTGTACTTTCTGGGTGCCTATTCAGCGAACACGATCTTTTTATCTGCAACTACGCTCTGATTTGCACTCGCTACTGCAAATATGGCGGCTCTCCCCCTTCGAGCCGGCCATTCTATTGGCGTTATCAGTAAGTACGAGAGTCCCATCACGATCTCCCTAGATGGCTGAGACTGTACAGCACTGGGTGCTGGTCTGCGGGATATCTTGACTGCGATCAAGGCCGATGCGAAAAGATACCCAAAGCTCGATATCGCCTTTTCGAATACAGACCCTCTGGCCGTGCCTGTGATAGTGAACTTACCCGAAAATGGGCTAAGGCTTCGATTCGACGCACCGGAACAGCGCTTGAGACTCATCGAGATAGTTGAGCTCGACAAGGACAGGTTCAACGTTAAGAACGAGTTACTGATCCTACCGAATGATGGACTGCCAGCTAGACCGGCGCTACACTACCGGCGTGTATACCAGCTATTCGGCGCTTCATATCCTGGAGAGTACATTAGCTCAGGGGATGGTTCCGGTCAAGGTCTTTATGTTGTATCATATCCCGGAATTGCACTATCATTTCCCCTCGCACAATCAATCTTCTCCCCTGACATCGACCATGCCAAAATGCTGTCTTCCTCGGCGTCGTCTGTGGCAGCTATTGCTATATTTGAGGGCAAATCCTGGCCAGAAGCTCGCAAGGATCTCTTTACACGGAGGTCAGCTTTTCCGCGTTCCCTTGGTACTGTGTTCCGACACAAAGAAGGTATGCCAGACGAGATCGAATTGGTAAGGGTACTGGAGGCTGGGCGGCTGGAGCTTGTGAGACGTAATGCATCGTCTGTAAAGATCACACTGCACGAGACTACTCCTCAAGATCTGATCACCGATCTGGGTCCTCCAGATGCAATATACAAGCGACCAACCGACATGACAGAGGCACCTCAAAGACCCAATCGTACCACGCGTCGACGATCATCAAATGCAGTGCCACGAGGATCCTACGGCTCAACCCCATCGAGCGTTTCTTCGACCAATACCGACACATATGATGCCGATTTCGAGGAAGACGACGCTATCGACGGTCCTGATGTCATAAGAGCCGAGGATCAATACTATTGCTACTACAACCATGGTTTCGATGTGCTGTTGAGTTCTACGACCACATCAACTCCAGCCGCTAGCAACGCTTCATCTTCGAAGAGCAGAGTCGTCAGGATTGTCCTTCATGGCAACGTCCCTGGTTCATACCCGTTCAACAGACATAGGAGATGTCAGTGGATTGTCGAATACGTCAAGACACAACACCAGCCTGTGACCTCGGAATCAAAGTTCAAGGACGTCCACGGTCGTCTGCTGACCGCCTTCAAGGGTGTGTGGCCTGAGAAGGAGATGAAGGAGGGCATGGTGCTTGTCAGAGATTGGAACGGAGATAGCCCAAGCGGCTCGGCAGTTCTCATTGGTGAAGAGAGTGATGAGGAAGAGGAGGAGCCGTTTGACAGGAACAAGGAGCAGTGGTTGAAGAATACTCGGCTATACAAGTTTCCCGGACTCATGATGGAGGTCATGCACAATGGTGCAATCAGCGCTTTGACAGTTTACTAAGGACCTGATGCCCTGGTACTTGCTTTGCTATCGCTATAGTTCCTACCCGAATGCGATTACAATCTGATGTAACGAATTCTTGATCAAGATACCAGACACGTCGGCTAAGTATCACTTTTATTGACATTCGTTGACATAGACCTGGACTGCGGAGCCCACGACACCTCCGGCGGAAGAGACATGAAACCCATCACCAACCCCAGAAAAAGCACAGACTCGAAAAAGTCAGGTCCTCACCTCCATCATCGCGAACATATCTAGAGTATAGCGCATCTTGTCATTCGATAGCCGTGGTGTCTTCCTTGGAGTCTTCGGTGCAAGTCTTTCTATTCGGCATGTGTTTTTTCGCGTGATACCCCAAAATGTTTCGCCAGACGCGCTACCTGCGATACGCTGCTTCTCCTTCAAAAACCTGGGCCGACACTCTCCACCTTCCAAAGACCAAATTTCCTGCTCGTCCAGCGACCGAGGATCTTCTGAAATACCGAAAGCGATGCGCTGATGACCTTTATGGTTGGCAAAAGGAGAATCGGCCGGCTAAGGATGAGGACGGCAACGACAACACATTTGTCCTTCACGATGGACCGCCTTACGCGAACGGCGACGTGCACGTGGGTCACGCGTTGAACAAAATTCTTAAAGACTTGATTGTGCGGACGAACCTGAGCAGTGGAAAGAGAGTGGAATACACGCCAGGCTGGGACTGTCATGGATTGCCGATCGAACTCAAAGCGCTGCAGTCGCAGCCTGCACAAGAGCGGAGCAAATTACCAAATGGCGACCCGGATTCGACGAAAGAGTTGGCGGGCGCAAAGACCAGCGTCCACATGCAACCACTGAAGATCAGAGATGCTGCGCGAAAGTTGGCGGCGAAAACTGTTGAGGATCAAAAGGCAAGCTTTCGGGCTTGGGGTGTCATGGGTGATTGGGACTCGCCATACCTCACAATGAACAAGGACTTCGAGATACGCCAGCTGAAGGTCTTTAGGGACATGGTCGCAAAAGGCTTGATCTATCGTCAGAATAAGCCCGTACATTGGTCGCCTTCATCCCGGACTGCATTAGCCGAAGCGGAGCTGGAGTATGACGACAACCACAAAGTCACTGCTGCGTTTGTCAAGTTTCCCTTGACGAAGCTCCCTGCTGTTCTAGAGGGTAACGAGGCTGTGAAGAAGGATGCAATAAGCGCGCTAATCTGGACTACTACACCCTGGACTCTGCCTGCTAACAAGGCTATTGGCATACACCCGGACATTGAATACTGCTTGGTCGAATTCGAGAATAGTGAAGCATCGACGGATTTGACAGGGCAAATGCTGGTCGCAAAAGAACGGATGCAACCTTTACTGGCTCATCTGCCTGAGGGAAGCAGCACGCGAATCGTTGTTGCATCGATACCTGGACGTGCTCTGTCAGACGGTTGCGAGTATATCAACATCATATCTGGAGAGCAAGGTCGAATTATCAGTGCAGACTTTGTAACTTCGACATCCGGTACGGGTTTGGTACATATGGCGCCCGGTCACGGCATGGAAGATTACAGCGTCCTCACCAGACTTGGAATTGGGCCAGCTTTCGCTCCTGTAGACGATGAAGGCAAGTTCACGGCGGACGCTTTGCCTAAGAATCCTACGTATCTTGAAGGACTTTATGTGGAAAGTAAAGGAGCTAAAGCTGTTCTGGACATGTTGAGAAATCCTACCGCCAAGCCACTGTTGGCTTCTCTGAAATCCAATGCTTCACTCGTCCTTGCAGCTCACGATTTCAAACACAAGAATCCAATCGACTGGAGAACGAAACAACCGATCATTACCAGAGCTACAGATCAGTGGTTCGCCAATGTTGGGAGTATACAAGAAGCTGCTCTGCAGTCTCTGAACGACGTCCAATTCGTACCCGAGAGCGGCAAGACAAGGTTGGAAAGTTTTGTCAAAGGTCGGTCTCAATGGTGCATATCTCGACAGAGATCTTGGGGTGTCCCAATACCCGCCTTGTTCCGAAAGGACACTGGCGAAGCCGTCATGACCGCGGATAGCATCAATCATATCATCAGCGTATTAGAGGAAAGAGGCTCGAATGCGTGGTGGTCAGATGCCCAGGATGATCCGGCGTGGATAGCACCTAGCCTTGGTGGTACTGATTTTATCCGTGGTAAAGACACTATGGACGTCTGGTTCGATAGCGGGAGCTCTTGGACATCTCTTACGCCAAGACCTGGAAATGCTCCTGCGGATGTCTACGTGGAAGGCTCAGACCAGCATCGTGGTTGGTTCCAGTCCTCCTTGCTTACGCACGTTGCTGGCAACGATGCAAACAACCCAAAAGCTCCATTCAAGACTCTGATCACCCACGGCTTCACTCTTGACCACGAAGGTCGCAAAATGAGCAAGTCTCTAGGAAATGTTGTCACGCCAATGGAAATTCTTAGCGGATCACTGATACCTACTGCCAAGGGCAAAGGCAGGTCAGCCGCTCCACCTAGTTCGAGAGCTAGCAAAGACATCCTTGGCCCAGACGTACTTCGTCTCTGGGTTGCTAGCAGTGACTATTCCAAGGATGTGGTCATTGGTCAGCAATCTCTCCAGGCTGTTCACAGAGATCTGCAAAAATACCGGGTGACATTCAGGTGGCTACTTGGTGTCCTCAATGATTATCCAGTTGCTGGACCACAAAGTGAATTCATGAACCGATTAGCATTCGCAGACGAGATGGTTCTCAGCCAGTTGGGCAAAGCTGCCGCAATAGTGCATGAGTCCAACAAGAACTACGAGTTTTACAAGTCTGTCGCTGCCATCAATCGCTTCATCAACGCAGATCTATCAGCATTCTATTTCGAAGTTGTCAAAGATCGCATGTACGCTGGGCAACTCGAGAATCGTCTCCACACTCAAACCGTCCTCTACATTATCATGTCGGAGCTGCTTCACATGTTGACACCCATTTGTCCGCACTTGGTCGAAGAGGTCTGGGCTCACGTACCAGATGAGCAGAAGAATGAAATGGTTCATCACCCTTTGCAGAGAATTTGGGATTCGCCGTGGACAGCAGCATTCGAAACATCCGCCGAGGAGGAACTTGAACAACACATCAAGACTTACACCGAGGTCAGCAGAGCAGTGAAGGTGGCTCAAGAAGAAGCCCGCAAACGTGGCCGCTTAGGATCATCTCTCGCCTGCGAAGTCGAGATCCTATTGCCAAATGATGTCGCTCCACATGTGGTTGGGCTGTTACGAAGTCTCGAGGACGAGGACGAGCTCTCGGAGCTTCTTGTTGTCAGCAACGCGGAGGTCCTTCCTCTCGATCCAGAGCTTCGCAAAGAATACGAAGAAACGGAATTGGAAGACGAAGAATTAAGAGAGGCGTTGCTCGAGAAACACGAGTGGCGCAAGACCGTCCCTTGGAATGTGGAAGCCGGGTTCGATTGTGGTACTCCTGAACAACCCGCAAAGGGTAAGGTAGTAGTCCTGCCACCATACGGACTGAAATGTGAGCGCTGCTGGCAGTTCACTGCACCTCGTGTCGAAGAGGCCCAACTATGTTACAGATGCCAGGACGTCTTGAATGTGGACGAAGAGACATTCCAGCAAGACCCGGACCAAAAGGGAAAGCATGATGATGACGAAGATGGCGGCTTTGCTGACGAGCTTGCCAGTGGCCTGAGCAAAAGCAGTTGGAAGAGCTTGTTCGGCTGGAAATGATGATCATGTACGATATAAATGTAATCTAAGCTCATCTGACGCACAGCATACGTCGTGTTGTGGTTCACATCACCAGCTCTCCTCGTGGTAATTCATATCAGAGCCCTTTCTCGATTTCAAGCACCTCACTAATTCCTTGACTGATCTTCTTCTTCGCAGCCTCATCCAGCGGCTCATACGGCTGTCTCGGCCACATCTTTTGCTCGGCACCCTCGATACCAGCCTGGGCCGCAGAGTAAAGACTCGCAGCATACTTGACCGCCGCGATACCCGCCTTGCACGGGTTCTCGGCCAATGCAGCGACCTGATGCAGTCTCAATGCTTCTCCCCTGTCGCCCTGCTCCCACAACTCATAGATCTTGGCCAGCGTCTTGGGAGCCACATTGCCAAACGCAGCGATACAGCCAGCACTACCAACCGCCATGCCACCAAGCAAGAAATCAGACTGCCCACCAAACACAGCGAACCTGCTCAACGGAAACGTCGCGGCCAGTCTTGTGATCTTGCCCACGCTCGCACACGTCAGCTTGACACCAACAATATTCTCATGCTTCCTCGCCAGCTTCGTCATTAGCTCCGAATCCATATCGACACCATTGCACACGCCCGGGAAGTTGTAAATGACAATCGGCAGCGGCGACGCCTCGGCCACGTCGTCAAAGAAGCGCTCGATGACTTTGTTCGTCGTCTGCTTCCCGAAATATGCTGGCGGGAGAACAAGCACGTAGTTGGCTCTGGCGGCGTGCGCGTCGCTGATGTATTCGAGGACTTGCTTGGTGCTGTGGCCACCGACTCCGGCCATGAGTGGGTAGTCTGCCGGAACAGAGGAGCGGGCGGCCACGAGAAGTTGAGCGCGCTCTTCGCGGGTTAGGAGGAAGGTCTCGGCGTTTGTGCCCAGGATCACGAGGCCGGTCAGGCCAGTCTGTGAGAGGTAGCTGTAGTACTTTTTCTGTGAAGGAATGTCGAGGGTGTCGGTTTCGTGGTTGAAGAGTGTCACTGCAGGCGCCCAGACACCGGGAGTGGGTGCCTTGAATCTTTGGGAAGTTTCGCTGTCGTTCATGGTCGGTTTTGCTATAGGCAGATAAATCGAAGAGTAAGAGGTATGATGCAAATCAATCGCTGATCTCACTTGCTCTCTTCCATGAAGTTAACTTACAACAAACACTACGTACACATTCGCACTCGCGGCGTGTTGGAGCATAAATTGGAGAAGGTGGGTGGTCATGCTGGGGGGAGTGAGGGGTCCCCTCATATGTCGATCCTTACCCAACGAGGAAGGTGCTCTATAGCCTAAAATAAATATCTCCAACCTCACCTTCTCCGTCCAGAGATCATCTTCGTGTCAACCTAATTTCATTCCAGTTCAATACTCGAATGTTGCTCTCAAAAGAGAAAGTGTGTAATCATGTTGCGCGTTTCCAGGGAAAGTACAACCATCAGCGCTCTTGCCATCGTACAACATTGTTTACGAGGCCCCGTAAGTCTCGTCCTTCCGCTCCCTTCTCTCCTTCCTCGGTGCATCATATCTCTCTCACATCTCTATGCCGCCCAATCGATTCACCCATAATTCATTTGCCTTTGACGGGCTATGATATGCCTGACCGAAACGGCATCCATTCTTCAATCATTGCTCAAACTCAATTCATCACTTCCTTCAGCTACGAAAACGTCGAAACTCATCAACGATGGAGAACGGCTTTGACCGCAGATCCCATGAGGAGAATGTTAGGGTCGTAAAACGATATCGTGAACAACGGCGTTCTTTGGAAAGCATGCTCCCGGAATCGAGAAGGTCCTCAATTTCCACAACTCTTCTAGCTCCTGACAGAAGCCGTCGCAGCTCCGATTCAAACTTGTCTCTAGCAAGCGGAGTTTCTGCGCCATCGACACGAGACAGCACGCATAATCTGGGTCCGCCAACAACGCGAGCCCAAAGACGATCTTTTCGGTACACAAATGGGCACTTGTCTCTAGCAAGCAGGGGTGATTACGCACCAAACAGACGACAATTTCGGACCAGCTCGATGGAGACGCCGCCTCTCCCTTCTGGCAAGCCTGCTCCTCTGCTTGTACCGACAGGGCAGAACCCTTCCACCTCCGATCAGACGACGCGGACCAGTACTGACAGACCTGCTTCTATACGCTCTGTACGGACAGGGCAGAACCCTTCCACGACCGATCAGACGACGAGGACCAGTACTGACAGACCTGCTTCTATACGCTCCGTACGACCAGGCCGGGAACATATCATTCCACCCCAGACAACAAGGTCTGATTCCGTCGATCCTGCTTCTATACGGACCGTAAGGTCAAGCCAGACCTCTTCCATGAGCTCTGTACGGCCAGACCGGGGGCCTGCCACTCCACCCCAGACAACGAGGTCTGATTCCGTCAAATCTGCTTCTATACAGACCGTACGGTCAGGACGAAGCATAAGGTCAGGCCATACAGCTTCCACCTTCCTGGACTTTTTACCTCCTTCAGCTCCGCTCAATACGGAAGTGTCAGCGACTCGTGCGAATCGCCTCTCCAGCATTTTCTCCAGACCGAGGGACAGATTTAATTTGTCTACTCCGGTGATGAAAGAGTACGGATTATACGTTGGCCCTGAGAAACAGGAAATGTACATAACCAACGTTACGTACGATGCCAACACGATATATACCTCTGTCCTCGGCTGGAACAACTCGGACCGCCATCGAACCTCGAAGTAGGGCATCGAGCTACACTTGCGCGGTGAACGAGGCCCTCTTGTTGGTGCGGTTACGATTGGCAAGGATCAGTTCACGATCAACGATCCAAGCACCAAATTTGCAGAATGGATTCCCATACGACGATAGTATCCCAGTCGCGATCTCAAAGAAGAGCGTGACTTGTGCTATGGGTTCGGCATCCAGCCAGGACCCTGGCTGGTCGACACACCAGACGGGTCACCGCCGACTACACGATACCGGGCGACGGGCGAGCAATTCTCATTTCTGAACGGTTCATGGACAAGTGAAGCTGTTGTGCCTGTCGTCTGGGGACAACAACTCTTTTTCTTTCCGGGCAAAAAGACACTGATATGGAAGTGGGTACCACTCTTGAAAAAACACGATTTCGCCCTCGTCTGTTCTGGACTAGACAACGAGATCTTTGCGACATTCCATGGTGTCCAGAACGGCCAGATCAAATTTCGACACCAACTCACCGAGGAACAAGAAAAAGCGATTCTACTTGTGCTGTGTTGCATATTGGATTATTCACGAAGATTCCCTGAGATCGAACGCCAGATACAGCTACTGGATACAAAGATCGTAAAACGAGAACAAAGGGACAGAGAAGAGAGGGAGGAAGATATAGTGCTGGCAAGGCTAGAGCGAAAAATCAAAGAGCACGAAGCCAGGAAGAGGGCACGGGACCCAGGAGCTGATTCGGGACTGATCTATGAACCTAACTGATCTATGAACCTACAATCTTTTGATGGATGCGACAAAACTCCTAAGGTGAAGTAAAAGAACCTAGGATAGTCTCAATATTCATAACGGAGCGCCAGCTGCGGTCAGGAAATCGAAATCTGCTCCCTCTTCCGCCTGATTCACGTGCTGTTCATACAGTGCCCTGTATCCTCTTTTCCTTGCTCTGCTTGGCTCCCCGTCTGCCGGTGTCATGTCTTTGTTCCTTTTCGCCTCCGCCTTCCGTGTCTGTATCCTCCGTTGTATTTCTGCGTCCTCGACTTCGAGCCTCAGTACCCTCTTCTCCACATCACAAACCACCACATCGCCATCCTCCACAACACCGAAGACAGAGTCTACGACAGCGCTCTCCGGTGAAATGTGCAGTACGATCGTCCCTCCTGCAGTCCCTGACATCCTCCCATCAGACAATCTAAGCATATCTTTGACTCCCTTCTGCCCCAACTTCCTTGGAATCGGGATAACGCCCGCTTCAGGCATGCCCGGATTGCCGATCGGACCAATACTCTTCAACACCAACACCGAGTCCTCAGTGACAGGAAGATCCGGATCGTCGATTCTCGCCGCCATATCAGCAGTGTTCTTGAACACAAACGCCGGGCCACGGTGAGAAAGCAGTGAGCGGTTCTTAGAAGCAGAAGCTTTCAGAACCGCGCCGTTCGGAGCTAGGTTACCGTGAAGCACGACGAGAGAAGAGGACGGGTAGAGCGGATCTGACAAGGGACGCATGACTTGGGTTGAGAAAGGGAAGGTGCGGAAGGGCGTCCGGTCTAAGAGTTCGCCTAGCGTCCCGCCTGTCAATACTGGCGCGGAGAGGTGCAGCAATGGTTTCAGCGTATGCAACAGAGCGAGCATACCGCCCGCATTGTGAAAGTCGGTCATGTAGTTCTCGCCGCTGGGCTTGAGGTCGACGAGCAGCGGCGTGGTGCGGCCGATCTCGTCGAACGTGGACAGAGTGATCGAGCCTGCCACGGCCGGGTGTCGGTTGATGATCGCCATGAGGTGCACGATTGCGTTCGTGGAGCCGCCGATGGCTTGCAGCACGATGATGACATTGAGGAAGGACTCGCGGGTCAGCACGTCTTGCGGACAGCGTTTTGATAGAGCTACAGACACGGCATTGGCGCCTGTTTCCTCTGCGATTCGCAGTCGAGTCGAGGACACGGCGGCGGCTGAGGCGCCTCTGAGCGGCATCATGCCCAGCGCTGCGGTGATGCAGGCCATCGTGCTCGCTGTGCCCATGACACCGCACGTTCCAGACGTTGGGGCGAGTTCCTCGTTGACACCCGATATCTCCTCAATATCGATCTCACCGGCTCTGTAGGCCGCCCAGTTGTTGCGACAGTCTGTGCAAGCGCCGAGTCGTCGACCTCCGTACGACCCTGGCATCATCGGGCCGGTCACGAGAGGCAAGACGGGCTTGTTGGCCGAAATACCGCCCATCAGCTGCGCCGGAACAGTCTTGTCGCAGCCACCGATCATGATGCAAGCGTCGAATGGCTGGGCGCGGATCATCTCCTCGGTATCCATACTCATGAGGTTACGCAGGTACATACTCGTCGGCGAGGCGAAGGACTCGTGTAAGCTGATGGTCGGAAACTCGATGGGTAGACCACCGTGGAGCATGACGCCTCGTTTGGCGGCTTCGATGAGTTGCGGTACGTTCGCATGACAGGGGTTGAAGCCGGAGAAGGTGTTGATTATGCCTATGACGGGTTTCGATAGGGCGTCGTCGCCGTAGCCGGCCGCCTTGATGAACGCTTTTCGCAGGAAGAGAGAGAAGTGGGCATCCCCATATGAGGTCAGTCCTTGTCGTAGTCCACGGCTGGTCTGAAGAGGTGTGGAGAGGTCGTAGTCCGCTCGGGCATCGTATTCCGTTTCTTCGGCCATAACGCTAAGCGGACTTGGTCAGTTTCGATTCGACCCAAGTAACTTTGTGTCTCAGCTAACTGATTCATGATGCTCTTCGACTCGAGCAATTTCGTCTGGCTTGGAAATGTCACTGAAAGTCAACGAAATTATGTTTGTTGTTTCGGAAGATGTGATCTCCAGCCATGAGCCATTTGTTCAATCGTGATCAAGATGGTCTTGCCTTGCGGCTAATTTACGTGTTAGGTCCAAACAAGAATTGGAGGCCTCTTGGAGCACGTCGTGATATTACCCCACCTTTCCCCAATAATATAGCAATGTTGGAGAATATGCGGAGAAGGGGTAAGATGGTTATGTTGCTGCTCAATATAGGCAGCCTGCCACGATCTGGGTGAACAACAGAATGAAGGAGAGTCAGTAAAAGAGTGTCTTGTATTTGTAACGGATAACGCAGCATTCGCAAAAGCCAAAAAAGCATTACCAACTATTCTTTCTACAGTTGCATTCTAGACCATTCCACATACTAATGCCTCAATTCGATAAAGTTCACAGCTGCCATTGTCGGCGAGCTCCTTGCTTCTTCGACTTAGTGCTTTACTCTCGTCCGTAACCCTGCTAAGTGTTTCTCGTACCCTTGGTCGATCCTCGGAAATGGGAGGCCCTTTCCATGGCTTGGTTCCGGTCGAGAGTTGACGAGGAAGCCGAAGCTAAATGATTGCTCGTGACTAGCGAAGGCTGACGCAGTATAACTGCGCCTCGTTGCATGATGAGCCACATCAAAAGATGCGTGTATTCTCTGGGGGGAGAGAAGAAAGAGTGCTGAAAGTGCCTCGAAGACACCTCCTCAATGCATTTATGTCGGCATCCACAATCGTCGACCGCCACGTTGACCACCTCTCCCTGAATTCGGACGAGTGAAGGAGTTGGGATCAATCGGTCCGCTGTTCTCTTGCTTGTTGGGTGTTCCTCGTCCACCAAAGCCGCCTCTTGATACATTTCTTGACGCGCCGCCGCGACCACCGCCACGAGGAGTACCACGAGTGGGGTTGCTGACATTCCTTGAGAACTGATTTGGGTCGAGTACCTTGCCGCCCGGAGAGTTGGCAGCTAGCATGGCAGCCGGAGCCTTGGGTGGCCTTTTCAAGACTATCTCATCCTCATCGCTGTCTTCCTGACCGTTCGCGGAGACGGAATCGGAGACTTCCACTGGTTTGATGTTGACAAGGTTTGGCGATCCAGCAACACTTGGGGTTTGCTTTACGGCCTGAGCTGGGTTGGCATTACCGCTTGCAGGTCGTACGTGATTAGCAGCCTCTTTTTTCTGCACGATTTGACGGTTGCGAGTTTCCTGACCCTCGCGGGCGATGGCGTACCGAATATCAGCTAGACTCTTACTTCTGATTCCAAACTTTTGAGCCAATTTTCGCTTTCTCGAATCATCGCAGAGAAATATGAATGATTCAAGGGCCGCTGCTGGGTCAATCTCCTGGTGGATGCGCCACAAAATGTAGTTGAAAAGAGGGCGGAGGCCGACAGGTATACCAGTAGTGTCGTTGTCAGCAGTATCACCGTTCACTTTATCGTGTTGGCCGGGCTTGGTTTGGGTTTCGTTCAAAGGAGAAGCAAGGGTCGTGTTTTTCTTGAGTGGACTGGTAGGTGGTGACAAAGGACTGCCAGATCTCATGCTCTCATCCGATGGTAGGGAGACTTGGCTCGCAAAAGACTCGTTTGAGCTGAAAGATTGTCGCGGCTGCGACTCGTCGTCGATGTGTAATTTGGATTCGGTCTGCTCGAGCAAGTCATCACTGAAAGCGCTTTCGTCATGAGCGTCCGTTTCCGAGAAGAGGGTTTTTGGCAGGGCGAATTTCTGAACCTGGCTCCAGTCCTCGAACTTCTCGAAACCTCCCTGAAGTGTGACCAACTGAGGAGAGCTGCTCGTGGCATCATCGAGCCAGGAAAGAGCCTCTTCGGCGTCACTCGCGATCCGACCCTTGACGTCCTTGATGCGGGATGTTTGGTTTAGTGCTACTCGAGAATCAGTCGCTGTGAGTCGACGGACCATGGAATCACAGATGATATCCAAAGGGATGTACACACTGTACAGAGGCACAAATATGCGGATTTGTCCTGCTGCGATCCATTTTGGTATGCCATCTCTGGTGCTTTTCTTTGCTCCTTGCACAAGCGCCGTGTCGTCCACGATGCAGTTGAATACTTTTCTTGGCACGGGCTCCATGTTTTCTTGTGCACGAGGCATCGTCTTCGCGCGGGAATGAGGACGCGGCTGACTTGTACGCATTGTTGGCGTCGATGGTGTAGGATGGTACAGGCGCTGATTCTGCGTAGACTACATAAATTAGCCCAGAACTACAAGGATGCTGCAGAGTATGCAAGCACAGAGTGGGCAGATTTTATAGAAATGCATGCTGAAAATTCACATCATGGTACTTGAGGGTATATGACCGCAAGTCCCTCAAGTCATGTGGAGCGCGCGGTGATTTTGACACGGCTGTGAAGTAATACCTGAGGTGTGAAGTTGCGGGTGGGATCCATGATGTTCCAATCGTTGTTTGTCTTCCTTTCAAGACATGCGAACCAAAACTAACGCCTAAGCATCTTGTTCCCTCTCTTACTTCATCGCGCGACTGTCAGACTCGGATATGCATTGAAGATTGGTCGAACAGGTAAGACGAGTGATTGCCGACCGACATGTGTAGGTGTTGTTGTTGTGATCGCACGTGAGAGTTATACACGGCGAAAAAGTGACCACGAAGTCGTCCTAGCCGGCAGGTGTCGAAGCCGACTATGTCAACAATATAAGGTGAAGATGGACGATCCCTCGGACATGAGATGCACGAGGAATGACGACGGTTTGGCATGGTGTGACGCCAAGACTCTTTAATTGCCATGGAGTCTGGATGCAGTTGCACGAGCTGATTTAAGCAGCAGCAGACCACATATCTTAATCTTGCATTGCCACGTCTTCTGAGATGCCATCTACAATACTTATATCGGGAGCTGCATCCGGTCTTGGACTGGCCTTTCTCAATGCATATGCCTCGGATGAGTCGAATACAATCATAGCCATCGACAAAGATCCGCTTCCTCAAGGTCTAAATACCAAAGCGACAATCCACGAACATTTAGTCGACGTTACGTCGGAAGTTTCTATACAACAACTCTCAAAAGCGCTATCAGATGTTCCAATCAGCCTCGTCGTTCATAGCGTTGGTATCCGCGGTCTGGTCCGAGAGGTCGAAGATGCACATCCTGATGATGTCGCTGCCTGTGAGACAATGTCGGTGATGAACCTGCAGACTCTCATGAATACCTTCCAAATCAACGCCGCCGGTACATTCTTGTTGCTGAGAGGGTTGCTACCAAATCTCATGCTTTCCGCTGATCCCAAGGTTGTCGTCATGTCAAGCCGGATGGGTAGTGTAGGCCATAATACAACTGGCAGCGCCTATGCCTATCGAGCATCAAAGGCTGCTCTGAATGCCATGGTACGGAGTATGAGCGTGGACGTTCCTGATGTGAGCTTCATTCTCTGTCATCCTGGTCGTGTAGAAACGAACTTGGTGCGTTGTCGAGAAGAAGGAGCAATCTCGGCGGAGGAGAGCGTGGAGGGTCTGCTACCACTGATTGCACAGTGGGGGAAGAAGGATAGCGGACATCTGTATGATCGTTTCGGAGATCCTATCGTGTGGTGACCGGTATGGTAGATAGACATTGAAATCGTTGCTGCTCATGAGGGCTCCTCAACTGCATTGTCCTCCATCGGGCTGTGGGCATCAAGAGCGGCTTGCAGACGTGCGAGACCATCTTTGTAACCGCTGATAATATGCTCCATCTGTAAGACTGCATCTTGTGCCTGTTCGTGGCTGGCACTCAAGCTCGAAGTTAGCGGCTGTTGACCTTGACCGGTGATCTTCAGCATCATGCCCTGAGTCGCATTTTCCGGCGAGGCTTCGTTCCAAGAAGGCGCCTGAGATACCGCAGCTTCCAGTACGTGCCATGAGGAATTCAGACAATGCGCACGCTGGATCGTCTTACCATCGGCGTCTACATCGAGAAGAATCACTCGGTGATCAGGATCTGGATGGTCGTGGCCTTGCGACGATTCAATGATTGACAAAGTCACGGCATCGGGATCACCGTCGGCAAAAATGTACTGAATGTGTGGATGGTAATGCTCGCCAGTCTGTGTGTCCTCGACCAGGGTGAAAAATGGCTTGAAGTCAACAGGTGCCACAAGATCATTGCCTGCAGGCTCAAGGTAGTCGTGAATATGGCGGTCTAGGAAGATGTCAGAGACGATCTCATTTCGATTACATACATGTACTGACCTTCTACGATCGCACTGCCGATCCCGTGATCGGAACCGTCATGACTATCGTTCTCTTCTGATATACGAGACGACATGCCTTTTCAGAAGACGTGATCAGCAGTGTCGAGGGGAGGATTAGAATATACTTACGGGCCCAAGGTTCCCCACCAGCTGCAACGGCAATCCCAGCCGAGCACGACAGACTTCATGTTGCCAACTGCCTGGCGCCAGCTCCTCCCGTGCATTTTAATCTACATTGCATGTAAGCGCCCGGCAGCGGCAGCGGCCTTGTCAAAGACTACAGTGACTAAATAGATGAGCGTTGCCCATATCTACGTGTCCCATCGGTTTTTACCATGTAGGTCGTCCATCTGTTTTTTCTCGCTCCTCACCTCTTTGATCCCGCGATAGCTACCAAAAATGGCTACCCACCGAGAAACCTTGGAAGAAGGATGCTTCGGCATAACTTTCGAGCGGAAATACTACGAACGTTCCGGTACGTTCATCAAGCGTTGTCTACGTCCCAAAGAGTTCCGCACTGGCTATCATGGTCTCTATGTTCCTCGACTACGCAACGAGAGACTTAAGAACGAAGCCGCATCATTACGATACGTCAAGGAACACACCGATATCCCGGTGCCCGTTGTCTATTGTGATTTCGAAGATGACGAAGCATATTATCTGATCACAGAATATATTCCCGGTATCAACATGGCGGATCTCGAAGACGAACAGAAGGAAACTGTCAAAGCAGAGGTTCAGCGGCACCTCAGAACTCTTAGGACTCTGAAGTCCAGTAGACTTGGGGGCCCAAACGGAATCGTAATTCCTCCATATCGCGTACACGATCTCACCAAGCAAGACGTATGGACGCTCCGCGAATCCGACACGGAGGAATATGTGTTCTGTCATAACGATCTTTCTCAACACAATATTCTTGTCGATCCTGCCACTTTGAAGATCACTGGTATCATAGATTGGGAATACGCCGGCTTTTGGCCTCAATCCTTCGAGCGGCATTTCTTCGAGCGTAAAGGACCATCGGCAGCTTTAGACGGCGAGTCGGATGATTCTCAAGAGCTGTTAGACTTTCTCAAAAGTCAAGAACAGGTCCGATGACTTGCCAGAATGTGCTTGATGCAGTACTGATCAATCCTCGGGAAGATTCGTAGTGGTAATCCATAGCGATCCAGGCGTCGAAAAGTGTGGCTGCGTAGTCTTTGTTTTGACCAAAAGGCCAAAGCAGACACGGTTCGTTTCAGGTCCCAGCGGCGATAGGTCGTGCTGGCGTGGGAGGATTTTCATTCTCTGCTCCTTTGATTTTGAAAACTATCACAATGGTGAATATAACCCCGACTGGTTTGGAGGGCGACTCCCTACCTTGACGACACATCGGGCATTTGCCTTGACTTGCTTCCTGGCTGATCCATGTGTCTAGACAATGCTATCAACGTTAGCGGGGAGTAATGTTTCTTTGATCGTCAACTACCCACCATGTGAAAAGAATGTCCGCAAGCACCCATGACTATAACACATCAATTTAATGTTTGATGGGAAATATCTAGCACATACTTATTGGACAATCGTCTCCCGGAAATTTGCATTTCGGACATGTGCCGTCGAACTGTACACGACATATACCGCAAAGATCATCGTCGGGCATGTCCCATCGCCACGCGGCGACAGCATGGTATGAAGTGATCTTGACCTTCATATCGCTATCAATCGAAGGAAGATGGTCGCAGTCGTTCCAGATGTTTACGAGGTGAAGTGTGTTTGCGGATCAATAGAGCAACTGCAAGCGACGTTCCCCACTCGCGTCACGCGTCGGGCAAGGGTCGGCCACGGCACGTCATGTGCGACTGCCTTCTCCAATCAATTATCAAGATCACCACGGAATGCCTTTCTTGTACAGAAATCGGCGACACATCGCGCGGCGCACAGATAAGGTAGGCATGGAGATAAGGCGATAGAGCACATCTACATGTAGCCTTGCTGTCCTTTTCGTCCTGAATATAACTCAAACTTGGTAGGCATCTCTTCTTAAGCTCCGAACCTGACCCACAGAACCCCAGATATTGGTATACAACCACATGAACCCAAATTGCAATATGGCCTCGATATTCTTCTCACGTACACGACTCCTCTGTCAGTCATATATACCTTGTCAATCAGCAAATATGGCATCGAAGAGAGCTTACACCCTAACCTCCTTCCTTGTCAAGCCCGCCGAGCTCAATGCCGCTCTCAAGCACAACCCCACATCCAGCCTTGCGACATCACCCAGAATCATTCCGCTGAACGCATCATGGTTCCTGCCAAACGATCCTGAGAAGCGGAACGGATACGCAGTCTTCAAGAAATCACACATTCCTTCTTCACGCTTCTTCGACCTTGACGCAGTATGCGACCGCTCCTCACCATACCCGCACATGCTACCAGATGCACCGACGTTCTCACGCGCAATGCAGACGCTCGGTATCAGACGCGACGACAGTATTGTTGTGTACGACACCGCGGAGCTAGGTATCTTCAGCGCGCCGCGCGTGGCATGGACGTTGCGTGTCTTCGGTCACTCTGGAGTGCACATCCTCAACAACTACAAGTTGTGGGTGGAAGAGGGCTTCCCGGTCGAGGAGGGCGAGCAAGAGAAGTTTGAGCCAAGCGATTACGAGGCGACTGAGCTGGATGCGCAGAAGGTGGTAGCTTTCGAGGAGATGAAGGAGATTGCAAAAGACCACAACAAAGAGGGTAACGAGGGCGTGCAAGTGTTGGATGCGCGATCGAAGGGTAGATGGGCGGGTACAGACCCGGAACCAAGACCTGGCTTGAGCAGTGGACATATGCCTGGATCACTGAGTGTGCCTGTGCCAGAGCTGTTAGATCCAAAGACGAAAGCGTTTCTGCCGGCCGAGGAACTGAGGAAGATTTTTGAGAGCAAGGGTCTTGATCCGAGCAAGCCTATCATAAGCAGCTGCGGAACTGGTGTTACGGCGGCGGTGATTGATGCAGCGCTCACAGAAGCGGGGATCGGAGCCGATAGCACGAGGAGGCTCTATGATGGAAGCTGGACTGAATGGGCGCAACGAGTCCAGGCTTCGGACAATTTGATCATCAAGAGCACGTGAATGAGCAATACCTTCCTGCTCCAGTCAAGTCACGGTCATCCGGTCCAGCAAGTGTATGAAATGAGGTGGCATCTACTTAATCGAGCTCAAGGTAGCTGAAGAAGCATTCCAAAAGCACAGCCAGTCGCACAAAAGTACCCAGGGTAAGCCATCAGTAGGCTATGAGATTCCTTCCACAAACGTGAGTATTAAATTCTATGTACCCTGGGTAAGCTATTGTTAGGCTATAAAGATTCCTTCCACAAGGTAAGTATCAGATTCTGAGTACCCTAGGTAAGCCATCAGTAGGCTATAACGCGACCAGGACCATCTAAAACACAATCTTTTTTTCGGACCACATGCCGTCCCAACCGCACTCATGCTCGTAGTTGCTCCATTGGGAGTCCTCCACATCCGAAACCACCGTGGGAGATGACAGTCGAGAGGCTGAGTGAATACAGGCGCATGGATGTCCGCCGCCGACCTGGTAGTGCTCTCGCTGACGATCACGAATGTGCTCAATGACCAATCGAAGGAACGTGGGGAATTGATCGTACTCGGGTCGTGGGTCGATGTCTTGGTGGCGCTGCTTCGGATCCCAGTGAGACGCGAACATTTCTACCGCCAATGCAAGTAATTTGTCGTCTTCGGGGAGTCTGTCGATCAGTACTCGGACACGCTCGACGGTGAATAGATCCCGAACGTCGATCCTCTCATCTTCCACATCTTGAACATAACCGACGAAGCTCTTTGCAACAAAATGACGCAGGCCAGCGACATCATATTTGTCTGCGAAGACCCAAAGTTGCACGCATTGATCGACGTTCGGAATACAGGTAGTATCGTCGTCCCATCCGATTTTGATCCTGCTAAATTTCCACCTCAACTCCGCTCGTAAGCTAACGGCATACGACCTCTCTTCCTCTTGTAAGCTAACAGCATAGGTATATAGCCATTCGACAAACCATTCCAATATGTCTGATCCAAAATCGTTGATAGGCTCAACGACGCCACTACTTTCTGCAAAGCCCGAGTTGAGCGCAGCGTCATAGTAGCGTGAGAAGTGACACAACAGAGCGTCGTGAACCTCAAAGACGTAGTTTGTAGACGTCCTCAGCTTGATGATGCGCTTTGAGGATTTGATCAGACCGGCGACCGTAACCGTCCTGATCATGTCCATGTTGCGATTTCCTGGGGGTACGTGTAATCTCCTGGTATGACGTCGTAGAACTGTTTTCTACTCGACGGAGTACAAGCTGACTTCAAGAGCTGTCTGGTCGGGGTTGTAGTTCACGAGACGCTCAAGTCTTGCAGGATGTAGCTCTAAAGACCAGCAACAGAGACGGTTCTTTTTGAATGGAGCAGAAACTCCCTCATGATCGAGTGACTCACGGTTGAGCTTCTTTTACTTGATTTACATTACCCATGCCTGACACCGAAGTCTGTTTCGGCGACATCAAGATGCATATTGGCGACAGGATCTTCTTACACTCAGTCGCATAAGTGCACCGACAACTGACGCGAAACTCGATGTTGTCAGGTTCGGAGCAGACGACGAGTGATGAGACGTTGCCGAAGAAGCAGCACCAAAGACGCACGGACCACATATCCCTAGCTTCCGCGTACCTCATACCTATTGTTGGGTTGCGGTGTTTGTTGCACCGCCTCGACTTCTTCACCACAACCGTCATGTTCTATTTACGCCGCAAAAATCACTCAATGGTCATGGAAAAGTTCTCAGCATGGCCACAACCCTGACCGTGGTCAAAGATCGCGCGCCTAGCTTGGCCGACGTGTCTATGGCCGTCGTTGTGGCCGTGACCGTATTCTTCCCATTTGGGCGCCTTGTTTCTCAACAGATACTGTATCAACTGGGCTATGCAGACCGTGGCAGCCTCGACAATGCTCACGTGCCGTCTTTTGTCAACCGCGCAACAAAATCTTCGTTTTCTAGATCCATCTGTGGCAGGCTCTGTTCCTCGATCCACGCACGTCAGCTCGGCGTGTCAATGATGCGGGCCCTGACATAAAATTCCCGCCCTGCATGGTACGATTTGCAGGTCCGCATGATCATCTGCATGGAGCCGCTTTGTGCATGTTTGACTTTTTGAGATCTTCCAACAACCACGAACACCTGTTCTCCTTTCGCATTTTTCTGGCGGTCGACCAGACGGAACAGGCAGAAATAATGCCAAGGCAGTTTCCAGGCGGCCACTGTGGCCGAGTCGTAAATCAGTCAGGTGGTGACTGTGACCCGGGCGAAGTCGATTGACTCATGCCTGCTTGCCTGAGTCCTTCCTGAGGGTATGATGCAGTGCCTCTTTCCTAGGCATCCATTTGTAGGTCTGCTCATGGTAATCTATAAAGGCTGAGGTCTTCTCTCTTGGTGTCAATTCTTTTCATTATCATCAATCAGTAAACTTATCATCGTACCATCTTCTCATATCCAATCGAACCCACGTAAGAAATACTACTACCTTCGACCCCGGGACTCATTCCACCTCACAACCCACCGCCGCTCCGTCAATCACCGTCTCAACAGCACCAATGCCTTCCTCCGGCTCACCATACTACACCAAGTCCTCATCATCTTCCTCCTCCACTACTTACTCGTCCTCCCACGGCTCATCTTCTAAGAAGAGCACCTCAAGCATGAAGCCACCAGTCGTCATCCACCACGGGTCCGGCACCACCTCCGGCGGCTCATCGACCAAGAACAACGGCGGCTACTATTTCAAGAGCTCGTCATCGTCCAGGCCCAACGGGGGCTACTACTAATAAGTGACCCTCGGACATGGGCAGCGGTCTTGGCTTCGGTCGCAACTCGACCATTGGCGCCGCTGTCCATCTCGTCTTCACTCACTCTGTCACCAATCGGTATCACTACCCTGCCATCGGTATTGACAATGCTCTGATCATCCAATCGAGTACTACGCAGTCAAAACTTGGCACCGGAGCCCCTACCACCTCAGCTTCCAGCACTTCCTAGTCAGTTCACGGTAACGCCACTACGATCACCTTGATCACCTTACCCATCACCGCCGACTGGCTTGGTTCCCCATACACCCTGCTCCTCGATATTAGGACTGCACCGACAACCAGACGTTGCTTCATGCCTGTCACCACACGTGAGCTCTCTGCGTTTGGATGGACCCTAAGGGGCACATCGAAGTGATCACCAATACCGGCCGTCTTCAATAACTCGACCCTCACCAACTCGGAATGCATACTCGCGACCTCTGCTGCTCCAACCATGTCAGCAGTCATTCGGACTGACGGCTTTACGCTTTACTTTGTAACATTATTTTTGTCTTGGCATATGTCGTTTGCGTGTTTGACTCAGAGTTTTGAAATTTGAGGTCACGCAGAAGATCTACATCGGGTGTTCTTGAGAGATATGCCTGAGCAATTAACTATTCTTGGATATTGTTTGTTGGAAAATCCATCGCTCATTCATTGAATTTGACATGCTAGATACCACTTACTCATTTTCATCTTGATTGCACGCCCAAAATTAAATTGCTCTCTAATGGCATCGCCCATGAAGTCAGATCATACATTGCTCAAATCTAGGGGTTTGTCCTCTGCACTCTTTTCGAACCGTCAGAGTCAAGTCCTCACATGGTTCTTCGTCATTCTGTAGAAACCTTCTGAATCTGTTCCTTGCCCGATTCCTCCTTCAAAATCTTGACTTGCTTCTTCATCTCCTTCCATAGGGGCAGGTCGTCCAGCTCCTCGTCACCATCGTGTTTGTCGCCGTCATGCTCGTCAACTTTGCTGTCACCGTCGCTACGTTCAGCGCTGTCCGCATCTTCCTCAAGCTCGCTCATCAAATCACTCAATTGCTTCCTGCTTTCGTACATGGGACCTTCCACTCTCCACTTCGCTGAGCGATCAAGGCTGCCTTCCCACTTTCTGTCGAAGTATTTTTCGTGGACGTATTTCATGGAGCCATCTGCCATAACATGGTACAGACGCTCACAGCTTGGCTGACGAGTAATCCTTGCCGCTTGCAGCGCGCTCATTGTCACCTCTCGCAGATAGTACTCCTCCTTATCTTCGGGATACTTTGCTGGTAGAGACCTGTCATAGCGTTGTAAAAGTTTACACAGCTGAGCCCATTTTTGCTTTTGGCTTTCATTTCGGGCTTTCCGTCGGAAATTCCTTACTTCATCCGGCTTGACTCCAGGTGTATAGCTCAGGTGATAACACTCGGAGGGATTCGTATCGCTCACCATAATGTTAAAGTTGACCTCTGGGCAGCCTTGGTGTTGGATGACCATGGCCAATTGAGATCTTGTAAGATGCATCGACCAGCGCAACCGTTGACGGATTCGCTGAAGCGGACATGGCATCTCGTTGTCTGTCAAGTGCCCACGCATCACGTTTGCCCATCCATCAAACTGCTGAAGCATTGACAACAATGACACTTGGTGCTCACGTGCAGTTGTGAATGGTGAGACGATGTCAAACTTGGGCCCTTGTGGTGTCTGGTTTGCCCTAAGATCGGTCTTCGAAGCGTGTTGTGCAATAGTTCTGCTGCGGGAACCGTCGTCAGTATATCCTAGTTGGTCAACCAACGAATCCTTCCGCCCCGCGATTGCCAGTAGACTAGCCACGAACGCCTCTTGGATGTACGCAAAGCTGAACCCATCAGTGATACCAGCAATGGCGTCACACAGCTTATCGGGAAATTCGATATCCTTGTTGTCCTTCAGCTTTCGTTGCCAGAAAGCGGCGTACTGTTTCCTTTGCTCCCTATCAGGATCCGGGAATAGATACTTTCTGTCGAATCTGCTTGGACGCTTGGAGATTCCAGGGTCGAGTTGGTCGAGATGGTTGGTCGAGCCGACCATGAAGATGCCGTCGTTAGACTTGAGACCATCGACTTCGTTGAAGAAGTAGCTGCGGACGTTTGGCGTGATGATGGTGTCTAGGTCTTCGAAAATCAAGTAGCATGGAGCATACCGACGGGCCTGGCTGAAGATTCTGCTTAACGCTCCTTCTGGTCCTTCATAGCTTGCCAGTGTTCTCACATAGAGAGTGGGAATGGGGTCCTTCCGCTCGTAAAGTGCATGCATCATGGCTTTGATGGAAATTGTTTTGCCGTTACCCGGTGGACCATAATAGATGACTCCACGCTTCCAAGGAACCTTCAGTGATTGATATGTGTCCCGATTATTAAAGAAATTGTCCACGTCGGCGATAATGGCCTGTTTCTGCTCCTTTGGCAGAATGACACTTGACCAGTCAGCGGACATGACGCTTTCGTAGAGCTCGGCAGATTTCTGCCAGAACCCCCGGTCAAAGACAAAAACCTCCTTGTGGAGTGCACTGGTCCAACGACCGGCGTCAATGAGGAGCTGGTTCGTAGCGTCGACACTTGAGCTGAGGACATACTGATTGACGATTTGGGGATAGGACTCGCTTCCGTCTCTACCATTGACGATGAAGATGATGAATTCGCGGTTTTTGTACTCTAGCAGGAACTTTCCAAACTTGACGGCGTCAGCGAGGCCATCCTGATGCCCGTCGATGCGCCTTGCAGATGGCATGTAAGTCCTCCAGATAAGTCTCTCTTTCTCGTCATCGATGGGCGAGGTTGCAGCATTGCCATCAGCAGCGAAGTTGAGAAGTTGGCATGTTGTTTGAGGTACGACTGTCAAGTGAAGCTGAGGGTATTGGCGACGGAGAGCCTCCACAATGATGATATCAGTGTTGATTCTCGGCGCAGAGGCATTTTCGAAGAAGGTCCTGCTTGCCTCGTTGGCGAAGCTGGGAATAGGGTCGAATTTGTTGGTTCCGCCCGTCATTTTGGTGTATCGAGTGATGAACGAACTGGTGAAAAGGAAGGGAGGAAATGAGGTTTGAAATGACACTGGTCGGAGTTATATGCTCATGACACTGATGAGTGAGGGGTAGCTGCGCGTACGAAGTGAGACCTGCGTTACCTCTAATATTGCTGCATGCGTTGGGAGGAGTTGAGACGCACGAGGGAGTATGAAGAGAATTGATCTTGAGATAGCAAGAGAGACCTACCTCCGTGACGTAAAGGCATAAAGGTGAAGCTGTTGGGCGCTTGCCTCGTGATAGACACCAACTCAGCGCCCAGCTTGCGGCTCCGCTGAAGGCAGCAGCTTCCCCTCGCGCAAGTGCGCAGGATCCGGCGCATTCCACGGGAGTAGTAGCAATCCATACATGGCCATTTTGTAAGGGAGCCGACTCACGTCGTCCATTGGATACATGTTTGGAAGAAGTTGAACATTCGCACTTTGTGATGACGAAAGGGTCAAGAGATTTGGCGAATTTTTCTCGTATGGTCTGGCGGGACGTGGGACCGTGAAATCAGACCATGTTTTGACCCACCCACCTGACTACGGTTCGTATCTAAACGACGACTGCGGTGAAGCTGATCGTACCACAACTAGATGTATCAGGACACATGTTCGCAAACAGAGATCGCTTGGTATGTTTATGTAGGTCTTCTATTTTCTTTTTTTCCAGATTCTCTAGTTCCACGTCACAACAACGCCATGAATCTACAAAATAAAACTGCTATTGTGACTGGTGGCTGCGGTGGCCTGGGTGCAGCCATTTCGCACGCACTGCTCGGAGCCGGCGCCAACGTGGTAGCCATCGACATCAACAAAGATCTAATCTCGGCATTCACGACAGAGGCCGAAAGAACGTATAGCGGCAAAGTTCTGGCCCAGGAATGCGATATCACAAACGAGGCAGCCTTGGACGCCTCATTCAAGGCTGCGGAAGACAAGTTCGGCCAGGTCGAACTTGTTGTGAACAATGCGGGTATCATGGATCGCTTTGAGCCGGTCGGCGAGCTCAGCATGGAGCTATGGAACAAGATCATCGCTGTAAACTTGACGGCACCGTTTGCGGTATCAAAACTTGCGGTGAACCACTTCCTGGAAAAGGGCATGCAAGGTTGTATTGTCAATGTCGGATCTGCTTCTTCCGAAGTAGGATTCGCTGCTGGTGAGTGCACATGGTTCGATGGATTGTAAAGAGCATATACTTAGACCGCCCAGGCGCCGCGTACACAGCTTCGAAGCATGGCTTGATTGGACTTACCAAGAACACCGCAGCGTTCTACGCCTCGAAGGGAATCCGTTGTAATGCTATCATGCCAGGTGCGATGGAGACCAATATCAGTGTCGCTCTTCAACAGGGTTACTCGCAAGAAGGGATCCAGATGATGCGGACCAAGATGGCAACGTCAAAGGGAATGACTAAGCTGCAGGACGCCGCGTCGATCGTGGTGTTCCTGTGTTCTGATGCTGCAGTAGCTCTGTCTGGTGCTTGCTTGCCTGTCGACAAAGGTTGGACTGCTCACTAAGCTCAGTAGAGTTTATGTCGATAAATCTACTGTTCAAAGAGATAGACATGACAGACTCCAGAGAGTGTCATCTTCAGGACAGATACATCGGACTTTGTGACGATATAGACGACCGCAGCAGCGTTCCAAGACAACAAAAGCTTACTCATGAATCAATGCCGTTGGTAACTAAATTGCCCTTGCATGCATATGCATGCTCCCACGAACGACTCGATCGACAGGGCGGGTCCGAAGTAGGAACGTAAGCTGACGCAGGGCCAGCAATCGATGAGGCTATTTCGATAGCCGGGTAGAGTTCGAGCAGCACCGATAACACGAACGCGTTCGCGCAGAGACATGTAGCAGCAGATGACCAGTCTCATGTCCAATCGGCGACCGTCAGTAAATGTATGCAGCCTTGATCGCGGTCTGCAGTTGCTGCCTGGTATAGGCTTTGGGTCACTGGCTGCGAACGCTCATGGGCTAAATTTCATCGTTGCCAGCGTCGACCAAGAATTCTAGCAACGGAGCGTGATCGATCTTGAGCATGGTTTGATATGCAGTTTCAAAACGTTCACGAAGTCGATGCGAAGGTGGCTTGCTTCTGGATTGATTTTTGTACAGTACAATAGTACAATATTAGATTGAGAATAGATAGCCGAGCTCGGTGGATCGGTAGCAGCCAGGGTCTGCCTGATCGGAGGCGGTTAGCGGCACGAGCTCCGCTCCGCCGAGTGGGTGTAGCAGAAGCCTGCCGCGCTTATTGATTGCGCCTCTGGAAGCTCTACAATATCAGCAGGCGCAAATGTTCGTGATTCAGCGAAGTGGTAGCCACCCAAGTAGTGCTGAGTAACCGTCGCCGCAAATGCACGACTGATGAGCAGGTAGACTTGCCGGTTCCGTGTGGACTGGAACCGTCAACAATCTGGTTCAAGAAAACATCTGAGCAGTGCACCACCACCAAGCAGGAACGGTCGGCAGGAATGATGGATACAGTTGGAGACAGCAGAATGGCACCGATGGCGGCAACATGTATCCCGAAGAGCGGGAATGGAGCCGTGACACTGGGGTCCCCACGTACTAGTCGATCTGGATCAACAGTATTTGGAGATCTCCGCGCCGCTGAGTTGTGGTTGGAGGAGAAATTGTGGAACGGTGGTTGATCTGCTTTGTCAGTCGTCTACTTTCTTCTCAAATCATGATCCCAAGGAGGGTTCAATGCATGACGCTGAGTGGATGAGATGAACAACGGTCAAAAGAAAGTTTGGACCAGTCTTGGTTGCGGCTCGGCGGTTTGGGTCAGTGGATATGAGTGACAGCTAGGAGTATAACGACCATGGCAAGCCATAACGGTCTGCGTCCAGGCTGGCGTGACGAATAGCCTTCCAGTTGTATCCGGTCTTGACTGTTCTGTGTCATGGTGCGCGCGCGATTGGTTACTTTTGTCGAGATGTGGTCGCGAGGTATTCGTGAACGAGTTCGGCAGCCGACACGTGAGATTCGCATATGATCGGGACTCTGCAGGAGAGATACGCGACCAAAATCGCGAACGTAGTACATGCTAATGGTATCGTTGTCGATCAATTTAGCCGATAAAGGCCGCAGTCACTGCTAAACTGGTCGCGGGGGGTTTCTCTGTATGCGGAGAAGCGGCTCATAGGATTGCAGCACCATCGATGGGTGCGAAGTTGATACGGGCGCGTTGCGAACGAGCAGAGAGCACAATACTCATCAATATCTTGTGCAAAGCTCGCAAGGGGTCTGGGACGTGACGAGAAGGTTCGTGGTTCTCCAGAGATCGTCGTCAGCAACTGAGATGCGGAACTCTGTCTCACAACACGGGCCTCGGTCGCATTCGTCATGGGATTCAGAAAGGAAGGAGCTCTCGAGTCTAGTCTGGGAGGAAGGATCACATGCCGCCTATGGAACGTCTTGCCCTGGCCTTGGATGAACTCATGCACTTTGATTGAGATTGCGCTCGACAATAGTCAACGGTGCAATTATTCTACGATGACACTCAAAGCAAGACTGAAGTTCCTCACCAGTAGTAGAATCAACAGTCGAGAGCTTAGAATAGGCTTCGACGAACGGTGTGATTGCAATGGCTTTACCAAGTCTTTTCAAGCAATTAGCGGGCATTACAAACTTCCACCTGTCGTTTACATTAGTCGTCGACATTAATACAACCACAACGACAATTGAAGTCAAGGAAATACGAAAGTCTTTGTTGGTGAGTAATATTGTTGAAAGTGATCCTTTGTGATGGTATACTCTCCCGCGTGTTTGTTGCTCACTATCCCTGTCGAATATTGGTTGTGGTGTTTTGTCGTGGTGTGATGTTGTTGCTCGGGCCTCCGGACGACCGGTAGAATAGCACAATTTATTCTTAGTTTTATCAACAAATTTCGTCTTGCAGGCACTCCATTACTGCGCCGCAAGGTAGCATGTCGCGTCTCGTAGTTTGATATTTTTTGATGCAACAGACATGCCTCGCTCGTGGATGTGATTTGTGCCGTCGATGGAAGAGAGCGCCCCGGTTCTGCGATGATCATCATTTTGTCTCATTATTGCTTGACTTGACTCGTCTGTGTGGAAAAACTGCCGGCCGTGGTGACCCGCTCCACGTTATCCATGTGCGTCTTGTGACCACTGCACACGACTTGGACTCTGTATCACCATTCGGTCCATTCCGATCATCATCCTACGGCAAGCGTGTCTTCCGAACACGTCAAGTCTTGTCTTGTCAAAATCGCGCCATCGCTAGAGTGTTGCCAGCCCCTTTGCCCTCGCAGCTGATTAATGTACCGGAGACGATGGACCTCAAATAGGCGTGTTGACCATTGACGATCATGCCGAGTAGCTACAGTAGCAGCAAACAGAACAGGCCGAGAGCTGCACAAATATTGTGGACCTGCTGGAACTCGCCGATTCTCATTCACCCAAACGAAGCTCGAGTCTGGCGCTAACTCCCAAGTCCGATCCATTTGATCCATACCGGGCATTGAAGCTACTGATCCCCGTCACCGGATGGGCTTGGCTTTAGTCAAAGTGTCTGGAGTAACCGTCTTAGCCTGTACTCTACGACACTCTACCGCACTCTACGACACTCTACTGGTAACCATCCGATGCGTCCCCCACACCGTTTGAGAGTCTTTGACGCATCCTGCCCCGTACCCGACTAGTCAACCTACCCTAACTCTGGTGCTCTCGAGGCACGTACCATGTATCGCTCGCCTGTCTCCATCTCTCCATCGTCTCGCTCGTCTCGCTCTCAGACCTTCCGTGTCCCTCAGTCCGGCCGTTAGGTCCGTGTCAAATCACAAATACAAACCATAAACTCAACCTCAGCGGCCCTTGATCTACGCGCTCCTTTCGTCGTATGCATCTCCGTCTTTCCGTCCGTCCTTGAGTCCTACCCACCTCTATTTAATTCACCCACATTCCTCTGTTTCTTTCCCCGTTTCTTCCTCTCCGCACCCCACAGACATCACAACAACAAGCCGTCCACCACCCGTCCCCCCCTACACCACCTTTCAACATGTCTTCCAACAACCAACAGAACGCGATCAACGCGAATGGTATCGAGAAGGACTACCAGATGGACGGCGTCAATGGCCACGACCATGCCACCGCCGGCCACCCGGTCAAGCAGAGAAAGCCATACGACTACGGTGGAAACCCTCTTGCCCACATCAACACTGGCGAGTCTGTCCGTCTTCCTGCCTTTGGTGGTGAATTCCAGCCAGGTCTCTACAAGCCAATCGCCGACCGCAAGTTCGCCAACCCAGCTCCTCTCGGTCTCTCCGCTTTCGCCTTGACCACCTTTGTCCTTTCCCTCATCAACTTGGGAACCAAGGGTCTCGCCGCTCCATCCATTGTTATCGGTGCCGCTTTCGCCTACGGTGGTCTTGTTCAGCTTCTCGCCGGTATGTGGGAGATGGCTGTTGGCAACACTTTCGGTGCCACTGCTCTTACTTCCTACGGTGGTTTCTGGATCGGTACTGCCATTATCTTGACCCCAGGTGGATTTGAGATTATTGAGACTCTCGGCGGTGGTACCTCTGCTGCTTTCCAGAACTCTTTCGGTTTCTACCTTATCGTAAGTTCAATCGTACATCCACAAATCTGTGCGCTTTGCTAATTTCTCCCCAGGGATGGTTCATCTTCACTTTCCTCCTCCTCCTCTGCACTCTCCGCTCTACTGTCGCCTTCTTCTTCCTCTTCCTTACCCTGGACTTGGCCTTCTTGATGCTCGGTATCGGATACCTCCACGGCGAGAACACCGCCTGCATCAGAGCCGGTGGTGCTTTCGGTATCCTCGCTGCCTTTGCAGCCTGGTACAACGCTCTTGCCGGTATCGCCGACAGCAGCAACTCCTTCTTCGTCATCCCAGTCGCCCACTTCCCATGGTCAGACAAGGGCCGTGAGATGCGCGGCAAGGTCGACAACTCCGAGGCCCGCGCCGCCCAGGAGGTTTAGATTCACGAGTCGAAGAACGAGGAAGATGTGTAGATCGCATACAATGTTTTAGCACTTGATACCACCGGGAGCGCGCTTTTCTGCCTGCGCTCAGCTTCTTATTCTTTTTCCTTATACCGAAAGAAAAGAGATCGGACTGGACTGGATAGCGATCTGGAGCATGAAGGTTACTGTGGAGTCTTGTCTCAGAATTGGATATTTCTTGCCATCTTCTCTATTCCTATTAATCAACTCGATCTGAGTTTCAATGTTATGATTTCTGTTCACTACTCCTCGTCGCGCGACTGTCTTCCCAACTCGTGAACTCTGCCATATCGTGTCGGTACCTGTAGATTCTTGTCTCGAACGATCCTCATGCAAGAGCAATGCACGGTCTTGCACGGCCTCACATACTACAGTAGAAACCATGCTGTCCATGCATGCAGATCGTTCATCAACCCCAACGAACCCTCACTCGTAACGACTGTGCCTTACGGGTTCGCTTTCCAGATTAGAAATGCTTGGACCATGAGCTCCAACACAACGCTCTAAGTCCAACACGAACCATCTACTTCAAACATGTCACGGTTACGTTACCGCATATTGCGATCCACTCGGCTTTATATAGTGAGGCACAGCGGATCCTTCTCGACTTCACGTACTGTACAACGCGTTTCGACGACCAAGTAGGCCCGAACCGCTCAAGTAAATTATGGCACTTTGTGGCCGGCTGTACCCAGACGCGATATTGCCAACCACGACTACATATCCCTCAGCCATACCTACCCGTGCTACCCAGTCGAGCGCAATACAATCATTTCAAATCCCAAACAGCAACCGAGGTCGCCATCCCTGTGTAACAGTTTCACAAGTGTAACAGCCCTCACCTTTCTCGGCGAACATGTGCACATGGTAATAGTTTCACCGCAGGCTCCACGGCATCCACTCCAGTGGTTCGTCCGACCTTGATGCACTGTACTCGTGGCATGCATGCACTACGCACCCTGCATACTAATTAATATGGCACACTGAAGAGCGACCGCAGAGACTCCGCGCCTAGACTTGCTCGTATAGGTAATTACATAGCTCGACAAGGCTGAGATCGCAGAACTCAAGTTCGAGACCTCAACAATAATTCCTATGGCATCTTCTGCATATGCAACGTTTCGTGCTATACATGTATCCTTCGATCTCGCCCGGCATCAATATCGAATATCTATCCAATGACTGCTCCTGAAATATGCATATGCCGTACATCGACGCTACATGCATCTAGCCGTCTCGCTGCACTCCAGTCCTCTTGAACCTGTCAGAAGCTAAACTATCTCGTCTATTTTTGTGATTGGTTCCCATTCCGGACTCGTCTCGGAACGTACAGTCGTACACCATATTGGATTAGCCTATCGCGCTTTTGGGCGGAATACGGATACTTGTGCGTGCTACACAAGCCACGAGAGGGGATGCGGCATGGCATTTCAGGCTGAATTGATCTTAGATCGATATTGACAGAATGCAGTGAACGGATGGAGGAGATTGGGGACGGTATGGGGTAATTTTGTCGGTCTTTAGCCGTGACAGTTTGCGTGTTTATTTCTCTTTTTGTTTGCATCGCTCATCGCGACTGCGGCCGACCAAGGCACGTGATACAGCCTTCATCGCTTCTCTTCACACCTAGGCCTGACCAGTTCTGGGCTTGTCATCACTCGGCTCCACCGCTTTATCGACCTTGTTCCTCTCCTCTCTCTCCTTGGCCTTGTTAATGCTCCTCTGTCTGATCATCTCTTGATCTCCAAACACCTCCACCACAAGCGCCTTCTTGTTGATCTTGCCCATTGCGTTCCTCGGAATGGTGTCAATGACCTTCATATCCTGCGGGATCTTGTACGCGACCAGCTGATCCTTGAGCGCTTTCCTCAGATCAAGCGCTGACCACGGCTTGCCACCTTTACCAGTGGTCTTGCCTTCTTCGCTCAGCACGAGCACGGCTGCGACCTTTTGTCCCCATGCCTCAGATGGGAGACCTACAACCGCGCATTCCGAGACTTGTGGTAGAGAGAGAATCTCGCGCTCGATTTCCAGGGCCGAGACCTTCTCTCCGCCAGTCTTGATTATATCCGCACTCTTTCGTCCTTGAATAAAGTACATCGGTCCTTGCGCCCAGTCGCCACTGTCACCCTTTCCTGCGCTCGAGACGGTCTTGCGGTACGCGACGTCGCCGGTCTTAAACCAGCCGTCGGGTGTGAATTCGGATGCGGTTGCGGTTGGGTTGCGCCAGTACTCCTTGAAGATTGTCGGACCCCTGAGCTGGATCTCACCAACCAGCTCACGACCGGTGTTCGGGTCGACTTCAGTCTCTGCGGGGATTACCTGATTGGTGTCGGTGTCCACGAGGCGAGCTTGCACCGAGGGCAGCGGCCAGCCTACAGAGCCGTCAACGCGGTCGCCCCAGGAGAGACCACAGGAAAGCGCCATGCCGACCTCAGTCATGCCGTAGCGTTCGAGAAGAATGTTGCCGCCTGACAAATCCGTCCATGCCTTTTTCGTTGGTGTCGGAAGGGCTGCTGAACCGGAGATATTGACACGAAGATTCTCAGGCTTCAATGCCTCTACAATAGCTTCCTTCATCGCTGGTGAAAGGGCCTTATGGGACTGAAGCATGCGGTTGTAGACTGTAGGTACGACTGTGAAGAAAGTGACCGGAGGCTTTTTCTGGCTGTCGCCGTTTGTCGCTCCAGGAGTGATGAGGAACGGCGCTGCGAGACGAGCCCAGACGAAATCGACGTTGAATGGGAATAGGAATTCAATGGTGCTGCCGGCAAGAAGAGGGGTAAGCAGTGCGTTGACAGTACCGTGAATGTGGTGGAGAGGAAGCACATGCAGGAAGTGGTCCTTTGATGTGTAGTGCCACGCCTCGTATAGCGATTTGCACTGTGCGGTCAAGACCGTCTGTGGTATGAGTACACCTTTCTGCGAAGTTGTCAGTCGCAGTCCAACGTCACTCTTCAGACTATTCATACCGGTCTGTTGGTAGTTCCACTTGTGTACAGCATCATGCCGCTCTGTGCTGGCGCATCGCCCATGTCTTCCAGAGTCGGCTCATGATGCGTCTGTCCACCTGCCATAAGCTTTTCCGTCCTTGCGAGAACTGGTGTTTTCTCAAGACCCCCTTCCAGGGTTTGCTCCGCCTTCTCTGCAAACTTGGCTGAAGTTACAAGCATCAATGCTTCCGAGTGGTCCAGGATGTAGCGGAGCTCGCCGACTGGAAAAGCCGGAGCGAGAGGCACAGCAATGGCATTGTTGGCAAGGATGGAAAGAAGAGTTACTCGTGAATGTTAGTACGGAGACTGCTGTAGAAAGGACAAGGTGAACACTACGCACCTACATAGTCGTAGCCATTTTCTACTAAAAAGGCTACTCTCTGCCCCACCATGCTCTTTGCGTCTTTGCCAGAATCTTTCGCGATCCTCTCTTTGGCGGCAGCGACATCTTTCACGAGGTGACCGTAAGTGAATGATCGTCCAGACAAACAGTGCACTACGGCCGAGGACTCAGCATCGTGGCTAGAGATGGCCTCGAAGAACGGCGTGCGCGGTAGAGAACCCATTGATCGTTTGGTCACGCGAGCAGATAGTGTGGATGAGGGACAGGACCAAGACCGGTAACGACTGTATGTACACAAAGAATGGGAGTAAAGATGTTTGGAATTGAAAACCTGTCTGGTCTTCAGAAACATAGCGCAAGAGTATGGGCCAACATCCGTCGGCAATGGATGCTGGGTATCGGCATTGTCTAAGGTAGTCGTGCGACGATCTCATAGAAGAATCGCGACGCAGTTCACGTCCGGACTTTACATTATTTGATGAAGTAATGCGAGCTCCACAATTTGAGTTCTGTCCCACTCTGTCACTTCGGCTTTCCTTCCACTTTTCGGACTTTTTTATACGGAAAACCTGGGGAAGCTTCCCGGTCTCGGTGATGGTCGTTATTCGCGGCATGCCTTCGCTGGCCGGCACAGACGATTCGGATGCGACGGCCTCACGGTTTACACAATGCTCAGGAATCATCATTCTGTTCTATATCATCTTGCTATGCCTGGCCGCGTCGCTGCCAACCCAGGGGTAGGCGGCATCTTGCCTTGACTTACAAACCTCAGAATGTCTTCCAAAGGCATCATTGGCTTGGTCTCATCAATGCCCGGCCGGTACATGGCTTTGACCACATCCGGCCTTCTGTCCACTGTATCAATCTCCATATCCTCCTCCTTGGCTTTGTCATCACTGTCGTCTTCGTCGTCGCTCTCGAAGAACTTCCTCCGTAAACCCGTTACCACGTTCTCGATACCATCTTCCTGTTCCGCCAGCGTAAAGACATCGTCAAAGGCTTCTCCACCAAGCTCTCTTGCTATACGGTTCCCCTCTGGACCCGCCCACTCCCACAAGCTCTCTAATTCATTGACCGAAAGTCCCGTGTGCGCGCCATTCGTTGTGCCGTTGACGTGACTGCCATTGAATCCGTCCTCCTCAAAGGGGGCCGCAAGCTTCACACCCTCTTCTATCCAGTCCTCGACCGGTGGTTGTAGCTTCTTCCTCAGGAGTTGGCCGAGTAAGTCTTCTCGTGTTCGTCCGGGAAAAGATGGTAGCGGGTACGCGTGCGCCGAAATGAGAAGTGGTTGCGCTGCACTCAGTGTCGCGTGAAGAGAACCAAGATTATGCGAGAGCAGATTCGCAGAAGTCTGGATCCTGGGCCTAGAACCGACCAACGTCAGAGCTACTGCATCATGAGCGTGCAACTTATCTATCGACCTACCATGACGGCAATGCCTCATTCTCAAAGTCGCGTCTCAGCGCGCCCAGTGATGTCGCGAGATTGTTCAGTCGCTGTCGCACCTGCTCAAGCGCACGAATCGTCTCTTGCGACATCCTGGTGAAGAATGTCGGTCAAAGCGTTTGACCGGAAAACTACAGACCGATGTTTGTATGGACAATAGATCAACATGCATGTGAAGTGAACTAGCCCGCGATTTCCCCGACGGAACGTCACTGCTGCGAAAGTTCAATTACTGCAGCTCACATCTTCACGACCACGTCCATTTTCAGACAATACATGTTTATATTCTTATCGTTTGCTCTACCTCTGTATCTCATCTTGCCAAGTACATCGGAATTGCTTATCACATCCAGAACGCAATGATTTGTGTTAAATCTCCTGGTCGAAACACATAGAGCACCGAATCCTCCTTAACTACATATATTCTGCACCGTTCCAGACTGGCCACATCGAGTGATCTCGAAACAACTACTATCGGTTTCCTTCTACTGTTCCGAGTATCGCATCGAAACGAAGGCCGATATTTTCGACATCCACAATCGAACTTTGACGACTGCGCACTGTCCACCGAACGTGATCGCATCTGAGACCTGCAGGAGGCGTACCTACATGAATGCGCGTTAGTCACAGGTTCATGACGACTTTCAAAGCAAGACGATGAGTAAGGTAAGTTGTTTCTGACAAGAAGAAAACATAAGTATCGCATTTATCAAACTTTCCTATGGGGTGGTTACAGAATTTCCACTTCACATCGCGCTAAGCCAAAACTTCTTGCGCTTTCTCCCTCAACGAAGGAGCGTAATCGAGTTTGTTTACCAACCAGCCTTCATCGAGTATAATCCTAAACAGACGCAGATTTCAGATCGAAACATACTTCATCAACCTCATCTGCTTCGTCTTCCTTGGTTCTCACTTGCTATCTTTCATCCAACTACAACTCACGGCTCGACTCGCCAAAACTGGACTCTCACATCTTCTCGTATTGCACTAACTGAGGTGGCTGTTTCACTGGGTACTTCCACCCTCACTCATCTGAAACCTACTTGATCACACTCACTGAGTACTCCCTTCGTCCGTCATCTGGACTCTACTTGATCTCACTGTACGTTCGAGTCACACAACGACAATCCGGCCTCAAAACGACACCGCTCTCGCCACTTCTGGACTACTCTAAGCTCACAGTCTCCAGTTTCGTCAATTACTCATTCGACCAGATTGTTTCTGACGGCGTTCATCGGACAGCAACAGGTATCTCCGTCTTCAAATCAGCTTTAAATCAAAACATCCACAGCAGTCACGAGATTTATCAGATCCACTCAGATCTATCTTGACTCGACAGCAGCCACACATCCATCTCGCCATACGATCATCATGGCGAAGTACGACCCCACATGGCACGAGAACTCTTCGAGCATGTCCCACAATAATGCGTACAGCCCTTGGACAAACAGCACAATTACTGCATGGATACCTGACACATCCACCGAGAGTAATACAAGCCCTACAATCGATCAATTCTCGAATGGAAAACGCACAAAAAGTAAGAAGAGAACTCCACGGAACACAGCCCGTAGCTCAGCCGCCAGCCACGCAAATGCACCAACCATGTCTGATAGGGGTGGCTCTAGTCGCAAGAGGAACTACCCCAAAGGCAAAAAGGATGGCACAGCTACTCCTGCAGTTGAGCCGGAAGTGGACGTCGCTACCGACAAGGACAACAACGGCAAATGGCCGGGCAGCAAACTCAGGACTGGTTGGGAACACTGGGACGACACGAACGAAGCGTACGACAACGACATTACTCACAACAGTGGTTTCTACAACACAGGCCGTCACAGGACGGCAACTGCAGAGCAGGTTGGGCTACGCAGGCGTATCCGCGAATGGAGAAAGACCAAGTTTGAACATCACCTATTCGATATGCAAATCGTGCCTAAGGGAATGCATGCACTTCCACCCACCAAAACAAGCTATTTTGTCCGATTCAAGATTCTTCCTGAAGAAGGAGAAGCTGAAGAGCGAATATTCGAATTCACTCTAATTGAGGCACCATACGACTTTGAAATTTATGACGCTACTCCTGGAAAACCACGTTTGCACATTTACGACGTTCTCGCGAGCTTGCCACAACCAGATCTCACGAGGGAGACCCCTGAGAGACTCTCGAAACTTCAGGCAGATTGGTATGCCGCCAATTCAGGGGAGAAAACTCATCTACTCGAGCTTCGTTTGAACTCACAACCGAAGCCCCGCGCAGATTGGTTATTCCCACGTAGACAGCAGACCCATTTATCAGATGCGAAACAACAGTCGAGGCTCCAGGCCGGTCTAGAAGCCCATCGAGTACGCAAGTCCCGCTTTCGCGAACTTCCTCTGGAACTAAGGAACAAGATATACTCCCATGTCTTTCCGCCAATCATCGAGCCGAAACCTCTTAATTCAAAGCATAGAGGTCCCTGGAAATTGGACCCACTGAATGCCAGTCTGCTACTCGTATCGAAGGCTTGTTATCAGGAATGCTCAGACCATCTCTTCACATCTCATTCTTTCCGCCTCGACTTTCCTACGCTCTTCCGATACCTTGCTGGATACGGATTCGAGACTAAGCGCAAGTTTGACTCGCGCAGGGCTGTTCTACATAAGATCAAGCATCTCGAGCTCGCTTTTGACTATGATGCTTTTATGCTCTTCTTTGGCGTCAAATTCCCAGACCCTAAGCTGCAGTACCTACAGAGAAAGGGAAAGGCTTGGGGCAATCTACAAGCGAATCTCTTACAAGACCTTCCGTTCGTCGATCTTACCCTCACATTCGACGATCTAAACCGTACACACCGTACCGATACGGTAGAAGCTGTGGACAACATTATCGACCACGCCATACCCTTTCTTCGTGGTAGACAGGCCTTTGTGCGAGGTGGTGTCTCTGACGATCAGAGAGCACGATTCGAATCCGCAATCAATTCCAAACGCCTAGCGGACTTCGTGTCTGACGAAACTCAGAGTCTAAGAGACGCATGGAGCGACGATGCTCGATGTGGTGGTAACGACATCACTTCGACAACATCTTGGGCGGCCGAGGACAAGGATGATCCAGAAGACAAATCAAGAAGTCGTTCGGCAAATGAAATCATGTTCGGAACAGACTCTGGTACACAAGATGCTTGGGCTGGCGTCGGAGGCTGGTCTGATCCGGACTTGGATACCACTGATACCTGGGCGATGGGAGGCCACATGGACCTTGATGGAGTCATATGGTAGACCAGAAGATCGAGGATGACATGGCGAGACACATTGCTTTCCTTTCCCTAAGAACATACACTGCTCTTGGTCTTTCTGGCCTTTCGACACGACTTGGAAAGGGGGATTGATCTACTTGCAATCTCACATACGAGTTGGCGGAGACCGACTTTTATTGCGTCTATTCTCTTTGATTGCACTCTTCCCCGAACGTCCAGTATATTGGCACTTATAACCCCTACTGAATGCAAATTAATGGTATACTTCTGTTCGTAGTACAGTGCGGAATTTTTGACTGATTGATGGCTGTTGACAGCGGTTGATGCATGTCTTGGCACAGTGCCGACCTTCTTTTTTGACTTTTTATGTTTTGGAGTCTTCATCTCTGCCCTCGAGCGACATTTTCGGAAATTACAGAGCAGGACTTGTATCGATGATATGACGATTGACTGTCCACAGCGGCTGTGTTCTATTAGCCATAGGTAGTTACGATGTGCTTATGAAAGGCTCGAGTTGATCTCGTCACGGAATCTTTTAGGTAAGATGGATGTATATAGATTAGCAAGACGGTATTCCAGCGATCAGTTCACAAGATCCGCTGGTATATCAGGCCTTCTGGCCTTGTTTGCAAGAACGAATCAAAGCGGATGTTTGAGGTGCTCGTGACTTCACGTGGGCGAGTCACTATAGAAAAGCCGGTATAGAAAACTCACATAGATCTTTATTTTACATCTTTTCCATTCGCGGCCAGGAGACTGACTTGACTTACACGTGTGATTTCTGGAACGTTTGAGATCCTTTATGCACATTTAGATCGTCGACATCTTATTATGCTTCCGCGCGGTTCGACATGCATGCCAATCAACAAGGTGGTAATTTATCGACCTGCGCGGCCATCCCGACACACGCGACGCGCGATTCTTTTTCTGACGACCACGGCTTGACCACAACCTTTCCAACACGAGTGACCACCTCGCTTCTCAGATAGTCTTCTGGATATTTGGACTACTTTGTTGAACGGGACAAGACCTAATCACCGCAAGCGTTCCGGTGTGCGGAGGACCATGGCGGAGAAGCGTAGGGTTGGAAGGCCGAGGAAGAGCGATGTAACACCAAACAAGAAAGCAAAGCTAGAAGGTAGATCAGAGGCCTCGACACCGGAGCATGATACTACGCCAATCAAGCAAGAAGAGGAGGCGGAAGAAGAGCAAAACCAGGAGCCAACCCCATTACCGAACAGAATCAACGACTCAAAACCACTGCCCACCATATCGAAACACCAGGAACATGCGACCCTTTCGAACGACGAGTATCAATCAATCGCAGTCAGCAACACTTTCTATGCCTCTATGGAGCGCTCGAGACAAAGGTGGCTCGCCGGCGAATTTCTCGAGAGATACTGGGTCAAAGCCACGAATCGCAAAGATGCAAAGAACCCTCCACCGCCTAACAATCCGCAAAAGACTTGGATGAGGGAACTTGGGCCTTGCGTAATCATTGTGGAGCCATTGATACTGGAAGCCACCATCTTTTACAGTAGAGAACCTGCGCTGGTAGCAGCCGCTCAAGCTCCACAGCAACAACATCCCATGGTACAAGGAGCTCAGACTGGCCCTGCGGCACCCAGCCCGTACGGAACACCATATCGTCCACAGCACCAAAATCAGCAAACACCAGTCCAGCAGCAGTCGGGCAAGTCTCAACCGACCACAATGCCACTGTCAAATGTGCCGACACCGTCTGCGAAACAACACCCACATCCGACCCTTCAGCCTACGACACAATCATTAGATGCTCCGCAATCCGCCATACCTGCACCCTCAACTGTCGTACCAGCGACTCCGGTCCCTATGCAGGAGAAGCCTTCACCAGACCCGGTCATTCAATTGCTTGCGACGAGAGCTTCCAGCGACCGGGAACTTAAGGAGTTGATGAAGGTTGTCGCGACAGGACAGGCAGATCCAGAGCAGCTTCGACGTTTCCAAAGACACATAGATGAATTGAATCTAATCGTCCAGTCGCAGAAAAGTCAAGCACAAGCTCAGGCGCAACAGGCTGCTTCACCGGCCTTGACACCCAGTAGCGGTCCTTCTCGTGTCTCGACCCCACAGATGCAGCAGCCGCCTGTGCAGTCACAACCACAATATCAGCAACCTCAAACTCAGCAGAGACCCATCGCTCTACCGCCAGCGCAGCGACGCGCGGCTGTCACGCCAAATTATCCTGTTGTCATCGAATTCGCTGGTGTTGGAGCTTCTCAGGACCGGTTTCTCTTTCCACCATACAGCATTGTCGAGCCGCTAGGTACGCTGTCAGTCTTGGCCTCGTTCCTGGTTTTTCGTAAAGGAAGTCAAGCTGCAGACCCATCACTCGTTGACGCAGAAGCCGAGTACTTTGAGCCGGTGACGGTCAAGATTGATGTCGAGCCTAGACATAGAGAGATCTTGGAGTACATGAAGCGCAGTGTTCGACCACAGGAGGAGGTGAGACAATATATGGAGGATAAAATGCGAACATGCAAGCGAGCACCAATTCGTGCTTTACCTCTGCGGCTTCCGCTCAAAAGCCAGATCTCGGAGGTGGAAGAGCCTGTGGAAGAGCCTGTCATCGAGGTCAAGAAGAAGACGGCAAAGAAAGAAAAGGTCGCGACTCCTGAACTGCCTGCGCCAGAATCGACCCCGGTGAACGACGGGCCGGCTGGTATGGCCGGGAGACGAAGGAGAAAGACAGTGCAGTTTGGAGACGGTGTTTGATACCGAGCGGCACGTTAATTACGATACCCATTGATAATGCATCATGAGATACTCTTAGTCAAGGATACATAACGAAACGATTTCATGTTCTTGTAAATTGGTTGGTTGTCAGCTGTAGAGTGGACTGTATACGGCCAATCAACGCCCGAGAACTTTTCGGGGAACGACAAGCTTCATCCATCTTTATGGATCGTCCGACGTGAAAAGGTACACGAACACAAAACGAAGCTGGTCTTCATGAACGTCAAACCCTCGCCCTTGCTGCGTCTGGTCGCGAGATACCGTCCTCCAATATGTCAACAATGCGCTCTGAAGTACGCCTTTACCTCGTCACCATTTCCTCGCCGTCGACTGTCTACTACCTCCGCGGCCAAACAAGTCGCTGCTACTCAACTCGGTAACAGGTACTTTCTGTCCTACAGCTTCAGGCTTCAATCCAATGGCAGTAACGGGGCTGCTGAAGACAACCGGAAAACGGCAACTCCGGCCACACAGGATCTTGACAGCAAGACATTAGGAGACTCGGACTCCATCACACGCTTGGATCAAGAGAAGGAAGACGTATCGGATATCAGACTGGACGATGTACTGGCTACAGACAAGGGGACGCCAGCTTCACATACTAAGCCTAGGCGGCGTGGGCGCTTAAAGCCTCCATCGACAAATCCAGACGTCGGGGAGGGCGCGCTGGAGCCACTTCCTCTCGATGCCTCGTCCACACTCTCGGCCCTGGCGAGCGCCGCACCCGCGATGTCGTTGAAGAGACGACTAGCAGCTTATCTCGCCCTCACCAAACCTCGCCTCGCTTTCCTCATTGTTCTTACGACCACTGCCTCTTACAGTCTATACCCTGTACCCTCCCTCCTCAGCGCGTCGGCAACTCACACGCCATCTTTGTCCACCCTTACCCTCTTTTTCCTCACGACCGGTACCTTCTCGGTCATCGCGTCTGCGAATACTCTCAATATGCTCCTCGAGCCCGCATACGACGCTCAGATGTCACGAACCCGAAACCGACCCCTGGTTCGTGGTCTTATCAAGACTCGCAGCGCAATTCTGTTCGCCATCGGATCAGCAGCAATTGGGACGGGCATCCTCTGGTATGGCGTGAACCCGACCACTTCGGTACTCGGCGCGACCAATATAGTACTCTACGCATTTGTGTACACGCCGATGAAGCGCATTAGCGTGCTCAACACTTGGGTCGGAGCCGTAGTCGGCGCGGTACCCCCACTCATGGGATGGTGCGCTGCAGGAGGACACTACATGTCCGCACCAACCGGGCTTGAGGTCTCAGGAACACTCGCATCGTTGATCGAAGAATCAAAAGAGCTTCTGCTCAGACCCGAGGCCATGGGTGGATGGCTGATCGCAGCACTACTTTTCGCGTGGCAGTTCCCGCATTTCAACGCTCTGTCATATCCTATACGGCACGAGTACAAGAACGCAGGGTACAAGATGTGTGTCTCGTTCTATCCTGCGCTGAATACACGAGTTGCGCTACGGTACAGCGTTGTCATGTTCCCAATCTGCTTTGGGCTGACGTACGCGGGAGTTACCGACAAGGGTTTCTTGGTCACGAGTAGCGCTATAAATGGATGGATGGTGCGAGAAGCGATCAGATTCTGGAAAACGGGAGGTGGTGAGGGAGCAGAAGCTGCGAAGGCAGCGAGGGGCCTCTTCTGGGCTAGTGTGTGGCACCTACCGATTGTGCTTGTACTGGCAATGGCGCACAAGAAGGGGCTCTGGGAAGGCGTGTGGAGAAGCATCGTCGGAGAAGAAGATCTGGACGACGAGTGGGACGATGAGGAATAAGGGCTTGCGCAGAGCGATATGATATTCCAGCTATAATACCCACAGACACAGGATCCAAATCCATGGACGTGCACAAAACACACTGCGGTGATGAGTACTCTCGCAGGACCGACTACAGGTATACCATACATGGTATAAGCAATTCCCGTTCGTTGCTTGATGAGCAGTATATCTACATGTGTGTGAGACAGATGCGATATCAACATGAATGTCTCGTCACTTCTCCGTACTCTCGAGGTCATGCGGGGTGAAGCTTTTGGACAGCGGCCATTGCCGCAGCACGACGTCACTGAGGAGCTGTTGATCTTGACCGCGGTCATCGAATTGCTACACGACAACGAGCTTTAAACTGCAATTGTCCTTCATTGTGACAGAATCCATACCTCCCGTCAATTCATCAAGGACTTCTAGATACTCGAAGCAGATTGCAACAGCCTCTCTGCACACAGAAGAGCAAGTCAACACACTCCTTCCGAATACGGCACGAGACCACCACCCCCAGCACCATGTCTTCGACCTTCGCCCTCTTCCGCCGCCAGGCCCTGCGCACTCCAATCAGCCGCCCAATCCAAACAATCCGCCCATTCTCCAGCACCATCCGCTTCGCCGCCCGCAAAGACGCTCAAGGCAAGGACGACCTCAAGCCAGAGCCAAACGAGTACAGCAAGAGCGGCAGCGACGACGCAGCCGCCAGGGTCGAGGAGACGGCATTTGACCCAGACAAGACATCGCCAGAGGAGCAACATGACCACGCCGCAGGCGAGTCTACCGAGGTGCGTAGCTGCATACTATACATAATTCCATCCTATCCTATCCTAGTATCCCTTGTTCATCAGCGCCGGCGACCCCTTTCCCTTATACAAATTTCGAGAGAGCATTTATACCAACGGCTAATAGAAAGGACAGGGCTCGAACCCATTGAATGTTAGCCCTGCGAACCACGAGGTCAGCAAGGCGTCTGTTGGTACCGAGGGAGGCGGTGGATCTGATGGCAGCTCTGCACAGACCGGCAAGGGTAACTCGGACCGTGCGAGGAGCAGTGGTGGTGGTAGCCCTAAGAAGGGCGGCAGTGGCCAGAAGTATAGCTCGTAGATCGTGCTTGCTGGCTGGGATCCTCTCTGAGCATGAAAGAGAGCAGGAGAGCACGCGGATTTAGCGTGGCGTTCACTGTAGTTACATCAACCTGAAGCATGTACTACCGATGGGTTCTGCTTGTATTCTGTCACCGCCGTGTGCAAGGTCATAAATCTCATATTGTTTACGTATCTTCCAAGATCTTATACACAGATTCCGAACTCAGTCACGACTGACGACTGCTCAATCCAATGCTTCATTCACGCTGCTCACTCCTCGCTAGCCCCATCACCTCCACTCCACGCTAAACCGACACAAGTCAATCATCATCCGACTTTTTACCAACCTTCTCTCTTCTTGAGAGTCTCGTTCTGGACAATCTCGATCCAGTAGTTGTCAGGATCTGTAGCATGTTAGTAGATGATCAATACGCCTTGTACAGATGTACCTACCGAGAATAAAGGCCACGCTCTTCATGCGACCATCAGTCAATCTCTTCTTCCAGTTGACGTTCTTCTCCTCGAATCTCTTGCACGCTGCATCAAGATCGTCGACGGTAGCACAGATATGACCAAACCCTTGTGGTTCGTCGTTCCGTTGTGGTATTTGAAGTCGGCATCCTTCTCCGTGCCGTAGTTCCAGGTCAACTCGAGCAGACCCTCGCGGTGAGCTGTTGGGTTGACGCCGTTTGCACTCTTCTCTCCAGCAGGTGGACCGTAGCCGAGGAAGTACAAGTTGAAGCCGGCGTCCTTGTTCTCCGACGTGCGCTTGAGCTCCATACCCATGATCTCCTGGTAGAACTTGATAGACTTTTCCGCATCCTTGACGCGGATCATGGTGTGGTTCATGCGGTAAGTGTCGAGGTCCGTGGTGTCGACGTTCTCGGTCTGGTCGACTGGGTTCTGGGAGATGATCTCAACCCAGTAGCCATCGGGATCCAGCGCAAAGGCAATGCTCTTCATGCGGCCGTCGGTCAGCTTCTTCTGGAACTTGTAGCCGGCGTCTTCGAGGCGCTTGCACGCGGCTTGGATGTGGTCGACAGAAACACAGACGTGGCCGAAGCCTTTGCCTGGCTCGCTGTTGCCGTTGGCCACTTTGTAGTTTGGGTCGTCTTCGGTGCCGTAGTTGTGTGTCAGTTCGATGATGCCCTCGCGGTCGCTCCAGTGGTTGCCGGATGATGCGGCCTTTGGACCGTCGTAGGCCATGAAGTAGAGGTCGAACTTGGCCTCAGGCTGCTCGATCTTCCGGAGCAGTTTCATGCCGAGGAACTCGTAGAACTTGACCGATGCCTTTGGATCCTTAACTCGCAACATGGAGTGGTTAAACTTGTACTTGGAGGTGTCCGTCATGGCTGCGGTTGCGTAGAGTCTTTGGTTGGGAAGAGGGGTTGCTTTCGATATGTGTGCAGCAATTGATGCTGTGCGTTGTGTTGCTCGGTGAAATGCAAACATCAATGGAATTATTGATTGTGTTGTTAAGGAGGAAGACAGCACTCTTTACACGTACCTCACCTCCAAACATTTGCTTACTGTAGACATGACGTCGCTGCTGTATGCCCCGCACTGCATCGGCCAGGCGCTCCTTCCCCCAGCCCTTCCTGTCATTGGAGGTCTGCATAGCCGACATCGCGAGGCTGCCAGAACAGGAAGGCCGACAGCAGTCATCAATTTCCATCATCCGCAAGGCCTCCCGGCGTACGGCTCGCAACAAATTCCTATAGATATATTGCATGATGGCATTCTTCATGCTCGATGGCATTGGTTTCACAGGAATGGGAAACACGTGCTGCGGGATTGCGACAAGTCAAAGCGATGAATCACATTCTGCCCCACTACTGACGGAATTATGCTTTTTGATGATTGATGACTGAGCACAACATCACCTTAGGCTGGCTTCTGGAGTAGAGTAGGCCTCACACCCGTTCATCCATCGTAGGTTAGCCAGAGCGACTCACCCATTTCTCACCTTCGACTTCAAATCCCATCTAAGACTGTCCTGAGTACTGTCACTTTCTCGACATCTTCACCTACGATAAACCTGCCACCTGCAGTTCTTCTTGAAACCGCTACAACGGACGTCACGCTCAAACTGCCGCTTCTCCGCGCAATCCGCGCGACTGCCTTTCACCCTCTCCATCCATCCCAGACCCGCTCAACAATCAAACAAAGATCGATTGCACCTCATCTTGTTCAGTTTTCTTCTTCTTGCAGAACTCACCATTCTTCACGAAGATTGCGCTCATCACTATCAACATTCAGTAACTGGCCCAGGCGGGCTCCGTACAACACCCTCTCAAATCTGGAAGGACTCGGTCTTCAAACCTCAATCACGATGGACAGCTACACATTCCCAACTGAGCGACTGAAGCGCACTCTCAACGACTCTTCGCGCACACCCTTGGTCCTCATCGCATGCGGCTCTTTCAGTCCCCTTACCTTCCTGCATCTGCGTATGTTCGAGATGGCTGCCGACTTTGCGCGCTTCAATTCCAACTTTGAGGTCTGCGGAGCGTACCTGTCAGCAGTTGGTGATGCGTACAAGAAGAACGGTCTTGCAAAGGCCGAACACAGGATAAACATGTGCAATCTCGCTGTTGAGCAAAGCAGCTGGATCTCAGTGGATCCATGGGAGGCATTGCACGAGGAGTATCTCGAGACTGCCAAGGTGCTTGATCATTTCGAACACGAGATCAACGTTGTGAGAGGTGGCATCGAGACGGCCAATGGAGAAAAGAAGAAAGCAAGGATCGCGCTGCTGGCTGGAGCCGATTTGATCCAGACCATGTCCACTCCGGGTGTGTGGGCCGCAAAGGATATCGACTACATCCTTTCCAACTTCGGTGCATTCATTGTGGAGGTGAGCTTTCAGGATATCCACACGCATCCATCTGATACTGACATGAATACAGCGAACCGGGACAGACATCGACGAAGCCCTGTCGCAGCTTCAACAATGGAAGGAGAACATCTGGGTCATTCAACAACTCGTTCAGAACGACATCTCAAGCACAAAGATCCGCCTCTTCAGACGACGAGATATGAGTATCCGCTACTTGGTTCCCGAGCCCGTGGTCAAGTATATTGAGGAGCACAATCTCTACGACGAAGACGGCGCGAACAGTACGCACGAGAAGGAGAACAAGGGCAAGAAACCCGGCGAGAGTTCTGCTGCGCCGACTGCTTCATCCTGAGTATGAATCCCTGCCTCTTTCAATATGCTCTTCACGACACACAATACCCACCCTTGCCAAGCACTCGTTATACACTGTCATGGACGTTTAGGAGCATGCAATCGCTTTCGGAAACGCGAACGGACAGTCATTGGCGAGATCCGAGGCAGGACGTTAGTGGGAGCGCACCACTGTTCACAGGGTCACGATGGGCTGGGTTTGATATATGCTGCATGCACAACATTCTTTGGGCGTAAGGAGTTGGAGAGCCGAAACGTGAGCGAGTCTTTGCTCGCTTTGGATAATGATATACAATGATACCAGCTGCTGTTCTTTACAATCGCCTTGACACCGCTGCAGTGAACAAATCACTTTGACGCCACTGCTGTACTAGTGACATGTTCGTTACTTAGATTGTGCACTCATCGAATTACTTGGTACTACAAGACGACGGACTCTGATAAAGAAATTGCATGAGTGATGTCCAGCAGATTCGAGGGATTATCACATGTTGATATACAATGCCTGTAAAGTGGCTGAGTCGTGATTGTGTGGTTGTAGATTACCTTGATCCCACGTCACCGCGCACGACAAATGTTGCCCGCTGTTTCAACGCATGAAGCCAGCATTATTATTATTACCAAGACAGCAAACTTCCACTTTTCCACCGATGTACCACAACGCGACTCTCCATCTCTAACAACCATTAAGAATCATACCCTTGCACTATTTGACCGACTCGGAAAAGTTCCAGCAGCTTCCCGAGTGCGATAAGCCTCGACACCGACCATTTCTACCAAGACCTGACAGGCAACACACGCCGTCATGGTCAAAGAGACCGCCTACTACGACCTCCTAGAGGTGACGCCTAAAGCGACCGACATTGAGATCAAGAAAGCATACAGAAAGCAAGCCATCAAGCTACATCCAGACAAGAACCCCGACGATCCCGATGCTGGCGCAAAGTTTCAGGCTGTTGGTGAGGCATACCAAGTTCTGAGCGAGCCGAATCTTCGCAAAGCATACGATGAGTACGGAAAAGAGGGTGCAAAGCCCGACAGTGGGTTTGAGGATCCCGGTGAGATGTTCGCAGAGATCTTTGGCGGTGCTGCATTCAAGGACTGGTGGGTTGATTGAAAAATAATGAAGGTGGGCACTACTGACACTCGCAGGATCGGTGAGATTTCAATGGTGAGAGATCTGGAGAAGACAATGGAGATTTCTCAGAGGCACGAGGAGGAGAATGCGACAAAGGAGGAGCAGGAAGCAGCAGCCGTCACTGGAGCCACAGCGGCCGAGTCATCGAGCACTGGTGCCAAAACCGTACAACCCGACACAGCCCGAACAGCGTCCACATCCACAGACGCCAAAACCACAACTAGTGATGCCAGATCCTTTGCTACCGGTACGACTGCCGCAGAACCACCAAGTGTCGAAACCCTCAACATAAATGACGAAAAGACCAAGGCTGCCTCTGCACCTTACGAGACCGAGCGGCCCAAGGGTGTCTCCACTCGTCTGGCCATCACGGATTCTTCTTCCGTCGCAGAGCAAGACGCTAGGGACAACGCTGCAGGTGTAACCGAGGAAGAGAAAGCTCTGCGACAGAAGCAGAAGAAAAAGGGAGGTCTGAGCAAGGAGCAAAGAGAAGAGCTAGCGGCATTCGAGCAAGAGCGGAACCGAGTCCGGGACGAGCGCGTCGAGACACTAGCAAAGAAACTGGTTGACCGTATCAGCCTATGGACCGAGACCGACAAGGGCGCCGACGTGACAGCAGCCTTCAAGGCGAAGATGGAGCTCGAAGCCGAAAATCTGAAAATGGAATCTTTCGGACTCGAGATCTTGCACGCCGTCGGCACGACTTACACATCCAAATCGAACACATACATTAAGAGTCAGAAGCCACTGATCGGCGGAGTGAGCGGCTTCTTCAGCCGGCTGAAGGACAAGGGCAACCTGGTCCGCGAGACCTGGGGTACCGTCAGCACGGCCATCAGCGCGCAGATGGAGATCGAGGACATGGCGCGTCTGGAGGAAAAGGGCGGCGAGGACTGGACCGACGAGCGCAAGATGGAGGCCGAGAGGCGAGTTACTGGCAAGATCCTGGCAGCGGCGTGGCGGGGCAGCAAATTCGAGATCCAGAGTGTGCTCAGAGACGTTTGTGACAAGATCCTGTACGACAAGACGGTCAAGACGGAAAAGAGGCTGGAGAGAGCGCATGCGTTGCAGATCATCGCGGATGTCTTTGTCCGTGCCCACCGCTCCGAAGAAGAGGAGAGCGACCAGTTCATGTTTGAGCAGCTGGTAAGAGAGGCCGCAGAAAAGAAGAAGGATCCCAAGAAAGAGAAGCACGACAAGGAGGCCAAGGAGAAGCTCGAGAAGCATGAGAAGCATGCCAGGGAAAAGGAGGCAGCGAAGGCTCACGCTTCATCCTAGGTTGATTGCAGTCTATTGCTGGCGCAGGCGGGGGTTATTATGTAGTTCTTCGGTTGTTGATATTGAATACCCGACTCCGATATTGTAGTCCTTAGATACACATTCCTTTGCTTCTGTGGCGTTCCGTCTCAAATCTGGTTGTGCATATTGTAGTTGATAAAGGAGGTCGGTCGCGTTTCATCATTCCATTCATGGTTGGTGGAGGCTATCTTAGCCACTCACGCTACCACCTCTCAAAACATCCTGGTCCCAGGCCCAATTCAGCTCAACCACCACCGCTGTGAACCTAAGGTAATGTGACACCATACACTCTAGTGATAATAGGCGTTCGTAAGTGAGTTCAGAGGTGAGATTGGAAGGGAGTTCGTATAAGAGAAAAGACTACCAGCATTCAGTAGCTATAAACCACAAAATGCAGGTAGATGATGGTAGGCAAAAGTGATTGAACCTGATATAGCAGAAGGAAAGCACGATCAACCGGTCCTGCTCGAGAAAGCCTTCGGAGTGGTTTCGGTTCCGAGCAATACCCGTCCACTAAGGTACTGCTGTGAAGCAGCAGTCCCGGTGGCATTGCAAGGGGAAGGAACCACCAGCTACTCCTGCTAGAGACTCTATACCTTTGCCGAATCACGCGATACATGTAAGGTAAGTCATAGAGGCTCACGGAGTCGAGCAGCGGATCACTGGTCTAATCTGCATGGTAGGACCGTGCATTTGTGTAGCAGAATCCGCCGCCTGCTGTTTTACCACTGTTGTGGCCTTCTATGAACCGAGTATTACTCATGCGCTATATTCTCTGCTTACAGTCTTCCTGATATACGGGATCTCCTCGTCTGACAGTACTGTACATGTAGAAAGGTTGTAACGCGGGGGATTATAATTCGGACACGTGCATGGACGGGAGGCAAGGCAAGCGCATTCCGAAACCTGGGGTACCCAACCGCATTCGGCTAAACATGATCTAAATCGGGCAATCCGGGGTATATCGACTTCAACCCTGAGGTGAGCCTGGGTTCAAGTGATTGTTCGTCATTCTCATCTTTCCCGAAAGTCGCCATTGGATGTTGTTCTAATATTTTCTTGTCTTGGTTTGAAGGGGTTGGAAATGGCTGGTTCGGTGACTCCACATATGGAGCTGGATTTGAAGAGCAATGGCTCACACACGATCCGTCTGGGCAACAGCATTCAGCGATCGACCTCGAATCACCTCGCTGCGGTCCGATACAACCACCGACCGAATATAGAGAATCCGGACGATACGACACTGTCGATCATACAGAATGAGCATGGAAGCGGTATAATGCTGTCATTGAAGGACGGAGACGAAGAATACGAGTTCCAGGGTCAATCCCATGACGATCAACACACCTTCATTCTGCTTCCTGCTAAAGATGGTGATGGCTTTGTCCTGGAGAGATTGGACTTGACACACACGCTCAATCTCACTTCCGCGCCGTGGGAAACCGACCGACACAAGCTGGAGGAACAATATAAGCTACTAGACACCGAAGACAGCGAGTACGAGCGTCTAGACGGAGGAGACGACTCATTCGACGACGACGCAAAACCTGACGACGACAATCCGTTCGACTTTCGCCATTATATTCAGTCGTCGCTTGCTGCTCTGAGTCCAGCCGTGCGACCCGAGAGGGTACGAGGAGAGACGCCTCTCCAGGTGTCTCAAACCGCGTCTCGAACGTCAACGCCCATTGCACGTCCGGCCCGCAAACCTACCTCTGCCTTTCCAGCAAGCAAGCCAAAACCCAAGGCAAAGATCACCAGTCAGCCCAAGCCAGCATCTCCACGAGTCGACAGGCCAGCGCACCAGGACGTACCATCGGTCCGTCTCGAGCGCAAAGGCACAATTCAATTACCACGTAAGCCCGTGCGCAGACCATCTGTCGAGGAAATACAACTTGACAATCTCGACGATGGCGACGACGGACTTGTGCTCGAAGGCGCCGACACACATGCGAATTCACAACGCAGCCTTGGCCGTGCGCTTGCAGGCACTTTGGGCGATGGACCCATCAGTCTTCGTAGCGCAGCGAGCAGCCCGGGAAGCCGAGTCGACAGCCCCGCTCCCGTGAACCCACACAGGCCGAGTGCGCTAGGCAGGAATAGATATGACGAGGATGACATAGTCATGGGCGACGATGACGATGACGACGTGAGCCCCCGACACAATGGCGAGCGGCACGAAGACGATGAAGTCGAGGAAGATGACGGCGATGTCGAGGATCTGGCTTTGCCGAGTCCAGTACAAGAGCACAGGCCCAGTCTCAGTGGTACGGCGGCTCTGGCGGATGACGAGGATGACCTGGAGAAGCAGATGCTGATGGCTATGGAAGCTGATGACGATGAGCCTGCGCCTGCCGTTGAAGAGGAGGAGGAAAGTGAGGAGGAATAATTGGTTGAGATCTGTGCATGTCGCGATATTTCAGCTAGTCATCTGCTTAATTTTATTGCAGTCGTATATACCCTAGAACGCAAGTAGTCACAGAATACTGCAATAATACATCGTACTATCAAGCAGACTATGGACACATCGCTACAGCAAGTCATCCTGCGGAAGATCTAGCGCCGCCTCGAGGCTTTGTACATAAAGATAGGGGTCGTAGGTGCACGTTGGCCCTGCCTGTCTTGTTCGAGCACCGTCATTGCGTCTGTTCTGGGAAGCTCGAAGTCGCCGGGTTCGAAGTACAGGTCGAGGACGTCTTGGTCGAAGATATCCTGAACATTGGCGCCGAGGCGCTGTGTTTGGCCCTTTTTGAACGCTGCGGCCTGGGCAGGGGTGAGTTTGTTGTCGACGATGACCTGGTTGGTTGGGTATCAATCGTAAGCCAATGGGATCATGCACTAATTCTAGATTACTGCCAAGAAGTCGCATTCTGGTACTTTCATCAAAGGAAACGACATTCCTGAGCTCCAATTGCAATTGTGTAGTATGGCCTTTTCAGTAGCGGTAGCATAGAAATCCGTTGTCAGTGTCCATGACCTGCTGCACCTTGATCGGGGGAGCCAGACCCTGCATAGTGATCTCGTCCTCGAGTGTAGCTTGTACAACAGAGTGTCGGTGATTATGGCCACCGTAAGAATTGATTCGTTTACCATGATCACGTTGCTGCCAAAGCCACCACAATCGATCGAGCTGTGTGTGGTGAAGGAAGAAAAGGGGGTCATACGGCGCACTGAAAGTTTCAAAGTCGCCGCCTATGCCGAAAGGAATGGCGTCGTGGACTTTACTTTCTAGCTGCGCAACGAACTCTTCGTAGGTGTCGACTTGCAGCACTTGATCGATGGACTCGGGTGTTATGTCGTGACCGTCAATATGGCCGAGCGTCCCCTCGTCATCGTGGAAGCCGCGAGATAGGCAATGTGGGAGAAGTTTGGTGTCGTAGAACTTGGCCTCGATATCGCTGAATGGGCCGTCGACTACGCAGCGTCCGCTGTTGCCGACAGTCTTTGCACCTCGTGGGTCTCCATCGCCGCCAAATCCGTTTTCAGGGGAGAATATTGTGCTATGGGCAAGATCATCGGAGTCGAGCGTCCAATCCCAATAGACGAGCGAGCCGGTGTAAGCGCACTCTTGCCTAAGAGTGGTCTCGTAAATGTGGAGGAAGTAGCGGTGCCAGGGGAGAAATGGAGCGCTGTGATGCGTGTAGTATCCGACATGACTATGTATATAAGGCCAGTCGTCGTAGCGGGTTCGGTTTGGACCGAGGATCGATGGTTGATCCAGAAGACAGCGAACGGACGTGATGTACTCTTCCTGCTCTGTCGTCGAAAGAGTCCGCCATTCGCGTCGAAGGGGACAGGAGACGTCTGATGACCCCACAGAAGTGTTGTTGGTGGCAGTCTGGTTTGTCGATGCAACGCTAGTTTCCATTGCAGCCTTCTCCCCCTGCTCGCCAGAGCTCGTGTACATGTATGTTGGAAGGAATGACACGGTAGCAATGGGGAACAGTATCATGAAAGTCGCGAGGCCAACAAGAAACAACGTTTTTCTCCTGCTGCGTGGTGGCTTGGTCGCATTACCACCGCTAGGCTTAAGTACCTCGTCTGTAGCCACGGCTGCATATTGAGCCGTTCTTGAGAAAGGCCACATTATGTGCGCAATTGCGAATCAAAACATTGGAATATGGAGAGAAGAGAACAGAATTACAGACCAGGAAGCCTCGACCTACCCAATATCGCCTACATGTATACATAAATGCCGGTCCATAGAAATCGAAGAAATGGCTGCAGGGTTTCTACCTATCGGAAAGCGAGCGGCCGCCACGCGTAGGAGTGCCCGCCGCGTGAATTTGGTATAGATAATAGCCGCGGTTATGCCTGTATACTCCATCATGGAGCGGATATCTGAGTCTCGATAACGGACGGCATCGGAGCAAACGTCACCGTGGGGGAGCTTTCCCCGCAGTCGTGTCGTGTTTCGGTGGAGTTCGAGTTGGAGAGAAGCGATGAACGATGATGAGCGAATACCTTACAGCCTTGAACCATCCGTCGACCGAGGATCTACTGCTCCGACTTGAAAGTTCTGTACTGTCTTCGGCTTTTTGTCAGCAAACATGCGTACTGCTGCCAATCTTCTCACAAAACCAGCATTCAGATCCCGCTTTCAACCAATTACCCGCCTTACAGTAGTATCAAGATCATACGCCATGGGTCACAGTGTTCCTACCGTGAGTATCTCTAGACCAAAAGAGAGAGTAAAGAGCTCATCACCCACAGCTCAACGACCCTTCGTTGCTTAAGAACCAAGCATTTGTCAATGGCAAATGGATCGGTGCAAAGTCAGGCAAGACCTTCGAGGTCATTGGTATGTGGTCTATCATAACCAGAGCTGGATATAACACTGATACTCGGGACAGATCCTGCTAGCCACAAGCCAATTGGAACCATGCCAGAGATGAACAAGGAGGATGCCGACGCTGCTATTCAGGCCGCCGCTGACGCCTTTCCATCGTTCCGCAAGACCACTGCAAGAGAGAGATCACGAATGCTTCGAAAATGGTACCAATTGATGATGGACAACGCCGAAGACCTTGCGAAGCTGATTACCTGGGAGAACGGCAAGCCGACAGCTGATGCAAAGGGTGAAGTCACATACGCTGCCAACTTCTTTGAGTGGTTCGCCGAGGAAGCACCAAGGACTTACGGACACACCATCCCTGCCACAGTGCCTGGTAACAGAGTCTTTACCCTCAAGGAGCCAGTTGGTGTTTGCGGTCTGATCACTCCGTAAGTGTACTCTATGACCATGTTACTCCTGCAGCTGACACGAATGCAGATGGAACTTTCCTGCTGCCATGATTACACGTAAGATTGGACCAGCCCTCGCAGCTGGTTGCACGGTCGTGGCCAAGTCTCCAGGAGAGACACCGTTCACAGCCGCTGCTCTTGCCGAACTCTCTGTCCGCGCCGGTATTCCAGCTGGAGTCGTCAACATCATCACCGCCATGGAGAACACCCCCGAGGTCGGCGAGGCCATCACCTCGTCAGATATCGTTCGCAAGGTTTCGTTTACCGGCAGCACCAACGTTGGAAAGCTCCTCATGAAGCAGTCCTCTGCGACCCTGAAGAAGCTGTCTTTTGAACTCGGAGGTAACGCGCCCTTCATTGTATTCGACGACGCAGACCTCGACATTGCCGTTGCAGGCGCCATCGCTTGCAAGTTCAGATCATCCGGTCAGACCTGTGTTTGCGCCAACCGTATCTACGTACAATCGGGCATTTACGACAAGTTCGCCGATGCCTTTGCCGCCAAGGTAAAGGACTTCAAGGTCGGTAGCGGATATGAAGAGGGCGTCACACACGGTCCTCTCATTCACGATCGCGCCGTGAGCAAGGTCGAGCGTCACGTCAAGGACGCTGTCAAGCAGGGTGGAAAGGTCTTAGTCGGTGGTGAGAGGATGCCAGATCTCGGCGACAACTTCTTCCAGCCAACCGTCATCCGTGACATGACCGCGGACATGGAGCTTCACAACGAGGAGACTTTCGGACCTGTCGCTGGGCTCTTCAAATTCGACAAGGAGGCCGACGTAGCCAAGCTCGCAAACTCGGCAGAAGTCGGACTTGCTGGATACTTCTACTCAAAGGACATTCAACGATGCTACAGAATGGCCGAGGCTCTCGAGGTTGGAATGGTTGGTATCAACACTGGTATCATTTCTGATCCGGCAGCGCCGTTCGGTGGTGTCAAGCACTCTGGTTTCGGTCGTGAGGGAAGCAGCATCGGTATCGAAGAGTACATGATCACCAAGATGGTGACCATGGGTGGCATGTCGCAGCCTCTGCAAGGCGAGTCATAGATTATTGCAATCTTGACCTGTACATAAATAATGACATCTGTTTTTGACGATAACCAAGGTGCCTTGAATGCTAGAAAGGCCCGGAGGACAAGTGCCGAGGATCGAAAGCTTACAACTCATGTGTAAGATGGATAGAGTCGTTTAGATCCGGGTCTTGTGACCGAGATATCCCAAGGTACCTTAGGAAGATCTACATAGAAAGTAAAGTCTCGCTCTCATCCGAGATCTACATGCGGTATTCGACAGAGGTTCGTTGATCGTCCAATGTACATTTAGACTCATGAAGCTTTCAAAGTTACTCTCCTCTCGTTCCCTCACTACGCCACTTCTATGACGATTTGAACAAACCATAAGAGATATGCATAACACTCGGCCAGCATGATGTGAACTTTCGCCTTGCATGAACGATGAAGTGGATTGTATGCATGTAATGTGCTCGAGCTGCCCCGCATTCTGCGAAGGGACAATCCAAGGCTTGGTCCTTTGTTGACAGGGTCCAAGCTATACGGTAGTCGTTTCATATGAGGCAAGAACCTTAGAGTAATAAGATGAAGCAAGGCGTAACGTAACTGCTTACATAGATTACATACCTTCCTGCATCACCTAGCTCGTGTGTTCCATCTCTACTACCAGTCTCGGCTCTCCAACACAATTTGGAATGAACGGGCATCATGGCAGACCACGAACCATCCACTGCGGCGATCGGCAGCACGAGTCTCCCACCATCCATCGATTCATCACCGGTAAACCCTCTGCAGCGTCGCGATAGTCTCGAGAAGCATTCGCAGATGCGTCCAGAAGCTCAAGATCTGAAGAACAGACATATTCTGCTTGATAGAACTGCTGCGCCGTAAGCCTCGCTCCCTCACTTCTTTAGACCAACGCCGTGGAAGAAGTAAGGGCATACTTTCTGGAACAGCTTATTGATTGTGTATGCAGGTCTCTGCAAGCCTCGCAATACGACCTCGAGCGTCAGCGCATCACGGACAATCTGAAGAAGAACCTTGCTACAAGGCCAGAGAAGGGAGCGTTGGTTGAACGTATGCTTTGCCCCTTGACATGCTATCAGATGGTCTGGTATGCTGACATCGGAAAGGCAACATTCTCCCCGACTCGACCGCCGCGCCAGCACTCCTGTCCCAGCAGCGAGAGCTAGCGAAACACATGCGAGCGAACAGTCTTGAGAAAGCGCTGCAAGGACGACCGAGTCCCGAGATGCTCGTCAGGGAGGGCATACTGATCAAGGATGAGGACCCACTGGCCGAAGACTGAGATGATTGCTTTCAGCATCCACAAGGCCGATCGTCGATACAGACCAGCGCAGGCAAGCGCATCATCACGTAACATCGCACGGTCACAAGTACCAGGCACGACAAACTGAAGTATGGACAGTAGATATTAAGATGAATTACGAAATAAGAGTTTACGAAATAGTGAAATAGGTATCCCGCGCGAAACAACCCAGGTCTAGATAAAGTGAAAATCCCGTCGCAGAGACCACTTCCTCCTGCAATCGGTTGACTTACTAGTCAGCTTCCTATATACTCGTCCGCATCCCCGATTTCCCCTGTGGACGACAATCACCGCGCGACTTTGGCGGCGGTGGTGGTGGTGGTATCATGCTCTGCTCGTCATTCGTTTTTCAGATCGAACCCGCGATCAGATGAAACCATTTATGCGTGGCCGGCGCCGGCGAAGTCACGGACGTGGGTCTTGACAATGTTCTTGGTGACGAAGGTCTCGTCACGCTTGCGGTGACCACCGTGACCCTGGCTTCCTGATGGTGGGCCGTGTTGCTGAGCCTGAGCTTGCGCTGGTGGGCCCTGCGAGGACGCTGGTGCCGATGGGTGGTTGTTCTGGTTGTTGTTGTTGTTGTTGTTGTTGTTGCTTGAGCCGAAGTTGAACCATGAGCCTGATGAGGAGGTGGATGGGGCGGCGGAGGAAGAGGTGGTTGATGAGGAGTGGGTAGAGGTGGTGGTGGAAGATGAGGCGGCGGCGGTAGAGGATGCTTGTGGTGGACCGTAGTTGCCGCTTGGTGGACCATAGTTGCCACTTGGTTGAGCGTAGCTGCTTGGTGGGCCGTGGTTGTTGTATTGCTCGCCTGGACCGGCGGTGTTCGAGTTCTGGCCTGGGGCTGGGCCGTAGCTTCCGGTTGGCTGTCCGCCGTTGTTGCCGGCGGTCGAAGTGACAGCGGCCCAGGTAGTCGCGGTTTGTACACTCCATGGTGGGCTGGTCTGGACGCTGCCGGCGTATGTCGTGTCGTAACAGTGGAGGTTGCCGTAGTAGGAAACAGAGGAGCTGATCTGGTCAAGGTTCCAGGTGTCGCCGGTTGGGTACTGAGGAACGAAACGAGGGTCCATTGGGTCGGCGTAGTCAGTGGTGACGTTGTAACCTTGGGTCTCGAGCTGGGTAACGTTGAAGACGGCCATCATCATGCTGTCTTCGTGAATGAGGTTGTGGCAATGGAACATGTAAAGACCGTTCCATGGTCCGTAAACAGCGCGGATTTTAGCAGTCTCGCCTGGCTGGAGGTTGACAACGTCCTTGAGGCCGGCAGCCTCATATGGAAGGACACCTCTGTCACCACCGGTACGCTCAACGATCTGGAAGGACACAAGATGGACGTGGACAGGGTGAATACCTGGACCGCCAGCGTAAACAACCTCCCACATCTCGGTGGATCCCTGCTCCGGACGGGCGAGAACACGGTTGTTGACATCGTTGTAGTCGACACCGTTGATGGTCCAGTGGTTGTCGCCACCAATCTGGAAGTTGAAGGTTTGCGCGACATCAGTAACGGACTCTGGCCATTGGATATCTGGGTTGAGGGTGCTTGGAACAGCACCGTTGTTGGTCCAGTCGCTGACAGTGTTGCCGACGTTGAACTGCATCATCTTGTCGGTGTTGTCGTAGACCGGAGTTTGGCCATCTGAGGCAGAATTCGAGCCAGATCCCATGTAGTTGCCCATGGTGAGGTTCTTGCCAGCATATGGGGCAAAGTCAAAAATAATCTCGTATCGCTCAGCTGGAGCCATCTGGAGGTCGTTGGTGTAGACCGCGGATGCGAAAAGACCACAGTCGGAGGCGATGACCGGGAACTCGACCCAGTTGCCTTCCGGGTCGGCAATGTAAATATCCCATGGACGACTGAGCGAGAGGTCGAAAAGACGAAGGCGGTACTTGCGTGGCTCGACGTTGAAGAAAGGCCATGGCTGTCCGTTGACTTCGTTTACATCACCGAACTGGTTGAGGTATTCGCCAGTTGGGAAGGTGAGGTTGCCGTTGTTGTCGTATGTTCGGTCCTGGAATGCGAGAGGGATGTCGTAGTTGTCCTTTGGAAGACCCAGGGCGTCCTCAGCAGGATCGTAGATAATCCAGATACCTCCAAGGCCACTGTATGCGTTGTTGGCAGTGATGCCATCGGCATGGTCCTGAGCCCCAGTCAGTATTATACTCGAAATATAAAAATATAAAAATAATATAAAAATACTTACATGGTACCACATGGGTCTCGCGACGTGGTCGTTAGGGTAGTAATAGTCCTTGAACTGGTTGGTCAGGAGCACATCGTCGGCCCATCCATCCCAAGGCGCATGAGTGTCGGAACCGTGAAGATGCATCGATGCGTCGTTCTGCATGTTGTTGTGAAGACGGACGATGGTGTGCTGGCCTCTCTTGATCCAGTATGTAGGACCAGGAGAGACACCATTGTATCCAACGAAGCTAGAGTTTCCGAGGTTGTGGTAGACCTGCTTCTCGAATGGCTCAATGGTCATTTCATAAAAGTCGATGTTGTTTCCATTGACATCGACAGTTGTGAGGGGCGAGGCACTTGGGGGTATCGGTAGTGGGTATTCAAAAAGAGGATAGGCAGGACTTGATGCAGCAATGGAAACGAAAGACAGGCCAGCAGCCAGAGCACCCGCGAAGGAAGGCATGTTTGCGGTATGCGAAACGAAACGTGAACGAAAGAGAGGTCGGTATGCTTAAAGCCAAGCTCGCACGACATGGCTGGCATCTTATAAAGAAAGTATCGCAGGCCGTTGCCACACGCAGGTTACCTACATCTGACTGGTCGGCGACTGGTCGGCACGATATTGCCTCAGTTTATCCAGGATGGGCGGAACACTATGCGAGCACAAGACCGCAAGTGCCTTGGAATTCCTGTAACGAGTAGTCCACTTCCCGACCATGTAAGAACTAGCTTTAGACCGATTGCTGCAGGATGGCTGCATAGGCGTGGTCATGGACAGGCATCAATAGATGAGGCTGGTAAGTGGTCCACATTACCTGCCATCGGTGGGTAGCGTTTGCAGACACTGAGCAATCAGAAATATTAGGCTCAGGTCGTGCCATGGACAGGGCAAGTTTCAGTTGGAGCTGGTCTGGACGAAGAGAGGTAAAGAATTGTTGTTGAAAGTACTCTGTACCGTTCGCGATCTTCGCGCATTAGCGCCGGACTTCAGATGTTAGTGTCGTCATGAAGCCGGCGGCTCAGCCAGTCAGAAACGGCGACTCCAGGGCAATTGACGGTTATTGACCGTCTTGATGCGGCTCTGTTATTTCTTGGATAGACAAAATGCAGATTGTTGCAGGGGGATCAGCTCAGACGGGCAGACCCCATGTCGTTGAGTTGGAAAGCTCGACCTTGCTCAACAGGCGGAACATCAACTTGTCATGTCCGATCACCAAGCCCCATACCGGAATCGTCCATAACAGTACTCCCAGATGGCATCAGGCAGCATGATAATTGTCACACATCGGCAATCGTTCCGTTTGACCATCGCTGTTCGTGTGGCAAGAATATCGGTGTTCGATCAAGTGACTGCGATGTGATATAACCTGGGCGCCTGTTGGATGCGGTCTTGCAGCACAGCACAATATGGTACAGTAATATCCTGCTATAGCACGTTGACAGCTGAAGCCCCAGTAGTAGCACCGAAGACCCCTGCGCGGTGGCTGCGTTTTGCCAGCCTCTGCCACCCCAAGCGATGGCCTCAGCACATTCGGATACAGCACGAACCCATGCACTATTCCGCGTCTTGGGTCCTTTCGCGATCGTGCTCGGCGCCGTTCTATCTTCGTTTCGTCACATGTCGAAACTGTCGACAATCGTGTGTGCCCACAAGCAGCACATCTTTCTCGGTGGATCTCTCGTGGTAATGACTACTCCGTGCTTGCGCAAAATGGTTCAGGCTCAATGTACAGCATCGGTTGACTCCTCGATCTGTCAGTTCTCGCGTGAGGAATAAGGACTACCCATGTCGTACCAATTATTGCCTGTGAGAGTGGACTCATCCGACGCAGCCGCCAAACGTGGTAAACCGCTGCAAACACCTTCTTGTTCTTGTTAGCAAAAGTCAAACATATCCACGCCGTCAGCCTATGTTGTTGGATGCTTGGTGAATTCCTAGAGGTACAATGTACTCTTTCGAAACTTGGATCGCCATGTTGTCTGGCCTACACGAGGCTCTGCTCCCAGATCATCGCCTCAGCAAAGGCTTTTCGGTGGAGAGGCTGTGGAGGTAACAGGTTGATCAGGAGTGCCTGACTGGATTGGCCCTCAAATGACCCATAAGCTCGTACCCCGCTGATCATCTCGAGAGATGCGATCAGGTGGCGAGGCGAACGCGACATGATTTCTGGAATTATCTGATTGATGGATTTATCCAGCATAGAACGTGATGGTGAGCGTTGCCGGGTTTTCCGAAATTCGGAATGAAGCTTTCCTTTACCTTCAGAGCATGCCCTGTTGTGTGCAGATAATCTGTAGTCAAATTGTATTTTTCAAGGTTAGGACGGTTCGGTAAGGTCGGGCAAATGTCCACTCGACCGTTACCACGAGGTAGAAGGCGGATGTTCAGCGAAGCTCGATTAGATAGACTTTGGGGGCTCAGTCCTTCTTCAGCCGATGGGTTCCTACGCCAGGCGGCTGTTCCTGGCGCTTGTACTGTACGGTGTTGACCGAATGGTGGCGTCGACCAGAATGGTAGTTGTTCTCGAGTAGTGCCGAATATCCAGAGTAGCGGTCACACACATAACGGCACACTTTGCTTGTTGCATGCAGTGCCCACAAACGTGCGATAGGCACATCGCGGACAAGAGGTTGGGGAGGATCGCCTGTGCGGAGGAGTGCGATGGGGATTCTTGTTCTCCGAGCCGGGGAGGACGGGGTCACCTACTTTTGAGCGCTTGCGTGCTGTAGCAGGGTGAGTTGCTGCGGTCTTGCAGGGAAGCTCTCACATAGAAGCGCCGCCTGATCCGTCTGGAGAAAGCTTTTGACCACATGGAACTTCGACGGCATCTTGCATTACTCGTGGAAACCAATTGATAGCTTGCTGATACCTTAGCTTGTGAAGAGCTTGACGCAGGATGTAAGTCAGTCGTCGCCGCATTCAAGGACCGTGGACTCGACCTCAATGCCAAGCCATGAGGCTCTCGCAATAACTGTGGGGAAACCGAGACACGACACGCGATGCGGAGCGAGCTGATTAAACAATGAATGCAAGGCACAAATTATCGTACCCATTATTGCAGTGCAACAGCGCCTTGTTGTCAGTTCTGATAGACTCTGGTACTCATAGATCCATGGCTGAGACATGGCCACGGTGAGGATAGCTGTATGTGGAGACGAGGGAACAGGCAAGTCCAGCCTTATTGTAGGTCTCCTTTAGTTCGCGGTGTCAGTCATGCTCTATGTACTGACACATCGCAGACCTCTCTTGTCAAAGATGTCTTTGTCACGACCAAGATACAGGCCGTGCTCCCTCAGATCACACTCCCTCCGTCGATAGGAACACCCGACAATGTCACAACCACGATTGTCGATACTTCGGCGCTGCCCGAGGAGCGGAATAACCTAAGAAATGAGACGCGGAAATGCAATGTGATACTGCTGGTGTACTCAGATCACTACAGTTATGAGCGCGTCGCACTGTTCTGGATGCCATACTTTCGCTCTCTCGGTGTCAATGTTCCGGTTGTCTTGTGCGCGAACAAATCAGACTTGTCGAATCATGCGTCGACCTCGTCAGTCGTCGAGGAAGAGATGCTACCGGTCATGGCAGAGTTCAAAGAGATTGATTCATGCATAAGGACAAGCGCACGGGAGCATCTGAATGTCAACGAGGTCTTTTTCTTGTGTCAAAAGGCCGTCACTCATCCGATCGCTCCAATATACGACTCGAAAGAATCAAATCTCAAGCCTGCCGCCATGTCGGCTCTGAAGAGGATTTTCTACCTATGCGACAAGGACCAAGATGGAATGCTCAATGACAAGGAGATCCACGACTTCCAAATGAAGTGTTTCGAGAAGCCGTTGGGTGAAGACGACCTCGCAAGTATTAAGCGGTCGATCGAAAAGTACTCGGAGACGCCTGTCGATGACGGTATAGATGTTGATGGCTTCCTTCTGCTCAACAAATTATTTGCAGAAAAGGGACGACATGAAACTATCTGGATCATCTTGCGTAAATTTCAATACACGGACAGCCTCAGCTTGAAAGATACCTTTTTGCATCCAAAGTTCGATGTACCGCAGTATTCTTCGGCGGAACTCAGTCCAGCTGGATACCGCTTCTTCGTCGATCTTTTCCTATTACATGACAAGGACAATGATGGCGGATTGAACGATGAAGAATTAGCCATGCTATTTGCGCCCACACCGGGGCTCCCGCAATCATGGATAGACTCTGATTTCCCCTCCTGCACGGTGCGCAACGAAGCTGGTCATATTACGCTGCAAGGCTGGCTTGCGCAATGGAGCATGACGACATTCGAGGAACCCAAGGTCACACTCGAGTACTTGGCATATCTTGGTTTCGAATCATCGGAGAAGGGAGGAACCACGGCTGCACTCAAGGTCACTAAAGCAAGAAAGCGACGAAACAAGGCAGGACGTGTTGAGCGCAATGTCTTTCTGTGCTATGTGTTGGGCGCCGGTGCCAGTGGAAAATCGAGTCTGATGTCAGCATTTCTCAATCGTCCATTCACTCCAATCTATCATCCGACCATCAAACCACAGATCGCAGTCAACAGTGTCGAGCTCGAAAGCGGCAAACAATGTTACCTCATCCTCGAGGAACTCGGTGAGTTGGAACCGGCGATACTGGACAATCAGGTCAAGCTGGATGCATGTGACCTGCTTTGTTACACATTCGACTCAAGCGATCCCGACAGCTTTGGCCATATCGTCGATCTTCGAAGACGATACCCGCAGCTGGATGGCTTGCCTGCAGTTTATGCTGCGCTCAAGGCGGATCAAGATCGTGCTGTGCAGCGAACAGAGGTACAGCCTGATCAGTACACGGAGAATATGCGCATGCCCAAGCCGCTGCATGTTAGTGCGACGTGGGGCAGCGTTTCCGAGTTCTTCGTCCACCTGGCCGAGAGTGCGACATATCCCTCTACAGCTTTCCCGAAGAACGAGGAGGCAGAGACTGACCACACAAGTCTATACATTGCGGTTGGAGCCACGCTTTGTGCAGCAGCAGCATTCGCTATCGTCTGGAGACAGCGCATGTCGAGCGCGTCTGCATGAGCTATCCTTTTTCCTCGTCATCGTTATGGCAGAACGATTTGTATATTATTGATACGATATGATACCCAGCCTAAATGTTTATGGAGCGAGCATAGTAGAAGTATATTTTCAATTCGACGCGTGGCCATTGTGACAACCTGTTGTAATTCCATTTGAGCAGAACACGGCGACTGTGACTGAAGCGAGATGATCGAATTACCATTTCGTTCAGTGTCGATGAACGTCTCAGTCTGGTCAAGTGCGAAGGAACATCAAGCGGTTTTGGCAGTGAGGGTCAAACCAAAGTCAAAAACCCGTGCCTGATTGTCACTCAGCACAAGCCACTTCGAGATCACGCCGAACCCGAGCCCCGTAATCTCCTGCCCTCAATCAAGGTAGAGCCGCTCTCGATCTTGAGACGTCGATCCGGTCCGGCAGACCATCAAGTCACAGCGAATCCATCTCATCTTCATCAGTTGACCAAATTACCTGTACAATACAACAACAACAACGACTCTGCACACTGAAGCGCTAATCTGATCGGCCAAGCTTTTCGAATAACGTTCGCGTACCGTCCACCTCCACTACACATCAGTGCCCTCAAGCCCGCGCGCTGGCTGTTTATACAAGTCACACGACATCGAGCATATCGACCACAGCGCTCATTCTTTCGTTGTCCGATGACGCTGCGCGGCGCTGCCGCTCTTCGCGAGCAACTACTTCATTCACATAGACAACAATAATTCCCAGGAACTCATCGACATTACCCTCGGATCTGGCTCACAACACCATGCCGGTGCGTCCTTAATCGCTTCGGGGAAGCGTGCTTTCTTTACTCTTACATAGGATCGACCGATTGCTGAATGCGGACGCTGTTCACTGCTGCTGCTGCTTCTGCTCACGTGCTTAGTTGTCGAATCAACCGCGACCGAAGTACTTGCGCTAACGGTCGTTCCTAGTTCTCACCAAAGACTCGGAGGATGACTGCAGATCGACTCGGTTCGCGGCGCGGACACACTGCTCAGATCTCCATCAGCGACACCAATCATCATGTCACCGAAGCGATTGGAGGCATGTACGGCAGTGATGACGACGAATATTCCAGTAGCCCGCAACGTGTGCGGGACGACCGACCATTGAGCTACCTTCACTCGCCGAAAGAGGTATATGACACCAAGAACAGTTACTTCGAAACACGCCAGCCATCACCTCCACGCGCTCCCCTTGCTCGCACAGTCTCGAATGAACAACGCATGCCGCCGAGTCCAAATGGATCAACTATCGGAAGAAAGAGCAGTCTGGGAGGAGAGAATAACATACTTTCACCACCACCACTTTCAAGGACCACGTCACAGGAGACGGCCACGCAGCAGTTTCCCCTCAACGACATCGATTATGAATCGAGTCCGGCTGCAGTCGCTCAAGAGCTGAGCAATCTGCAAGCTATTCGAAGAATGTCAATGAATGTCGACACAGCCGATCCAGATCTCCCTACCTTTAACTCTGGCTTTGGCATTCCTTCACAACCGCCGTCGCCCTCGGCTGGCGAAGATGATCCTTCTAAATTGTTCTGGGTACCCGCACGCTTACATCCAGAATTGGCGCCAAAGGAGTTCAAGACCTTTCTTGAAGAGAGAGTGGAAAAGATGCAACGCTTGTCGAACGAAGGATTGTCACCCGAGACCTTGAATGCGTCGGAGTCCGGCAGCTTGAAGAGAAAGAAGAGTATGCTATCACGGCAAGTTGAGACTGGCAAGGGCTATGAAGACGGCGCAGAACGTTTGGAAAGGAAGAGGTCCGAAGGCAAACAACTCGAACCGGATCGCACGCCTCATTTAGCTGAGCTGGAGAAATTGGTCGAAGATCCCAGCACCCTGATACGCAAGATGAGCTTGGGAACGAGAAGAAGCGAAGATTCTGGCGTGGAAATCCAGGCTGGTGAAGACGCCCCAATACTTCCCGGCGCCGTCGGGCTCGGATTGAAACGATCAACGAGAACCAACTACCGAAGGGGCAGTCTTCGCAAGGGCGAGAGGCAACCCTTCTCTGCCAGACGCACAACCAAAACTCAGGCCGATGTGGACACAGACGAATCTCTGCCTGCCTCGCCCGTTTTGGCGCCCGAGCAGGATCCGATTCTTGGTTTGACTAGAGTGCAAACAGAACCGAGTCGCGCTCCTTCGCCTCAAGAGCTTGAACAAAACAACTTCTCCCGTCCGAACAGAAAACGACCCGGTTTCGGGCCATCGGCGTCTGTAGAGGATCTTTCTTCGTACGACAAAGATAGGGCAAAGTCACCCGAGCCGGTCGAGCAGTCATCTCAACCTGAAGCACGTCAGCCGCAACCCTTTCAATCGCGGATCGCTTCTGGTGGTTGGACTACTGCATCACTCCCGGGCCAGAATGCGCCAATACCACATATCATAGAAACACCTCCGGAGATGGAAAAGGGCTCCACCCTCAACAACTTTGTACTTCCAGAGCGACGTTCATCTCATCAACCACCGCCTGCTACGAGAATTCCGGCCTCGGTAGTTCGTCCTGTTCCTCTGATACAAGGAGCCCGGTCCAAAATCTCCATAGATAGACCAAGGGACGACACTAGTCTGGATGACATCTCTTCAAATCCTTCGCCTCTTCCTGGAACTTCTTCGAGAACCGATGACCTCACACTTGTGCCAACGTTTCACGACAAAAAGGCTGAACTCAAGGGCAAAAAGACCAATTGGGGATGGTTGTTGGGCAACGAAGAGAAGGAGAGAGAAAGAGAAAAGGAGCGCGAAAGGGAGCGAGAAAAGGAGCGAAAGCGTGAAGAGGAAGTGCAAAAGCAGCGAGAAAGGGACGAGAAGGAAAAGGAGAAGCTTCGGAAGCCAAAGATATCCTCGAAACTCGCACCACCTTCCGACAAGACTCGGCTTGATCTATTACAGACATCAATCGACAGCGGATCATCACGCGGAAGGGAGTCAGTCGTACTGGACAGAGAGAGTATTAAGTTGGACGAAGAACGCAAGAAGGAAAGCAAACGCCGGTCCGACAAATCTGACGATAAGAAGGAGAAGGACGGCATCTTTTCGTCAATCTTCGGAGGTAAAAAGACCAAGGCAGAGGACCTTTCTCATAAAAAGCGACCGTCAGCAGATCGCAGATTATCTGCCGAGCCACCACCAAGGGTTCTCAAGCCGGATATCGACTATAACTGGACAAGATTCAGCATCCTCGAAGAAAGAGCAATCTACCGAATGGCGCACATCAAGTTGGCTAACCCTAAGAGGGCGCTATACAGCCAAGTGCTACTCAGTAATTTCATGTATTCCTACCTTGCCAAGGTTCAGATGATGCATCCACAAATGCAGATTCCTGCACAACAAAAGAGTGCTCAGCAACAGCAGAGGGAGAAGGAAGAAAAGCAGGTTGAGGAGTACTTGCAGTATCAGAGGTGGGAAGAGGTATGTTTGTCGATTATATCAAGTTAGAATCTTTATTGACGGTATTGCAGCAACAAGCACGGGAATCTGGCGGCGGTGGTGCTGAGTACGGAAACGACGGAACTCAACAAGGTCACGATGATCAGAACCTTTTCGACTCGAGGCAGAACCTGCAGTACTCGAGGAAGAGTGATCCTTACGCTGCGCCGAGTGATCGTGACTACCTTGGTTATTCGAAAGAAGAGCAACTATGGACACAGGATTCCAATCCCTCTCAATGGGAAGGTGAAGAGGAAGATTCCAACATGTTCGAAGGACTTCGATGAGCTGTCCTCGATCCTGGGAAGACCAAGATTGTACGGACAGGAACGTTCGGTACAATAACGATCGTGACCGAGAGATGTACCGGTCGATAGGATTAGGTGGAATAAGAGATGGAGAAGCATGTTCCTCTGTATATACATCCATCGGTTCTTTCCTTTCCACGGCAAGACATCCCCATTTGCTGCGGGTTTTGCATGCAGATGGTATTGAATGAAGAAGAGCCTCCCGAAGCGTGGAGCAGGCTTTCTGTACAGCTTGATCCTATCTGATGCCTATGCATAGCTCCATGTTCTTCTCCGTTGAGTGTAACGCTACAATCACCGATTTTGAAAGCAATAATGATCATAAGATATCAAACATGATTATGCGGATCAGACCCTTATTGGTCTATTAATTGTCGTGATATGCCATGTTCACATAGCGACGTCATTTTTGGGGAAAGCTCGGGGTTACCGCGCGATGACCAGAGGCTAGTACGTACTTCACCTCGTTCATCAAACCTCGAACAGACAATTCAACTCTCTCGATTGCATATCTTTCAGACCAATTACTCGAACCAAACCTTCTCCAAACCGAACAATCCACCACAACCATGACCTTCATTCTCCGCTCCATCCGCCGGCTCCCGCGCCCAGCCGTGCAGCGCAGCGCAACCATCAGCACCACATCGCGCCTTCGCATCAAGGAAGACGCCGACCGTAGTCCCGAGGAAATCGAGAAGACGAAGAACGAGCAAATCCAGAAGCAAAAGGAAGGCAAGGGTCATTGGCACGAGGAGTTGGCCAGTGCCGGCGAGTCCAACATCGCTGCCGACAAGGAGAAGGTAGAGGACCACGGAGAGCACATGGAGGATTTGCAGAAGCAGACGGCCGGTCAGGCCGAGGCAAACCACCCTGAATCAAAGAAGAACTAGAGATGCTAAGCCGGATTGATGGAGCCGGGCCATGAGCAATGGGGAAATGATATGGAGATGCTGAATCTGCATGAACGGTGCCTGTATAGGACAATCGGGGAAGTCATGAGGATAACGATACGATCAATGAGATGTTTCGAGCTGGCTCGAACAGATTTGCATCATCGATGAGTGAAATTCCACTCGAACAGTATACTTTTCGCAACGCAAAAAATTCACCTTGATGCAGCGATCCATCTAACCATATAAGTAGAACACAGTCAACGACCAGGTAGGTCAATCTCCATACTGATCATTCCACATTCCCATTTCTATCAAATCAAATCAAATCAAAAATGGCCATCTCCGCCGCCGCAGCCGCCCTCATCGCAATCATAGCCGCAGCCCTCGTAGGCGCCGAACTAGCATACTCACGTCGCAGACACCGCAGACGCGCCACGAAAGCCCGCAAAGCAGCAGAAGCACTGCTCGCAGAAGACGACTGCCTCAGAACCCGCAGCCAGCACGCTCGCAACGCGCGCAGGTCGGAAGGGACATCCATCAGCGACGCGCGCGGCCCCATCACCATTCATCCATCCGCCCAGAGAACCAACACCCCAGTCAGCACCGAGAAGAGCGCAAAGGTCCCGAGGTCGAACTTCGTATTGAAAGTCAAAGGCATGGCGCCTGCGCCTGCGCCGAAGCCCGTCACCGCCTCGCCGGATTACGAGACGGCCGAGATGCGCTACAATGGGGTCGCGATAAGGGATTTTGCTTATCCAGTGCGGTGTTGAATCGACTCAATACTCTACATTCAGAACCGGGTGGCTGTACACGACCAGATACCGCAGCTGTACGAAGGATATTGTGGGTACGATGCATTACACAGCAGCATGAGATTTGTGTTGAAGAATCGGGTTCTACCAGTTTCGGAAACGTCGTTACACACATTCATGCTGGCAGGTGGTTCGCGACTTTTGTCAGAAAGATGAACAAGGGCCGACATGGCATGATTAGGAAAGCTACGGTATTGTGGCTTGTCGCTACCCCGCCTACTAGTGCTTACAGGTTGGTGCACATAGGAGAACATAAAATGCGCTGCTTCCTCCCACCTTTTCATTGCGCTATTCACGTTTGTTGTCATCGTTGGTTCTGTCCAAGGCCGGACCATGGAGGCCGTAGCTTCTGCATCTGCCATAGTCGGCCTCATCGTCCCTGCAGTTCAAATTGTCAAGCTTTTGATAGAAGACATAGACAAAATTGTCCACATCAAGGGTGTCATCAAAGACTTAAGAGATGAGTTAGAAGTCATTCAGCAGAATCTTGAGAGTTTGGAGTCCATCAGTAATACTGATAACTGGAAATTGCTTGCAACTGGTATCCAAAGACAGGCTGAGACTGTCGTCAAGAGCTGCAGAGCCGCTTGCGACTCTTGTCGCAAAGATGTGCAGCGGTGGACTCAAAACAATTCTAGCTTTGAGCTCTCGATACTCGATAGGTTCAACATTTTCCTTAGAGAGCATAAAATCAAGGCAATGACAGCTCGCATGCAGGCTTGTAGGGATGCTTTCACCTGCATCCAAAGCTTGGTCGTAATGTATGTGCTACTACATATGTAGGTGTGAGTAGCAGACTGACTCTATCCTCTTGTGTAGGGCCAAATCTATGGACCAAAGTCAAAGTCAGGCCATCTCACGGATCGAGGCAAAGCTATCAGCTATAACCATTGTTGGTGAGGCTGACAGACAGACTCAACAGTTACAGCGCTCCTTGATCGAGGTACAACAGGACTGTGAAGACGTTGTTCGGCATGATGAAGAACGAGCGATCACTGTCCAGACTTTGCAGATGATGGTTGAGCCGACAGTAAGAAAGCATGCAGCCTTAGCGACAGACGTTCCTCTACACGCTTCGACACAAGGTCCAGTCAGATTCTCTGCTACCGACTTCTACTTTCGCCATCAGCCAAATGGTAGGGAGTCAGTCACGGAGATGCAGCCAAAAGATCGAGTCGAAGATGAAATGCAATACTTCTATATCGAAAGTCCATATGATGTGTCGAGTCCCTGGGCTCCGCTCTATCTTAGGCAGCAACTTGAAGCTAAGAAGTAAGTTATGCTATACTTGTTTCCAGGATGAGCATTTTCTAACCACTTTGTAGCCTCTCGCCTTTCGAGTTCACACCTATCAATTATAGTGATCGAAATGTTGAGACCAACATGGTCAAAAGGAGAGAGCTTAGACATTATTGGTCCAAACATCATGAGCTCAATCCTGAGCAACGACCCCATTTTGGGGAGGATGAGAAAGTTATCCTATGTCGAAGGATATGTAGTTTGAACGTAGGAAACAGTCTTCACCTGACATGGACTTTACTAATCGGTGAATAGGGCTATCTAGATCTATCAGACACGGCCATGACTCAAGGCAGCAGGATCAGTATCCAAGAAGGCCTCTATCGTGTTCGCTGGCGAGTCCAAATCTTCACCACAGAATTCACAGCAGATGATGGAGAAAGGACTAAGGAGATCAAGAAGAATTTCAAGAAGCGCGAGTCAAGTACTCAGCCTGGTCAATTCAATACTTTCGGATATCGAAATCCTTTAGGCTACCCCATCTGGAGACTGGACACGCCTGACTTCCCAAAGGGGCCGGTCTTGCAGCTTAGTGTGGGCTATAAAGCAGTCGTAGGGACGGTGCGAGCATATTTCCAGGCGGGAATTATGACAGGATTTCGTCGCACAAGGCAGTTGTCCGATCAGATCCTACTTTCCTCTGCAGCCGGCGGCGATCAGTCAACCTCTGCAGACCTCTCGCGCTTAGATATACACATTAACGCAGAGCACTGCGGTCGTCTGAAAGACAAAGGCTGGGTATACGTTGAATCTGACAAGCTTTACAGAGTCATCAACGGAGGGCAAATTGTCTTTGCCATCTCAAACTTTGACAATGGTCAATGGCAAGGGGGATTCAGATTGGGTGGTGTGGAACTGGTCCCCACAGCAATAAACAAATTCGCTACCTTGCCATGAGCATTGGCGAAGTGTGCACGGCATGGTGATGAGCTACGACAGGAATGGAAATACGAATTAAAGAGAAATTGAATTTTGATTCTCATTATCATATCATGAGCGACATTAAAGAGCTAGCTTGCGTGATTGGACCGCAGTCGGAACATCATGGTATCGTCCTTTATGCGGTACCAGCCTTGAGAACATAACCACCGTCGATGACAATGGTCTGTCCGTTGACGTACTGGTTGGTGGCAACAAAGAGCATACCGTTACCCATGTCGCGGTCGTTACCAGGTCTGGCAGCAGGAACCTTGCCCTCAAAGTCCTCCTTTGGAAGCTCGCTCTTCTGGTTCGGACCAGACTCACCCTGGGTCATCTCGGATGGGAAGACACCTGGTGCAATGCTGTTGACACGGATCTTGAGACCGTTGTTGGCAATCTCCCAGCCAAGCATCTTGGTGAGGTGGATGACGGCAGCCTTGGAAGCGTTGTAGGCAAAGTGGTGCTGGGCGGTCTTGACGATACCGGAGATGGAGCAGATGTTGATTACACATCCGGAGTATCCGTGCTGGTGCTCGGAAGCGGCCTGGAGGAGTGGGAGGAAGGCGGTGGTCATGAAGTAGCACTGTGGGACGCTAGAGGTGTGTGTTAGTACGACAACCCTTCGTAGGAGCAGTCGGGAAAACGTACTTGGTGCGGTAAGTGTCAACCCAGTCCTCGATGTTGGAGTCGGAGTTGTCGAAGAGGTTGGACTTCATCTCCTCGGCGCTCTTGGCCTCGGTGGTGAGGGTGTTGGAGCTGATACCGGCGTTGTTGACCAAAATGCAGACGCACTTCTCCTTCTGCTTGATCTCGTCGTAGATGCGGGCAATGTCCTCCTTCTTGGTGATGTCTCCCTGGATGGGGTGGATGGAACCTGGAACACCCTGGCTGTACTCCTTGGCGACAGTCTCGAGCTTCTCCATGGTGCGGCCAATGATGTAGACCTTGGCACCGTTGACGGCGAAGGCCTGAGTGGCCATCAGACCAATACCAGATCCACCACCTGAAGCACGTCAGCATCTGTACATACAGTGACAGGGTCTCAGGGAGTTGATTACTGACCGGTGATGACAACGACCTTGTCCTTGACATTGTAGAGGTTTTCCAACTTGAAGTCGTCGTTGTTGTGAGCGGATTGCATGCTGTTGCCAGAAGACATCTTGAATGTGGTTTGAGAGAGTTGTCTTGTTTGAGATTGAATTTGAGAGGTGAGGTTGTTGAGTCGAGAGATTGCTGGCATGAAGGAAGGCTGGAGGGGTTTTGTATTCAACAGAAGAGCCCGAGAGCTCCGCTGTATTTGTCTAGCCAATGTCGTCATGGTGAGCTTTTGTGACGGTGCGGTGGGCGAAGGCAGCAACAGCAGAAGGCAGGTACCTTGATGGAGCTAAGGTAGCTGCTGTTTCTTGTCACGGAAAGACTGTTGCAAGGATGATGACACGGCAGGTGCGAGCGAAGTGCTTGGTGAAGCTGTCAGGTAATGGATTGGCCTACCTATATGCTCGCTGAATTAAGTGTTCGTCCATGTGGTCGGCCTACGAATAGTTCAGTCATGGGCGCTTTAGCCGCGCAAGTTGTGATGGAGCCGTGATAGCACCGAACATGGAGCTTCCAATTGACGGTGTTGGATCATGGTCATGTCATGGATCGTCACTGCATGGCGACTGCCCCTCGTGCTGCTGCAGCCAAGTGAAGTCAATCAATCCATAATCCACTGCGGGGCACGGGAACGACGGAGGCTCCTCCGCAGACGATCATGGTTCTTTCTCCAAATGGCAGCTTTAACCACGTCACGTGCGTTCTGTTATGTTAATTCGAGGCTCAATATATTTTCACAGTCATGTCTCGTTAGATATTTACAGTATTATAGTCACCCTCATCGTTGCCCTCAGTCTTCGCGTACCTCGATTATGGAAGCCAGAGTCAATGATCCGATTGTAGAATGCTGACTCCTGCCAGCAGTCCTCGACGCGCTGGAAGACTGCGACGGTGTGATTGCGCTCATCCAAGTATCGGAAACCATGGTCGTCTCGGAGCTGTGCAGAGACTCAACCGAGCCAACGCAATCAGGAAGAATTCCCAGCTTGCTCAAGGCGGCATAGTCGACCTTGAGATTATTATATGTGACGGTAGGGTTGGACTTGATGGTCGTGACTATCGAATTCTCCATCTTTTGAGGTGGTTTCTGTCCGGGATCTCGTCCATGTTTTTCGAGCTTCTGGCCCATAAAAGTCTCCTTCCACCTGTTAAGTGGTTCGGCTATTGGTCGAATGCCGAGCAGCGACACGGCGGCTGCGCAGAGCCCAGTCTCTATTTCATAGAGCAGGAAAACAAGCGGGTAGTGCTGGTGGAGCGACGGACTAGGTCTCATGGAAACAATGACCGGTATCCTCGATAATGACACAATGCTTCCGGCCAGACCTATGGTTCCAAGTATACAGACCCAGGTCTTGTCCCGGAGACTTGACCAGAAATGCTTCCTGCCCGTCGTGAAAACCATATGCAAAGGCACCAAAGCAAAGACCCAGTCGATGGCAGCGTTGCTGATGGTCGCCAAAAACCACAGTGGTTCCAGTACGTTCCAATTGATGGTGCACGAATCACTGAACGTCATCTCGACTAGACTGAACGATGTGCAGCGGAAGCAGATTATGAAGCCAGTGACGAGATTGCATAGCATATAGCTTGCCATGGTGACCATATAGACCCTTCTTTGCAACTGAGTTTGTGGTAAGCGGAGGAAGAAAATACCACATGACATCTTCAGAGCAGTACTGGAGATGAAATATAGCAGTTCGCAAGTAAAGAGCGGCTGTTAAATCATGTCAGCAAATGTTGTGTACACGTAGTGATGATACATACCCATGCGGTCTTATCCAACAGTTCTGGTGATCCTGGTGCGTAGTTGCGTTCCACTGATCTCGCATAGAGCCACAGTCCAAAGGTGGCGACCGCGAAAACTTGGGCTACCACGAGTAGCCAGTCATCCATAGTGAGACATCTCAGTATCCTGGCTCGTGTCCATAGTCGAAGTAGTGCTGCAACAGTAGCAATACCGATCAAGAATCCCGGAAGAACAGCATAAACCAGTGAGTTGGCGGAATAGTCGTATTGCTGAGGGTGATGTGCCGAAGTCGTGTCGTTGACCATTCCGGTCGTTCTCGCCATCACAGGCAGTGATACAGGTAGTACGCCCATGATGCCGCTTCTTGATGTTCTGTCAGGCGAACTTCACTTCGCGGAGACGAACTTTCCTTTTCGTCGAGAAAGAAAGAAACATGAAATGTCGAGCTGTACCTTACCAACCTACCGGGAACGGAGAATAGTCACGGCTCGAGAAGGCGAAGGAAGGCGACAGTTAGAAATGGAACGGTCGGCTCAGCCTTCATGTCCTTCATGAACGATTGGAAGCGGCAGAAGTAGACGTCTCTCGTCGTGACCGAGTGCAGTGCAGTGCCGTATCGTCGTTGTCATATCCTTTCGAGCATGTCCGTGATGCGGTCGAGACGACGGAATAGTTCTGATCCTTGAATCGGAGCCGCTTATTCCCACACGGTATGCATTAAATTGCTGGGGTTTAGAAGAAGGCAGGTCAAGTTGTGATATAGAGCTGAAGTCAGAACCTGGAAACATCCACGGCACAAGCTGCTTCTGTGGGGAACCAGAGCGCCGTTGGGTTCCCCATGAGCCGTGTACCATATCTTTGGTGACATTATACAACGGTCTTCAAGCCGTTGTCAGACAATTAGGCAATAGACGATTCATGGAGCACTGCTCCATTCGTTATTCATTCCGTGTCTCGTAAAAGTATGATCGCGATAAAGTATTTGAGTGACTGAGCAACGGAATCCCCCCGAGGGTGATCCCATTTTTCACAGCACAGCATAGGCGCTGGCGTAGCTCACACTGCTGTCACTAATCTTCTTGACCTCACTGCTGCGTTCGTATCGAACAAACTTGAACCTCCCAGCACCGCTCGGCGACTTTGACAGACCCTGCTTCTCGACCTCTTCTATACCAGCCATGACAACCCCAATCGGGTGACGTCCGCACACGGTGTTGCCGGTCTCCGACAAAACGTCGAGCCACGCGCGATGGCTTCCACTCTCACAAGCGCCCATGCACTCGAAATCGATTTGCTTGATTGACTCGTGTATAAGTGGCGATTTGGGGTCTTTGTCACTAGCGCGAAGAGAAACGGCGTCCCCGCCAGCGTTGACATAGTAGGTATACCTGAACCGCGTACCCCAGTGAGCAAAGTCGGACGAGACGACAAAGGCGTTTTCTGGATCTGCGAGATAGGGTGCCAGTATCTTGCCCAGGTTTTGCTCGACTGTCGCTGATGTATTGCCGACCATGATTGGGACCAAAGGTGGAAAAGATGCTTCGTCTTGGAAATGGCGTGATAGGATCTTGTAGATGTAGGGAAGGTGCATCTCCAGGCTGTGTTCGTCCTCGTCGACTTCTTTCGACATGCGATCGAACAGACCAGTCTTGTGTAGCTCATCCGAGATTGTCTCGTCGACTTTCAGATCGCCCATTGGCGTACCGTATTTAGTGCACCGTGACAAGGCAGCTTTGGTCAGATAGAAGTGATGCGAAGGTCCAAGAAGGAAGACACGCTTGCTGTATCGGTCACTATCAGATTGAATTCGGTCGACTCGGTCCAATATACGTACGCTTTCGACACATCCCAAGATCGATAAGCCCATCCTGCTGCCGGCCCGGAGTATGAGTACCCAGCATGGCTGTGAGGTCAGTGACAGTTCGCTCTACGAACACCCAGTATATTCAGTATATCCACTCACGGGGCGATTATGATTCTGGCGCCTGCGACAGGTACAGACTCTGCCGGTGATGTTGTTGCCGACTTGGGTCCGATATGCTTCACCGGAGTTTGAACAGCGTCGAGCCAGCCGTCGAGTTGTGACGACAGCTGCTTGCCAGACGAGCTATACCATGAGCCGGCATGACTGGGCATACGGAGTGACATGACTGTCTTGAGGCGAGGTCGTCGTTTGGAAATTGGATGCAGAATCAATTTAACTGATCCTTTGGAGTCCCTCTCGATGAGGGGTTTATCATGCCGAGAGTAGGTAGATGAGGTGGTTGCCTAGTAGCATATCCCCGGTTTAGCCGCCCAGCATGATGCGGCCATGACATACCGCTAAGGTAGCTTCATGTTGTCGAGATACAGCAAGGTATCGATGATCGCACAGGAGTCGACTATAACCATCGATATAAAAATTCATAATGACGAAAGGAAGTTGCGTCTGCGGCGAAATCAAGTATGAGTTCACCGGCTCACCATTGATCGTAAGTCAGTCAACCATCCACTGTCATATCTCTACTCATACTATATCCACCGACTAACCTCCCCAGTCCGCCTGTCATTGCCTGACGTGTCGCAAGACATCAGGCGTCGGCTTCGAGATAGACGTTATCATCCCGCCGAACGACCCCAAGACGACCTTCAAAGTGATCTCAGGCAAACCGACAGATTTCACCGAGACAGGCGGCAGCGGCAAACAGATCATTCGTCACTTCTGCCCCACTTGCCATACGCTCATGTACATGACTATCGAAGCTGCGCCTGGTACTGTCTTTATCAGTCTAGGCACCGTTGACGATGAAGACTATCTGAACAATGCTACTCCGCAGAGAGAAATCTACACACGTAGTCGGCTGAAGTTCGTTGAAGGATGGGAATCCAAGGGCGCGCAGCAGATGCAAACGGGCTCCGAGTAGGTAGCTCTTATGTGGATAGGAATCGTTGTGGAAATGAACAAGAAGGCCCTGTATCGGACCATTACATGACGCGTACGTCTATATACAACACTATCAGATCCAACATGTGCAGGTGGTCATTACTCGTCGAATGTGCGCGCTAGAAAAGGATTCCAAACCAGACACTTATGTGTCAACGTGCGGTCTACCCTCTTCTGGGGTGACCGTCTGTTCCAGGACCATATTACGCTCCTGTTCTTTCCGCTTTCTCTTCTCCATCTGGTGGATCGCGTCCTCAGTAAGCTGCTGGCGGAACATGAGCTCCTTTACATCCTTCTTGCGCGTCTTGTGGTCGCCGACTGAGATCAGGATGCCACCAACAATATTGCAGGTGAGCGAGCAGCACAGGACCGCAGTAGTGACGGCAAATGGTCGAGTCTGGTAATTTTCGTGAGACCAGGTGAACGTTCCAAGCGTGATCTGGAAGACCGAGTGACAGTCGAGAAGTACAACGATTGTGATGAGTAAGCGAACCGGGAAAGCGAAATGCGTATCCGTCTCGTGAGGCTTGTAGAAAGTGTGCGATTTCGAAAACTTCTTTTGATGGTGTTCGAGCTTCTTTTGCTGCTCGGCCGTCAGAACGCTGTAATAGTTACCGTGATGATCGTCGCCTTCTCCTCCGGCCTCGAGATCCTTCTCCGGATCGTCAACCACGACAGCCGGCAGATCATTGTGGTTGGGAAGTTCCGGAAGAGCCTTTTTCTGGCGGAGCTTCCAGGTGAGGTGGTGATAATGTGCAATAAAGATCATGTGGTAGGTGTCGACCGCTCTGAACGGTGCCAAGCCATCTCCCATGAGAGCAAACAAAGCCACCAAAACGTTGTCGATGACGTTAATGACATAGTAGTTTCTTTCTCCGGCGCTGACCCAGCCGATGAGGAAGAGCACCCATACGAGACCGAATACAGTAACCGACGTTGCGTAAAGAGTGACAAAAAGACCCATTGGTCGTCTGACATATTGACCGAATCCTCTCATGCTGCGCTTGAAAGCAGCCCTCCGGGAATGAAGAAGATGTCGGACGTGGTCGTTCAGCTCGGCCTTTTCCGAGTCGGTCCAACCTTCAAGTCTGACACCATGCGGAAGGACGGCATATCTCGACTCTGAAATGTTCGAATCGAACGAGTCCACACTTTGTGCTCTTTCCAACACTCTCTCTGCCGCAGCTTCATCGACTTCATCCTGGACCCGAGTCGCCTCGTCCTTCGGCGCCGATGCTGGTGGTGGTACTGTTCGCAGCTGCTGGTTAGACTGCCGCGTATTGAGGGTATATGTAGGACGTCTGTTGGTCCAGCGTCCAAGATCTGGAACGAAAAGGGAGTTCTGGACGTTGGTTAATGTAGAGAGGGTAGCCACTTCGGGATCTGTGATATCTCATGTTAGTTTCAAGAAGTCCCAAGTATGATAAAATGGTCTTACCAATAACATCGAGCAGATTGACTAAATCCTCTTCCAGATCGGGATGTGACGAAGTTTGAGATGTGTTCGAGGTTGCTCTGTTCCTACCACGTCCCCAGTTTCCTATACTCAGCACTGACGGTGTGTTCCTTGTGAGCCGTCTCCGGCGTGCAGGAGTCTGAGTGTCTACCGTGTTGTCTTGTGTGTGTGCTTCCTCATTTGTCCTCGCTCCAGGCTCCTCAAGTACGGGTGGCATAGTGTTGGGTCTTTCTCCATTTGAAGGCGCATCTGAGATGCCGAAGCTCGGGAATGGTTCTGGCCTAGCCGACTCTTCCGACACACGCGGCATCGTGCTAGAACGGTCATCTCTACGTTGTTTTTGCTGTGTCACGATATGTCCAAACCTGAGTTCAGGTAGTTGCGGCGGCTGCGGTTCCGAAGTGCTCCTTCTGCGAGACGCAAAGTCGTTGCTATCCACTCGAGAGGCGTTGCTCGTTTGGGCGGATTCTGAAGCGAGACGGCGTAGTGAAGTCGCTGATGAAAGCCTCCGCAGACCAACACTGGGCCTACCAGAGTTACGGGTCCGAAGGGCAGGTCGTCCTCCTGGCTGGCCGCCTGGCGAGGGTGGTGGAAGGGAGTTGCTCATTCTGGTATACTGATCGGAGTCGCGCGGAAATAATGTGGTGGATGGGTTAAATTTGCTGCTGCAGAATCCTCACGTGCTGCAGCTCAGGACGAACAGAGCGGCATTGCTGTAGAGGAGAGAAGTGTTTTCAAGAGTATAGAGATGTAGGATCCTAGAATCGCTTGACACGGTCGGAGCTGAGCAAGATACAGCGAAACTCACTCAAGATTAGTAAAGCAACCGACATGCATCGATTTGAAGGTCTCGGCAAACAAGAAAAGGCGGCTGCCCAAACAGGGCAAGATTGTTACCGTTGCCCCATCGGGCAGGAAAGTGCATGAAAATGCAGAAAAGTGGCCCGGAACTTGCAGCCCCGTCTGTGCAGACCAGGGTCAAAACTTTAACTTGACTTTATTGCAGTACTTTCCTTTCATCCGACGTCAGCGGCGTAAAGAATGCAATCTCGAACGTGGAGAAATGTCAACACGCGACTCTGCTGTTATCAAGTCGTACCCTATATCACCAGCCCGTTGAGCACTTTCATCTCTAGCCAGATGGTAAGTCGTTAGACGTGACCACAGATTATCGCATGTATGAACTGCGAATGTGCCATCGAGGGCATTCACGGCCAAGTAGAGACCAAGTTGCTCCTGTTCAAGGACATGAACGAACGAGAACGCGAAACAGACAGGACAAGACAAGCGCTTAAACAAAACAAGCTGTGCCGCGCCCACGGACGCCAATGATCTCCCACTAGCACATGTCATCTCTTGCCTGCATAAAAACAAACGGCTACGTCAGGAACTCTCCGCTCTGCCAAAAGGAGCCGGCTCCGATGAACAGGTTCATATACATCATGATCTGCTACAATCTCATCATGGTGCTCGCTTGTCAATGATGTGGATGTTTCCAATAATGAACTATATGTATACCTGAAGAAATGTGCTAGTCGCTCAAACGCTTGACAACGTGAGAATAGAACATGATTATTAAACTCTTGCTGAGACCATCCCGCTCATGGCCAGAGCACCCACTTGACTCCTCTGACGACTCCCATGATACTGTTCTGGAAGACCTTGAAGACGACCACGATGAACCACAGACCCCACATGACTCCCAGAACCAGCCATTCGAGCAAAGTGAAGCCGATCCTCTTGACCATCCTGAGCTTCCTGCGTCGTCTGCGCACCATGTCATCGATGGCGTCGTTGACCTGCTTCACCGCCAGTGTCTGGTGAGTGTTGAGGTCGTATGTGAACGCATCCGCTCCGTCTGTTGCATCTTGTACTTTCATCGACATTTGCTCGCCGCATTTCTGCCTGAGCTCTTCAATGCGATGGCGCACTTCGGCGGATTGACCCCCACGAAAAGTCTCCAACTCTTTCTGCGAGCTCTCCAAAGACGCCTCGATGACTTTTGTCCACAGTTTCGTGGCTGCCACAAATTCCTCGCTGTGACAGACCTGACCTACGTCTTCTCCACTAGTATCGACAGCAGCTTTGAGGAAGCTAGGCATGGGGTCGCTGACGCTTGCTGCTCGATTACAGAGCGCATGAGCCTTGATGCCGGAGCTGATGAATAAGGCTCTCACGCGAGCGACGTCTTTCTTGGATACTCTTTGTCCAGTATTATGGCGTTGTGACTGGTCCGCAATGCTCCAATGCCTCTTTCCTGGAGAACCTTCTCGATTTACACTGACGTTCGCAAGACCAGAACGAGGCAACCTGTTAGGGGTCGCATGTCGTATCGTGCCAGGCTCGCCAAGAGACGCTTTGCTGACATTTTTGCTGGACCATCCTCGCTTCGGTAGTGTCAAGAATCCGTTGCCTCCACTTTGCCGATCACTCAATGACACTCCATCACTATCCACTGTCCGCATACTCGTCGAGGACTGTGTCCTCTCGAGCCCAGGAACTGTGATCTTTGGGAGAGCCAGTCTGCTCTGGCGAGACCCTTTCGTGACTGTTCGCTGCAGTGATTGCTGTCTCGATATTGGATCCGTTGTTTCTTCACCATTCAAAGTCGTTTTTGAAGCGTTGTTCGAGAGGAATGATGGCAGCCCGATATGATACTTTGGCTTTTGTGTGCTTGACGATGCCGTTGGAGCGCGGCTCAAGGTCTGGCTCACTGTATCGTCGTCATCCATCTCACTATCCTGATCTGAAACTTCTGGACTCAGGTCCGACACGGCCATCTGGTGGTCTTTCCGACGGAGACGGTCACCAAATCTCGTCGATTCCTGACGTACCATATGACCTATGCGTCCCCCCTTGAAGATCTTGGACATACCACGTGCTGGTACTTTTGGTGGGGCGCTGCGCACAGCCTTGCTATCGCTGACGCTCCGATCGCCAACACTCGAGTTAGTGTTGTGGCGCACGAGTGAAGGCCGTTTGGCGTCGTCAAGCGATCTCCTCATGAATCCGCCGGTATTGTCAGATGTAGCGGATTGCGGTAGGCTGGAGCCATTCCCAGCCAGGGCGAAATCTGTTGTATCGACCTGCTGTAATTGTTCGGAGCTGTCGCGTGACTGTTGGCCGGTGAAGCCGTGGGCGGACTGATTCGATGAACTAGCCTCACGTGATTCGGGAGACAGTTTCATGCCAAAAAGGGGTACCGCGGTTCTTATCGCTGGCGAATTCGGTACAGGTGAATCAAAGTCTTCGGCCGAAGATGGTTCAGTGCCTTTACCGTACTGCCTGTTATCCATTGTCGAAGTCTTCAAGTCCAGTGGCAAGGGTCTCAATTTTCGGTCAATCGTGCCGCTGGCGTTGTTCCTCCCGGTAGACGCCCGGTTCGCTTGTACACGCTCGTTTGCATTCGGAAGGTGATCCCACTTGTCAGGCGAAATCAACTGTGGAGATACCTCCGAGCCTTCGCGGTTCATCCTCTCCTGCATATGCCTCGCTAGGGGCCCAATATTCTCTCCCATGCGGTTAGACATGACCGGGGATCTATCCCGATTGCCAGAATCTGACACCTCGGATGCAGATGCAGAGCTCAGAGATCGTCGACGGTGCAATAGACGCTTGCGTACATCATCTTCAACCCGGTGGATAGACAGGAATTTGCGCTTTCTCCGACCCTTTCGCACGGGACCATCATCATCCGTAACTTCAGTAGACGCTGTGGCAGATCGATCCAGCCCAAATGGAAAATCGTCGTTCTCATGCCCGGATAAGCCTCGCCACGCACGTCGATTCATTGTGGGCACCAGGCTTTGTCCTTGTCTGTTTTCTAGGAGTATCTTGTGATCGGGTTTCTCTGACCAAATGCAATCTGCCAACAGTTCCATCGGTGTGAATGCCCAACCAGAGCCCGTCCACTCAATCCGTGAGGAGGCTGTGTCTGTTCTTCTGTGTCCAGAATTCGTTTGTCCACCAGAAACGTTGCGACTCTGGTCACCAGAATCGAAAGGTGGGATCTCGTCAAACTCCAATCCAGAGCTGCGATCCAAGTTATCTGCTCTGTCTTCAACTTCTTCTATCCAGTTTATGACCGTCTCAACGTTTTCAAAGGCATGTGGTGACGGAACCATGTGCCGTCGCTCACGAGTCCGCAGCTTTCTGTTCCTGAGCAGCTGAAGAGGGTTGTATTCGCGAGTAGCTCCGAAAGTGCCGACTGAAGAGCGCGGCGATGCATTGAGTGGCGGTAGGCATTGTAAGAGTCTCCTATGTGCATTCGAAAGCTCAAAGAAAGCACGGGCTCGCTCTGCCCTCGCGAGGGTACTAGGGGAGAAGTTATATGCTTGAGACAGCTGGTTGTCTTTCTCTTGTGCATTGTCAGGCGCAAAGTCGGCCACATCACCGAAAGCAGCCTCGGCTTCACTAAAGGTAAAAGTAGGGACCGGAGAACTGACGTTGTTTGTGACAGGAGCGGCTCGAGACTGGTCGTTGGCGAGTGGTGATCCCGGTAGAATATTCGGAAAAGGCGCGCCTGCAGATCGAATGCGCCTTGAATCAGCATTCGATGGTTGCGTATTGAGTCCTGCGCTTGCATAACGTTTCCGGCCTTCACTGAGCGCAAGAGCCATCTGTACCAACTGCGAGGTGTCCAACGCCGGCGACTTGGCTGTCTGTGGCGATGCGGACATGTCCTGGGCCATCGACTGTCTTTCCGGCGTTCCGTAGCTGTTCTCGCCATCCAGCTGAGCCTCATTCGGACTGGCAGATCCATATCGTCGGGTATATCCATGGCTGCGAGGCTCTGACCTATTATCAGAGGGCGAGTCTGCGTTAGCCGAGGGCGTCGAGTCTCGGTCTGGAGTTCTTGTCCGAGCACTGGAAGAGTCCAAGTATGACCTGCCCTTACCCTTGTCGGATGTGCGCGATCTTATTTTGTCCTGCTCATTCTTTCCACCGAAACTTGTGCCCAACAGAAAACCTCCAGACTCGCGCTTCCGAGAGTTCAGACTGCCAGTTATCCTGCTCTTCAGATTCGAAGTGCCAGGTGGAGAGGTGGTCCCGCGGGTGGGAGGACCAGCGGTGGAGCTGCTTTGACTATTGCGAGGATGCGAGGTTCTCGAATCTGTCCGTGAGCTAGACTCTGCCTGTCCATCGTGACTGCTAGAATATCGGGAGCTCGAGGGTGTGGAATGGAAAGACTGGCGTACGGATCGCTGGACGCCCAGATGGTCATGGTCGTTCATGGGTGAGGACATGCGTGGTCTTACCGAATAGCTGCAAACATGATGCGGTCGGGGCACTATCGTGGCTGACGAAGAGTCGTTGCCCACGCTCGGTTGATGTGATTAGATTGAGGTTATCGGGATGGTGTGTTTATCGGTGCCAGGTTTGTCGGTGCCAGAAAGTTTCCGCCAGATGCCGATCGTCAAGATGTTGAGGCTTTATACAATTGCAGAATTAGATGTCGCCAGCATGCTTGACGCTATGTAGCGAAAGACACACCGAAGAAACGGACCTTCGGCTGCTATCAAAGGTCGCATACGACGGGTAATTGGATAATTGTCGAGCAGCCTGAGTTGAGTTGTTGATGAACGATAGGAGGACGGATTGCGGGTCGGACGCGGCATGTGATTGACACCTCGTGAACCGATGACATCCCGACGATCGGTCCACCTCCGCAAATTGTCGTTCCGGCCCATCATCCTCCATCTTTGCTTCTGCTCACACATGAACATCTACGGCACAGACACAAGTCGGTCAGCCTGGCCTCTTTGCTGTAGGTGTAAGCGGAGTAGGTAAGCAAAGTAGGTAGTCAACAGTTTGCGTTTCTGATTCATCATCTTTTCAATCTTTGCACAATGTCGGCCAAAACAGTGCCTAACAATGCGCCAAATGAAAGAACAGTGTCGGAATGGTACAATCAATTATCTGCAGTCTATGCACGCCAGACAGGTAACACTACCTATAATTTAGTAGCCGCGGCCATTCGATCCACGCCAGGCGCAATCACGCATTCCACGATCCTCCACGATAATGCTTCGGGACCAGGGACTGCAACGCTTGCAGCTATTGACTATCTCAAGCAGAGCCTACGAGGGTCGAAGGAACCGACAATTCTCAAGGCATGATCAGTGGGTTCCAACACACCATCTCAGCCGCCAATTGGCAACGCGTCAATGCTACCTTGATGGACTCGTTAGATCTCAAATTCAACGACAACACATTCACCACGACGATCACCAATTTCAGCACCACGAACGTGCAAGACCCGCCGAAGATGTTTGCAGAGGTGTTCCGCACGCTTCAGCCGGACGGATTGGCCATGTTTCCAATGGAAGCGCTTTACAGTAGCAGACATGATACATGAGGCGCAAAGGTCCATTCGCTCCGATCTACCACTGATGAAGGTACCAAAGGCCGAGTACATGCAAGATGGCTCTATGTTGAGCAGGATCGAAAACGCCGGTTTCAAGAAGACGGAGCAGAGATGTCTAGACGTGTTAGTCACAGGTGAGCAGCTGAAAGGTCTCCGTGAATTCATGCTTGGAGGTTTTACGAAGGAGGCGAGAAGCGGGCTCACAGACGAGGAACAAGCCAGGTGGCCATCAGCCATCGACGAAGCAATCAAGCGAGATGTTAGCAAGAATGGGGGTGTGAAGATGGAGGCGTGGCTGGTCATAGGACGCAAATAGTAGACAGATTCGGCAATTGGTATGTTATCACATATGACTATGCGAGCTCTAACTCCAAAACACTTTCGACCGCCTCAGGTAAAGTCCAGATCTTGACAAGTTTCGACTCCGGCACTCGGGCGATCAACTTTCTCCAGTGCTCCTCAGTTCGCTCGGTTGACGAGATGACCATCATCATGATCATATCCAGCGTGGTTGCATCCGGATGCGCTCCTTTGGCTGGAATGACGTTTTCATTGAGCAGTAGTCTGCTGTAACCCTTCTCCATTCCCTTGGCAACGTTACGCAAGATCTCGGCACTCTTATCGTCTGGCCAGTCATGCAAAATGTTGTGTAAGAAGTAAGCCCTGGCGCCCTTGACTGGTTCCGGCGTGAAGATATCATGAGATTGTGTGATGGCAGGGGCCTTGACCTGAGCTTGTTGAGCAACGTCAGGTAAGTCCTGGAGAATAAGACTGCCATGAGGGACGTCGGGATAGCGGGCGCGGAATCGCTCAAGGTCGTGACCGACGCCGCCTGCGATGTCGATGACGAGAGGTTTTCCCTCCCTAAGTTCTGCTACGATCTGATCGATTGGGTAGATGTCACACCAAGAAGCCTTGTTTAGGGCAAACGACTTCATGGAATCGTTGAAAGCAGTACCGAGCTCTGGATCATCTTTGAACGAACCGAATACTGATGTTCCCGGACCATATAGATTCTGGTAGTTGGACTGCTCAAGGTTTGTCGGGTTGCGGTAGTTGGTGTCCTGTGCGAATTTGGGAAAGTTTGCGAGAACAGGCCTTTGGAAGCGAGAACCGAAGATGAAGACATTGGCGAATTGAGGATCTGCGAGGGCTCTACTATAATGAGTCAGAGCATAAGTTGAGTCGTCCGTCTGCTCGACAAAGTGCTGTCCCGCGATGTATCGAAGAAGACGCTCTGTCGGATGGTACGTGGTTAGCTTGTTGTAAATCGAACACATATAGGTTGAGAGAATTACTCACCCATCAGTTCAGGGTCAACACCTGTCATGATCGCGAGCTCATGCCCGAAAGCAGGTTGACCGCCCTTTGCAACCCACTTCTCAAATAAACCGACATTGATAAGGGTGCGAGTAGCAGATTCGGCGGCTGGATTGTTCCACCACAGATCGTAAGCGGTATCAAATGGACTTTGTACCCTCCTCAGAGCAGCGAACAGTGCATGCTTGATCGCGACGACGTCTGCTCCGCCGCTGCCGATGGTGGACCGGTCAATCTTGTCAAGCTGCGCGATCAGCTCGGCGTTCTTCGACGACACCATACTGAGCACAATTCAAAATACGTAAAGGTGATTCACAAGATACATCTACTCCATTGAAGAGTGGGACATGAAGGGGTTGTATGTAAATACATGTATACTTGTTTTTTAATGACGTACGACTTGGGAGAGAGTCATGTCCCTACCTACATGTATATGAAGTGGAGTGGAGTTACGGTATGGCGAAAACGATTATTGCAGAATGCATGTGGTTGTACCAGGGGGTTAGGCTCAACCGCAACGACAACCAATTGCTACTTGGAGTGATCAGGTCAGATAGCACTCTCTTCATCATGGAGAGGTTTCGTGGTTTGCTCGCCTGAATGACAGCCATATCGGCTCGGGGGTGCAAACAGTAAGCCGCATATGGCCACTAGTAGTATACTCTTTGTCACTGTCATCGACCAATCAGCGAATCAGCAGATATCTAGTCATTGTTGGTCTTCATCTTCTACAATTGACATGTTTCATGGTACTATGGAGAACATTCTGACTTACTGAAAAATAACGAAGAACAATATGTTGACCCTGTGTGCCCTATGCAAATGGCTATATCACAGCAGAACCCTGCATCAACAGGCCCTAAGCTTTCTCACACCACCAGGTCCATTGACGAGCCTCACCTTCTTCTGACCAATCGCATCACTAATCCCGTTCCGCTTGTCGACGTTTCCGTACGCAGCTTCAACAATGTCCTTGTCCATGTCGAATAGCAGTAGTGTTAACGGGCTGCCTTTCCAGCTTGCAACTGAGCTGTTCGCCGTCCGGATCATGACTGTAAGGAGAAAGATTATTGACAGAAATACGAGCGCAGCAGGAAGAATGAGCCATTCCCAACGGACAGTGATGGCGAGTTGGAAACTGGTTCCGTTAAGCTCAGGCCGCCTCGAAATATTGTACGATCGCACGACGTTCGTCATGCTTGTTGCGAGATTGTCGATAAAACCTTGTGGGTCGCTGGAACTTCCATTCCACAGACTTCTCATCACATCCGTTGTGTACGCTGGTCCATAACCCCATTCGTATATCACTGTGCCGTTGAACAGATGGTTGAAATATGGTCCCAGTCCTGTAAGTGCAGTTTCCATATCGACCATAAAATTGATCTGCCCGCCAGCACTGATAGCATCTGGGACGATTGCCTGGAGGTCGAGGTTGGACGACCAGAAAAATTGATCATATGTTGATACTACTGCTTGATGCTGTTGAGTAGAGGTGATTGTGGTGTTGTATGTTTGGATGCAAAACCATAGAGCGCACTCCACATTTGACAGCGGCGGATGAGTAGAGCCAGAATAGTTGTATGGAAACCCAAACAGGTTTGCGTTCGCGATGTATATTCGGCCAGGAACCGGGAAGTCACTAAAAAGACCAGTCTTATATAGATTACCAGATCCTGCGGCGTATAGATTACCAGATCCTGTGGCGTTAGAGAATGTGGTGCCAACCTGGAATATCGGTAGAGTGAAAGCGTCCAGTTGAGCTGCTGACATGTTTACATATGCTTCTGGATTCAGTAGCGTCACCGTTGATCCAGACGGCAATGCGTAATCGCAGGAGCTTTTGTTGACGCAATCTTGACCGAAGTAGGTCGCGGCGTTAGGATCATTGTCTTCCTGTACCTCAGCGCAAAGCGAAGCTGTGCATCCAAGCAGGGTGTATGTTGAGTCTGCGCAGCCGCCACAGACTGCCAATGATGAAGTCAGGGGCCAAGTACAATTCCCACTTGGACAATCGGCCAAGCTTGGTTCAGTAGTACTAGTCAGAATCCCACTGTAGATGGCGCTGATCATTTCTGGCGGTGGCACCCAATCAACACCCCTCAACAACGTGGGGTCCCCCTGGTATGAGAACCAATCGCTGTGTGGAAGGTTGCTCAAGGAGTTAATATTGGGATCTGGCAGGACTGCAAATCCTATCAGCTGCTGGGTGAAGGTACTGTATGCTAGGGATAGAATGGTTATCACACAGCCTAAGCATGCAATGAGCCTGTGATTTCAAGTCAGTACAGCGACAGATGCAGACGGGCTCAGAACTTACCTTGTTCCACGAGTATGGACGAGAAATACCAAACTTCCGAGCGTCCCTATGGATGCATTTGTGTATAACTCCATTTCCTGTAATCGGCTCTTGCAGACTACTGCTTTCGCTTCAGCTGCGAAGTATATCCACATTTCCTGCATCATTGCCGAATAGACAGGTACAGTAAGGCATGCTTTGTTGATGGTTGCGACAACGGCAAGAAGACCGTTCAACGTCAAGGGCTTCGGTAGATGAACATCCGTTGCACTTCGGCCCCTGAATGTGCGAAGAATGTAGACGATGCAAGCCAGCGAGACTGCGGAGAGGACGGACGCTCCCAGTTCTGGGAGCCACCAGACGAAGAGTCGACATATTGTGCGAAACGTGATCGGGTTGGAAGTTGTCCCAGCAGATTCTAGAACAAGCGGGACCCCAACCTCGTCGTCGGAAGCAGCATGAGCGTATGCGTGACCAGTTGGTTTGCGGGAGAGTCGATATCCTGAGATAGTTTTCCTGCTTCCGACATCTTCAGATTCAGCCATGGATGTCGTGATGCTGTCCACGTCATTGTCATGACGACCGAGGGGAGGACTCAAGTGTTCCAAGGGGAAGGAATTGTTGGTTGACATGACGAAGGAGATGTGAATAGTAAGGAGCTTCTTCTGATGGAGATGACAAAGGTAGAAAAGCAGATATCTACCTGATAACACGATACTGAGCGGTGTGCAGACCATAGCAGCCTGGGCAGTTCGCGATATAATCAATCAGCCGCACATGGACGCCAGCAGCGTACTCTTTGCGACTTCCATCTACCGGCTTAGAGGTACTGACCTCAAAAAACATGCACTAGCTGGGTGGGAGCTGCGCCGAAGGCGTATCGATTTGTGGACAAATGGAGGTGATTCCCGAGTAGATGCATAGTGGCTGCATATACTGGACCGCAGTGACCAGGCTGTGTCGATAGCTTACTGGCTGCCTTGGGCGGGCTGAGTACCCCAGCGGGCTATGGTTGCCTCGCCTTTTCTTGTGCCGCGATCTGTGTTGTCGACCTTTCGAGATTACATTGATGCTGTCAATTCGGGTTTCTGGGAAGAGCGTCGAGAGCTGGAGTAATAATTGGAAGGGTGAGATTCCGGCTTCTGAATGAGCCCAAGTCACGTGAATTTCATGATTGATGACGTTAATCGCGAGACGCGCACCCGCGACGTGAACGCGTGCTTCTGGCCTCGGTACAGCACCTTTATCATCTCTGCTACAGCAAGATCACGATTGCTTGACTTCACTCTGTGTCGACCAAATCACACTGCAGTATTTCTCCATTTGTACAATGGCTGTCAAACGCAAGCGGTCGTCCGCGACCTCGCCTATGTCTGACAGCAGCATTTCGTCAACCTTCACTCACGAGTCCTCATCACCAAACCGCATTCCTTCTTTCTACGCGCAAAGCAAATCAATATCCATGCTCCAGTCCTCCAATGGGTGGAAGAACATGGACGACACCATCTCCGACAACATCAACAGCCGAACAATGAAGCGACACCGCGACAATCGGCCGGACGAGGACCAAGTCTACCGTATGACCCTCCGGCTGATCATAATTAGACAAGGACAGACTAACAAGCTGCAGAGACAACAATGCACAAACTCTTTGACGCGCAAAGGCGGCAGACTCAATCGAATCCATCCCCTTTCTCAGTACAAGAACCATCACACAGTCGAGCATCGGAACAACCGCAGCGATCCACATTACATGCCTTCTGGCAGCTTCCCCCGAATCAGATGATTCCGCATACACAAGGACAAGAGACAAGGCTGTACAGTCTCACGTGCGAAGGTTGCGATGGACAAATACGACTCGAAGATGCAATGGAGATGGATGATATGGCTGCGAATAGCGAGACAGCGTGTACGAATTGTGGGAAACGTGTTTGCGACATGTGTGCTGTACAAGGAGACATGAGGAGGTGTTTGGAATGTGCGAGTTACGGCATGTAACGGAGCACTAGCCAACATGAAGATGGAAAAATGTAAGGACATATGTTTGATACCCCAAATGATGAATGATATCGTGCTTTTACCCCAGACACGCTCGAACAGTTCTTTTGTGTTACTGTACACGGAGTATATGGCGCCGCGCATGGTCTACGATCTAGGCGGTCTCGACGAGGAAGTTTCATGGTTGATTACGGGACCACAGACTTGGAAAGAACTCTGGTTGTAGGGGTCTTGAGTAGATGTTCGAGACTGTAGGATGGTCGTCACGGGACTGGGGAGAATTCGCATAGGGACTCACGTGGGACTGTAGATGAGGTGGAGATCGGCCTAAAAACGATGGGGATGCAACGAGGAGAACGTGGAGTCCATGCTTCGGATCGACAGCTGTTTCTCGAGCCGAAGAATGCACTTTCTCTCCTTCCTACTACTCAACTTGATTCGCTGATTTATCTGAACATCTTCCCAATTTGTTGCTGTTACGAAGCCCTCGAGTCGCGCGTTGCAATGCTGACTGCATGCTCGGTTGCCTTATTCTCTTCGAGCCGCTGGTGTCATAAGCAGGGCTAGGCTCAAACACCTTGTCACTTACGATGGACATGTGGCACATGATGCTACATGCTCGATTGTCTCTTTTGTCCGAGCTGTAGCATAGCAAGGCTCGACTCCGATGATTGATCCCATTCAGGCCAATCAAGCCAGATACCCTGGTGGTTCCTTTTAACGTGTACCTCAGCTATAGTAATAGGTGGGAGGCCTTATAAACAATATGTAGCTTTCTCTTATACCTGCAGCATTCACGAGTGCTTCTACGCATTTTCATTTTCTCTCAAAGTCTTTCGTTGCGTTGCACAAGACCCCCAACTCTACTATCCTCAAAAATGGCAAAATCTGAGACTACAACCACACAAGAGATCTCGGAAGATGCTGTGGGCTATTCAAGGGGTCACATGGCTGGCAAATTCTTCGACATTGCGTTGAGTGGCGTACTGGCAACAGTCCCATTATGCGCTTTCTCTGCAATCATTCTCTGGCTTGTTTTCTATAACATTGTGGTACTTAACACAGGTGTACTGCATGACCCAAACTCCATGGCTGTCCTTGATATGGAGAACTTTTTCTATATCAACATCGAATCTACATCTCTGGTTTTCATCGCATCCTGGTCAAGTAGTGCCGCACCAGCTTTAATTGGGTTTGTAATGACGTTGGCTTCTTACCCTGTAGCTAGAAGAGTCCTTCAACAAACTCAAACAGAACCGGAGGCTCAAGGTCTTACTCCATATCAGCTAGGACTGACTATGAGTTTCCTCGGTGGGGGAGGTTATGGAGCGATTTGGAGATGGACGAAGTACATGCTTAGTGGAAAAACTACGAGACATGGTCAGGCAAAACCCCTGTTCTATGCTGTGTGTTTTATGCTAGTCACAACCTTTCTGAGGTGAGGTCAGCCAACTACGTTCTCAAACATATTAACAACATGTGTAGTATCATGGTCTTCCTCACTGACACTTGGCTCCATGTGGCGACAACATCAATACTCCTTACAAACTACAACGTCACGTCTCCTATGGACCTAAGTCCGAGCTTTGGTCTTTTAGACATCTGCCAAGTTCCTCCCAAGGGTGGTTGTAGTGTGAGTATAGCAGTTACTGGCGCCTTTTTGACGGACAGTACTACGTCTCTCCAAGTCTTGAACAACGTATCAGACATGGCCACAGTCAACACTTACAAGAGCGATGCAACCTACGCCTATCTCAAACCATCATCGTTTGACGCAGACATCGACTGGAGAGCAGAAACTTTCGCTTTGCAGACTCAATGCAGACCGGCATCTATCGAGTGTAATCTAAATGCAGATGTTGGAGCAGCTACACCCTTCAATTGCTTCGATACATTCCATGGCGATGTGACAATCGACAGATGGGATCAGGCATTCTTCACAGATAGCACTCTGTCCAACAACAACACGACACCAATGCTCCAGGATTCCGAGATCCCGAATCCGTTCTATTTCGGCATGGCCGCCCTCACCAATGCGTTTACCTCGAATGAACAAAAACCGGATCCAGAAATAGTTGTGCCCATGCACGGTGGCACTGCGATTGTTCTTCTCTGTAACACTACAGTCTACAACGTTGTTTACAACAACATCAACGGAACCATCACGGACTTCGAAACCGTTCCAAGCAACTCCTCAGTAGCAACTGTGTTCCAGGCGCCTATGGCCCAATCGTCCGCTGGGTGGGTACCTCTGCAACTAGCTGCATCTCTCGCTACTCTCAGTGTTAATGACAGTCAAAATGTGACAGACGCAATGGCCCTTTCATTCAGTCAGATAGCTCTGGCTATCGGCGCCCAATCGATAGAGCAGTGTCCACCTCTGCTCTCTCAAAAGAGGACATCATCCATCGTTTCGAAGGTACCAAAGAAGCCACTCTACGCTCTTGTGACGGCAAACATGCTGTTTGTGCTCATTGGAATCACGCTCACGATATTGGCGCTTGCTACGTCAAAGGGACACACACGGGATGTGCAAGCTCGATTGACAGTCCTTGGTCTCATTGCAGATCGCTTCGAAGGAGCTACTGCAAGGACCGCAGCTATTGACATGGATGACTTGTTGGACGAACGACAAGGCAAGAAGTCAGTGCGCGTGGGTGTGGACATTTGCGAGGATGGCGGGTATGCCTACAAGACTTGGAAGTAGTACATCATTCTGCGGATCTCCCTGATCATCCACTCGCACTCAACATACTTGTCATGTATGCGATGGGTTTGCTCTAAGAGGCGAGTGTCATTCACTCGAAATAGCGGGTGTTAAGCACGGAATCTTAATGATTTGCACTGTCCTGTGGGATCGTGCTCTCCTTTGCGTCACGGACAAGTCTGGATCTGACATATGAAAAGATCAAGCGATACCGTAATACTAGACTACCGCTGCGCTACTGCACTGCCAACCTACGCCACCTGGGCCCATATCACTTCAGTCCTATGTTTACAACTTCGCACCCTTGTGCTCAACATCCTCGATGGTGTCGTCACCAAGCTTATGGGACTCGTAGTTGGACAGGTTAGAAGGTCTCCACTTGGCAGAGGTCCTTGGGGTAGTTTCCTCGAGCATGCGGTCGACCTGCTCAAGCGACAATCCCTTAGTCTCCGGGACAAGGAAGAAGGCAAAGATGAATGCGCCGGTACAGAGGGCTCCCCAGACGAAGAAGACCTTACTCTTGAGGTTGGCTTGGTCCTCGCCGACCATGTATGGGGTGATGACAGCGATGATGGTGTTCCAGAGCCAGTTGGATGCGGTAGAGAGACCGACACCGCGCGAGCGAATTGGTAGTGGGAAGATCTCGCCAATAACAATCCAAGCACTGCGGATGTTAGTGATGTGTTCGTTCCGTGACGATATGGTGAACTTACCCTGGACCCCAGGTAGATGCGAAGAAGAAGATGAAGATGGCGATGAAGGCAATCTGCGCGTTAACAGCGGAGATATTGTCGGCGACTGGATTACCATCAGGTCCGGTGTGAGTGTAATCAAACCCCTTGGTGACCCCGATGATGGCAACGAGGAACTATGACATTGTTAGTGGGTTGATTCTTCAAAAGTAGAGCTCCAACAGTACTCACCTGGCAAACCATCATGGCAAAGGCACCCCAGACAAGCAATGGACGGCGACCGAACTTTTCCACAGTGTAGAAACTAAGAGGTGTGCTGCACACATTGACCAGAGTGAAGATCAATGAGATTAAGAACTCGTTCTGTATGGCGCCAGTCGTCTTGAGGAAGGGGGTCGAGTAGTAGAATATGAAATTGACACCGGTCCACTGCTGCATCATCTGAAGAGCAGTACCGAGGATGGTGCGACGAACGCTCGAGCTCTGCTTGAAGAGGGATCCCCTGAAGCATGAAATCCAGCTAGCGTACCAAGTCGAAGAAGGTACGATTTCGCGCTCATAAGCATCGTTGGCCACGATCTCGGCAAGCTCCTCCTCGACATAGGTAGAGTCTGCAGGCTGGGAGCGGAGACGAGCGAGTGAGGCGCGAGCCTTTTCCACCTTGCCCTTTTTGACGTAGTAGCGAGGCGAGTCGGGAAGCAGCAACAGACCACCACCCAAACCGAGACCCCAAAGGAATTGAACAGCGATTGGAATGCGGTAAGCACCGCTGTCGGTACGGTTTTGAACAGAGTAGTTGACGCATGCGGCGAGCAAAAGACCGATCGTGATGGCGAACTGATATCCGGCGACAAGAGCACCACGGACCTTCTTTGGGCACTGTGCAGCGTTAGGTACCTATTCAATGTAGAAGGAGATGAAAAGGATGACTTACAATCTCACTCATGTACAGAATAACGATGGCACTCTCGAAACCGACACCAACACCGGCAATAAGACGGCCAGCGACGATGAGTCCGAGACCATTGACGGCCATCTGAAGGATGACACCGATAATGTAGATAAGACATCCGAGCACAACAGTGTTCCTACGACCAAGCTTGTCGGACACATCTCCGGCCACGATGGCACCGAAGAATGTACCAGCGGAGAGGATGGCGGTAATGAGCGATGTGTATGATCCTGGCAGGGATGGATCCGGCCCAGTCTGGCCAGTCACAAGGCGAACGAACTCGGGCGAGGCGAGTACACCGTTGATATAACCACTATCGTATCCAAAGAAGATACCTGGATAGAGGTCAATCAACCATCTTTATAGCCTCGGTTGCATTGTCTACTGACCTCCGAACGATGCGAAACCGCACATCATGTAAGTCTTGAAAGTAAGGGGTGCATCTTGACGATCGTCGAAACGATGGTCTAGCCGGCCGACACGGGCGTCTCCTTTCTCCGACATGTTGAAGATGTTGACGTTGTATAGGGTCTTGAGTAGATAGGTTTGGAGATGTGAAAATGCGACTTACACGACCTACCTTCCAACCTTTATACGAGCCGGTGTGTATGCTCCAAGAGATGGAAACAACGCGGCGTCCCTTGGCCAAACCGTACGTGCCTCGTGCCCAGATATCGCCAAGTATATTGGAGCGTGGAGATGAGGCGGAGCCCCTCTGGCGCAACGGTATACACCCATCGTGTTCGCGGGACCAAAAAAGGTTGCTTCGCAGTGGTCAGTGGTCTCGTGCCGTACCAACGGGTGCTGTTGCATGAAGATTTGGTGTATTTCCAGATTGACCTCGGTTTTTCAACCCGATTCGGATGTCAGTCGGACTGCAGCTCGACTTGGTCGTCGTAGCCTCGAGATATTCTTCCAAACCTCGATGTATAATCCGATGACATCTAGCATGCGTGCAGGTCCAGAATATATTTTCATCGTGAGGTGCGCGCAATTACACGCTCTTGATGACTTACATGAAGGGAGAGGACCAATTGCCTCCGCTCGGCTTCAAAGCGTACCTGTCCATCGTCTCATTTGACTAGAGCTGACTACGGGCGTACCTAGATCTCCGTAGGTCGTTTGAAAAGGTTGTATCGCATGGATTAAACCGTGCAGGTGATGAGTCTCTCTGACACTGCCGAAGAGTCGGCAAGCCGAGACGAGTGGCCAAGCCAAAACATGAAGCTGTCCAAGGACGCCGAGTCGAACGGCGCAACTCATTCCACCCATTCAGTGACAGCAGTCGCGCCACCGACCGGGATCGTAATTTGTTCAAAGTCTTCTTCTCATGTTTGTTAGCTTACCTGAGGTCGCGAGACTCAGCCCCTCATGGTAGTTCGTGGTCGGATGCTGGGCGAAAGGTTTGGCGACAAGTCAAGATATGTCTGAGATTCTGATCCCAGTAATCTGCGAGATTAGCTTCGATGAAGCAGAGACGCGTGACGATCGCCCTACAGCGACAGTCTATCACTGTAAGTAAACGGAACGATCTGGCGAGAATGCAGTCAATCGTCAATCTGCATGCCTGATGCTTGAAGGGGTCATTGGAGAGACGCTCGCTTGTCGAAGTCCTCGTTGCAATCATGAGGAGTGCCAGTGCGTACCTTTATATACCTCATAAATTCTCCTTACCCTTATGATGGCCGGGTGGCGTAGTGGTTATCGCGTCTCGTTTACAGTTTCCTGCGAGCATAATCCCGAGAAGGTCGCGAGTTCAATCCTCGCCCTGGTCATTTTGCTTTTGCTGGTCTGGATGTCATCAATGCACGCAGTGACAAGCAGCTTCATCTTTTGACATTTCTCAATCCAGCCTGTTGAGGACTGAACAATCTAGGCAGAACATGGATTTGGTGGCTGCAGGCTGGAGACAAAGTGAGATGAGGACCATTCGTTTTTGCGGGGAAGAAGGGCTGTCCCGATTGCCGGGTCTGCAGGACAGCATAAACAATCGAATCAACAATGATGTCTTGATTTGGTCTGGTCCTACGGCAAACACATTCCTGTCGCTGCCATATCATCTGGCGCACGCAGGATGACAACACAGTCGTTCAGTAAGGCTCTCTTCTTCTACACAAATATGCGCGTATACACTGACGATGCGCCAGAAAAGCGGCATGAGCGCCATCTCATGCGACAACGCGGTGCAGGGTGGGTTCTATAACTTGAGATCGTATTGCGAGCGCACACTAATGGCTTGTACAGAGCGCGTGCTCTTGCACCCACTTTTGGCTTCACGATCAATGCGACAAAACGAACGGTACCACTTGCGACAGGATCAAAGACACCATCACGAACACCGATGCGAAAACGCCTGAGTATGGTCGCGCGGACACCCTCGAAGACTCCCCTCAAGACTCCCTCCAGAGCATTGTCGAAGACCCCAGCGACAGTGCGCAAGTCATTACGGAAAGTACTTGAATCAGTTCAACCAAATATTGAAGCGGCGCAAGACCCGGAAGACGATAAGCCGCAGGCCAAGACACCTGTACGGACTTCTACGGAAACGACCGCAAAGATCATGTCAAAGACGCCTTCCAGAGCACCGTTTGTCGAAAAGAGAAAGATGCCTGGGACGTTGACGAAAGCCACAAGAGAAGCATCTCAGACATCAGCAGAGCTTGTTACCGAGAACAAAGTGATCGAGGCAGACAGCATGGATACCAGTGTCGAAACGAAGAATCTCCAATGCGTATCAATCATGGACAATGTCATGTCAGCTGTTCAGCACGAAGACGTGGAGCCGGCGTTTGAAGAGTTGGGAACCATGATCGTACATGAACACACAGCGCTGATCGAGCAGCCGATAGCGATGGAAGAGATACGAATCGAATCAGCGGCGGCGCCAGATGTGTCAGTACCAATCGAGCACGAATCAGAGGGCGAGCTGTTAGATGCAGCAGAAACGGTCAAGAAGAGCACACCAGTCAAAAAAGCACCAGCGCAACGCAAGACGAATCGCAGAAAACGAAAGCCAGTAACCATGCCTAAACCGAGGAGGAAGGCTCTAGCGAAGACGCAAATTGAAGTCGATCCAGTAAGGGAACAGACCGAGGACGATCCCGTGGAGAAGCAGATCGAGAAAGCCCCAGCCAAGACACGAGCCAAAAAGGAACCGACAAAAACACAAGTGAAAGGAGTGGTCAAGAATACAGTGAATGCGCCTGAGAAGCCTATACAACGAGACGCCGTTACAGATGGTAAACCCGCAGCGGGCCTTAGAAAATCCACGCGAGGGGCTCTCCCCTCAAGCACGAAGGTAGCTGAGGAGGTACCTGTTGAACACGAAATCACCAAGCAGCTAAAAGCGAGCAAGAAAGCTGGATTGCAAAAGCCAGCGGCGCTCGTTGAAGCTGAGAAGGTCAAGCAGTCGAACAAGAGAAAGGCTGCCGAGGAGGAAATTGTGACAGCTGTGCAGCCTACCAAGAGGAAGAAGGTCGAAAAGAGCGCTGAAGAATTACCCGATGAATTTACAAACATTCATCAGCCAAGGAGAAAGAGGACTGAGCCTGCTGCCGGACACTCGCCAGCAACTAGAAGCAGACCTGCTCTACCCAGCGGACGGCACAGTAACGCGACCATCGATATCGAGGAATCATCAACGCCAGGAGAGGTAGCGTTGATGCTCATGCCTAGAAAGATCAGTGTCGCGGACGCCAGGATCGCGAGGATCAGAGCAGGCCGCCGGAAGATGTGGCGAGACGAGTCGTCCAGCAACAGTAATACCGACGCACTCTTCGATACGGTGGTATCGCCAGCAAAGTCAATTCTCAGTCAGAGAGACTCGAATACACTCACACCGTCTCCGGCCAAGGCCAGGCAACCGCTGATGAAGCAGAAGGTTATACTCTCTACGACGCGAGGAGACCGGGCCGACAAGGAGAATGCAAGGTACAGCAGATAATGTATGGACGAAGGAGGTCAGGGTAAAGGTCGACGCAGCCTCGATGATTATGACCGGGTTTTATCTCAAGTGGAAAGGGGCGAACTGAGCGTGTTTTGATGTTACGATACCAATTGACACTTTTCGTTTGATACATCAATATGAATGATTTTGCACGCATTACTCGATTGTGTTACATATACGTGTTGCTGAATTATCTACCTGGGCAAACATCTTTTGTGTTCGGTTTGGATTTCCCAAAAAACTTTGGCGGTCGCTCATTCCCAGTCTTTCAACACCACAAAATTATGCGATTAATTTTGACTATTTACTATCTAATCTATATGCAAAACTCTTGAAACCGTCGGCGCGGGTCTCACGACTAGAAGGTTGGAGTATACTGTTCATAATGTCAGGCACCCAAGCAGCCCCGAAATATCTTAGCAAATCTTCGCCAGGACAAACAAGGTCATTCTCAATTCCAGTGTCATCAACAAAATCAAGATCAATACCAGCAGCAAAAGCGACAGACATACAAAGGTCCGAAAACGGGAACGATTCGCAGTCAGAAGACAAGTCGGTACAAATCAACATCACCGAACTCGCCCTCAGCGCCGATAACCTCAGTCACGAAACATGGGCCTCATCTTATATCCTGGCGTCGCTGATCCACAGACTCAACGTGCAGTTCCCTGAAATACCGTCAACTACGACTACGACAAACACAGAAATACGGCCTGAAACAGTCATCCCCGTCGTGGAGCTGGGCGCTGGTACCGGACTGGTTGGATTGACAGCAGCAACATGCTGGAATCAAAAGGTCGTGCTCACGGATCTGTCACCCATCGTGCCCGGACTACGTGCGAACGTAGAAGTCAACGCCACGCTGCTGGACTCGGTCGGGGAGCAGGGTGTCACCGTTGACTGCGGTACGCTGGATTGGGTCAGGCCTGATCAGCTGCTCATCCCAGTGGCGAACCCATCATCGGCTGGCAAGGAAGAAGAAGTCTTCGATCTTTCGAACACGAAAGCACATGTCCTACTCGCGGCGGATACTTGCTACAGTACCGAACACCCGCGCTTGTTATCGGGCGTTATTCTGAAGTGGTTGCATCGACACCCGGAGGCGAGAGTCGTGCTGGGTACGGCGCTGCGGGTCGCCTATTTGGACGAGATCACGGAGCTGTGGAACAGACTTGAGGAAGGAGGGATGGAGATTGTGGCGCAAGGACAGGAAGAAGCGAGGGAACAGGATTTTGACGATGAGAGGTTGGTTGAGTGGAGTCTCTGGCGGTGGAAGGAGAGTAGTCTGACAAGTACGGCACAATGAGATGGAAAGTCGTCTTGTTATCATGTGGAACGATTCTAATGTGATCGATAGAGAATTCGTAATATCGCTCCCCTAGATAACCAGCCCCTTGTTCAGATCCCACTGCACACCAACACTCAACTGCGGCACCTGCGGGTAATTTGAGTTTCGCAGACAGTACCTCGTGTCCTGGAGTGCTTGCATATAAGTTGGCTTTCCACCAGTCCTCTTCATAGTCTCCAAGAAAGCCCAAGTCATGGCGCCCTCGTTGACACCGTTGATCTTGGCATCTGCACTGGTCTCCTCGTCTCTGCAGCCACTGAACATACTGACTTGCTTGTTCTCGCCAGAATACTGCTGACCGAAGCCATCCTCCTGGCCTAGACCCTCGGGCTCTTTGTGGCCCATGTGCTTGAAAGATCGGAAGAAACTGGTCGCGCCGGCGTAGAGATCCTTTGCTTCGGCGAGCTTGTAGGCTGAGAAGCCACCGTTCATCAAGTCTGCTCCCTCGGCCAAGAGATGCATGCCTTGCTTGACGTTGTTCATCATGCTGACGTTTCCGTCGTCGTCGGAGTGGTAGACGAATGGCAGTTCGAGCGCAGAACCAGAGTGACAGCAATCCAAGATCACAAAGAGAGAGCTGTTTGGTGGCAGCTTGGACACGAGATGATGGTGAAGAGTGTCGCTGTCAATCTGCCCGCGTTCCTGAAAATCCACGGGACAGATGGTGTCGAGAAGTCCAGAAGGACGCGAGCCGGTGGGATCGCGAGTTTGGCCTCCGTGACCAGAGTAATGCAGGAAGTTGCATGTGCCCGGCTCGGATACCAGCCAATCCATTGCCGCAAGCACGTTGTGCCCAGACGGGTAGTAAGCGCCTTGTCTGTCGTCGCGCAGAATAACTTGGCTTCGGGGGTCGTTCGAGTAGCCACGGTAGCTCAAGAATTCGGCCATGTTTTCGACATCCTGGTGACACCCGTTCAGCTGATTTTGACTGCCGGTGTAGTTGATGCCAATCAGCAGTGACTTGCGATGTGGTTCACCCATGCTGGCGGTCGAGAACGAGATGCTTCAATAACGCTGCTAAAACGAAGGGACGAATGTAGCTGCTTACCTGAACAGCTGCCGACAAACGTGGTATTGAGCAATGGATTTTCTGTGTAGTTGTGAAGAAGTGTAGTGAGTGTTAGGATGCAAGATCTAGACCGCGTAATCGTGTATTTACCCTTCTGGGAACTGCTGACGTCGAGCCCGAACACGTGGGGCAATTCATTAGTCAGCATGCCGAGTTACCTGACGAGTGACAAGTTCTTTTACGAAAAGTGTGAATCACTAATAACCTCATCTTCGAGGAGACATGAGTTTCAGGCTGGGCAGTTTCATGAATCTGCAATATATGGGAGCAACATTGGCGTGTAATTGATCTTGGCAGTAGTTAAGGTAAGCATTGCCAACTTCGCACGTGATTACTAGGCCGCATTTGGTAATGATCACCATTGACCAGAACTAAGGCTCAAGACTTGAGTGTAACGGCTCCTTGAATACTTCGGATCAATGAAGTTTACCTATTTCTAGACAGTTCTTGGGGTTGGTGTCATTTCTCATGATCTGACACGATTTCTCCTTGTATCTGTCACAAAATTCTACTCCGTGGAGCATCATTCCGGGTCTGACCAACGTGATCCTTATTGACACAACGTACATAGTACTCATATCATCCAGCCTAGCACATCAATCCTTCTCCCCTCTTGACTATCGAGACCAGCTATCTTCTTCTCATGCTTAACCAGTTTCAGCTCGCTATAGCTCTTTGCGAACTTGGCAAAGATGCTCTCGTTGACCTTGACACAGTCAGCCTGTGATTCAATCTCGACGGTAGGAACGTACCGGGTAAGTTGTTTCACCTGGCCACCGACGGGGAGGCGAACCGGGTTGGGAATACTGTTGGTCGCTCGGTGCGCGAGGAGGCGAGCGAGGACGGAACCGCTGCTCGTTTTCTGGTCTACCAGGTGGTGAGCGAGGACGATATTGTCGATCGCTCTCGACTCTGCGAGAAGGCGACCGCGAATGAAACCGTTGCTCGCGTGCCGGCCCGCGGGGAGGAGAATGGGGAATATATCGCTGCTCCTCACCTGATCTGCTGGAAGGTGAATGAGCGCGTAACCGTCGCTCGCTCTGTGGTTCGCGAGGGGCGGTGAAATTGCGTGGTGATGAGCTCTCGCCATTCGGTGATTGCAGGTATTGAGGATCAATAGATCTACGAGGAAGGCTATCGAGCTCGCGCTGCTGCGCAAAAGCATTGCGCTTCCTCTTCGAAGATGCCGAATCCGTACTTGGGCTGGCTACCGCCGGAGTCGTTATGCTCTGATTACCCCCCTGCGAGGAACTCCTTGGGGGTAGAGTGTCTAGCGTCGGCCCTGTCGAAGCAGGCTCATGACCTTGTCGCTGGACGCCTAGCGGGGGTTGAGTTTTCCTGTAAATGCCAACAGATGGGTGAAAAGCCAGACCGCTCTCGTCCTCATAACTGCGAGGAGGCGAACGCGAACGGGACCGTTGCCCGTGCGGTGGCTCGCGAGGAAGAGACCGGAATTTATATCGCTGGCCCTGCTTATCACGTGGTCTGTTAATGGGCGAATTCGTCACCGCGAGAATGTCTTGGGGAAGCAATCCTGCCCATGTAGATTCACTAACGTCAGCAGGCCGGGTCTCTTTGACACGTCGCCGGTCGATCGCCCCTTGCCATGCGGAAGCGTGATCTTGTATATTATCCCCGTACTGGACCGAGCCGTTAAGCCGTAAAACCACGTTTGTGGACAGCTGGGTGGCGTCGATAGCACCGTTCCGCATATGATGTGGAATGCCTGAGAACCATCCTGGCCCAAGTTTCATGTCGATTTCCTCGAGAGCAAGCTTGCCATGGCCGGTTTGGAGCTTAGGATTGGTTTTATACTTAGGATTGGCAGAAGCCCGAGGAATCTTATTGCGCGCGTTGTCCTTCTCGCCATTGGTAGGGCTGGTCTGACTTTGTGTTTTTGAACGGTAGTCAAGCGGTGCACGATTCGTATGTCTCCGTTCAGACGGTATCTGATGGCGATCGTCCTGAGGGGGACCTGTCAATGGAAACGAAAATGGTGATCTTGAATCATTCGTTTTGAAAGGAGCCTGCTCACTTTCCCTACGCAGGCGCTCTGATCTCTCTCGTTGCAACGTTTTCGCTGGATCTTCTTTAGACTCCTCATCCGTGCCCCAACCTATGGGACGTCTATGAAGCATCTTGGGCTTCGGCGCCGTCTTTTCCGGGTCTTCCAGGGGTCGTTTTGCGGATGACGATATTGTCTGACTCGGATGACCGTCTCGTTGTTCGTGCGCCTGAACCTGTCCCGATAGTCGCGCGGTAGAATCAACTACAATAGAAGAACTGTGCTGTGTTGGTGTTTTTAAGCCCGCCTTGACGTTCGCTGTGAGTTCGACCGGGGTAGCTTTGATGACCTGATGGTGGAGACTGTGTTCAGTGCGCAGTGGACGAGGAACAGCCTCAGCCAGTTCAGAGTCATCAGAACCATCAGAATCCCCGTCAAGATCCATTGCATCGCTTGATCTAGTCGGAGGACTAGAAGGTGGTGGACTTTGTGCGCTACTGTCGAGCGGTAGTTCATCCCGGCCTAGACTTAATCGAGGTTGTAGATGTGCCTCGGGACTAGAACACCAGGAGGAGAAAGGCTGCGAAGATTTCATGGTCCAGTCTGCGGGTTCGTCTTTGTCGAGGTCTTGGCCGTCTCCATCTTGAGACTGATCTTCGATTGAAGCAACGCCAAATTTACTCCTCTGCGTTCCTACAGATTCTTCGTTCCTGACGTGTATCATCTTATGCGCGTCTGCAAGTTCTTTCAGAAGGTCGGATGGAATGTTGTATGATTGAAAGGGGATCCGAGTTTCCGATGGACACCAAGACACCGGTTTCTCAATCAGTTCGCGTTGTGATCGATCAATCCTGCGTCTGGCGTACTTGACATACTTCGGATGTGGCCTTCGCAAATCTGTCAAGGTCGAGCTTTCCTCCGCAACTTCGACGGCTTTCGTTTCTTGCTGGGGCACATTGTTCGGTGCGACCACAGATCCCACAAGTGGTGATCTCGGCTCCGGAGGCGCCCCGGCCGATGCTTGCTCCTGCTCCTGCTCTGGATTGGTATTGTGTACCAAGTGCGGTGTCGATACGATCTGCTCTTTTTCTTCGATGTGTTCCAGCGGAGCGGCTCTGACCGGTTCTGCAGCTCCAGGAGGGGCATGTGTCTCAGTGCTGATCACATTGCTCGTATTGACACTTCTGCTGGCTGCTACCACGTTGGCGTCAGGGCTCCCCTCACTCCCATAACCGCTAACATGTGAGGGGCTCCCCACGCGCCGCACGCTCATTTCTGAGCGTATGGGTTGTACCGGTGGCTCTGGATCGGGCTGCTCGCAGACCTGTGATTGAGATTGTGGTAGCCCCATCAATGTCAACAGATTTCGGGCGATTGTAGAGGCCCCCTTATTTTGTACTGATGCGGACAACCTGACGGGGCGTGCCAGATTCGTGCCTGGCGCTATAGATAGGTCCGGTATCTGCTTCCTTGGGCGATCACGAATCGGAGCTTGTGTTGCGAACTCTTGAGAGGCAGGCTCAGTCTGCGACAGTGGATCACTGATAGATTCATGCTCTACCAAGACGTCCGTCGTATCATCATGGATTATAACTGCGGCGTCTTTTAGTCCTGAGTTCGGATCCCGCCTCATGTCCTCCAACATAAGTTCTCGAAGTGAATCAAGAAGCTCCAGTACAGATGGTAGATTGTGTGCAAACTTGGGATGCCCGGCCGAGCCCGTACCTGCGGAGCCCTTTCGGTAGGTAAAATTCCTGATCACAAGAACGATCCGTAGTTGCTTGTCACCAAGAGGAGTAGCGCGGATTGTAAATTCTGATGGGTTGATCATACCGCCGACAATCTGAGTAAGCCTCCGCTGATGGCGTTTTTCGAACAATCTCACAACGTCTTCGTCAAACTCGGCGCGGATCATAGTCCGCCCATCGGAGAGGACTACAGGAAAGCGTTCTTCAGGGTCATCAAGATCTTTGATCTGGAGAAAAGTGTTTTCTCCGACCTCGAAGCTTGACTCGACATTGACGTAGATATTACTGTGATCGTATGAAAAAGTTGTTTCCGGGTTGTCGGCGGCATCAATCATGTCGCGGTGACCGTCGTCGAGCGGTTCTTCTTTGATTTCATCGGATGTCTTAGCGCCCTTTGGTTGATGTCTCTTCCATTCGATAGCCGCACCAAGTTTTTCCGCTAGGCAGGCTCCGAGCCAGTCCCGTAGCATGGTCCCCATGATCGCTTCAAAGACTTCGCGTCTTCCTCGGCGAAGTAGACGTGGTAGTCACTGGATAGCTGATCGGATGGAGAGCCATGAAGACGAGGAAGCAAGAACAACAGTCCGGCCTATGACGAGCCCGTCACCGGAGAAGGAGAGGTCCGTGGGCAACAAGATTATCTTTTGCTCGATACTTCTTGTGCGTGCGCGCTCGGGGACGCACAACTTGCGCGGCTGAGGCTACAGTAAAGGCCTAATCAAGAACTTAAAAAAAATTCGGGTCAGGCAAGCAAGAGACGCGAAGCGGGACGCCTCTGTGCCTCGAGATACGCGAAGTGAAGTGATATAAAAGTGAGGTGAAGTGGAATACGTTCAAATACGAGGAAGGCAGACGCGAGATTCTACGCGCCACGCGATCAATTTGCGGGGGCTGTTCGGGCAAGATTAGCCTTGAGCTTGCGGCATTGTGCATGTCTGATATGACATGAATGTCCGCTCAATCATATGACATCTTGACCAGCGGAGGTCTCATGATTACTCGAACATTATACGACTATAGCCAGGCAGGACTGAAGAGCCATATTTGCGACCGATCTGGACCATTGTCGTGCAGAGTCGCACTGCTTCTATCCTTCCGCCAGGCATCCTTCAATCCATGATGATTTGAGCCACACGTATTTAGCATACCGCATGCGCCAACTCATACGCACATGGATGGTATACGCCTAGCGCGATCATATCGATGGCTTCGGAACGACATTCGCGAAGGTCGTCCTCAACAACGGCTGCTGTGACTGGTATAGGGTTTCGCTCACGGCGAGGATCCCTTGCATCAACCACTTCCAAAGCACCTCTGGACAAGGAAGCACTCTCCCAAGCTTTGGACGACATTCATACGACTGCTTCCAAATCTGGGACTCTTACATCCTTCAGCGACTATGATGGAGGAAGCGGTCCGAGGGCTGGTACTAAAGAGTTGGTCAGTGGGGGAATAAGTGGGCTATACTCGCGTTTGAGGCAGAGTGTCACAGGAGGATCACCTGAATCTGCAAGGTCGCATAGTCGGAACAGTATTGGCTATTCTGAAACTGCTTCAGTCATTAGCAACACGAGCAGTCTACCGAGGCATAAGCCAGAGAGAGATTTCAAGAACTCATTACTGAGTACAACAGCACCCTCCGAGTCTGGTCAATCGCGTAGCGCTCCTCCTTCGCGAGGCGAAGACAAGCCTGCATCTAGGGATGACGTTCGACTATCGGGCGAGATCAGTTTCAACTCTGATCTACAAGTCCCCTCGAGCCCGCTGCTCACGAAGAAACCGTCTAGAGCTCTTGATACGCCGCGTCTGGATCAGTCTGGACTAACAACCGTCTCAAGCAGAGATTTTGCCGACGACATCGTGGAGCGAGCCGAAACTGTTGTGGATGCCCGGCGCAACCAGATGGATTCGGCGTCTACAGATGTTGATCGAACTTCTGTGGATAGACCTACCAGAGCCAAGTCTGCCGCAGACGCCAACGATGCATTCGATGATGGGGACGCACTGCTATCATCTGATGAGGATGGTGATAACCCAGACGACCTCATGATTATGGGTAGTCACGCTGCGCCACAAGCTCGCCAATCCGAGATTTCCAACGATCACAAGCGGGATGCAACGCTGAAGGTGCCCACAGAAGAGCCAGTCAGGCATCTGTCGCACCATCAAGAAGACGCCGGAGAGGCTCCTTTCATGCCAAGCCCAACACATTCTGCGGTCAACGCAATTCCACCTAGTCTGAAAAGAGCACCAAGCCGCATGGCTGAGAAGTCCCTTCCTACAGTGAACATCACAACAGCTTCATCCACAGTTGGAAGTGCTCATTTAGGCTCGAACAAAAGTGCCGTATCCACCGCCGCATCAACACCCAAAGGCGAGTTCCCTCCTAATTTCAATGCTGGCTTCAGGCGCCATGTTGCAAAAACACAAGAGGCTTCAGCAAAAGCCCGTGCCGTTGTTCCTGCTCATTTGAAACGTCGTGTCGTCAGCAAAGAGTTTTGGATGAAAGACGAGAATGCAAGAGATTGCTTTTATTGTGGCGACGCCTTCTCAACCTTTCGAAGAAAACATCACTGCCGTACTTGTGGTCAAATATTTGACGCCAAATGTACTATCCTGATTTCTGGTCATCCGTTCGACTTGCCTGGTACATTACGGCTCTGTAAGCCATGTGAGGGCGTCATCTATGGCAGTGATGACGATTCCACTGTCTTTACCGATGAAGAGGACCACCTACGAAATTCCATCCTAGCAGAAAGAAAAGCCTCACTAGGTTCTCGTCCGCCACGTTCTGAGGATCATGTCACCTTCAAAACGGACGACGGTGTTTTGGCAACCCCTTCAATTGGCATACCTGCATCTCGCCGTAACAGAGAGTCTAAGCGTCGATCTGCGGTGATTGAATTCGATGCTCACCCCTCGCTTGCAAGACCCAGTTCCTCTCGTTCGCTCAAATCTCTAGCGGCTCGGCCACGCTCGTCAAGTCACAAAAGACATGGTTCCCGTCATCAGGGCATGCGAAACTCGAGACATCCTCTCGAGGAGAGGGGTCCTTTCTACCAGGATTCTGGTGAAGGCGAGAACCGTGGACTTCTCCCGGCCTTTCACAATGACAATATTATTGACCCTGATCTTGCCCCGTTCATGTCTGACGATGGGTCAGAAGATGACCAAGCGAGCATGTTCACGGTGCTCAACACAGGATCGCAACCTTCGTCACTGGTCGACACCGAAAAAGCAGGCCTCTCGAACTTTCTTGCTTCTGCTGTGAGAAAGGGGAGATCCAGATTGGGCGATCGCAGTAGTGCGCCTCAAGCCGAAAGATTACGTGACGAAGGCAATCGGCTGCCGTCACGACCAGGTCCGAAGTTAAGAAGACGCAATCCCAGCATTGCGAGTATCAATTTTGCACGTCCGTCACCCAGACGCAGTCGGAGCCAGAATCTGCTCATCAAGGAGATGGACGATTCTGCTATCAGTGAGGTTACAAGAATTCAACGAGATCCGGAAGATCTACCAAGAGTCAACCTTGAGGACCGAATCAAGAAAAGTGCCACAATGCGTGGCTCGGATGCGCCCAAGTTGGAGCTCAATCGCGCGAGTCTGCAGCATGTCCGCAAATTGCTTGCACAATTATTGCAAGACCACAAGATATCCCACTGGCGGAAGTGGGAAAAGGCTCTCTTGCCAATTCTCTTGCAGTGTACAGACGACGTCGATCCGGATGTACAAAGAGGAGATGACATGGATGTGCGAAATTATATCAAGCTCAAAAAGATTACTGGCGGCAGACCTGGTGATACCGCCTACGTTTCTGGTGTCGTGTTCAGTAAAAACGTCGCCTTGAAGAGCATGAAGCGAAGTTTCGTTCGGCCGCGCATCGTCATTGTTACCTTTGCGATCGAGTACGCACGCTACAATACCCATTTCATGAGTCTAGAGCCCGTCATTGCGCAAGAGCGTGAGTATCTCCGAAATCTTGTTGGACGTATTGCAGCTTTGCACCCACAAGTACTTCTGGTACAGCGCAACGTCTCTGGTTTGGCTGTCGAAATGCTGCAACAAGCCGGCATTACAGTCGTCTACAACGTCAAAGAGTCTGTACTTGCCGCAGTGGCTCGCGTCACACGAACAATCATGATCAAAACGGTGGATAAGCTCTCCATCGACCCGTCACATCTTGGTCACTGCGGCAATTTTGACGTCAAGACTTACGTTCACTCTGGAATCAAGAAGACGTATACTTTCATTTCTGGTTGTCAGCCTAGTCTGGGATGTACCGTCGTTTTGCGAGGATCAGATACTGAGGGATTGCGACAAGTCAAGCGGATCACCGAGTTCATGTGTTATGTTGTTTACAATTTGCGGCTTGAAACCTGCCTTATGAGGGATGAGTTTGCCTTGATCCCTTCAACAACTGCCGGTGACGAGAAGGAGCTCGACATGAGAGCCACTCCGGTCATCAAGAAGCCCCATAATTCAGCGAAGAGCGAGCATTCGGCTCCACTAACGCATGTGGAACCTGCTGTAGGCGCGACCACCTCTTTAAATGCCGATGCCGAAGCATTTGGTAGAGAACCAGAGGCGGACCAGACGTCGCCAGAACTTAGTCGATCCGAAGACGTGCCAACGGGCGCCGCTGAAGCAGCCGATGGCAGCCCGAGAGAAGATGCGCTACCTTCTCAATACCGTGACCTGGTTCAGACGTCGAGGACACGGCTTTTGTCATCGTCACCATTCGTCAAATTTATGGAACCTGTACTCTTGATGCAAGCACAAGAGCAGGAACGTCGTGTAGAAGTCTTCAAGCGACTCCGAGATGCCTACATGGAGTCTGCCGACTCAACTGACGACGACAATAATGAGAAGACTGAATTCGAAATGGTCCAGCCCGAGATGGCCGAAGAAGCCGAGCCCCAAGCAAGATCACAGGCGATGCGAAGATTCTTGTCTGATGTACACAACATACAGTACCAGAGAGCTCTCAGCGAATACAATTCCAAAAAGAAGCAGTGGGAGTCTTTCTTTGAAGGAAGCAACGGGAATCCTTTCGATCCATTCACTCATCAGAACATCTTTGTCCTACAATCACTGGTGTCGAGTGTCACTTCTGCTCCTTGCGCAGGTCCAGAAGTTATGGGTCTGTCGTTCTACGCTGATTTTGAGCATCCGGAGATGAGCTACGAGGCAGACTGTACCCTCGGACAATTCATCGAAGACATTTGTACCAGCGCCAACACCTCTTGCAAAACCTGCAGCCGCAAAATGTTTGAGCATCACCGTCAGTATGTCCACGGAAACGGTCAGCTGTCCATATCTGTAGTTCGTCACCCCTCAAAGATCAAGGGACTCCAGAACTCGATCCTGATGTGGTCCAACTGCAAGATCTGCAATCAGGAGACGACCGTTATGCCAATGTCTGACAATACGTGGAAGTACTCATTCGGGAAATACCTCGAGCTAAGCTTGTGGAGTACACCGCTCAAGCCCCGCGCCGGATTATGTCCTCACGACATACATAAGGAGTTTGTACGCTGTTTTGGCTACCAAGACTACTGTGTGCGAGTTGTCTATGACAAGGTTGAGCTTTACGAAGTCCTCGTGCCAAGCAGCATCATTAATTGGGCCGTTGGTATGGACTTGAAGCTGAAAAACCAACTCTACTCTGAGTGCGCCACAAAGCTGAAAGCATTCATGGGATCTGTCAGGGGTCGTCTCGAGTCCATTAATTTGACCACTGTCACACCAGAAAAAACACAAGACGCTACACTGACAGTCGAGAAGCTGATCCACAAGGCTGGCGAGGATCACGACGATCTATTGAATAAGCTACAATCCAGCTATATGACATCGCGGTTTTACGAGATCGTCCCATTCAACCAGATTGTTAGAGCCATGGATACCAAGGCTATAGCCTGGGACGAGGCATTCGCAGAGTTTGAGCGCAACTACTTTCCCTCGGAGACTGATATCCGCCGTCTGGCTACTCTTCAATTGAAAAAGCTCTTCCTTGATCGCCACGATACTTCCCAGGGTGATGCCAGCGACATCGAAGAAGGCGTCGAGATGAAAGAAAGACCTCATTCTGATGGCATGCGACTGACTGAGGAGGAGCTGCATTCCGAAAAGGCTCAAAACATGCTTACGGCGGTTATCGAAGAACATATCAACTCGGACAACAGATCTCTTCTTCATGAACCCAGCTCAGTCGACATCGAGAGTAACGACGGACTTACTCCTTTGAACAGCGTCCGCTCGCGTGGCCTTTCTATCAGCGAAACAGAAAGAGTTGTCGATCGCGAAGATGTCAAGCACCTTGACCTTGCCGTGTCTCAGCTGTCGCCGGAACAGGATAGTGTGAGCTCCGCTAAAAGACCATCTCAGGTTTCACTTGTCGAGAGCGATCAGCAGGATGACATTAATGCGTTACTCACGGAGCCAAAGCCCTTGAACCCGACGCTTATCGAAAGGATCGAGCAAATGAGATCCGCTGCAGCGAATAACGCTGCGCCTGACAACATCGACTCTAAGATACCACGTCTCGCTGACCTTCAGAAGAAACCGCTTGGGGCAAACCAGCCACTGCTCCTTCGTGCCCAATCTCAGCCTGGTCACATACCAAGTCGCAATAATGATATGGCGAACATACCGACCATAGAGTCCGAGAACAGCAACGAATCTTCCGATGTAGAAAGCATGGCCTCAGGGAGTCGTGGCCTTGGTGACCTTAGCAGAGGTGTAGAACAGCGTTTGATAGAGAGACTTGGTGCTGGTCAACGATCAGCCAAGTCGACCGCATCGCTGATCCCACGCTCGGTACCATCAAAAGCAGCACAGGACAACTCCACCAGGGTCTCTGCTCTTGCTAAGCATTTCGAGCAGCTGTCTCGCGAGTTTGAGCGAGAACGACTCCGTGAGAGGAGATTGAGAGCTGCAAGGAGCCGACAAAATCGAGCAAATCATGTTCAAAGCAGTCAGCCAACGGTCGAGGTCTACAGGGATGCGTCTGAAGCTGTCAATAGCAGACCAGACGACAAGAAGTCTCATGGTTCAAGGCTCCATGGCATCAAACTTCCTGGTTCCCACACCAGAGATCAAAGTCAGCCTGCGGAACAAGATTATGCTCAGCCTTTGAGTGATCCAATAGTGGATCAAAACGATTTGACCGATGCCGACATGACCGATGCGGATGTCACCGACGCAGAAGCCACAGACACCGATGCGCCAGAGAGCATCATCAACACAACGACTTCAGACACTGACGCAGAAATGACAGATACCGAGCTCGCACCAGAGTTGAAAACGCCAAAAGAGCTCGAGGCCGGTGCAGCGTTGGGTTCGACCTTGCTCTCGCCTTCGTCACACCCTGATATGGATCTGCCTCTACCCAAACATGAGAAGTCTTCTCTCATGAAGATGTTGAGCTCGTTCTGGTCTGAACGATCGGCATCCGGCTGGTTGCCTCTGGAGTACCCGCTTCACCAAACCGAACATGTATTTGATGACTCCGATATTATTGTTCGTGAAGACGAGCCCAGCTCTGTCATCGCTCTGGCTCTTTCGAGCAATGATTACTTGAAGAAGCTCAGGGAGTTTCGCTCAACTCCTAGGCGACGTGGTCACAGCCAACAGCCATCTCGGGATGATACTCAAGGCAGCGATGAAGCTTACCAGCAAGCAGCTATCGAAGCATCTCTCATCAGTGAGACTGGAACTCACATGAAGTATAGCTTCGGTCACAATCAAGTCAAAGCACAGTGCAAGATTTTCTATGCGGAATCTTTTGATGCATTGCGTCGCAAGTGCGGCGTCTCGGAACGTTTTGTGGAATCTCTCTCTCGATCCATCAAGTGGGACAGCAAAGGCGGCAAGACCAAGTCATTGTTTTTGAAGACACTGGACGATCGCTTCGTCATCAAGTCGCTTCAGGAAGTCGAGCTGAAAGCGTTTACCCGGTTCGCTCCTGACTATTTCGCGTTCATGTCTCACACGTTGTTCCACGGCGTTCCTTCCGTCATTGCAAAAATGTTCGGTCTCTTCCAAGTCATGATCAAAAACCCGGCCACCGGCGTCGAATTCTCCTCCTACCTCTTGGTGATGGAGAACCTCTTCTACGACCGCAAGCCGACCCGCCGCTTCGACTTGAAGGGCAGTATGCGTAACCGCAAGATCGAATCCACCGGTCAACCAGACGAAGTACTGCTAGACGAAAACCTAGTCGAGACCATCTTCGAGACACCGCTCTTCGTGCGCGAACACGCCCGCAAATTAGTCAAAGCATCGGTATGGAACGACACGATGTGGCTCTGCAAGCAGAATGTGATGGACTACAGCTTGATGGCAGGCTTCGACGACACCGCGCGCCAACTCACTATCGGCATCATCGACTGCATCCGCACGTATACCTGGGACAAGAAACTCGAGTCCTGGATCAAGGACCGCGGTAAGAACAAGCCGACCATCACGTCGCCGAAGGATTACAGGAACCGTTTCAGGGTCTCGATGATGCAGTATGTGCTGCAGTCGCCGAACGTTTACCACGAGTTCAGTAGGCAGTTGCCGCCGGCGACGAGTCTGAAGATGGTGGAAGAGGCGGTTGAGATGAGACGGAAGGGTGTTGGAAGGGATAGTCAGGAGGGAGAGGCAGAAGAATTCAGACCGGTAGATGGCGGATTCATTGATGAAGTTGCCATGAGGGAAATGGGCAGTGTGATGGTCTGAGGTAGTTTGAATCATGTTGGACGAGTAGAATACATCATTGGCATAGCGAGGTGTTTTGGGAAGTCTGCTCAAATGAGTTAGACCGTAGTAATCAGCATCGGTGAAGAATCAAGAATGTTGTTCCGTCACTTTCCTTTGTACTGATCCTGTGGATATGGTCGAAACTGATACTACAAGAGGGTTGTGTTCGAATTTTTCGTTTCAATTTCATGCATAAAGAGCATCTCCTTCTACGTATACCTGCAAATTCTTGCTCGGTGAACTAGGTCTCAGCCACGGCTTGAGGCACCAAGGCTTATGCTTCCATGGCGATTTTGCTAGCTTTGGTGTCCGAGTCTGTATACAGCGTATAGAATTCGCAGCCTTGCGACAACGGCGCCATGGGAGGACCGCTGTGAGACAACCGTGCGAGGTTCTGACATTCTAGATACTGGTCGCTACCAACACAGGTCGCGTTCCGGGGCTTTCGAATGTCCCCATCTGCGATACCCGGGTCTGATGAAGTCGGTGGTAGAGAAAGATATATTGCTGTGCTGGTTGGCTTAATGCATCGGCTCGATACTGTTTCGTGGTGAAATGCTCACTGCTCCAGCCGATTCAATCATTCCTGACTAACTCAGACAGGCTCAATCCAAGGAGTTACTTGAGTTCGTCTCGGTTACCATCAAGCTGTCTTCGCCAATTTGGTGATGGGCATGCTGCAGAGTGCGCCTGCGCGGTTGACAGCAGAGGCCCGGAGTGAGGAAAACTTGCCGTCGAAGCAGTACTTCATAAAGCGATCGTTGTTAATGTGATTTTGAGCTTCGAGGAGATTCTCCTGCCCCGCTTGAGCATGGAGAAGTTTACATGGCCTGTTCGATGATATATCGCTTCATGCCGTCAAACTGAGTTCGGCCGGTCTGTAGCGCGGTCAGCAACTCGATGATCCGATAGTAATCAGTGTGTACATACCGAGATGAGGTAGCGTATGTGACCGATGTCAAGGACTTCTTTGTTTCTCTCAAATTCATCACGAGCAAACTGGCGCATCTCGGTCCGAGTATTCGATTTTGGGACTTCTGTTAGGCCGGTCAGCGGACGTATTTATGAACTTTTCGAATCTCATACTGTGGAGAGAGCGTATTATATCTCGCCATAAATGAAGAGCTTTTTGTCGTTGGACGAACTTGATAATCGTTAGTAGTGCTTTCTTCTGTGGATTTAGTGATATAGCACTTACATGCTCGAGGCTCAGAGGAGGACCTTTGTTGCGAAAATGCTTCCCTGAACTGATTGAAGCGTACCGTCTAATGCCGCTGAAGGCTGTAGTCGTACTCCGTAGCATTATTGTTCTCGTGTTGGATGTTGTATATATCAACTCGATCAACAGACGTCGGTGGAATAGAAATTTGGCATGATGTCATTCATGCCTATACAGGCATCAATTTCGGCGCGTCAAAACGCGTCGTTCAGGCACATCAAACGCGAGTTTTTCTTCATTGTTCTACTTTGCGTTCCTACTATAGGCGAGCGACCTCAACAACGAGTCGGCGGTCGCAAATGTCTAAGAGAAAAGTACGCTCCAAACACCTCGCGCTCAACGATCATGCAGCCGCCGACAGACACGCGCCAGTAACCAAGCGAAAGCGAGTCGACATTATCAAAAGCACCAATCGCGTGCCATTCTCCGACTTCATCACACAGCATGTCCCCAAAGACAATCTGCAATATACGGCCAGGAGCACACACGAACATGGCCACACATTCGGACTTCAGATCAAGACCGTCCCTTACTCCACAATGCCAACATCAGCAACATGCCAGATCATGACAGCTGAAGAGCTAGACGCCTGCTTCGATCTCATCCACTCAACCAGTCACGAAGCCTATTCGCAAAGCTCCTTCGGCTGGCACCCGCGACGCAAGAAACGAGAGATGCGCGAAGCAGAAATGCGATATCTGCTCGTGCACAGCAGTAGTCAAGGCCGAAAGTCGGCCGAAGGAGCTGAAATCAATCTTCCACCCCACGCTTCTTCCAATCCGGCTCCGAAGCTCGCCGGTAATCCACCCGTTCCGCCAGATCTCCGACCACCAACGGCCTTGAACCCTTCTCCGAACTCAGATAAAGCTACAACCACGCCCCGCTCGGCCGAACTCTCGTCGACTTTGTCTTTGACTTCAACGCGTGCTGGAAAAGTTTCGCTCGAATCAGAACAGCGAGAAAGGTTGAACGCCCTGCAGCATTCCAGCGCTGCGGACGATGAGCATGTGCTGTGCGCGAGTCAGCATGACGAAAGTGGTCGTGTCGCTGCCAATGGTACGACTTCAGCTGTCACTCATGCAGCTACCAATTGTGAGAAGAAAGACAAAGAAGACGATGTAGGTTTGGTTGACCTTGGCCATGCTGGACCAGCACCGGGACCACCACGACAGTATGACGAATCACACACCACGTGCCCAGCACGAGACATCAACGCAGACTCGGCAGTGATAGCAACCAGGAACACGTCGCAAACTGCGCCCGAGATCATAGGCTTCGCGTCGTTCATGCTGACCCACGCGCCGCCAGAACCAGTCATTTACCTCTACGAACTACATCTGCAGCCCGCGTATCGCGCGTTAGGTCTAGGCGCGCATCTCCTCAAAACAATAGAAGACATCGGCCGCAGCGTAGGTGTGCAACGAGCCATGTTGACCGTTTTCAAAAGCAACACCGACGCCAGAGCTTGGTACGCGCACAAGGGATGGGAGGTCGATTCGACGTCACCTGGGGATGTCGAATTGCGACGAGGTAGCAGGGAGTGCGATTACGAGATTAGGAGCAAGGTTTTGTGACGCCGAGTCTAAATCATGGAGGGGGCCTTGGGAGGGTGTGGTAAGCCTCCAAGAACTTGTTCGTCCACATGCATGTTCGCGTCGTGACGCGTTTGAGGCTATGGGGTGGAGTGACAGCCATCAAACTCAAAGGATGAATGGGTGATGACTCTGTTGCTACCCAACACGATGTGCCATTGCTGCCCAGCGGATCGACATTGTAGGGATTGAAGCCTTCTGTAGTGGTCATTGGCTGAACATTACAACGCGACGCGAAGTGTACTCACACGAACCTCTGGAGAAACAAGACATCATGTATGCTGCTCTGTATCGCTCGGATCTCGCTTATATGCTTCAGCCGATACGTAAATGTAGCTGAACGATACTGTCGGATGTAGCTCGGTGCCAATCGACTTCCTGACAAGGTGCAAAGTCGGCAGAGTTTCGTTTTACACTTTTTTTGACTACAATATGTCTCTGACTTGCATGTAGCCATATTGCCGACCTGTCCTATAATAGAGCTTGTATATGGTCGAACTACTGGTACGCACCTTTTGCCGTGAGCGTGCGGTCTATCTGTCGTTAGGCTTTGCGCAAACGCAGACCACGGTCGTGTCCTCGTCATGGTAAGTCTTGTGTTGTGTTGGACGGGAAGAAGTGCTCTGTTGACGACGTAGAGTATCGGTGCCTGATCTGATCTCCACTACTCATGGCTGATCACAGTATCGACAAGCACCAGTTCTCTTCTCAGGTTCTTTCACCTTTGCTCCAAAGACAAGAGGAGTTCTGAGCTATGCTTCGAAGCCGTTTGTTGTGCACCATTCCCTTGACAGTCGAGCTTAATACTGAGTCCAGGTGGGCGGGTTGAAAGCTCGATGATTTTACCGTGGTGTGGATCCGGGAGTATGGTTTTGTCGCTTTTTTCCAACACGTTGTACCTGGTCGGGCTGAGACATCGGGCCTTCTGGTACCTCGTAGACTGGATATGACTCGTGCGTGTGGAAGTAGAATCAGTGACGTTGGCAAGCACGCAGGGTGGTTTGGAAGGTTTCTTGGTCCACCAAAGATACCAGAGGTGCTACAGTACAACATGTTGCAATCTTGTATATCGAAATAAGGTATGGTAGCGTGTTACCTAATTGATGACCGGTGCAAGTCTTCGGGGTCGTGCTTTTTTCGTGCATGATTAACTGTTGCGCTACCAATAACAACCAGCTGTGCCGGTAACGGAGCTTGGCAGTGCCATCCGGCGAAGGTTGATGGCGCATGGAAATAACGATGGCTGAGCTTGGGGTGGAGTCGGTAGACGTCGTTCTCATCATAAACCAGAACTGGAAGGATATCAGCCTATGACTTCCGGGTGCTGCCCGTTGCACGTAGGGCTCCACGTTGCCGGGCAGTGATCTGCGTTCGTCCTTGGCGGAAGACGACACGAGCGAGTCATCGGCTCCGCAGGGCTGTCTGTTCCTTTCTTCCAATTGCTTGTGTCGAGGTTCCCAAGTCCCTATCCTTGGCAGCCCCGCATTCTTCTCGGTCGATGATCCGAAAATAGAGAGTCCAACTGCCGAAGCTACCGAGCGCGCAGGTCCCGCTTCTAACCATCGATTCGCACGCATACCGTTTCCTTCAGCTGCAGTCCATGAGTCGCGCCGCGCACGGTGGGAGAAAAAGGACACATCTTTCGTGGCTTGATCGACGTACTGTAGCGGTGAACGTGACGTGCGGACTTTGAAGCAATTTTTCCAAAGTGTTTGCTCCACTCGGCAACTCTATTCATAGGGCGGTTATTCACCCACCGGTCATGCTCGGGAGCTATCTCTGCTCTGCTCTAGCTCAGGGACGTCACCATCGCAGCATCGCTGGTCCTGTACCGTACATCCCCACCTCGATATGATGGCTTAGTATTGTATGCAGGTAGTATATCGTGTCTTCGGTCATGCCGAGATCACATCCGGCAATTCTGCTCCTGAAACGGTTCGCCTGCTGCGAGGGTCAGAGTGATCGCTCATGATCCGCTTGCCGCTCGCGTGTCGATGTCTTGGGTGTAGAACAGTGATGTTTCTTGTGCAAGCTCTTTCGCGCTGGGCGGATCGTGGGCCTCACCATGCTAGTGCTCGCTGAGTGGCACCACACATTGATCAGGCCGTCTATGCAAACCGAGCCAGTCGCCAGACCTAGGCTTGGTAATCGCAACGGACCTAGGCCGGATGACAGTTGTGCGCTCTCGTAAAGATAGAGCTGTGATGGGTCATGGAGAAGCCCAATCTGTTATGTGCTTCGTGAGATACTCGGTGCCGGCGATTCAAGGCGCAAGATTGTATTTCCAGCTCCATTCTTTGAGCAGATCAGGGGGAAAGCAAAAGTGCAGACTCTCGTCGGAGAATTGCATGGAACCTGATAACCCTGCTGTCCTATCAGACAACGTGTGGCTGGTCTCGGCGCTGTCGTGACGTCTTGCCGTCGCGCTTCCGTGTCTTGATGCACTTTCTCGACGTTGGTTGATCGTGTGTTCGTCTATCCGACTGACCTGGGCGCGCAATTTGTCCGCAGTACCAGCTGGACAACAGAAGTCGACTTCCAGATTTGCCAAGAAGTTTGCGAGCCCCAGAAGAGAGATGCGCAACATCGTGTACGACTGCTGAGAGAGTCGCTCCTCGAAAGCGGATCCTAAAATACTGCCTATACCTGCCAGATGATGGAGCAATGGCGCACTCATGCCGCGCAAGTAAGCATTTGGCACGTTTGCGAACGCGCGAGTGATTTCGCGCGCGACCTCACACTTTTGCTCGACCGTGGATCTTTCTGCCGTGAACAAGACCATGCGCACAAGTTGTAAAGTCGCAGCAATGTTGGCGGCCTGGAAACTGTAGATGTCTTCGCACAAGTTGTTGGTCGGCTGATGAATATTCCTCAGACATCCAGGAAGCGTCATGTAGGCTGACATGATCATCTCAAGAATAGCCAAATGGGAGGGCTCTGCAGCCACGAAAGGATTCCTCGCAAATGGTGTCCGACCAGGCGGAGCGCGTCGAGCCTGTATGTGGTCTCTAGCATGTTCCAGCAGTCGATAGAGATCCGTCACAAAATTGAACCCCATCATCCAGTTCACCACCTCCTCTTGACCGGCTGTATTGTAGCCTCTGCTATGCAACAATGTCTCGTCCATTAGCTCTGCCGGATAGCCTACGTTGCTGAATGCTTCCCTGTTCCTGATCACACTGCCCCCGATGATCGAGTTGAACACGTCCAGACAATAAGTAGTCCAGAATAGACGTCTCCTCTCCTCGATCTCGATCGGCTCAAGAGATTTAGGCCAGTTTCGTTCGTCGTGGAATCCAGCGGCTGCGTGTAAACTATACTCAGTCCCGAGCCAGTAGTTTGTGGTATCTGGTTGTCCAAATTGCATTGAAGTCATGGCCAAAAGGAAACAAGCCCTGGAATATTCGAAGCTACCAGCTTGTGATGACAGCGCGTGGGCAGGCATGGCGTTTTCAGCGGCCTCGAAGAAGGTTTCGGCCAGAGGCTGCCGTAAAGCAGTGTTCCTCCATCGGAAGGAGTAGATCGCACTGTCCCGTACGCGGGCAGACGTCAGGGCGCACAAGGCCATCACGTTTGCGTAGAATGCTCGATCGTGATAGTACTCGTAGTTTGAGACGCGTCTCAACATGGTGCTCCGAATGAAGAGTGGAAAGACTGGATATATGGCCTCGAAGTACACATGGCAGAGCTCTAGGATCCTGTCGTGATCCACGACAGTCGTCGGCCGCCAAGATGCCTGTAGCCCTGGTGACTCCGGCAGGGGAGTATTTGACCCTTGGCCATAGGAGTGTGGTATTGGCGGGGGCTGGACTATGAAGGGGAGGTTTGTAGGGTTGGTATTGTTGGTACTGTTGCGTGAAGAAGCGCTGGATACGCTAGCGTGAAGATATGTTGGGGAGCGACGGAGAGGATAAGGGTCGAGCGAGGTATGTGGAAGGGGAGATTGTGACGACTGGATCTGATTGTCATCTACTTCGAGTTGTTGTGGTTGTTGGTTTTGATGCTGCCGCTGTTGCTGTTGCTGTGCCTCGCGTTCGGCTTTTGACTTGGCACCTCTTTTCTTGACTGGACGGTCATACGTACATTGTTGATCGTAGTCTTCGCAGTTCTCACATCGAGCCACGTCTGTAGCACTTGGGGTACAACGTACACTCCGTTGACTGCAGAAATCGCAGGCTCGTAGAGCCCTTCTCAATTTCTTCGGTCTCTGGTCCGTGGGCGAATTTGGAGACATGCCAAAAGACAAGCGCTCGACCGCTTTTGATGTGATGTTCTGAAATATGACAGGGTGCAGAATTTAGCATGACCGCCGATCGTGCTGACTCAGTGACCTGTTTGTCCCATAACAGGACCCAATGCTTGTGTGATATGGTGTGATAATAACCGAGATCGGATTACGCTGTGGATGTGACGGGTAATGCTCGAGAAGATTTGATGATCGTGAGGTCAGGTAGGAGGATCAGGATCAAGCCAAGTACTTGAACGTCAGATTACCAAGGCCAAGAAAAGACAATATCGTAATAAGTGGGTGAGGTGATAGATGGCCGTTTCCCACATCTGGGGAAGGGCAAAGACACAACAAGGAATTTGGCTAGGTGACCGCGCAGTAGTCCAGGACTGTTTTCAAGAAAGTAGGCAAGTGACGTGGGTGCCTATATCGGCCCAAGCTGCGCTTACTGCACTGTTGGCATGTATAAGTGTCGTGCTGCGCTCGGAAACTGAAGTATGGAGTGCAGACTTGCCAGTGCAAGAGGTAGAGATACCGTACTACTAAGGTTGTAGGCGTAAAGTCAGGCAAGGTAGTGGTGTAAAGACGAGCCGAGTTAAGGCGCAGGGGCTGCCCAGGGATCTTTATCACTAACCAGTTTAGCGCCGGTCGATGAACGCAAATTTGGATGGCTCTAATCGGAACAGACTTGCTCCATGCGACGATAGAAGGCCCGCTTGCTTTGTTCGCACCCTCGAATGACACGCGCGGATGGTTGACCAGTCTCTGCGCAAGAGAAACAACCGAACCCGCCGCGATGTCGCACTTGCACTTCAGAGGTAAAAAGTTGATGGTCCGGAGGGGGAGGGACTCGGAAGTGGACGAGTGAACAGGCGATAAGGGCACTTCCTTGAGATTCAGGAAGACGTCGCAGCAAGGTTCAGGTGGTTCGGAAGTTGGTGGGTCCTCCAAGTCTGATGTACGGTTGCGTCAGTCACCAGGTGTTCTGTTTGTTTCCGAAGGAGTGCATCGTCTTCGATCAACGGCATAAGAAGCACAGAAGGTTTCGGGCTTGCGATCGCCTTGTGATGTGCTGGAGCCTGAGTCAGGCACCTTTCCTGAGCTTAAAACTCTAGCTTGCAAGAGACGACGGGCCCTTCCCGCACCACTGGCGTGAGCAGTATCTGACCGGCAAAGTAACGTTGTTGGCGTTGTTCGCGCGGGCAGATACAGGGGGGTAATGTAGCTAATCAACTGCTGTATCTGATTAGTACCTATGGCACCGCCGCGTAACTTCAGACGAGCGCGCATGAGGAAAGCCACAGCAGGCACTCGAGTAATCTGCATGGGAGACCGGACTTCCTCCGACAGCCGCGGTTTTTCTTGTGGTAATCATACCTTGGCAACCTGTTAGTCAGTGCGCAATGTGCGACCTGTAATGTGTTCTGTGCCGAGTTGTGCCGCCTCCATTGCGTTCGTATCCGAAGCGCAGAGTAGAAGTGGTAGAGACATACTGTAATTTCGGGCCTTCTAGAGAACGTCCCCGTTCCGCTGTATGGGTTCGTGTCCCGCTTTCACCCCCGTTGCGAACAGTTCTTGATGGTATTACAGTATGGATGCATACCGTGCATGTGATCATTCAACAATATATGCATATCATACCTTGTTTCCAGTCCGAAGTCTATCGATCCAGAGGATTTCGACTTGCCGTGGTAGTGCATCGTCGGTAAAGTGCATGAAGCGCCTTGCCAGTACGGTAACAGAATACTCGCATGGAGTTCCCAACAGGGTGGATGACAGCATGGTGCACAGAAGGCTGGCAGTCAGATCGCTACTGTATGGGTTCGTGTCCGGGTCCGGCGACCAGTGCGAGTTTAGTGCCATCTATGTTTGCTTATTGCCGTTCTGTGCGTCTGTTAGCAGGCACATACCTGCATGTTATTTCCATTCCACGTGGCTTGAGCCTTGCGACGCTCGAATGACATAAGGTACCACCGGAATCTTTCCGGAACGAGTCGAGATATACTTTCCCCTGACGCTTCTTGTTGCGACCATGGCACACTACTCTCGAGTGAGGTAAAGCAGGCTACCTTAAGCAGGTACGTTGGAATAGAAATGGTCGCGCAACGGTCGGATCCGGCTGCGTCAACGGGTTTTCTTGACCAGGCATGTCTCAGCAGCTCCTTGGCGCATACACCGCGGATGAGCCCCACTACGCCTTGTAGAAGAAGGCAGAGCGATATCGCAGCATAATATAAGAAAATTCGGAAGTACGATTGTCGGTGAGAGATGGCGCTCGATGCAAGACCAGCAGCTCGGAAATCCTCCGATCGGTGTGTTCGCGTACGGGATAGAATTTTCTACCTGTAGAGATGGGACGCTGTCGTATCACAGGCTCACTGCGTGCAGACGTACAGTACCGTGTGACAATTCGGCTAGTCTCATGGTTCCGCCCGGCTGATCTGCCTAAGTTGTTAATTGTGGCTGGACATGTATCAAAGTACATAATCAGTTTACCTCGGTCTGGACATTTGGTGACGGTCTCAACATATGCATTGTTGTGATGAATTCTTTTTCTCCCACGATAATTTCGAGGACGGAATCCTTGCCCGGGGAATGTGCGTGGCTTGTAGATTGGCTTCTGCCTGACGTTCGTGGCTGCCTAGCCCGGATCGCGAAGCCACGTGAGTCGTGCTGCATCTCGGCCGACGCATGATGTGGACTGCAGCGCGCCTTATGGCGCACCAAGACGCCTTAAAAATAGCAATTTATTTATTTCAGCCAGACGGTGAAGAGAGCGTCAAGCCGAGAAAATCACGGCTCGCTTATCATCGTCCAAGAATCTGAGCTGTGCTTCAGTTTTACCGCATACCAGTAGCACATACAGTAGGTACATAGCTACATGAGATGAGGTAGGAGCGGTTTGTTTTCGCAGCTTCACGGATCCGAGGCCATATCCACTTCGGATGTACCTGCCTAGAATACGGTTAGCTCCGCATGATTAGATATGATTAGATATATCCATCTTGTCAACTACCTTAGGCAGTCTTTAACACCCGGTGCCGTCTACCGAGGTCCATGACATCTAATTGACACCGTACCTTGATTGTCATGCGAGTCACGGCGTACAAAGAGCATTATCCGGATAATTTGCAGATTCGCACAATTAAGCGACGAGTGGAATTAAGGTGCATCCAACCAGTCAGCCACCTGCCACGCGGTCTTGTGAGAATGGATGTGATAGGTCTAACATATCATTGGGGTGGCTCGGCACTGAACAACGTCTGAGCTAGTCGAGAGTGAATAGTGGTATCGTCGGCTAAGTAAGTCACTACAACAATCCTGCCGCGCCCGAGATCCGGATCTGCATGCTCTCTTCGATCGACTCCCTCTCGCGGCTACCAACGGATCATTGAATCTGGAATGTCACTACATTAAGACCAGTAATTCAGTGAATCTGTCGGATAGAATAGCAAGGCAACGAGTCCCTCACGACTCATGAGCCTCTGCATTGGTAAACAGGCGATCCAGGGTCCAGAACACGCTTCCTCATGCGCTATATGCTCTCTGCATAGTATTGATCTCGACGAAACGGTCGCATGCTCTTCTGGCAGACAGTCTGGGTCGGTATTCATGATGCCAGACGACACCGTCATGGAGCCTCTTGCGGAACCCTCTTGTTCAGCTGTCATGTTAAGGTCCTGTGAATGTCGCATCCCTCAGATCTGTCTGGCTTCTTTTCCTCTCATCTCTGGTCGACTGAGTTCCCATTCGTCTCGCAAAATCGCGTACAGAACATCAGCCAGTACCACCACGTTTCCAAGACTCCAGACAAGCGTGATAGCGTAGAAGAAGTTGGCGTTGCCGCTTCCGGCATATATCCATAGATGGTAGAAAGCCGGTCCGAGCAATAATGTATAGAGCAGCGCGCTCAAAGCCGGGAAGGCGTATCGTGTCACTGCACACTGATTAGTTGTGCTTTCCATACAAAGTACTGACGCCCGCCTACATTCAAAAACATGTCCGTATAATCCCAGCATAGCCATTGAAGCCCCCGCATCACCAATATTGGCGTAAGGCTGGAAGATGGAGAATATGCCGCACAGAACAACAACTGCGGCCAGAGGTTGCTGCCGCAATCGGATGGTGAGCCCAGGCGAGTACGATGCCATATGCAGCCAAAATACTCCGAGGAAGAAGTTTCGGAAAGAGTCAAACATCTCAATGAAGAAGTACCACCAGAGCCCGACGTTCGGTGTTAGATCTGGTAGAAGTAGACGAGTTCCATACACAGCATGTGCAAAGGTCCAGCTCTGCGTCATTACAAAAGACAACCCTAGTAGAAGGCCGACAGAGATAAAGAAGGCGCTGACGTGGCGAATCGTAAAAGAGCCGAGAGAGGTGTGAGCTTTAACAGCAGAAGACGATGAAGCATCTTTTCTCCGGGAGACTGCCTGATCGTAACACAAAAGTGTAAGAGGAGGTAATAGAAGAGCCGGATGCAATGAGTTGTACGCCGCCAAAGCTAACGCAAGTGCAGAACCGACAGAGGCGCCCGAGCAAGCTTTAGCAGTCGCCATGAGCACAAAGGTTGTTGTGAATACTGATGTAGGCCGACCGAGACAAGTCAGAATGACAAGTGGATTGAATAGATAGCTGATACAAAGGTCAGTCTTGAGAGCTCAGCTTCTGGTAGATCTTATATACCTGGCGGAGACTGCCAAAGGACTCCATCTTCGGGCTGCTCGAGGTGACTTGAATAGCCGCGATACAACAGGAACGTCAGATGCAGCAATGCGCATCAACGCATCCGCTCCCAGAAGGTCCAGGAAGGTGTAGACGGCTACGGAACTGAATGTTGAAGCGCTCAAGCCTGGCACGACTGAGAAGACCGAAAGCAGTATCGGAGACTATAAGAGGTTAGACAAACCCACTACACCTTTACTTGACTTACCTGATGGAACACGCCTCCATCATATGGAGAGACTCCATGGTTGTATAGATATAGACCTTCTCGTACTAAATGTGTCAGATGTTTTCTCGATCAAAATAGTCGCTCGACACCCACAGCGCTTGAAACTTGTCACTGGTGTCGATATCTCGACTCGATCAGTCAGGAAATCCGGCAGTGAGGGAAAGGCCACGGTCAGGAGAAGACGGAAAGCGGCAGCACATGCAAAAAGCACAAGCTTCTGCTGCTGTTGCTGTCCATCTTTTGACATTTTCGACCGTCAAACTAGCGACTCAGTCCATAGATACTCGACTGTTTGAGGTAAATCAGAAGATATCATGCGTCCCGTCCTCAATTGGCGTCCAGTACCTGTATGGAGATTGGAGAGACCCTTCGGGTATAGTAGGGCTGATTACTGCCACGACGTCGCGAAGCCGCATTAAGCTCTCCACGCTAAGCTTTTAGCGTGGCAGAAAAATCCAAAGACGCATGGGCGGTGTGGGTTTATTGCTGCGATCGACTTCGTCAATCAATCGAGCCCCGTCTTCTGATATTAGAAAACAGAAGAGCAATTCAAGATGGGAAAAATCAAGAAGAAGGGTGAGACTTGCGAAAGTTCGTATCATCATATGGGAGCTAACACAAAACTCAGGAACGTCCGGTCAGGCGAAGAACTTCATCACCAGAACGCAGGCTGTTCGCAAACTTCAGATCACCCTCCCAGATTTCAGACGACTATGTATCTTCAAAGGTCAGAGAAGAAGATCCGATATGACTGAACACGCCCTGATAGCTCCTAGGTATCTACCCACGAGAGCCGCGCAACAAGCGCAAGGCCGCCAGAAACTCCACTCCCTCCACCACATTCTATTACACCAAGGACATTCAGTACCTTCTCCATGAACCTCTACTCGCCAAATTCCGAGATCACAAGGCTTTGGCCAAGAAGATTAGTCGCGCGCTCGGCAAGAATGAAGTTAGCGATGCTCAGCGCATGGAGCGCAACCTCACACCTCGCATGACCTTGGACCACATCATCAAGGACAGATACCCAACCTTTGTCGACGCGCTCCGAGATATGGACGACGCGCTCAGTATGATGTTTCTCTTCGCCAATCTTCCATCTACCGACACCGTACCTCCGAAAACGATCGCTTTATGCCAAAGATTATGTCTCGAGTTTGAACACTATCTAATCAGGTCCCACACTTTGAGGAAGAGCTTTTTGAGTATCAAGGGAATATACTACCAAGCGACAATCCAAGGACAGGACATCCTCTGGCTGGTTCCATACAAGTTTGTTCAGCAAGTCACCGGCGATGTGGATTTCAGGATCATGGGAACCTTTATTGAGTTCTATGCAACTTTGCTCGGATTTGTGAACTACAGACTGTACAACAGCATTGGACTCGTCTACCCACCAAAGTTCAGTCAAGAGAGCGACGAGCAGGGCGGCGAGCTTGGAGCTTTCATTCTCGAGGGACGAGGTGTCGGACAGCAGGAATTGGCCAGCGGCAACGACAAGACGGAGCAAAGAAAGCAGATCTCATCAGCTGCGCAAGCCGAGGCCGACAAGCTCATGTCGATGCCCGCATCTGACGACGTTCCTCCAAGCTCATACATGACTGCTCCCGAGACGGCATCATCAGCTGAAGCCGCCGACGAACAAGAGCCCGCAGAGTCGGACGCACTCGAGTCCTTCCCACAATCGATCGACCCCACCTCAGACACACTTCTTCAACCCGCCATCTCTTCCGACACCGCTGCCGCTCTTTTCGCACCATTCACATTCTACCTTTCACGAGAGACCCCACGACATTCACTAGAGTTCATCCTGCGCGCATTTGGTTGCAAAAGAGTAGGATGGGATGCTATTCTTGGAGATGGCGCATTCACTTCTGACGAGGGCGACCGAAGAATTACACATCAGATCGTCGACCGACCGAGCTTGCCAATGTCGACGGTATCGGAAGAGAAGATGGACGAGGAAGCAGCAGCCACAAAAGGACGACGTTTGAAACCCGGCGAGAGAGTACCGGGTCGCATTTACCTCCAGCCACAATGGGTCTGGGACTGTATCAACGCAGGCAGACTCCTCCGCACCGACCTCTACGCACCCGGAGCCGTGCTCCCACCACATCTCAGCCCATGGGTCAAGCCAAAGAAGGGCGACTACGACCCAACCAAGCCGCTAGCCGAGCAGGAGACCGAGGGCGAAGTGGAAGCAGCAGCCGAAGCCGACCTCGCAGACGAAGACGAGGAAGAGCTCGCACGCGCACAGGAGGAAGAAGCAGACGCAAACGAGGACACCGGCAGCGAAGGCGAGGAAGTCGGCGGCGTACGTAACGACTCCGAGGCCCGCGACATGGAAAGCGATCTCCTCTCTCGCGGCGGCAAAGAAGTCGTCAGCGGCGAGGGAATGGACGTCGAGCTCGGCGAGTCCGACGAGGAAGAAGACGACGAAGCCCCCGATGCCGAGTTCGGCGGTTTCGACGACGACGACGACGAGGCCGACGAGGAGGAAGACGACGACATCAGAGCCGCGCGCCAGCACCAGCGCGAACTCGAGGCCGAAGCCCGCGGCGGCGCCTCTCCTGCACCCACCAAGGCCGACGCAGGCAGCACGCCGGGCAAGGCCCTGAAGAAGAAAGTCGGACCGGCGCAGCAGCAGGCGGCGAAGAGGAAGAAGGACGAGGAAGAGGAGATCACGAGGCAGAAGATGATGATGTCGCGGCGCAAGAGGAAGTTGTTCGAGAAGATGCAGTACTCGAATCAGAAGAAGGATGCCGAGGCGGAGAGGTTGAGGGCCAAGAGGAGGAAGTTTGAAAAGGGTGGTGCCGCTGTGGCTAAATAGATGAGATGATTTGCATTGATTGACTGATACCTTTTAAAAAGACATTTTTACATTTTCCGGCTGTTCGCGTACCCCTTTCGTCACTCTTTGAAGGCCATGGTGTTAATTTTACGTTTATGTATATAGCAGCTTTCTATATTGGCGATGTTTTAAACCGACCACGTACGTCTAGTCGAGGTGTGCAATGTTCGCCTTGACACTCTCCTCTAAAGGAGTCCAGTCACTCTGACCAAAGTTCTTGTTCAAGATCTCGACAGCACGTGCCCGCTTAGTCACGGTACTGAGATCCTTGCTGTCATCCTTGACGTCCTCGGCAAACTTCCTCTGCGGCCTCAGCTTCCTCAGGATGCCCATCAACTGGTTCCAGTTATACGTCTCTGCGAACGCGAAGATTCTCTCGCTCTTGATGTCCTCGTCGATCAAGGCCGCGACGTGCAGCTTCGACGTATCCCTCACGTCGACAAAGTACTGCGGTGGCATGCCGACCAACGAGTCGGGTCCGTTCTTGTACAGCGTGGTGATCCAGGCAGCAGTGCTGGCGTCCTGGATCTGAGGGTTGAGGATAGGCCCGAAGTTCGCGTTCGGCAGGACCGCGTTGGCTACGAAGTGTGGCTTCTTGTCCTCCATGAACTTCCACATGGCCTGCTCTGCCTGCGTTTTGGAGGCGCCGTACACGGCCCATTTGCGGCTGTCCTCGTATGGAGGGGGCGCCCAGGCCATCTCGACAGTCTCGTTGTTCCAGGTGTCGGCATCAATGTTGAATTTGGTGTTGGGCTTTGGGTTCGTGGCTGCAGTCGAAGATGAGGTGAAGACAAAGCGCTTGATTTGTGGTTCTTTGGCTGCGGACTCCATGACACCGTTGATGCCGTCGATGACTTCTGGGATCACGGCATTGGGGTCCGAGGCGAAGGAGAGGTTGCTTGCTACATGGACCACACCATGGGTGCCTGGGTAGTGTTAGATTCATGGTCAAGTGGGAGTCTGTGAAGTGATATTACCTTTTACGGCCTCGTCGAAAGCACCCTTGGTAGCCATATCTGGAACGACTACCAGCTCGAGAGTCTGGTTGCTATACTTCTTGCCAAAGTACTCCTTGACCCATTGGCCCTTGGCCTCGGTGCGAATAGTACCACGGACATTGTACCCCGCTTGGAGCAACTGGTCGATGATGTGGGAGCCGATGAAGCCATTGGCGCCGGTGACGAGGACGAGAGAACCCTTTGGAATGACTGTCATTTTGAGTACGTGATTGGAATGTTGAGGTAAGAGTTATGATATTTGAAATGGTGGACTCATCAATGTGAAATATAACTGTGTTTATGGCGGACCTCCGCAAATGCCAACCCACCAGCGACATGATGTCATTCCCCTCATTGCAACTGCCGTAACTTGAAGATTACTAATTGAAGACTGATAAAGTGTTATTAGTGACACTGAAAGCGTCGATGCGGTATTCAATGACCAATGGGACTCTGAAGTATAGGCTGCAGCGGATGAGTGATCGGATGGGATGAGACGTCCAGCGGCTGACTAAAGCTGTGTCACGATATTATGCCGCAACATAAGAGAATAGCACTCGATCGACGGGCTGCAAGAGACGAAAACATGCGTGATAGAAAGGCACAATCTGCGTAACTTTTACTGTTAGGGAATAGTTTCAGGTATTGTACAGCTGACGATCTACAAGGAAACTTTTGTCCTCTCGTTGGACCTCACACCACCTAGTCCACCAACAAGCTCTGGAGTCTCGCTTCCGTAGCGATAACCTGCGACGTATTAGTGTTATTCTTCTTGAATGTGAAAAGGGTGGATGACTCACATCAAGCGCCTGCTTCGTCTCCAGCACCCTCCTGCACTCCTGAACCCAGTCTCTTGATAGAACACTAGCCCAGCCGTGAAGGCCGTTCATCTCTCTCGCCGCACCATCCAAATCACCTTCTTCAAGAAGGACCTCGGTTCTGGTCAACACAGCCTCGACATCACTACCCTCTGGCATACCCTCGCCCTTCTTGCTGAACATGAACCTGCTGAGAACGGCAGAAGCGGCGTGCGAAGCAACACCGGCGTCTTCTGGCAAAAGAGCTGCTTTGCGCACCTCGGAAGCGACGCGCCTGAAGCGGTCAATGAGGTTGGCAGAGGTAGGAACACCACGCTGATAGGCGACTGGTGGGATGGAGGCAATAGCAGCGTTGATGACTTCATTGTTGTTGCCCATCTCCTTCAACGCAGCCAGCTCGTTGATGAATGGAGTTGGGTGGTCGTACTTGCCGATGGCGGCGCGAACCGACTCGAGAGCGACGTGGAGGTGCTGAGTAGCAAGGTTGGCGTCAATAACAGAGTTCCACTCGCCAGTCAGCTTCTCCAGTTCGGAGACCGAGGAAGAGAGCTCGCTCAGCTTGCTGAGACGACCGTTGCGCTCGGCTTCGATTCGCTCGGCAACTTGCTCGGTGAAGCGGCGTTGAAGTGAGATCTCTTGCTCAAGCAGTTGGTTCTTGGTTTGTTGCTCGGCGACCTTGCGAGCTACATCGAGTTCAGCTGCGAGCTTGGTCTGATAGCTTTGTGACAACTTTTCGCGCTCGCTTTCATACTCCTCCCTCCAGTGGAGCTCTTGCGTCTGCATTTCCTTCTCCAGTCTAGTCACCAGTTCTTTAGCTGCAGTGTCGAACTCCTTGTGTGCGTTCGAGATTTTGCTCTCTGCATCGTGGGTGATTTGCGACTTCAACGTTCCGATCTCAGAAATTATTTGGTTGAGTTGCGATTTGGCGGAGGCCAAGGTAGTCTCGTACTTGATGGCGTTGGGGTCGTTGTTGATGACGGTGATAATATCATTGACCATCTTCACGGCTGCCTGGACGACTGGCTCGGTAGCGTTTGGTACAGATACATGGTCGACTAATGAGGCCTTCGTGGCTGCAGGGGCGGGAGCGGGAGTGGATGGAGCAGCTTGTGTCTTGCTCGTATCCTCCTTTGGCTTCTCAGCCGGCTTGCCGCTGTCCTTCTTTGCACTTTCCACAGCCGCTACATTCTCTTTCTGCGAAGCGGATGACGGCGCTTGTTGGGCGGTCGCCTTGTTCTCTTCCAGTGCACTGTTGTGTGGTCCCTTTGACTCTGGCTTTACCTCGTAGACTGTCGGTGAAACGCCACTTGATTTGCCGATTGTGATCTTATTCTCACCACGAATCTGCGGGTAGTTTTTCTGCTCGACTGGACGTGAAGGAAAGCGTTTCTGGAAGTTGCGCTCCTCGAAATAAGCAACCGCGTCTTCGGCGTATGGCACATACTCGGTGAAGAAGTCGTGGAAGTTGTCGTTAACCAAGGAGTAGTAGACGCTACCTGCGTATCCCAGGGTGGAGATGAGCAAGAGAGAGGTCAAGAAACGTCTGAATCGGCGCGGCTTCCTCCTTGGTTGTGGAGGCGGCAGAGATGCAACACTGGCGGTACCAGTACCGGTAGGAGGGAGCTTAGACTGGACGTCCTCGGGACTTGGTGGCATCAATGGGATGTTGTCACGAGCGATCGGGGGAGCGTCGAATGCCGCTGGTGAGACTGGCGGCTGAGGTATCGGCGGAATGTCTGATGTGGATTGTGATTGTGAACCTGGTAGGACGACTGGCGGTGGTCTCCTCTCCGCAAAGTATCGCTGTGATCGTTAGTATAGATGCAACATTATGCCATGCCAAAAAGGCTGGACACGTGCTGGGTGATGATCGTACTGCATGGTTGAGCTGCCATTGAGCGGCAACTGGGCCGCTGCAAGGCCTCAGGAATCGCGCATGACTCCGAGCAAGCGGAGTGCGCAACATGATGGCCTGATTGAGCAGCAATGAATGTAGCGCGACAAGATATGGCGGTCGTGGAAAGTCAAGCTTGAGGCACAGAAAGCTGCGGTGCAAGTCGGTATCGATGCACGGACCACTGCCGACTTCCACTTCACCCCGAGGCCCTATGGTCCATTTGAGTCAGAACTCAGTATGTAAAGGACCCGAGAGCTATAGATATCAAGCGATCACGTAACGACCATGTTGCATTCTTGTAGTAAAGGCACCCAATATACCATTACCACAGTGTCTATAAAGCAGGTCTACTCAATTCTCTTCTTACCCTCCTCCAAGTAGCTCATCCTGGCATCACCACGTCCACGGCTCTGACTCTGCACGAAGGGCCCGACGATCGGATCTTTGGCTGCACGCTCCAATGTATCATAATAGACTTCGGTCGCCCAAGGTGGAGTGTTGAGCTTGGGCCAGTTGACCTAGAGGCGGTCAGTGATCTGTGATCATTACTCAACTGAGAACGCAGCAACTTACATAAAGCGGACCATTCATCAGAATGAACCGGCCGGCCCACAACGCAGTTGCAAAGCACACCAAGGTAAAGGCTCTGAGAGGCCAGACGGTCGAGTTGGGTAGACGGGTCGTGAAGAGCGAGGTCAGTACAAAAAACAAGCATCCAGCCAAGACGTAGGGCATGGCCTGCACCAGTACGGGCCTGGTGTCGGCGAATTGGTTGGCGCTGCCCAGTCCTGATGGATCAGGTCTGAACGCACCGAGGAAGAGATCGAAAGCGTCCTGTCGAGGTCCGTCCGCAAAGTTGTTGCGAACGTAGCGAGTGATGGAATTGTTCAGATCTTGCAGTGCTCCAGCCCTTGTTCGCTTGCCTGTACGAGTGAAGTCGGTCTTGAGCGCACCGGTACCAGAGTATGATCTACTGACAACGTCTGCATTGTCCGCCCAGACGTTGCGGAATAGGTGCTCAAAGGCCTGGTCGTCCTGAGCGTTCTCGCCTGACCGCAGCATTCCGAGGTCCACAAGCATCCTGTTCAATGTGAAACGACCGAGCATGGACTGGATAACGTTCGTGCGGTCAAGACAATCCATGCAATTGGTGCGAACCACTGCGGACTGACGGTTTCTGACATCAATACGTCCATCGGGAAGGCAGACGCCGTGAAAGTAAGCGCCCTTCATCAAGCCATCTTTCAGCTCATCAAGCAAAAGCTGAGCACGATGCCATTTCAAGCCTTTGGTCTCGTTGTGAAAATCAAAATAGACATAGTGGAGGTGGTCGAACTTATGGTCAGCACTTTGCGGGTCGACAACGTGAAACTTCTCTCCCGTTCTGCGATCGGCGTCCGAGTCTTCGTTTGGATTTGAAACCAGAAGTTTGACCATCTGCTCGTATGCGTCCTTCACACGCTTCTCTCGTCCTTTTTGATTGACCAGGTTGACCAGGTAGTTCTCGCCATAGAGTCGGATCTGCTCATCAAAATGCAGCTTGGCAGACTGTACTGCAGAGTCGACTCCTCTGATCTGAAGGCTGGGTGTGTACTTCAATGTGTTCACCTCTGCCCAGAAGACAGGGACACTACCTCGGGTTTGAACATACGACAAGATCTGAGTTTCGTTGCTGCCACTGCCAGCCCTGCCACTTGAGAAGCCCTGATCGCCCCCAAAAGTGGTCAGACCTCCGGATGTATCATCGTTGATAATCACAGCCTGTTCGGTTTCGTTGAAATTCGACGCATGGCCAGACTCGTCAAGACCGCGAGAAAAGTACCTGGTTCCTGTACGATGACGAGATCTTCTGGTAACCAGGATGAAGTTGAGGGGATTCCCCTTGATCGAAGTGTTTGTGATTCTGAGCATCCCAAACATTACTGGCAGGATATACGGATCGACGTCCGGCTGCTGACCTCGTGATTGTCTCTGAGTGCTTTCGCCATTGCGGAAGTTGATCAAATCGTCACAGATCCAGCGGTTCCAAAAGAATCGGTCATCGGCACGTTTCCAGAGTGGAGCAGAAGGATCCGTGGCAGCTTGTCGTTGGAAACTGTTGGTCAGATCGAATGTGTAGGAAAAGTACATTGGACCTGACTTGAGGAGATTGTTGACAAGAGCCAGATAGGTATCCTCGTCGGGGTCGCGGACGGGGCGTTCTCGGAGCGGCAACAGTTCAGTAGAAACAATGTTGTAGATCTGATGTCCTCTTATCCGACCAACCGGTTTTGCCTTGGTGACGACCAGAATGTACTTGTCTGCATCAGGTCAGCAAAGGAAAGGAGTACCGTGACAGTTGCTGTTGACCTAGACGTAGACTGATGATGCCTAGGATTCCACTAATGCTAGACACCCTCTGGCCTCCAAGCAACTTGCCATCGTTTAATCGCAAATCACCCGAGGGCCTGTCGACTACAAGAGTTGGAGCATTGGGTGAAGATGGTGAAGAGAAGGAATAGTGAGACGAGGACGCATGAACATTGATGTCCCTGAAAGGTAAAGACGCGCTCATTTTGTGCAGCTGATCAGTATTGTAGCTAATGAAGCGGGTGATATCGGTACGATTGAGCTTGACCTCAGCGGAAAGCTCGAGGTAAGGTAATGGATATCAGAGTAATCTTTGGCGTGAGGATTGCAGTCAATTCGAGTATTATCAGGTGTTCGGCGACAATTCAAGGTCCCTGAAACTAGGGATATGCCTGGTTGTTTGGAGGGCTGTGAGAGTTCTAGGCGCTGGCTGTGCAAGGCAGACCAGCAACGCGGCCGACCTGCCAAGACATGACGTCCGGGGCTGGTATCACAGGCGCTAATGCGATGGACCGGCTCGAGGCTCCGCTCTCAGGAAACTGGGAGTTCGGTTGTGACATCGAACGACCTTCCATCACATCGACTTGCTGTACATCGCTCACCCGTCGCAGACCAGCTTTACCATTACAAAAAGGCACCGAGCGCTTTGATACGGACTTCGGACTTTCTACCATCTCATCGCTACGGTCGCAATCGAATTCTTAGCATCAGCACTTCCAGCGTAGAAACACATCAACATGGCATCTAGGCCGCAACAAGGAGCTCGTCCAGGCGGTGCTCGTTTCGCTCAATTCAAACTCGTCCTTCTCGGTCGGTTTACTTATCTGATTCCCGGTTGTCGCTTCCGTGCTAACTATTAGCAGGAGAGTCAGCTGTCGGAAAGGTATGAGGGTAGTTGTCCGGCGACGAGGATCGAATACTGATTGGCGCAACAGAGTTCGCTTGTCCTCAGATTCGTCAAGGTGATTAGTTTCGCTACATTCATGTTGCGCCATTGATTGACGCGATAATCAGGATCAATTCGATGACTACAGAGAATCCACGATCGGCGCTGCCTTCCTCACTCAAACTATCGCCCTCGATGACAATACGACTGTCAAGTTCGAGATCTGGGATACCGCAGGACAGGAGAGATACAAGAGCTTGGCACCAATGTACTACCGTAACGCGAACTGCGCAGTCGTCGTCTACGATATCACTCAAGCTGTGCGTGCGAGTCATACACTTAAGTTGTCCGTTCTGACCGTGATCCGCAGGCATCTCTCGACAAGGCCAAATCATGGGTGAAAGAGCTGCAAAGACAGGCCAACGAAAACATCATCATCGCCCTGGCTGGAAACAAGCTCGATCTCGTGACCGAAGAACCCGACAAGCGCGCTGTACCAGTAGCCGAGGCCGAAGCATACGCCAGGGAAGCCGGTCTTTTATTCTTCGAAACAAGTGCAAAGACCGCCGAGAACGTCAAGGAACTCTTTACTGCTATTGCAAAGAAATTGCCCATCGAGCAAGCGTCCCAGAGAGGAATGAGGGGCGGAGCAAGAGCGGGTGGTGGGGTTGTGCTGGACAGACAGGAGGCACCAGGTACTCAGTCCGGTCAAGCATGTAACTGTTAAACAACGATCCCGGCTGGGGATCTAGATGATCCTCTCGTGTCGACTGGGAAGCTGGAAGATGTAATTTGGAGATGCTCGGGGACTGACACCGAGCGGTTTGATGCTTTTCAGGGTGCGCATTGGCGTTGAGGCGCGCAACAGCTTGAAGCGATATACCAAGGTTACAACATGACAATTTGATATTCATAGTAGTCGGAACGGCCCTGTGTTTGGCCAGCTTATGTCTCATCGTCGTAAATGACAGCGGACTTGGTCGTGAACGGGCAAGCAGATGACAGCGGAATTTGTCCGGCTGTGTCAACCATCAAACTCCGCAGTTAACCGCGACGCACAAGCTCGCAATGCTCTTCGTCCACTCGACTATCATGCTTGTGCTCCGAACTTCCTGATAGAATGGCTCCTCAGCATTCGTGTCTTCGAGATCTGTCGTTTGACATCTTTGAGCAACAAGATGTCATTGTTTGGTGGTGACTCTCCGCAGCCTTTCGCACCAGTTTCTTCGGGATCTGAATTCTCCATCTCCCCAATATCGTCGCCTGAATCACCAGCGGCTCAAGATGCTCAGACTGAGCATGATGAGTCTGCGCAGACGGACGATGTCTCGCCGCTACCCCTTGATTCACATGACGAGCAAAAATTTCATCGCGAGGAAGAGGTAGACTCGGCCGAGCAGAATACGCGTGACAAGACGCCGGATGAAGGAAGGGAGAGATACCGGGGCTCTGATAGCATGTACAGATATCATACTCGTCGAGAGAGAACTCTGCTGTCCTCCATGGAACAGCTTCGCTCAGACGACCTCAGCTTGCACCTCTACAATGCCCATGCTTGGAAGGCTAGACTTCGGTCACAAGAGATATTCGCTGCTAAAGGACCTTTCAGAAAGAAAAATGCCTGGATACCTGGTGGCAGAGGTCAAGGTCGCAAGGAGTGGTACCCAGATCAAGCCTGGACGAGCTGGCCTTTGGAACCCAGTCTAATCCCAAGGCCGGGAGAGGATTATGGCATCCCCCAGGGATCTAGGAAAGAGGTAGAGCGGGGTCTGAACGCCAATGGTTGGAAACCTCGTGAAGAGCTCCAGGAAGACGTCGTTGGCCTTTTGTTGAGACATGCGGGCGAACAATGGAATTCTCGTCCAGAACCAACCGTTCAAGGACTAAAGAGAGACGCCTCTCCCAACAAAAGTCGAGACAATCGCAGCAGTTCTCGCCAACGTCATCGAACAAGGTCTGTATCGATACCCCCAACAGACGCGGAAGATGCAAATGTCGACGCCGATAGAGCTCCAAAGTCTGAAGAGGATGAGGAAGAGGAGCACTTCATAAGCAGCGTCCCTGTCATGTCTGCTGATGAGGACCGATTGCGAATGATTTTACGCCCGACCACTAATCACATCCTCTCGAGGCTTGATGACCTATTGATGGCGCTACACCACAACAGAAATGGTCACTACAAGGCAGGACAAGACAGCGACGCAGATGAATCAAGGCCCAACTCCTTGTCAAGGTCGCGGTCTCGAGGATCAAAGCCTCGCCGCGTGCGCAAGAAAGCACAAGAAGACGACGATGACGATACGGAGCTCGACGAGGACGACAATGAAAACAACGCCAACCCAAGCAGGAGCACTTCGCGGAGTCGAAAGCGGCACAAGACCACGCGGTCTGCCCCGTCTGAATCAACACGAGAAAGATCAAGCTCTGTGGCATCATCCGAGGGTTCGGACTATGGTCCGTATTATCGTGGCCCACGTGACTGGAGTGAAGTATTGGGCCTTGCGACCTTGATCGGGTGGGACGAGGCTGCAGTACAACGGACACTTCGGCGATGCGCAGACCTGTTTGGAGAGGACATGCAACTGAGCACCGTTGATGACGGCCGAATCAATACCCAGCCAGAGCCCCTACATCCCCCTTCTGACGACACTGGAGAGGATGCTATCAACGCGGCTGAAGAGGTACTTTCTTCCGCTGCCGTGCAAGCGCCTATCGATGGCATTCAGTACGTCTGTCCCTTTATCGAGTGCCCGCGCCACACTCTTCCATACCCGTCAAGCAAAGGCTTTCGCTTTAGGGAGCATCTCGGGCGAGCACACAAGTTCAATGCAGAACAAATGAAAGAGCTCGAAGCAAAGATACTTGGCGGCACAACAGCTGTAGCATCAGCACCTACCTTTACATCAACGAAGAGAAATCCTCGCGGCTGGGTAGCGCCAGACCCTCTTGTATGTCCTTTTCCCGGATGTCAACAAAGGGGTCGACCACGGACTGAACCGTTCTCAGCCTCACATAGGCTGATCGAACATCTCATACGTGCTCACCACTGGGACCCTCGCAAGCAGCCCCCGCCACCTGTATTACAATCACCGAGCGATAACGCAGGCACTGAGCCACATGAGGCACGAGCATCGTCAGAGTTCTTTAAACCAGTTCTTGATGACAAGATCATTGGTGGTGTTCACAATGATGGCTTCATGGAGCCACTCGGCATCCGCATAGGCCGGTCAGGCTGATATTCCGACTCTCCCAGCCGAACCCATTTCATCAACGGCATGCAATGACGAACGTGTGCAAGTAGAAGCTCGCAATCTGGCAAGTACCAGCCTAAGTACATTTTCTCAAATGATCATCGATTGGTTCTTTGCGCTCTAGAGCTCTACAATTTGTTTCCACGCATTACTACAGCAGCTTCACGAGGGGCTTCGGTGAGCTCAGGCAGCATAGTCAAATCGAGTGAAATGACGAGTAGCTTTGGGAACAGGCTAACGTGATACCGTCACTAAGCCCGATGTGGGTATCGCAGATGTACGCAAGGCAGGTGAACAATGTGAATGTTTCAATCATATAAAGTCGTGAAATTCAGCTCTTCCGACTTCTTTCTCCTCTCTCACAACCTCTTTCCATCACACATCACACATCAATCCCACTCTCCCCCAAACATCCACTCACACTTTGCCCAGCAAGCCTTCATCATGCCTCCAAAGACACCAACTACCGCGGTCAGTCAGCACGTCGTTCCGACAGGCACTCACTCACTGATTTCTTAGACCTCCGAAAAGCTGGGCCTTACTGCGCGTGAGACCGAACTGTTGGGATTTGCCTGGCAATGCATGGAGACTGAACCCAAGGTCAGTACCATTACTCACACCAACGATCACGAGTTCTTACAATTCTCAGATCAACAATGAAAAGTTCGCCGCCCTTGCCGGGTTCGGCAACCCACGTTCCGCAACCAATGCATGGGCCTCGATCAAGAAGAAGCTAGGCTTCGTCAACTCTGCCAAGAAGGAAACCACCACCACCGCTGCCAAATCTGGCGACGACGATGAGGACGAAAACGATGACGGTCAGACTACTCCTACTCCCAAGAAGCGTAAGGCTCCTGCCAAGGCGACCGACGGTTCTGCCAAGAAGCCTCGCGCTCGCAAGGGCAAGAATGTCAAGGTCGACACCGACGATGATGAGGATGCAGCCGATGTCGGTGCTCTCGAGGATGGCGCCGCCAAGCAGGAAGGTGCTGAAGATGATGCCATGAAGGAGTGATGGCTCTTTACTGCACGGGATTATACATCTTTCACTTTTCGAAAGTGCGACTGGCTATCGGCAGTTTGGGCATAATACGGCGTTGAGGGAGGAGGAATCTGACTACGTGCAGTCTCAATGGTGAGATCGATCTGCTCTAGAACAACAATTACGAGTGTGGAAACGGGTGCGTCAAGCGCACGCGGTATTTGCTTTTCTCTTTGTGTTTCCTCTATTGACTTTTCCTTCGTATGTATCCATGAGTGACTTCTGTACCCATAATTGTTCAGACCAGATACCGCTCAAGACAGCAGGTACAGGCGTGTATGAGAGGGTTCACGGTATTGGTAGGCGACGTTTGCTGACAAGAGGATTCTTCGCTTCACTTTGGCCTCGCTTTGGCTTCACTTCACTTCTTTTCGACCTTGCAGTCCAATTTCGTCACGCTACTTTGTCTTTCGAAAGAGGGGTACGTTCACAGCAATCGTGGGTCCCTTTGGCTTGTCGTCTCACTTCGATCCCATCCCCTCTCGCTTCAACCTCCTCCATTTCATCTCCGACATACTTTCAATTCCACAACAAAGCCATTCAGGATCTCTACTTACTCTGAAATTGCACAGCTCCCACTGCACTTTTTCATCTCATTGTCACCCAGTCTCACTATTATGTCGGCCACTCTTCCAATGGAGCTCACTGACCGCGAGCGATCTCTTGCGCTCGCCATGTTCTTCACGAACAAGGATGCCCTCAACGTGGGTTGATCTCTACTCTTCATCCTGCCAACCAAGCCTATCACTTCTCATCGACGCCGCATCTTACTGTGTTTTCGATCAATGCAACCAACTAACTGCAAACAGTACGACAAGGATGAATTCGCCGCAATGGCAGGCTTCAAGAACGCCGAGTCTGCCAGAGTAACCATCCGATCATTCAAGAAGAAGCTGACTGAGTACTTCACCGCGAAAGGTACGTACTACTTCCTTCCTTCCTTTTCTTTCTTGTTCTTCCCTCTTCTTCTTCTTTTTATCTCTCTTGTGTTCTTTCATCCCCGTTTCGGGCCGGTTGGCCGCGAGGTACAGGGTCGCTCGCTTGAAGGGAGTAGCCCGCTAAGACACTCGCACGGCCTGACAAAGGCTCTTCTGTCGCGGTTCATCTTGCAGGTCCCTGCGCCGCCACTCACCTCGACCGGAAAATCCTTCATGTAGTGTTCTACGTCGAACAGTGAACTGACAAAGATTCCACACTAGCTTCTGGCGACGGTGCCGCAACCACTCTTCCCTCTACTCCTAAGACCGGCGCAACCAAGCGCAAGGCTCCTGTATCCACTGGCTCCAAGGCAAAGAAGGCTGTAAAGACCGAGACGCCTTCCAAGACGGACGTCAAGATCGAGAACGAGGAGGAAGATGAGGACGCTGCGACGGGTGCTTTGGAAGATGCTTGAATGACCTGACCTCTACGAATCTGCGGCGATATGCCTGGGGCTGAAGCGATACAGCGACTCATCGCTATGGGGATTATTGGGCAATACATCAATCGAATTGCCGTAGCAAATGTACATTATGAAGACGAGATACCCGGTCGCTCTTACCTTTCGTTCCGTGATAACGCCGTGCTAAGTAATGCTAAAATATTCCACCGTTCCGTCACACATATGTCCTCTCGTCAGAAGGCGCTTGCTACAGAGCAGCGATGGCCTGTCTCAGCACCTCCAGACCTCTTTCTTCATTTTCGTTACCTCCCTTTAGGCACCAGGCCACATCGCTGAGCATACCAAGGGGCAGCTCGTCGCGACCTCTCTCTTCCGCCTTGACCTTCAAGCGTCCAGTGTGTTCCCATTCGCTGGCTGCCTTCTCCGCGTCACGAATGACCTTATTGGGGATACCGCACATGGCTGCGCAATGCATACCGAAACTACCCTCCGCCACTCCATCTTCGAGCTTATAGAGAAAGGTGATGCGTCTCTCGTTATCGTCCACGGCGATGGCCATGCGCTTTGGGGCGATTTCGGGGTGGCCTGCGAACTCCGTAGCAAGCGAGTGATAGTGAGTTGCGAAGAATCCTATGCAGCCGACGTGGGTAGCGATGTGGTGAAGTACAGCTTGTGCAACCGCTACACCGTCGTAGGAGCTAGTGCCACGACCGAGTTCGTCAAGAATGACGAGAGAGCGAGGAGTGGCTTCGGAGAGGATCTTCTTAGTCTCCGAAAGTTCGACCATGAAAGTGGACTGGCCGGCGAAGATGTTGTCTTGAGCTCCAAGACGTGACATGATGCGGTCAACTGGTGTGAGGCGAGCGGAAGAACAAGGGACGTAGCAACCGATTTGAGCTAGAATGACAGCGATACAGGTCATGCGTAGAATAGTGCTTTTACCAGCTGCGTTAGCACCTGTGAGGAGGTCGATGTTAGGTGAAGCTCCGCCGAGAGAGATGGTGTTGGGGATAAAGTCGGTGACCGAGGTAAGCATGGTTGGATGGCGGAGCTCTTCGAAATCAAGAACGCTTCGAGAGCCAGTCACAAACTCTGGACGGCAGCTCGGTTCACCGAGCGACGCTGACGCTTTGGCAAGGGATATCAGACAGTCAAGGTGTGCGATGATCTTGACAGCCGCGAGCCAGATAGCATAGTCTTCGTCAAAGCGGGCATAGAAGCGACCAGCGACCTGCTTGACAATCTGTGCGTGAATCTCCTCGCCTTCCTTGAGGTCTTGAACAAGGTTCTCCAGTTCTGGGAAGTAGTAACGCTTAACCTGCTTGGTTGCCGACATCTGACGCCAATCTTTGGGGACATCCTTGATCTTGATTGGGACCTCGATCTGGTAGATCTCCTTCCCGTTGTCGGTGTACTTCAGCATCTTACTACCCAGCTTGCTCTGACAGCGTCTCAGGAGTGCGTCGAGCTCTTTCTTGGTGTTGGCGATACGCTCCGCACTGTCATCAAAATCTTCTTCAACTCCAGGTTGAGGTACAAGCAACCCCCTTTCCTTTGCGTCTTTACGGTCGAAAGCGTCCTTCCAATGCTTGAGTGCTCCTGCAAGGTCAGGCATAGCGGATATCAATTGACCAATGATACCTTCACCACTACCGAAGTCGCCCAGTAGACTCATTGTGTATTCGATCTGCTCGAAGCCGTCAAGAACCTTGATAAAGTCTTGTGCTTTGCATATCCCAGCGTGAATACGAGAGATCAACCGCTCAAGATCGGGCAGCTTGGACAGGGAAGAAGTGAAGCGGTCAGTGACAGTAGAATCGGCATTGAGAGCCTCGACTGCGTCTAAGCGCAAGTTGATCTTGGTCGCATCCGCGAGCGGATGGCAGACCCATTGACGAAGCATTCGCTTTCCGAAAGGAGTAACGCAACGATTGAGCATGGTAAACAGTGTTCCATCGACACCACCATCAAAGGTGTTTGCGAAGATTTCCAAGTTGATCAAGCTCTGGCCATCGAGCACAAGACTGGACGCTTTCCTGATAGGATCGTACCAATCAAAGTTGCCGAGAGTAAGCAAGTCGCGTTCGATCTTAAGAGTGTTGAGATACCAGATCAAAGCACCCATTGCCGAAAAGACAATTTCCTTGTTCCTGGCTTCGCGAAGCACCTCAGGCCAGCCATCGCCGCCCTTCGCTTCCGCAGGTTCATAGTAATTCTCGCCATTGATCCTGAGGGCGGTCTTGTCGGCTGACAAAAACTCCTTCTCTGGCTTGAGGTAGTTCCAGATTGTGGTGGGCGCGGTGTTGTTCTTGATGATTCGCAGAGCCTTCTTGGAGATGCAACCTTTTTCTAACAGAATCTCACCTGGTCGAATTTGAGCGACGAAGGTCTCGAACTTGGTCATGTCTGCATCGTCAACAAAGTCGGTAAGCTGGAATTGACCGGTGGCAGTATCGACGAATGCCACGCCGAATGCAGGCAGACCATCGACCTCGCTCTCTTTGATTGCAGCGCAAAAGGTAGCCATGTCGTCCTGCAGCATGCCGCCATCGACAAGAGTACCGCCGGTCAAGACCGCAGCGAGCTCCCTTCGGATGACTTTCTCCTCCTTCTGTGGCTTCTTCGCGCCAGTTTTCTCACCACGCTCTCGCATATCTTTGCCAAGGGCTGTCTCCATCTGATCAACTCTTGCAATTTTGAAGCCTTTTGCGACGAATTGGTTCGCCCAGTGGTCCAAAGACGCTTCTGGAACGCCAACCATACGCATATTTACACGATCTGTGAGTTTCAGGTCGAACAACTGATGGCCAACTGTTGCGTCGTTTTCATACAATTCGTAGAATTTGCCTTTCTTGAAGAAGACGATCGTGTCCATGAATTTCTGTTTGATCTCCCAGTACTGCTTCTCGAAAGGAGAAAACTTGTTCCAAGCCCCTGGGGGAATGTACAAAGTGCGAGGGTCGTAATCCGGATGGCCGATTGGATTGCGGTCCGCATCGAGGACCGTCGCGAGCCATGTATAGCGGTTCTCTGGTTCGGAGGTGTGAGCCTTTTGCTTGCGATTTGAGGGAGTTGACTTTGGTGGAGCCCTGACAGCCTGAACAGTGGGATTGTCTGGATCAAAGTTCCATTGCATGGCCGTGGAGACACTGGGCAGCTCGAGGTCTTCGGCATCAGGTGAAGGAGTTTTTCCGGATGTGCTTGGTGTGCTTGGCTTGCGTGATTGGGTCGATCTCTTTCTCGAGCGTGGTGCCTCGTCTTCCTCATCGTCGTCTGGTACGATGAAGTCTTCCATGTCTGCCAAATCAGCCTTGGTCCCGAACGTATCAAGCGGATACTGACCGTCTGCGTCTGCATCCGCCATGGCTGTCTCGAGGTCGACGTCCATACTAAATTCGTCGTCCGAGTCATCTGGTACGCTGATCTTCCTCCTCTTGACTGCGCGGCCATTCGAATTGGTGAAGAGTGGGCGGAACGGTTCTTCGTCTTCATTGTCAGATTCGGCATAGCTCACCTTCTTCTTTGTCTGAGGAGTGTTAGGTGCGTAATATGAATGGGATGTCAGAGACAGAAACTCACCCGACGCGAAGGACTTGAGAATGGTTCTGTAGGGCCTTCTTTACCTACACCGTCAACCTCTTCGTTCAGATCAGACGTGACAGGCGAAGGCAGACCATTTTCCTTGTTGGCGCTAATCTTTACGGAGTGTGGCTCTACAAGGGAAGCTGGAGGGCTTGATACCTCTACAAGGCCAATGCTGGATGTCGGAGTCGGTATTGGAGCTTCCAAAACTTTGGGCTTGGTGGTGCTTGCTGGCGTAGGTGATGGTGCTGCTTTCTTTTGGAAGAATCCAAGGAGGGTCTTCTGGTTCTTAGACGACTGTGAGGGTGTCGGCTTGGGTTTCGGCTTTGGTGTAGACATCTCGTTGCCTTCGATACCGCGAACCATTTTGTAAAACTATAACAAAGGACGTCTGAATGCAAGTCAAGCTGGTTCGTAAGGTATTCGGCTGGACATAGAGGTAGACGCGACAGAATCGCGCTATGACGCGTCGCTTCCAGGGTCCCTCTGCCGAGCGTACTTTGTCCCGATGGGGCAAGCGCGGATTTTGTACGCAGATATCGTTAAATGATGTTCCATCGCCGTGACCTGTTCCAGGGCTTGCTCATTTATACAGTGATCTCTCATGCTGCGATCGCGGGCGACTTTGAGTAGCACGAGAAGAAGTTTGCCATTGTTTGTTGGGCAGTTCCGCCGAATTGTTACAATGTCACGCGATTATAATGTGAGATGCCGAGTAGGAAGAACCTCCTTGAACAAGACACTAAACATTGATAGGCGGCCGTGGAGGCACTGAACACTTTGCAAAGCAATTTCTCGATTGTGGATGCTATTCGCAAATCTGGTAGGGGCATGAACCAGAATGCCATACCGGAAATGATCGAATGGGTGAGGCGTATAGGATATGAGGTGTGCGTGCCCGCCAAAGGACGAGAGTAGAATCACAAAGCTGACCTTTCTAGCCCTCTGACTTCGATCGGCTGAACGCCATTCATGTTGCTGGTACCAAAGGTAAAGGATCGACAAGCGCGTTCATCTCATCAATTCTTGTACAACATGGCAAAACCAGCGGTAGCCCCACGAAAGTCGGTCTCTATACCTCGCCTCACCTTCGATTCGTGAGAGAACGAATTCGAATCGACAACCAGCCATTGTCCGAAACGCAATTTGCGAGGTATTTCTTCGAGACCTGGGATCGTCTGGAAGCCTCGGCCAAAGCAGCGAAGCACCCAGACCCAACCTCTGTGGAAACGAAACCCGTCTATTTCCGATTTCTCACGTTGATGGCATTCCACTGCTATATCAGCGAAGGCGTCAATGCAGCAGTCATAGAGTGCGGTATTGGTGGAGAATACGACAGCACAAACATTCTTGTGAAGCCCCGAGTCACGGCCGTCACCAGTCTAGGTATCGATCACACTGCCATGCTTGGAGAGACGATCGAATCGATAGCATGGCATAAAGCTGGAATTTTCAAAGCTGGTGTGCCGGCTTTCAGTGCTCCACAACCGGATAGCGCGGTGAAGATTCTCGAACAACGAGCTGTTGAGAGACAAACGACTCTACAGGTGGTGTCGCGTGATCCAGAGATTGACCGAATCCAGCTTGGTCTTGCCGCGGAGTTTCAGAAAACAAATGCGTCGCTGGCTGTCGCTGTAGCAGCAGCTTTCATCGGCGATCAACACAAAAATGGACTTGGATCTCTACCTGAATCGTTCCGCACGGGACTCGAGCAAGCTCAACTCGGCGGACGCTGCGAGACACGGCGGGACACCAAGTCAAATTTGACCTGGTACATCGACGGTGGCCATACGTTGGAGAGCATCGAAATGGCAGGAAGATGGTTCGCATCTCTGATTGCCTCCACGTCAGACTCAACAGCGCAAGCTCCACCAACAAGGATTCTGATTTTCAACCAGCAGACGCGCGATGCCAACGCTTTGGCCAAGAAGTTGCACAGCACATTATCATCGGCCGTGACCTCATCCAGTACTCAGCCCTTCAGCCATGTCATATTTTGTACGAATACGACGTACGCGCAGACAGGCTACAGGCCCGATCTTACAAGCATCAACACGAATGCTGCAGATGTGCAGGCTCTGAGTGTACAAAATGCGTTGGCAGATACGTGGAAGGAGGTCGACCCAAATGCCAAGGTCGAAGTTGTTCGGACGATCGAGGAGGCCATCAAAATGGCAAGAGATGTCTCAAGCGCGGCGGGCGCATCCCAAGCTCCAAAGGCCTTGGTCACTGGAAGTCTCCACTTAGTCGGTGGTCTGATAGAAGTGCTAGAGTCAGAGACTGAAGCCAATGGTCGTTCGACGTGAAAGCCGGCTGGCGATACGCGAGTCTTCAACAGGCACTGAGTAGTTGTTCAGGCAAGATACCCGAAGGCGTATATACAATTAGTCATTACTCATTATGTTTACAAGATTGTGTTGTTACATCCTATGGCTTCCACTGTCTCTTGTTTCCAAGCCATCTGATGAAATACACCAGTCCCAGAAGCACGGGTACCTCAATCAAGGGTCCGACAGTCGACGCCAAAGCTTGGTCACTATCAGCGCCATATGTCGCAGCAGCAACAGCGATGGCGAGCTCGAAGTTGTTACTCGCGGCGGTAAAACTCTGCGTCGACGATAGCTTGTATCCAAAACCAAGGCGATGCGTGATCCAAAGTGTAAATCCAAACACGACAAAGAAGTAAACGATCAGCGGCGCCGCAACCCTAACGACCGAAACAATCTGGTGCACAACCCTCGAGCCCTGCGATGCGAATAAAATGATGATTGTATAAAGCAGTCCGATGAGCGAAAATGGCGCAATCCACTTCAAGAAACGGTTGGTGTACCAGTCATCGCCCGCGATCCAGCGGATGCCGAATCTCGACACCAATGCAGCAGCGAGCGGAATACCGAGGAAGACAGCGACGCTTGTTGCGATGGCCGAGTAAGAAGGCGTGATCTGGCTTTCGGAGTGACTGATGACGTTGATGAAGAAAATAGCCAGAGGCGCGTACAGAACCATCTGCAGGACTGAATTGATGGCGACGAGAATGGCGCAGTATTCGCTGTCACCGCCGGAGAGACCAGTCCAGATCAACACCATGGCGATGCAGCGGGCGAGGCCGACGAGGATCAGTCCTTCGCGTAGACCTGGCTCGTCGGGAAGGAAAGCCCAAGATAGACCGAGCTGAGGGATATTAGTATACACTTCCAAAAGGAGTCTGGAGGGTGACATACCATCAGAAAAGGAGCAACAAGCCAGTTCATGATGATGGAGAAGCCGACTTGAATCCAGAGCTCCTTGGTCTTGAAAGCGAGATGCAGCGTCTCGAACTTGATTTTGCAGAGGATCGGGTACATCATGACCAGCAGTCCAACAGCGAGAGGTGCGGATACATCGACGAATTTGCCCTTGGCCAGTGTGCTCTGCGCGTTGGGTGCATAATTGCCTATCACCATACCAATGATTATGGCGAGTAATATCCAGACGGCTAAGAGGCGATCGAGCCATCCAAGACCTTTGAAAGCGGAAACCTTGTCTGGCGCGATGGCGGCTTCGATTTCTTGCTTCTCGACATCTGTCGGTGGATTGTGAGGTGCTGGTCCATGTGATTCGAGGTCACTAAGAGTTCGTGCGGGTGTGGGTACGGCTTTGTCCTTTGTGTCGGACGTTGTCGACATGATGGATGGAGGTGCGGTCATGTGTACTTGGATGGTATTACTGCTGTTGCTGGTGATATGGAAGTGTCGAAAATGTTGATTCAGTCGCAGTACAGCAATGATCCGAGTATGTGATGTAGTGCAATATGTTTCGAGATGTCCTGCAGATGCGACCTTCAGGCAGGTATATCACGAGTGCAGTTCGTATGAATGTCACTGAGATCAACCACCGGGTTCTGGAGACATCGATTGCTAGAAACTGGAGTCTTCACAAGAGCAAACCTTGTTGTTTCGCCGCCGATTTGGAGCGCTGTCGACGGATGGCGAATGAAATGATCTAGATGACATTAAATCCAGCCTATCGGATCTATCCAGCGACATCGGGCTTGGCGCTAGATTATTCCGTGATTGCCGTCCTTGGATGAGTGATCATATTAATGATATTATTATTATTCTTTCTACATGTACCCACATCGACCATTATCATGCACCAGCTACCTTATGGTCGTGTTCTAGCGGCTGTGGAGAGAACATGTCACGGTTCCAACCCATCTCGTCGCATCATGCGTGCTTGTCGGAGCTCACTCCGATGGTCAATAACTCCTTCACCTGAATTCGATTACGTGTGCCAATCCCTGATGACATGAAGTAGTAATGGCTATCTTATCTGCATAAGGATCGGAAGCTGACGAGCATTTCAAGGTCAAATCGATGCGTGCTGGTCGATGTAAAGCACGATCGTTTCACTTTATCAGTGACATACCGGTCTGACTCTTGATCTGCTGGTTCGCGTTGCTTCGTGCTCCGCGCAACCACGTGCACGCAGTGACATCCTTTGATAACGATGCCATCTATTTCCTAGGCCTCCATTCACACTTCATATTGAGACCAGCTCGATTCAAGAAGCTGGATCAATTAAGCGATAAGTATGATCAATTAAGCGATAAATGATTTGATGTTGACCGGCAGCTCGCGGACCACACAATGGGTAACGTTTGCTTCTCGAATAACAAATGTTTGCTTCTCTATGTTACACTATCACACCGACCTTCCGCATCACCCCCTTTCAGCATCTGTTCGCGCGCCTCCAATCACTTACACCATCATCAATATACACAATCATCAAAATGTCGACGGCGCCCGACAAGCGTTCTCTCTGTTCTAAACTTACCGTGATACCGCGATTGAATATCTTTAACTCGAATCGAATGGTGCACAGGTTACCAGTTGCTTGTCCGTTGCTTTCAGTGTCTCGTACACCCTTCAACTCTGCTGGTTGGGATCCTGTGTGGCATATCATGACTCAATAATCGGAGAGCGACACAGGTTTTCTACCGGCTGATTGTGTTAAAATCAAGACAGACACAAGAAAACGCCGATTTCCATTGAGAAAAAGCACAGCGGATATCACGGATGTCTTCCGTCCTCAGTACGGCAAACTCGTGGACGTGTCAGTGAAAGTAAATGCGTTGCAATTGACGAAATACACCCGATGGAGCTGCAGCTCTATTGACTCAGAGCAAAGTGAGCCACTACGTTTGCGCGGCGTGCGGCGCCGGTCTGGTCGCCATCAAACCCACCTCGATACAACAGTACAATTCTCAATCTGAACGCAACACAGATCTGCTAGACTCGAGCCGGTGTACGAAAAGCCATAAAAATCACTGTGGATATTGTTGTTCTTGTTCTCGTGTATGAAATTCGGCCCGTTTTACAATGAAAGGCGACTTACTTCTGGATCTACCTGATGTTTCGCTGCAATCTTGTTCTTCGACAGTGACACACGACTTGGGTTTGATTGGCGGAGAGTTGAGCCAGTGGTTCCGTTTGGGTTGTACGAAGTCTGAGGACTCGATGCATGTGTGCAATCATGTGTAACTACGGCTGAGTTGTGCTACATACTCACCGAGCCAACTTGCATGATACACTAGGATAGCTTGCCAGCCATGGTTCGTTTAGGCCTTAGGTTTTCCGATCAACCGCAATCGAGTCATTTCCGGAGCTAAGTTATGCTGTTACGTGAGCCATGCGGACTCGAAGCAAGTCCAAGGTCGAAGGCCGCAGTGTCGACAGCATCCGTCTTGTGGCATTGAAAGAGCTCGTATCGGTCGATAAAGGCAAGGGAAATGAAAACCGTTGGATCCTCTTAGTTGCTTGCGGAGCGAATGTCCTGGAACTTGGCATCATATACGAAAAGGGCCAGGATTTCGGTAGAGTGTATCACGCCATCCATATGACGGAACCGGAATTCGTTGTCGCCAAGGTTCACGACATGCAGATCGGATGGAGGGCCAAGGACACATCAATGGACGAAGTCATTGCAACGCTTTTCAACACGGCTCTCGACAAATACCGCATGGTGGATGGTGGGCTGGGTGTTCGTTGGTGGTGCTACAAAGTCCTCCAGCAACTCAGTCACGATGGTGTCTTGACTATCAGTAGCAGGATCGAGGCTTGGGAGGCTTTGAGAACGGTGTATCCTATGGACGGCAGTCCATATACAATAGATATCGAAAAAGGAGACTTTGTTGGAAAATTCGAGACCAGATCTCCAACTCCTGAGGAAGAATGAGTTACAAAGACGTAGACTCGAGCTTTGATCAAGAGGTCCATGTGTCTAAGGAGCTGTGCGAGGCGACCATCCTGCTATCCAGGTCAATGCAAACACGTAGACCATCCTGACTTACCATGTCTTGTACCGAGACCAGTCGCAACTGGGTGCTTGGATGAGATGCTCCGTATGCACACGTCGACGAACAGATCGAACCCCGACGCGTCTTGGCGCGTTGTATAGGTGGACAGTCGAGTCAGTACTGATTACACACCGTGTGTGAAGCCATTCTTGGCTATTCAGTTGATGATAATCGAAAGGTCTTGATGCCTGCATCCGCTTCTCCGTGTCGCCAGACCGTCAAGTATCCGTTATCGAAGTCTCGTACAGACTCCCAGAGTGTCTGACAGTTCAATGCTCTAATATCGGTCGCCACTGGTAGGCGATGGTTCGTGAGCACATAATGAGGCGCTATGTTATGATAGTGCAAGAGCCATGAGCAATAGTTTGAAGGCGAAACGTCGCAGAGGTAGAGTCGTCTTGTTGAGGTATCGATATATGGCCGTTTGGCGGAGGTCGACAATGCCGAGATGGCAGTTCTGCATGGAGTAACAAGAATGTCGATCATCCGCGGTGAGTTGTCTAGGCCTTGTTGACAATCTTTGATGGCAGCATCTCGTCAGGATGTGAATCATCAGATCAGTAGACTGCTTCACCGACAACAATCTAACATTATAATTGTCGCATGATGCTGGTCTGCGGCAACTGAATGTATAGAAGAGAAGAAGTTCGACCACATGAAGGAGTCAGGGAAATCAGCAGGACCTTCAGAGGTGACTCAGTGCTGGGCTTGGCACTAGTCTAAGACCTTTAGAAGGTCTAGCCGGATCTGTAGAGTATATATAGCCGAGTTAGTACCTACTAGCAGAATTCAAGTCCCCTTACGCCTTTATATAGTAGCTCACTGCTTTTCTTAGGCTTTCTAAGGCCTAAGGGGGGGGTCTAGGACCCTTATACGATCTAGATGTCCTTAACAGGGTAAGAAGAGCTAGAGAGGACTAGTGGTTCTACTAAGACAAGTCTGTTTCTACTGTTTTAATCTATCGGTAATTGTCCTAGCTACCCTAAGTAATTCTAAATGAATGTTTTAGTAGGAATATAGCCTACCACTAGGGCCCTTTAGTCCTTTTAGGACTTCCTTAAGAACTAACACTACATAAAAGGGCAGTGTTCTCTTAGAGAGCTTAGAATCATTTAGAGAGCATTCCCTAACTATTCTAGAGCTACTATAGAGTCAAATTCTTAAGTAACTAATTAAGACCCTTACTCTATAATTAGCTAAACCCTTTTTGTCACTATAGATTCTAATACTCTACCAACTCCTTTAAGAGGAATAGAGTACTCTTCTAAATACCTATAATAACAGCCTAGCTAACTAATTATTAATCTTACTTAGGAAGGACTCTAACAACTTTTGTATTAGATTACTAGAATCACCCTTAAAGCTAATAGTGCTAGAGGAAGTAATAA